>ENA-OFCD01000229-OFCD01000229.1-metagenomes-genome-assembly--contig:-NODE-229-length-37910-cov-4.984493_pt1 | contig 37910 bp, 37 predicted proteins | sample MGYA00153392_OFCD01 | MGnify analysis MGYA00153392 | reverse complement strand
TCGCGTTCATCCGGCGCTTCGACGACGAGCTGATCCTGGTGGTGGCGAACCTGTCGCGCCACGTGCAGTACGTGGAGCTCGATCTCGCGGCGATGAAGGGCATGATCCCCGTCGAGCTCATGGGACGGACGAAGTTCCCGCAGATTGGCGACGTGCCGTACGTACTCTCGCTGGGCGGCTACGACTTCTACTGGTTCAGCGTGGAGCCGTCGCGAGCGGCCTCGCAGGAGCAGCGCCTCAGCGACCTCGGCCCGGTGCCCATCACGTGCGCGAGCGCCGACGAGCTGCTGTTCGGGAGCGAGCGGTCTCTCCTCGAGGAGGCGCTCCCCGCCTATCTCGATGCGCGCGACTGGACGGCCGCGGCGGTTGCTGGCGCGCACATCGTGGAGGCGGTGCGCATCCCGCGCGAGTCCGACGCTGCGGCGCCGCCGTTGGTCCTCGTCATGGTGCGTGTAGAATACACCGAGGGCGAGTCGGAGAGCTTCGTACTGCCGCTGTTCGTGATCCCCGCCGGCTCTCCGCTTCGCGTCCCGGAAGATCGCATCCAGCTGCAGGCGAGGCGGCTTCGCGGGGTCGATCTCGACGCGGACGATCACGGCCTCTCCCGTCGACCAGTCCGTGCCCTCTAAGACCGTTGAACCGCGCCTCGCCTTCGACGCTGCCGCCACCAGCCACGCCGCGTTCGTCGCGATTGCGCGTCCTTCGGCGAGCTTTGCGAGGTCACCCATCACCGCACGGACCCGCCGCGACGCACGCTTGTGCGCGCTACGAACGTCGGCGAGCGCGGCTGCGCGCATTTCAAGGAGACTCACCCCTATGTTCGACATGGCCTGCGGCCTTATAGTCGTCCGAGCCACTCCATGCATCGCACGAGCTTCCCGTCGGGTCAGGTCGCGAGCGCGCTCGTCAAGGCGCTCATGCTCCACCTCGAGGAGAAGAAGGGGTCTGCGGCGGCGGACGTGTGGCTCAAGGGTCTGCGCACGTCGCGCGACGAGCTCGAAGACGAGACACGGCTCATCTCGGTCGCAGCGCTCCACGAGGCGTTGGTGGCGTTTAGCAAGGAGTGCGGTCGCGCGGAGATCATCGAGATCTGGCCTGAGCTGCTCGCTCCGGAGAACCTTGGTTTCTGGATGCGCGTGATGCGCGGCACCACCTCGCCTGCGCAGGCGTTCTCGCGTTTGGATTCGTCCGAGAGCGAGTACGGGCGCACCACCAAGTGGGAGACGCTCGTCGTCGATCGCGGCTACTGGCGAGGTCGCGTGCACGTGCTGCATGATCCCTCTCTCGAGCAAGACGGTCTGCTCGCGCTGATGCGCGCGGCAGAGATTCGTGCGGTGCCGGCGCTGTTCGGTTTCGGGCCCGCACGCGTCACGGCCAGGGCCGCCACGGCGACCGAGTCTTCGCTCGTCTCACAAGAGTACGAGGCACGATGGGTTCGTGCGCGCCCCGCACGACTCGCGACGATCACGGGGACCATCGGCGCCGCGCTTGGAGCGTGCGCAGCCTTCGCGCATCTCGGTCTAGGGCCGACGCTCGGTGCCGCGATCGTCGGCGCGCTCGGTGGATTCACGTTCGGCATCACGTACTCGCGCGAGCTGAGCCGGCGCACGGAACTGCACGCACAGCGCGTCCGCGTGCATGCGCTCGAGCGAAGCCTGACGATCAAAGAGGCTCGTGAGCGCGCCGCATCGAGCTCGGTCGACGGCACCGTCGTGGCCGGCCGATACCGCATGATGCAGCGGCTCGGCTCGGGCGCGAGCGGTGTCATCTACGCGGCGCGCCGGCTGTCTGACGGCTTCCCCGTTGCCGTGAAGCTTCTCCGTGCGGCCTCTGCGCACGACGCGATCGCCTCGGATCGGCTGCGGCGCGAGGCGGAGGCGCTCGGTCTCTCTTGGCACCCGAACGTGGTCGAGATGATCGATCAGGGACACTTGCCCGACGGCACCTCGTACCTGGTCATGGAGCTTCTCCACGGCGAGACGCTCTCCACGCGGTTGAAGCGCTGCAAGACTCTCAGTGAGGTGGAGGCGTTCGCGATGGCGATCCAAATCTCCGACGCTCTCGTCGCCGTGCACGCGGCGGGGGTCGTGCATCGAGACATCAAACCGTCCAACCTCTTTTTCGCGCGAGGCGCGGACGGCGTCGAGCGCGTGAAGCTCATCGACTTCGGCATCGCGCGCGTCGAGTGGGAAGAGACGCGCATCACCGGAATCGGGGCCCCCGTCGGGACGCCGGGTTACATGTCTCCAGAACAGGAAACGGGAGGCGTCATCGACGCTCGCTCGGATTTGTTCGCGCTCGGCGCGACGCTCTTCGAGTGCCTTGCGGGCGAGCCTCCGCCGCCAACGCCGAGCGGGCTCTGGTTGTCCTCGGGCACACCCGTCGAAGGTGTCCCTGTCGGTATCGCGCTCCGGATCCCGGCGAGCATGCAGCCCGTGATTTTGCGGGCAATGTCGCCAAAACCCGACGATCGCTTCAACGACGCACGTGCGCTCTCGATCGCGCTGCGCGAGGCCCAACGCAAGACCTCTCGCGCGCTGGCCTGACCTGACGTATACCGGTCTCGTGCGTTGGCTTGCTTTGGTCGCGATCGCGTTGACGGCGTGTCCGTCGCCGCCACCGGCTAACCCACCTCCGCAACAGGGCTACGGACAGCCACCTCCCTACGGGTATCCGCCGCAGCAGTATCCGAACCAGCCGCAGCCCTATCCGACTCAGCCCCAGCAGCCGTATCCAACGGCGCCGCAGAAGCCGCCGCAGAATCAGCCCGTCACGCCGCCGCAGCTCGCGCCACTCTTCGGAGCGCCGATGTGGCAAGCGGAGGCGCGCGCGATCCTCGCGGAGCTGATCTCGCATCTCGATCCCAACTACGCGGCGCGCATACGCGGCATCCCGATGGTGTTCGATCCGGACGTCACCGAGGTCAACGCGTTCGCGGGCTGCGACGACTCTGGCAGCGCATTCATGGCGGGCACCGAGGGGCTGCTGGAGGCGGTCGACGCGATCGCGCAGACGCGAGCGACCGACGAACTCTACGGCACGCAGACGTACGAAGCGTACCTGCAGGTCGTCATCCCGCGCATGCTCAACCCAGACGACAAGATCGGACCCGCGCTCCCGCCCGGGATCATACCTGTACAATACACGCTCATCCCGCAGCGCCTCTCGCGCGCCCACGAGATCTGGGACGACGTGATCGCCTTCACATTCGGTCATGAGCTCGCGCACCACTACCTAGGGCACACGGGATGCGCGGTCGGGCAATCGCAGGGACCTTCGCCGGCTGCGCTCGGCAGGCTCGCGACCGGGATCATCCCGCTGCTCAATCAGCCGAACGAGGTCGCTGCCGACAACTACGGCGTCATCGACGTGCTCGACACAGGGCGCGCTAGAAGGCCGGCGTTCCAGTGGAGCGAGCGCGGCGGACTCACGCTGCTGAAGTTCTTCGATCGCCTCGAGCGCGCGAGCGGGCAGGTGTACGTCGCGTTCTTGCTCAGTCACCCGAACTCCACGTTTCGCATGACCATCGTGCAAGGCTCGGCGTCCCTCTGGCACTTGCAGCACCCCTGAAGCGGGAACCTTCGCGCGACACCGCTGTCTCACGGTCCGTGCGCGCGGCCCTCGTCTTGTCGCTCTGCGTCGCGTGCGCGGGCCCTCTTCAAACCCAAACGGCCGCACCGCGCTCGCTCGAGGTGAGATCGACAGTCCAAGTCGCCGCGCCGCCGATGTCGTACGCGACGCAATCGTCGGGTTTGAGCGGCTGCGTGGTCAGGGGCACCGGCGAGACTTCGGGCGAGGGGACGAAGCCGTTCCGCGTGTTCACCTCACGCACGGACGTCGACCCTGCGCTGATCGTCCTGCAACGCGAGCCGGTCCACGTCGCGTGGCACGACTTTCCGCGCGCGGGCACCCGCGGGCGCGTGATGGCGCTGTTCGGAGGCCAGTCGCTCCTCAGATTGGACGGCTACGCAGAGCTCGCCGGTCGCAGCTTTCAGCTCACTCACCGCGCGGTCGTCGCCACCGATCACATCTGGGTGCGCGCAGGTCGTGTGGTGGAGCTCACCGGCATCGATGACGGCGCGCTCGTCGTGTCATCACCAACGGAGGCACTCGCGCCCAAGAGCGTCCTCGCGCGCGCGCTGTGCGCGGACGTCGTCTATCAGCAAGACGCGCTCGAACCGGAAGCCGACGCGACCACTGCAGGCGACGAGATCCTCCTCGCGCAGACCGCGCATCTGTACGACGCGCCGAACGGTAAACAGCTGATGATGCTCGGCACGGACTACCTCAACGCGACGAAGGTCGAGCAGCGTGGCGGGTTCGCGCGCGTCGTCTCGAGCACGGGTGCGCTGGCGTTCGACGCATGGATCCGGAAGCGAGAGGTCGTTGTTGATCGCGGCATCGGGCGGCTCTCGGGCATAGGCTTGACAGAAACAGGAACCTCGAGCTGCGGCTCTGGCTCGTCCCGCATCGGCACGGTGATCCGCGAAACACCTCTACGCATCGGCGTATCCGCCGCCGCACCGTCGACGGGCTGGATCGAGCGCGACGCGCGCGTCGACATCTCTCAGAGCGTCATGCTCAAAGGTGAGGCGTGGGTCGCCGTGCACTTCGTCAGCCGTGAGTTCGAGCCTGCCTCCAACAAGAACTTCTGGATCGCAGAAGCCGACCTTCGCTACGACTGAGACGGAAAGCCGACCATCTTTTTCTGGTCGGCGTCCCACAGTTTCAGCCGGAAACACGCGATGATCTCGCCGGGCAGGAGGCTCGTCTTCGGCGGGTGCTGAAGCTCGGGAATCGCCGCCATCGCCTCGGGCAGGCGATAGAACGGGATCATCGAGTTGAGGTGGTGCACGTGGTGGTAGCCGATGTTGCCGCAGAAGAAGCGCATCAGCGGACCCATCTCCATGTAGCTCGAGGACTCGAGCGCCGCGCGCGTGTAGTTCCACGTCTCTCGGGGCTGCACGTGGATCTCGGGGAAGTTGTGCTGCGCGTAAAAGAGGTACCCGCCCGCGGCCATCGAGATGGCGAGCGGGAGGAACATCGCGAACACCCAAGTAGCCGCGCCGAACTTCCAGATGATGAACGCGCTGAGCGTCCAGTTGAAGAGCACGCCAACGCCGCACGCCCAGTGCTTCTTCGGCGCACGCAAGAACGGCGAGACACCCATGCCGAACATGAAGAGCGTGAAGTACGCGAGCAACACAGTGAGCGGGTGACGAACGACTTTGTACATGAAGCGCTCGTTCGGCTTCATTTTGGCCCACATCGCGGTGGTCACCATCATGTACGACCCGACGTGCGAGCCCACGATCTTCGCCGTGTTCGCGTGGTGATAGTTGTGCGTCTCTTTCCAGACCTTCGGCGGCGTCATGATGAGCATGCCGTAGACCCAGAAGATCGCGCGCGCGACCGACGAGTTGCGCAAGAGCGCCGCGTGCAAGTAGTCGTGATAGAGGATGAAGGTGCGCACGACGAGCAGTCCGCCGATGACGCTGGCGAAGCCGCGGAGGACCCAGCCGAGCGTGTCGTGAGGAGTGATCGCCGCGAACGAGACCGCACCGGCGACGAGCGCGAGCGTGCTCAACAACGCCCACCAGCTCTTCAACTTGTGCTCGGGCACGAAGGCGCGCGACGCGTCGATGAGCTCTTTTTCGGACCTTGTAGGTACCGCAGGATCGAGCGAAGCCTTGGTTCGGACGGCAGTCATCGGTAGCCCGTTAGGTGCCAGATTTTCGACGGTGCGGCAAGCGTTCAGCGGCTAAAATCAGCCACAATCAGCGAGTAGCGCGATTCGCACTGCGCATCAGACGACGCGGAGGCTTCGACCCACGAGCACTTCGTTGTGACTGCCCATGCGGTAACCTGCGAGATCCAACGTGACGTACGTGAAGCCGGCGTCCTTGCCCGCGGCGACGATCTCTTGGGCGCGCTCGAAGGCACTCGCCATCTCGGCCTTCTCGACCTCGACGCGTGCGAGCGCGCTCTGTCCGACCTCGTGCCAGCGCACGCGAACTTGGCGAAGCCCCATCGAACGCAGTCGCGCTTCGAGCGCGGCGATCTGCGCGAGTCGTTCGCGCGTGACCTGTGTGCCGAACGGGATCCGCGAGGAGAGGCACGCGCTCGCGGGCTTGTCCCAGACCGCGAGGCCGAGCTCCGCGGCGGCCTTGCGCACCATCGCTTTGTCGAATCCTGCCTCGAGCAGCGGGCTGCGCGCGCCGGCGTTCTTGGCGGCTTCCAGGCCCGGGCGATAGTCGCCGAGGTCATCGGTGTTGGTGCCGTTGACGACGTGCGCAAGGCCCCAATCGGCCTGTTTTCGTGCTGCCACCGTGTACAGCTCGGTCTTGCAGTGAAAGCAACGGTCGGGATTGTTCGCCCGGTAGCTGGGGTCGTCGAGCTCGTTCGATTCGACGAGCTCGTGGCGCGCGCCGATCTGCTTGGCGATCTCGATCGCGGCGACTTTCTCGAACGCCGCGAGGCTCGGGCTCACCGCGGTCATGCCGATCGCGCGCTCGCCGAGCACCTCGTGCGCGACCGCGAGGACGAACGCGCTATCGACTCCGCCCGAATAGCAAACGAGCACGGAGCCCATCTCGCGTAGGATTTCGCGCAGTCGTTCGAGAGCCATCAAGCGAGGCTTAGCACGCCGCGAACCGCGGTCACGGCGCGATGACCAGCTCGGCCGTCTTCGTCGCCGCGATTGTCGTCGACGCATAGTACGGAGTCGGCACGGGCCGCCGGTAGCCGACGACTCCGACCTTCCCGCTCGCGTACGTGCGCACCACGGTAAAGCCGTAAGAGGGCGTCGCCCACGCGGTCTCGAGCGGGCTGCCTGCGTTACCGGCGATGATCTGGTGTACGCCGCGTTTGCCGGACAACTTCTGATCGTCCCAAAGATGTGCGTGCGCGCAGAAGTACCCCTTTACCTTCGCGCTCGTATCGAGGAGCGTCTCCATCGCGGGGACGAGGGCCGTGTTGATGGTCGCGTCTGCGCCGGTCACGCCCGCGGGCGGCACGAGCGGCTTGTGACCGAAGATGTACGTTCGCGCGATCTTCCCGTTGGCCTCGGCGGCCTGCAGGTCTGCCGTCAGCCACTTCAGCGCGACCCAACCGATCTGCGTGGAGCCCGTCGTCGAGTCGGGCGTCGTCGTCCAAGTGTCGGTGTTGAGCACGACATAGTGAGTGTCGCCGTCGTCGAAGGAGTACGAGATGCGGCTCTGATCGTCTTGCAGAGCGTCTTGGTTCGCGCCGCCGTTGACGGGCCCATTTCCAGCCTTTTGGTCGAAGCCGTTCGCCGCCGTCCACTTCACCCAGACTGCGTCGGAGCCGACGTTCGAGGTCTCCACCTTGGTCGCCTTCGTCAGCATCTCGTGGTTGCCCGGCGCAGGAACGAGCGTGAGCTTCGATGCGATGGGACTCGCGGCGTAGACCTTTGCCCACGCATCGAGCTGGCCACTCAGCATCGTCGAATCCGTCAGGCCGAGGACCATGTCGCCGACGAAGAAGAAGTACTTGGGGACGTCCCCGAGCGCCGCGACGTCGATGAAGGTCTGTTGCAGCTGCCCCATGTTCGCAGACGCAGGATCGGCGACGGGGTCCCAGTCTGCCTTCTTGATGCGGTTGCAACCCATGAAGGCGAAAGACGACACGAGCGAGTCGCCGCCAGCAGCATCTGGCAACGGACCACCACCCTCGGGCGCAAAACCGCCTTCTTTGCCTACGCTCGAGTCGTTCGCGCTCGCGTCTTGGTCGGTTGAAGTGGAGGTCGATGGGCTGGAAGAGCAACCCACGAGAGCAGCCAACGAGAGTGAAATGGCTAAGCGCATGGCGGTTTCATAGTCTCTTTTGGCGTGAGCGCCTGGTTCGTTTGCGTGACGGGGTCACTACTGGTAATATGTTCAGTATGAGTCGCGCTGCACTCTCCTTGGTCGAGCTCTCTCAGCGCATGCGCGTGCTCGAGGATCATCGGCCGCACACGTCCACAGCGCTCACGCTCGCGTGGCCCGAGCTCGACGCGGTGTTGCCAGACGGCGGTCTTCCGCTCGGCGTGACGGAGCTCTCCTCGGAGCGCGCGCTTGGGACGAACGCTCTCGCGCTCGCGGCGATACGCGCCTCGCACACGCGCGATCCCAAGGCGTGGTGCGCGTGGATCGAGGTGGGCGACGCGCTCCACGCGCCGGGTCTCGTCGCGTCCGGCGTAGACCTCTCGCGACTGCTCGTCGTGCGCCCTCTCGCGAAGGACACCATGCGTGTGTCCGTGCGCGTCGCCGCGAGCGGCGCGTTCGACGTGATCGTCATCGATGCGTTCGTGCTGCAGGGTATGTCTGACATCAAGGGCGATCGGCGATCGATGGCCCCCGAGGTGTTCGTCCGTAAGCTCGCGCTCATGGCAGAGCAGCACGGCGCGCGCATCGTCTTGCTGACGGACTCGACCGCGCGCAAATCGATGCCTTGGCCCGTCGCTCTCCGCCTCGAGATCGATCGCACGCCCAGCGAGCTGTTGGTACACGTCGCCAAAGAACGTCACGGCCGCCTCAACCTCGCCAAGGCGCGCGTCCCATTGTCTTCGCGCCCACGCGCCGCAAATAATTGACTCATCATGCGTCGCGTCGCGGCTGTGGCTTTGCATTCCATCTTGGTCGACGTAGCTCGCATGGCGAGCCCGGAGGTCCGGCAAGAGGCGCTCGCGGTGGTCCTCGTGCACCAAGACGATCGGGACGAGTCCTCGATCCTGGGCAACACACGCATCACCGCGATCTCGCAAGAAGCCTACGATTTGGGCGTTAGAGGCGCGATGACCGTCGCGCAGGCCAAGGCCAAGGTCAGCGACCTGCGCGTGCGCGTGGTCCGCGCGAGCCAAGTTCGACGAACGTTCGCGGCGCTCGCCGAGGCATGCATCGCGTTCGGCGCGACCACCGCCGTCTCTCTCGATGCGAAGTGGAACGACGAAGAGATCGTGTGGATCGACGTGACCGGTTGCGCACACCTGCACGGCCCGACGGAGATCGAAGGCGAGCGCGTGATGATCGAAAAGATCGGCTCGTGCGTCCGCGCGATGGGGCATGCGTGTCGCGTCGCGATCGCAGACGGGCCTCGCGTCGCCGCCGCCGTCGCGCGCTTCGCACCCAAAGGCGACAAGCCGCTCGTCATCCCGCGCGGCAAAGGCGCCGCGGCCATGGGCAAGCTCCCGACGACCGCATTGCCGATCGAGGTCGACACCGCACAGTGGCTGCAGAGCCTTGGTTTACGCCGGATCGGCGATCTGGCGACGCTGCCGAGAGACTCGCTCGGGTCGCGCTTGGGCTCGCACGCGAGCGACGTGATGGCGCTCGTCGCGGGAGACGATCGCGCGCCGTTACGACCATGCGTGCCCGAGGAGCTTCCGAAAGAGAGCGCGAGCCTCGAGTACGGAATCGAGCGCACCGATCAGGTTTTGTTCGTCGCCAAGACGCTCTGCGATCGACTCGGCGCACGGCTCGAGGGCAGGGGAGAGGGCGCTCTCCTCATGACGCTCACGCTCACCTACGACAGGGCTATGGTTGACCCGTCAACGGATCGTCGTTGCCTCGTGAAGATGTCGCTGCCCTCACCGCTAGCTCGCGCCGCGGACCTCTTCTCGATCGTGCGCACTCGCGTGGACGCGCTGGGTCATCAAGCGCTCGTGCGAGCGCCCATCGTGGAGGTGGCCATCGAGGTGAACGAGCTCGCACGGCGGACGCGCGACAACCTGCACATGTTCGTCCCCGAGGCGAAGGCCGATCGCGCGTTGCCGCGACTGTGCGCCGAGCTCGCGCAAGAGATCGAGCGCGCGCGGATCGCGCATCGGAAGCTCGGCGATACGGCGGCGCTGATCGGATGCCAGGAGCGGAATATCCGCGCCTGCAACGGCGAGGGCGACCCAGTCGCGCGCAGCGACGCGCACGAGTTCGATCAGTTCGCCGACCGCCGCGCGCTTCTCGGCGCCCGTAAGACTGCGATCGTCGAGCCGTAAAAAGCTCGCATCGGCGTTCTCGCCGCGCACCGCGCGAGCGAACCACGCGAACGACGCCTCGCGCAAGCCCGCATCGTCACCGTCGAGGATCGCGCGCGCGCGCACGATGCTCCCGAGCGCGACCTCGGCGGCAAAATGTGCCTTCTCCGGATCGACGCCACCGGCGACGAGCACGCGTTCCACGTCGCTTGCAGGCAGCGGACCGAAGGCGATCTCGAGCAGGCGCGACCGAATCGTCGCGAGCAAAGCGCCAGGGCCGCTCGTCGTGAGGATGACGATGACGCCTTTGGGCGGTTCCTCGAAGAATTTGAGGAGCGCGTTCGCGGCCTCGTGCGTCGCGAACGCAACGTCACCGAGCATCACGACGCGATAGGCGCTACGATATCCATGTAGCGAGAGTTCGCGGACGAGATCGCGCGCGGAAAGCTCCTCATCGTGCAGAGCGCTCCCGCGCTCTTTCCCGATCTTCACGACGCCTTCCGAGGAGACGAAATCTGGATGCGTACCCGCGACGAAAAGCGTGCATCCCGGGCAGACGCCGCAATAGCCGAGCACGGTCGGCTTCTGAGTCTCGCAGATGAACGATTGGGCGAGGCGACGTGCGAAGGTCTTCTTCCCCACACCCGCCGGCCCGGTGAAAAGATAGCCGTGGGCCAGTCGTGCGCGATCGAGCCCGCCGAAGAATGCGAGCGGTGCTTTCGCACCGACGACATCGAACGTACCCGTAACCCCGGTCATACGCCAAACTTCGCCGCAACGATTGCGGTTGCCGTCTCGCACAGCGCATCGGGTGCGAGCGTGCCGTCGAGGGTAACGATACGCGCGTCCTCACGTGCGAGTTCGAGATAGCCCGCGCGCACACGTTCGTGAAATTCCGTATCTTCACGTTCGAGGCGATCGATCGCGACATGCGCGGCCTCCGCGCGCGACGCGACGCGCGAGCGCGACACCTCGACCGGTACGTCGATCAAAAACGTCAGATCGGGCAGTCGCCCGCGCGTCGCCGTATCGACGAGCGTGCGGAGCGTATCGTAGGCGAGACCGCGGCCGAATCCTTGATACGCGAACGTCGCATCGACGTAGCGATCGCAAAGCACCCACGCCCCGCGCGCGAGCGCGGGTTCGATCACGTCGTCGATGAGTTGCGCGCGCGACGCGTTGACCACGAAGGCTTCGGTGAGCGGGGAGAGGACGACGCCCGGCTCCACAAATGCCGCGCGTAAGAGATTACCCAGCGGCGTACCGCCAGGTTCCCGCGTCGTCACGATGGCGCGCCCACGCGAGGCGAGCGCCCCCGCGAGGCTCGAAAGAAGCGTCGATTTGCCGCTCCCCTCGATGCCCTCAACGGTGATGAATCGACCGGGGTACGACGCGGCTACGCGGGCGCTCCGGTCCCGTACGGCAGATCGTTGCTCCGGAAGAGGACGAGTCGGCGATTGGGCTCCATACCCGTGCTCCGCGACATCACGCGATGCTCTTCGGCGAGTTGGTGTTGCAGGCGACGGACGTACGATGTTTGCGGCGCGAGTTCGACGGGTTTGCTATCGAGCAAGACTTTATAGATGGCTTCCGAGGCTTCGCGGATCGCGATCTCTTCGGCATCGATCGAAGGCAGCGCGAAGATATCTTTGAGCGCGTTCATCACCTGTGCCGTCGTGTTCGTTTTGATCGAGTAGATCGGTACGTTTTCCATCGCGATGGATTTAAGTTTATCGCTCTCCTTGCGTTCGAGCGATTTGAGCGTGAGCACCACATCGGCATCGTCCCACTTGCGAGCGATCGATGCGTTGACGCCGAGGTTATGGATCGCGCGTTCGATTTTGTTGCGCGAGACCCCGTAGGGAAAGAGCAACACGTGTTGCGCGTCGCTTCGCGTTTCGAGATCGTGCTCCGCGAGATCGGCTTCGCGCATCGCTTGCGCGAATTCGGATTCCGGTGAATTTGCCGCGACGAATTTGGGCGAACCGCTCGCGTTCGAAACGTTCGCACGTTTGGGTGTTGCGAGGCCCGTCGCTTCTTGCACGACCTGCACCGCGCCGCCGGGAAGACGCTGACGTACTTCGGCTTGCGGTTGATAGCCGCGCAAGAGCGCGTCGACCGTTTCGGCAACGTTTTGATAGATCGAGAGCCGATTGCGATCGTTGATCTCGATGAGCACGTCGAACGTCGGCGGCGCTTTACGTTCGAGGACGGTCTTGCGCGTGCCGCGGCGGCGCGCTTCTTCGTCGCTGAGCGTCACCGTGCTGATGCCACCGACGAGATCGGAGAGCGTCGGGTTCATCAGCAGATTTTCCAGGGTCTTGCCGTGTGCGGTACCGATGAGCTGCACGCCGCGCTCGGCGATCGTGCGCGCGGCCATCGCTTCCATCTCGGTCCCGATCTCGTCGATGACGACGACTTCGGGCATGTGATTTTCGACGGCTTCCACCATGACATTATGTTGCAACGCGGCGTCGGCAACTTGCATACGTCGCGCGTGACCGATACCCGGATGAGGGATATCGCCGTCTCCACCGATTTCGTTCGACGTATCGACGACGACGACGCGCTTGCGATCTTCCGAAAGCACGCGCGCGCATTCGCGCAAGATCGTCGTCTTTCCGACGCCCGGCGGTCCGAGTAAACACACGGATTTACCGGCACGAATCACATCGCTGATGATATCGATCGTGCCATACACGGCGCGTCCGACGCGACACGTGAGCCCGACGACTTTTCCTTGACGATTGCGAATCGCAGAGACGCGGTGCAGCGTCGATTCGATACCGGCGCGATTGTCGCTCCCGAACGGCGATAGGTGCGAACTTACGTGCGCGAGATCTTCGAACGTCACCGCCGTCTCGGATAAGAAAACGAAATCGTCGAGAAAACGGGCTTCCGGCGAGCGCCCGAGATCGAGGACGACTTCGACGAGCGATTCGAAGTTTGGAAGGCGAACGAGCGCTTGCCGGATCGGTAGGGGGAAGATATCCAGCAGGTTCGTGAGTTCGCTGTGGGCGGAGAGAATCTCGGCGTTAACGGCCAATGCACGTCCTCGGCGAAAATTCGGTCGGTTGCCGGCCTTGCGAGCCGGCTCGTCCCGTGGTGGCGGTCTTAGGGAATCGAATGACCGTGTTCCTGTACTACCCGGATCGACCGTAGTTCCGAGTCGTAGGGTCCTTGCATACGAACGCCGGCTTTTTTTTCCAGATCGAGATACTCGACGATCGCTTGCGTGATTTCTTCCCCGGGCGAGATAACCGGAATGCCCGGTGGATACGGTGTGATCACCTCCGCACAGATGCGTCCCGCGCTCTCTTTGAATCGCACGATTTCCGTGGGCGCTAAAAATGCGTCACGCGGAAGCATGCAAATCGGCGGGATGGGGGGTAAATTGTACGTCCCGGTCTCGAGTCGGCGTTCGAGAACGCCCGATGGCGAAAAGACGTCGATCGGACGATCTTCGCGCGAGAGTTCCTTGACGCTGTAGACCAGGCGGTCCGCCGCATCTTGGGTCGTGCCGATGGTGAAGAGTGCGAGGCAGTTGAAAAGATCGGCCAGCTCGCACTGAACGTTGTAGCGTCGGCGTAAGATTTCTTCGGCTTCGTAGCCCGTGTAGCCCAGGTCTTTAACGGTAATCGTGATCTTCGTCGGATCGAGATCGTAGACGCCGGGTTTGCCAACTTGTTCATCACCGAAGCAATAGATACCGGGAATCGCGTTGAGGCGACGGCGCGTATCGTTCGCGAGTTCGATCGTGCGCGAGAGGAGCGCGGCTCCCTCCATCGCCATCTGTCGCCGCGCGACATCGAGCGATGCGACGAGCACGAGATTCGGCGACGTCGAAAGGAAGAGTTTCACGACTGCTTTGAGCCGGTCGAGACGGATGCGTTCGCCCTTCTGATGCAGCATCGCCGTTTGCGAGAGACTGCCGAGCATTTTGTGCGTCGAATTGATACATATATCCGCACCCGCTGCAATCGCATCGATCGGAAGTGCCGGATGGAAGTGAAAGTGCGGCCCCCACGCTTCGTCGACGAGAAACGGAACGCCAAACTCGTGCGCGACGGTAGCGATGCCCTCGAGATCGGCTGCCACGCCGTAATACGTCGGGCTCACGATGTAGACGGCTTTGATGTCGGGGTGTTCCGCAAGCGTCGCACGCACGGTCTCGGGCGTGATCGTATGATCCATATGTAAGCCCGTATCGACTTCGGGCTTCATCCAGATCGGTTGCGCGCCGCTCATGATGAGCCCGCCCATCGCGCTCTTGTGCGCGTTTCGCGGAAGCGCGATTTTATCGCCGGGATTGAGTGCGGCCATCATCATGATTTGATTGCCGCTCGTCGATCCGTTGATCAGAAAAAACGTGTGATCGGCATCGTACGCGGCGGCGGCAAGAGCTTGCGCTTGTGCGATCGCCTCTTCAGGCTGTAAGAGATCGTCGAGGCCGCGGATCTGCGTAAGATCGATCGCGAGCACATTATCGCCGAGAAATTCGCGAAGCTCGCGATCCATGCCACGGCCCTGCATGTGACCGGGGGTGTGAAATGGGATGACGCCAGAATCTACGTAATCGAGAAGGACATCGAAGTACGGCGTCCGGCTTTGATCCACGGAACACCGTGTTCTTCGCAGTCGCGAGCGGTTCCGCTTCGTTCCGCACGCCGTTCTGCGAAAAATGCTTACGTTCGCGCGCGTAACACGATGGCGAGCATCGCAACATCGCAGGCCGCTTGCGCGAACGTTGCGACCGCGCGTGCGGGTTCGTTTGCGTTAAGTCGCGCGATCGCGATTGCATCGTAACCGCGTGCGGAGAGGTCGCTATGGATCGGCACTTGCACGAATGCGGTAATGCCCAAAACGATGACGCCCGCGCCCGCAGCCGCGAGGGGTAGCCACATCGGTACGCCACGCGGCCGATCGAACGCGAGCGCTGCGTTCGCGAAGGCCGCGATCAGTAACGCGGGTCCGATCGAAAACGTAATGCGCTCGGAGTGAAACGCGTGAAAGGCCGGAAATTCGGACGCGCCGACGCGCGCGAAATTCGGATACGCGACCGTCGCGATGTACGTTTCGATGCCGAACGCGACCAGCGCTGCGACTGAAGCGATGAGGAGCATGCCGTTTTGGACGTCGGAACGAAACGTTGCGTCGCGCGCTAGAGTTCGGGTTCCACGACCTCGTCGATCGAGACGTTGTAGAGGAAGAGAAATTTATGCCATTCGCCCGGTAGCGTGTTGCGTTTGACGCGAATCCACGGAATGTATTTCGGCGCCTTCGGCTTACGGCGCAGCGGCATGTTCGCGTGTTCGGGTGTGCGGTTGTTCTTGCGGTTATTGCAGCGCATGCACGCGCAGACGAGATTTTCCCACGTCGAAGGGCCGCCTTTACTTTTGGGTAGCACGTGGTCGACGGTCATGAGGCGCTCGCCGCGCAGACTGCAGTACTGGCATTGGTAATCGTCGCGCAACAGGATATTTTTCTTGGTGAGCGCGACTTTCTGCATCGGCCGCCGAATGTAGTAGAGCATGCGGATGATCGAGGGCATCCGCATCTCGTACGTGGGCGAACTGAGCATTTGCGAGCGTCCGTGGACGACTTCGGCCTTCCCGGAAAACAAGAGTTTGACCGCACGTTGAAAGCTCGTGATATTGAGCGCTTCGTAGGTGAAATTCAACACTAAAACGTCGGTCACGGTCGCCTTTCTTTCCGAAGCGCACGGGTGGCGAAGACGCGAGAAGCGAGGCTCATGTGCCTCGCTTCTTGACGTAAGAAAGCCGCAATTCGGTGAGCATCCTTGCGATCTCGGCCCGTTCGTCTCCGGATAACCTCGCCGATATTCGGTCGTAGGCACGCCCGGCGATGTCGATTGCGATCTCAGCGTCGTCGAGGCGACGCGTTTCTTCGCCATCGGTCGCGGCAACGTCCAAAAGACCGTGCGCGACGAAGGCGAGGTTCGCAACGACCTCAATCATGACGATCTCGATCGACGGCACCGTCGTCGTGTTCGGCTGATCTGCCATTATCTCTATATTCAGCCGTGCGCGCCGGGCTTCCTCGCATGAAGCGTTTAACGGCGGGGCATGATACATAGCGCCCGGCCCCTGGTCGCTCCCCTACGGCTAGCATTCGGCATCCTCGTACTCATGGCCGTCGGAATCCAGCTTGGCGCCGCCTCGCAGAAGCCGAACTTTCACGCCGCCAACTTCTTCGGTTTCTTTACCATTTTGAGCAAAACGTTCGCGGCGCTCGTTTTCTCTACAGCGCGGCACGCTCGCGCGATCGCCTCCACGGGCTCGATGTCTTACGCGGCGGAGCGACGCTCGCGATGGCACTCGTCGGGATTATTTTTTCGATCTTACTCGCGAAGCTCGATTCCGATGTCATCCCTTGGGTGAACATCGTCCTTCACTATGTGATGCCAGTCATCGTGGTCGTCGATTGGCTCGTCGTTCCGCCCTCGACGCGGCTCGGGTTTCGCGACGTTGGTTTTTGGGTCGCGTTCCCGGCGGCATATGTCGTCTACACGCTCGTCCGCGGATCGATCGTGCACTGGTATCCGTATCCGTTTTTGAATGTGGACGTCATCGGATACTCAGGTGTCGCCGCTTACGTCGCCGGCATCCTCGTCTTCACGGTGATCGTCGCGACGATCGTCCGCGCCATTGGAAACGCGCGTCGCACCTCAATGAGCGGTGAAATTGGTTATGATCTCGCCCGATAATTCGGCTTTCTTCGTCTTCTTATCATAAACGCAAATGGCCGACGAAAGGCCGGGAAGTTGCGCGAGACCTTTGGGCGATTGGGGCCGGCCATAGACTTGGGCGATGCCGTAACTCGCGCTCCCAAACGCATCGACGAGAACGATCGGGTCGGCGAACCGTGATTTCGCAAGCGCCGTACACGTCTTCGAGACGCTCGCCTTAAACGTCGCATAGGCGGCATCGGATGAAGCGAAAGCGACACCCGTCGACGACGCGAAGGCGAGCGTGCAAAACGCCGAAATGGCGATGTAGCGATGCATGAATATTTCCTCCGGGATCCTTGAAGCGCTTGTTGTCCGACGTATTCTAAGTCGTCGCCTACCGCCAGCCCTTGGAACATGCGTACCGCTGACGAACGTACGCTCGAGCAGCCCCGGCACGTTCGACCCACGGCGCTCGAATAAATATCGTGGGAAAGGCGATTGGGCCGAGTGCGGGGATTCGTGCAGAGAAACTACGGCCTCGCTGCGCCGTACGACGTCTTATAAGCAGAGCAGGTCGGCAGCTGGTAGATCGTTACCTCCATCTCGTCCGAGGCGTGGAGCGTTCGTGCGAGTCGAGCCCGAGCATGCATGAACCTGCGGAACTTCGGGAACGAGCAGAGGCGTTGCGTCCATGCAATGCTTTAACATCGGAGGATAGATGAATCGGAAATCGATCGGCGGCACCGTCGCCTTGAGTTTACTCGTCGCCGCGAGCGCGACGTCAGCGCAAACGTTACCAGTTCAGAAATTTCCATTCAAGTCTGGGCCGGTAACGATCTCATCGTGTTCGCTCAACGCGAACGGTAACGTCGTCGCGAACAACAGCCTCGACGTCAAATATTTCCAAAACGTCCCGAAACGTCAACTCGCCTCGGTCACGTTCCGCGTGCGCTATGCCGGGCAGACTGCCGTCTTTACCGACGTCGGCGATTTCTCTTACGACAAGGCAATCGACCACAAATTTAACGTGCTCGGCGGCGCACCGTTTACGGGTGCCAACCCTCAAGTCTGCCGCGTCCTCACGGCCACATTCGCCGATGGCGAAACCGTCACGCCGCAATACGAGGGCGACGTCGATGTCGATATGATGCCGACGGCGGCGGAAGCGGCCGAACCCGGTACCGCCGACGCGCGCAAGACCTCATCGCATCCAATCGTGCAGCAGACCTACCCCTATAAGTCGGGTCCGGTTACGATCTCTTCGTGCTCGGTCAACAAGAGCGGCAACGTCGTCGGAAATAAAAGTTTAAACATTAAATATTTCCAGAACGTGCCAACTCGTCATTTGCAATCGGTCACATTCCGCGTGCGTTACGGCGGGAAGACCGCGACCTTCACCGACGCCGGTACGTTCACTTATGATGCGCCAATCGACCATACGTTCAATTTCTTCGGCGGCGCGCCGTACATGAACGAACACCCCGAAGTCTGCCGCGTCATTACCGCGACCTTCGGGGATGGCGAAATCGTCGACCCGGTCTACGCCGGCCGGACCACCACGGAACCCGCGGGAGACGCGTTGCCCGCCGCTCCAGTTCCAGCCCCAGCCTCGACGCCGTAATGAGAGCCAGGATGCGGGTCGCTATGCGATCCGCGTCCGCTCGCGCACCATTTTCAGAAAATACGCGTGGACGCGCGTATCCCGCGTCAATTCAGGGTGGAACGACGTTCCCAACACGTGCCCCGCGCGCACGAAGACGCCATGCCCGCCGTGCGATGCGAGCACCTCGACATCCGGGCCAGCGCGTTCGATCCACGGCGCACGGATGAATATTGCGGGAAAGGGCTCCGGCCCGAGTGCCGGGATCGCGAGTGGAATTTCTTCGCTAGCGAGTTGGCGTCCGAAGGCATTTCGGCGAACGGTCACGTCGAGTAAACCGAGCGTGCGCTGTTCGAGCCCGGCAATCTCGCGCGCGGCCACGATCATGCCCATGCACGTGCCCCAAAGCGGCATGCCCCCTCGTACGCGCGCGACGAGCGGCTCGGCGAGTTCGAACCGATCGAGCAACCGGATCACCGTCGTCGATTCGCCGCCTGGAATGACGAGACCGTCGACTTCATCGAGGTCTGTACGCGTTTTGACCGCAAGCGTCCGCGCGCCAACGTCGCGTAACATCGCGACGTGTTCGTCCACATCGCCTTGAAGCGCGAGCACGCCGATAAGTGGCCGCGGCGCATCGTGCGGCCCAGCCGACGTCGCGTCGCGAACCACTTCGGTCATTTAGTTTCCGCGCACGCTCATGAGCTGCTTCTCGTCGAGCTGGCGGATATCGACGCCGTCCATCGGCTTCGCGCCCGCAAGCGTCATCGATGCTGCGACGATCGCCTTGGGGTCGTTGTAATGCGTCGTCGCAGCGACGATCGATTTCGCATATTTGAGCGCGATATCGGGATTGACTTTGGGAAAGCCATTGTCGTCGTACTCGGGCACGCCGTTCTTGTAGATCGCCGCTGCTTTGAAGATGCCGCTGCCGACGAAGATGCCTTCGGCACCGAGTTGCATCATGAGCGCGGCATCCGCCGGCGTCGAGACGCCACCCGCACAAAAAAGGACGACGGGCAACTTCTTCTCGCGAGCGACATATTGGATGAGATCGAGCGGAGCCCCGATATCGCGAGCGCGTCGCACGAGCTCTTCTTCGGGCATGGCGCCGAGTTCGGCGATCTGATCGCGAATCGTGCGCATGTGGCGCACGGCTTCGACGATGTTGCCGCTGCCCGCTTCGCCCTTACTGCGAATCATCGCCGCGCCTTCGGCAATACGTCGCAACGCTTCACCGAGGTCTTTCGCGCCGCAGATGAACGGCACGTCGAACTTATTTTTGTCGATCTGATACTTATCGTCGGCGGGCGTGAGCACTTCGGATTCATCGATATAATCGACCCCGAGCGCCTGAAGACACTGCGCCTCCGCGAGATGGCCGATTCGGGCCTTCGCCATCACGGGGATCGTTACGGTATCCATGATGCGCTGGACGAGCGCGAGATCGCTCATGCGCGCGACGCCGCCGTTGAGGCGAATATCGGCGGGGATCCGCTCCAGGGCCATGACGGCAACGGCGCCGGCTTCCTGGGCGATCGCGGCCTGCTCGGCCGTGACGACGTCCATGATGACGCCACCCTTGAGCATTTGCGCGAGACCGCGCTTGACGGTGACGGTGCCTTTTTGCGATCGCGATTCATTCACGTGCGTGTTCTCCCTTGGCGAGATCTCAAGCGCCGCATGCGGCACTAGTGTCCCTATCTTACCAGGGCCGATCAACCAGCATGGTAGTGACGCTCAGGGGGAAAAGCTCGGCTGCGAAACCGGGGGTAGTGTCGGAAACGACCGCGGCGCGGATGGCTTCTGCGGCGCGACCGATTGCGTGGCATCGGGGGCGATCGTTTCTTCTGCGGCGTGCGAGACGATCGGCGACGGCACCGGGGGCGAGGTGTACGTCGTATTCGGCGTATTCTCGGAGGCCGGGTCGTCGCTTGCTTTTGTCGAGTCTGCCTTCGATTTCGAATGTTTCGGGTCGGGCGTATTCGCTCTGCGCGGTGGGCGCGCCGTCTCGACCGGTTCGGGCTCCGGCGTGATGCGCGGGTCGGGGAACGCAGGATCGGTCGCCACCGAAAGTACCTGACGCCGCTTCCACAACGCACGGGTCTGGGGGGAATCCGACGATCCGGGAGAGGGCGTCGCGATCGGCGTCGCGGCTGCTTCGGCGCCGCGCGACGAGATCTGCCGCAGGACGCGACCACCCATGTTATTGCCGACGAGAATCGCGATGACGAGCACGAGTGCCCCCATCACGAGCACCGTGCTCAGGCCGGGGCGCTTACCGCTCACGCGAGCGCACCCGCAAAGATCTCGCAATCGACGGGCGTGCCTGAGAGCACGAGTTGCGTCATCTCGCCGGGTGCGAGGTGCGCGTGGCGGATCTCGCCACGAAATTCGATCGAGACGTCACGCGCTGCGTCGAGCAAGTTACACACGAACGCCCGCACCGCGCCTCCCTCTTCTTCAAATGCGATCGCACCGACTTCCATCGGCGAGATCGCGATCTCGTCGCTAATGTCGACGCCTGCGTATATGCAACGGTACGGTTCTTCACCCGAGGCTTCCCGCATATCGGTGAAGATGCGCGCCGTGGCCCGATCGATCACGTAGGTGCAGCGCTCGCCACCCAAGCGCACGCGTATCCCCGCCGACCACGACCAGCCCGTCGGCAGATTCGGTGCGAGATGTGGCCGACCACTCGTACGATAGCCATCGATACCACCGACGGTTTCGGCGACGGCCCACAGATATTTCGCACCCGTCCATGGCGAGAGGTACATGCCGCGATTGGTGAGCGAACCCCCATCGAACCACTCGGCGAATTGACCGGGCACGGCGTTGCGCCGCGCGCCCTCCTCCATCGTCGCGTAGATCGTCTCGAGCCACTGCGCGCTTTCATCGACGAAACCGTTGCGTGCGAGGGCGACTGAGAACCACAGCGTGAGATCGGGCCAGATGCCGCCGAGTAAACCGAATCCGTGTGAGGGAAAATACCAGGAATCCGCCGTGGAGATCGTGCGCAAACCGACGGGCGTGACGAAGTCCGCTTCGAGCAATCGTTGCAAGATCGCGCGACGTTGATCGGGGTTCGCAATCTCGAAAAGCACGGGGAAGATTTCGTCGGCCGTAAACGTGTCTTGATAGTTGCCGTCTTTATCGTAATTCAACACGAATTCGCCCGTGTCGGGATTGAAGAGATGCGCCATCATTTTTTCTCGTAAACTCGCCGCTTCACGCGAGTAGCGTTCCCAATGTTCCCGATCCTCGACGACCGCACAGAGCGTCGCTGCCGCTTCGAGGGCAAAAACGCATTCGGCGTTGATCTCGGTGACCGCACCGTCGAGCGTGTAGTAGGGAATGATATTGCGCCACGACGCGATGCCGTACATATCGACGCCTTTCGCATTGCACCACACGAGACCGTTGGCATCGCGCTGCGAGAGGATGTAGTCCGCAATCTTGACGATCGTGGGAACGAGCCCGCGCACCCACGCGTCGTCGCGCGTCGCGTTATAATGATGGAGGATCGCGACGAGATGAAGCGGGGTATCGTCGTTGATGTTGAGATCGTAGGACGTATTGAAGCCGCTGCTCCCACGCACGTATTCCACCACTTGCCCCGATGGTTCGAGAAAGCGATTGAAGACGTCGATCGCATCACGGCTGAATTGCGGCAGAAAGTAATCGAACCCGTGCACGAACCACGACGTGTCGCGCGAGACGAGGATATCTGAGGGCGGCGAATTCGTCGAACCCCAGCCTTTCGGATAGTCTTTGATGATCCGCAGCATGTTCGCTTTCGCCCACACGACGCCGCGACTCACGACCGGTGAGGGCACGAGGAAACGCGCGTCCCTGAGCGCGTTTGCGTAGTAGGCTTGCGTCGCATCGAGCGCGTGCGGATCGGCCAGAAGATCGTCGATCGTCGCGCGCGCGGCTGCGCGGCCGGCGTTGTCGTAGACGACCGCGATGCGCAGCGACGCGCGCTCGCCTGGTGCGACGCTCACGCGATATTCGAAGGCGCCGTAAATGCGGCCACGCACGGTCGCCGCGAGTTCGGGTGTGACTTCGGTGAGTTGCGCGTCTTCGGGGAGCGTGCCGCGCCGCATCGCTTGTTGCAAGACGGCCTCGCGCACCGCGCAAACCGCGGCGACGGGCGCGCGCGAGGCGCCCCACAAGCGTGCCGCGCCCGACTCTTCGTTCCACGAACAGAGATAGGGGCCGTCGCGCTCGGCATGGACTTCGGTTTCGGGTTCGCCGTAAAAACGTTGCCCGACCATGAGTGCCGAGGGGAAGATCGCCGCATCGACGGGTTCGCGACTCGCGTTGTGAAGCGAGATCTCGACGACGAAGGCCACGGCACGATCGTGTCGTGGGCCGTGTGGCACGTAAAAACACTCGGTCACGCGCAGGCGATCGTCGAGCGCGAATTCGGAGATCTGCGCGTACGGCAGAAACGTAAAGTTCCGTTCGATTTGATACGGAAAAATCGTGCGCTCGCGATCGCGCAGGCGATAGGCGACTTGGTGTGTGCCGAAGATGATGCGATCGCTATCGGCATCCCAGAGCCCGCGGACGCCGCCTTTGGGCGTGCACGACGCAAAGGTCTTGAAGTTTCCGAGCGTGAGCCCCATCGGCGTCTCGGACTCGGGCAGCACGTAAGCGCAGAATTCGTTGTGCTGGGCATCGTAGGAGGGCGTCATAGAGCGATTCGAAGCTTCGGAGCGCATCCGGGCATGCCCGCCTCGCGCGAGGTTCGAGTCGCGCATCTACGAAGCATCGCAAGCGTGCTCAGGCTCCTCGCTCCTGCCAAGATCAACATTACACTCGAGATCCTTTCACGGCGCGACGACGGCTATCACGCGCTGCGTAGCGTGATGCTGCCGATCGCGCTCTATGATGAGATCGAAATGACGCCGAGCGAAACGACACGATTCGAAACCAGTGATACCTCGCTCGCTTCCGACAATCTCGTGATGCGCGCGTTCGACGCGAGCGGCGTTACGACGACGTACGACGTGCGCCTCACGAAGTCGATACCGGTCGGCGGCGGCCTCGGCGGCGGTTCGAGCGATGCAGCCGCCGTCTTACGCGCTGCGATGCGTGGCGATCTCGGCGCCACACCGGCCGCAACAGATTGGATCGCCGTCGCCGCGAAACTCGGCTCGGACGTACCCTTTTTTTTGATCGGGACGGGTGCGCTCGTGGAGGCCTACGGCGAACGCGTCACCGCGATCGGTGCGCTACCACCGTGGTGGGTCGTGGTCGTGCGGCCGCACGCGTTCGTCGCGACGGTCGATGCATATCGACGGCTCGATACGGCGCGGACGAGCGCGCCCGTGCCGTCGCGCGCGCGGGCGACGAGCGCGTCGCTTGCGGCCATCGATGCGTTGCAGCGTCGCGATTTCGCGGCGCTCGATGCTTCGCTCGTGAACGATTTTCACGATCTCGTGCTCGGCGCGTATCCCGACGTGGCACGCGCGCACTTTGCTTTCGTCGCCGCGGGTGCCCCGCGCGTATTGCTCTCGGGATCGGGCTCGTGTCTTTTCGCGCTTTTCGAAGATGAGACGCGCGCGCGCGCGGTCGCGGCCGCAATCGATCCGGCTTCGTACGAAGCGCTCTTTACGGTGGCGTTGCATCGCGACGACGCGTGGCGCTGACGATCGCGGCCGTCGTTCTCGCCGGTGGCCCGGCCGATGAAGTTTCCGCGTTGGCGCCCGGCGTCGTCAACAAGGCCTTCGTACCGATTGCGGGCACGACGCTCGTCGCGCGCACGATCGCGTCGCTGCGTTCCTCGCCACAGGTCGGCCGCATCGTCGTCGTCGCGCCGATCTCCGCACATGACGATCCCGCACTCCGCGACGCAGACGAACGGCGCGCCGATGGTGCGACGATCACCGAAAGCTTGCGCTCGGGTCTCACCGGATTCGATCGCGACGAGCTGGTGCTCGTGGTCGCGTCGGATCTGCCGATTATTTCGCGCGAGGCAATCGATGAGTTCGTCGGGATCGCGCGGAGTCGCGATTGCGATCTAGCGTACGCGTGTTTGGAGAAGCGAACGCATCTTGCGGCGTATCCGGAGGTTCCGCATACGTGGGCGCGATTGCGCGACGGCTCGTATTGTGGCGGCGGTCTCGTCGCGATGCGCCCTCGCGCACTCGAGCGCCTCGCGACGTTTCTCGGACGTTTGGGTGCGGCGCGAAAGTCGCCGCTGCGGCTTGCAGCGATCTTCGGGCTTCCGACGCTCGCGCGATACGCGATTCGACGGCTCTCGATCGCCGATGCCGAGCGTCGCGGCAGCGCGCTCGTCGGCATCTCCGTCGCCGCCGTCGTGAGCACGCACGCGGACATCGCGGTCAACGTCGACCGCGCGAGCGACGTAGCGATCGCAGAGCGAATCGTCCGTGCAAGGCGACGATGACGAACGATCAGCAGAGGGGTTTCTCAAGAGGTCGTCGCTGCGAGCGATGTTTACCGAGCCGTCGATGCCTCCAGGTATGCGGACGTATTTCCGAATGGGCTGGATTTTAGGCAGAACACTTTCGGTTCAACGGGCAGCTCAGCCGCTTTCATGCGATGCATGGAGCGTTTGCAAACGGCTCGCCGGACCGGTGGCTTCACGAAAATACTTTTCGGACGTGAACGATTAGATACATCGTCATCTGCCTACATGACAAAGTCACTTGCGGTCGTTGACCGGGCGTCGGGCGCTTTCGTACCAGCCCTACGTGAGCACAGTCACTTCGCCACTAAGCAACGTATATTCGGCCCCCACAATGCGTAAGTCACCTCGAGCAACGGCCGCAGCGAGAACGGGGCCAGCGCTACTGAGCTGCAAGACTTGCGCGCGGACGTTGGCCAACACCGCGTCCTCGTAACTACCCGTCTTAGCGATAGATTTGATTCCAGGCTCGATACCGGCCTGAAGTGCATTAAGATGTGGGGGAAGCTGAGACCCACTCTTGATGGCGTCGACCGTCGCCTTTATGGCTCCGCAGCCTTCATGCCCGAGGACGACGATTAGTTTCGCGTTGAGATTGCTGTAACCATACTCGAGAGTCCCGAGGCCTACGGTATCGGCGAAATTACCGGCGACCCGAACCACGAATAAATCGCCGATATGTTGGTCGAAGATTAACTCGGGCGAAACGCGTGAGTCCGAACATGAGAGAACGCTCGCGAAAGGAGCCTGATGTTCGGCAAATGCAAGGCGCCGCTCGGCACCGAGATTTCCATTTGCGAGGGCGCCTTTAACGAATCGTCGGTTTCCCTCTTGGAGGCGGCTCAGGGCCACATCCGGCGATACCGCGGACGTTGCGGTTGGTTGCGCGGCCTGAACTTCGCCTTGCAGGACAAGGCCGGCCAAGACCGTGATCGCGCCCCCTATTACGACTCGGCGGGATGGACGTTCGTCTATTTGCATCTGCGCACTCCCTCAAAAGCGGATTTAATACGGTAATTAACATGGTGGAACGCCGTTCATAGTAGCCGGCGCGAGACGGTTCCATATTATTGCACATCCGTCTCACGAAGTGTAGCGCTCTCCTCGGCGAAAGTGTATATCATCGACGTCGGCAACACACAGGCCAGCGATCGTTCACAACATCAGAGCTCGATCGTGTGCTGCCGTACCGCAATAATGCAGCCACAACATGTGAATACAACGACGATAACTTTAGACCGCCCGGAAACGCATTGTACGTTAAGTAAAAAGACGATCGCCGCGAGCGCCAGCAATGATCGACTCGACCTTGCGCCCGTCTAGAAAGGCCAACCCGCCAATACAGTGGCTACACGCGGCGACTACGACGACGAGGTGCAGCCGCCGGATCGTCAAGCCAGTACGAGTTTCCATCAGTCGGCACGATGATACGTCGCTCTTAACGATTTCCTAGCCCGACATTCCCCACGCAGCAATCGATCGAAAACTCTGCGACGTTACCGCGTACGTCGGGGGAAATAAGGTGCGGCGCGGCCGGCTTACCCCTACGCAATTCCAAGCTTTATCCGCGTCACCGTCTCAGGTCGCTCACTGATCTTCGCGATTGAGGAAAGAGCGGTAGCGATGAACCCAGATAATAAACTGTACACCGACGTTGATTCGCACGATGAACGTTTGGCCCATCGGATCCAATATAAGTTCTTTAGTATGAAGCCTTATTGGCGGATCAATGGCTCGAGCCGCCTTAACCGTTTCTTCAAGAAAACCAGCATCGTTATCGTATAAAAGCATCATGTGAGACATGCTGCGATTCATTTCCAAGAGATCGGTCTTCGAAGAATAGTTCAGGCACCAGCGGCTCGCGAGCTTGATGCTTGCCAAAGTGAGATTCGTAGCGGTTCATTTTTCGATTGTACAGCTCACCACGCTGTGATAGTGTCGAGAGTGCGACCAGCGTAAAATGAAGGGCGAGAAGCAATGCAGCTCAGCGCATCTCTCACAGCCTGCGCAGCAATTCGCTACGTAGTGGCGATCGTTATTATTGCGCTGTACCTACCATCGGTCGCTCGAGCCGACTCCGGCGTTCGAAATCGGCTGCTACCGCAAAGCATCATCAACGTAATGCATAAGCCGCGCTACGTCCGCGCGACCTGGACCTTGCTTGCAGCGGATTTAGCGACGAACGAGACGCTGTATGCGCTCGACCCGGAACGCCTGGCGTTTACCGGTTCCGTCCGCAAACTTTTTTCAGTGGGCGTGGCTTTATCTGCCCTCGGTGCGAACCATCGGTTTGTGACGCCGGTCTATCGCCGCGGAACCGTCGGCCACGACGGGACACTTCGAGGCGATTTGGTACTCGTCGCTTCGGGCGATCTGACGTTTGGTGGGCGCCTGCAATCGCACGACGCGATCGCGTTTACTGATTTCGATCACAACGACGCGAATAGTCTGGGAACTGCGATATTGACGCCGCAGGATCCACTCCTGGGACTCAACGAGTTGGCGCGGCAAGTGCGCGCGACCGGGCTCCGCTCGGTTCGTGGAGACGTCGTTATCGACGATCGACTTTTCGATAGTTACCGCGTTCCGAACGGAAATCTGCTCATCACACCGATGCTCGTAAATGAGAACATGGTCGATGTCTGGGGTACGCCTGCCGCGCCCGGTGAAACAACGCGCACCGGGTGGCGCCCGCAGACCTCAGGCCTGCGGGTTGTTGATTCCGTTAGAACCGCGGCTGCGGGAACGAAAGCGGTCATTACCCTCTCGCCGAATGAAAAAGCCCTCTGCGACTGGCCGAAGCCGTGCACGAAAACTGTTTTCGGAACGATTCCAATCGACTATGCCGCTCCTTTGTCCGGAGTCTCGACTTTCGTCCGAACATTTCGCGTCGAGCAACCAGCGTCTTTTGCGCGCATCGCGTTTATCGACGCCTTGACTCGCGCGGGTGTATCGGTAAGCGCACCGCTCATGGCGAAGAACAGGCCCTCGCGCTTACCACCGATAGGATCAAAACCGTCCAATACGCTCGTCGCCCGCTTCGTGTCTCCGCCCTATGCGCAAGCAGCGAAACTCGTGCTCAAAGTGAGCCTCAATCTCGGCGCTAACCTGAGTCTTTCGTTATTTGGTCTTACGCAGGGTAAACGCACGGTAGCGGGGTCGCTGGCTGCCGAGCGCACCGCGCTCGTCCAAAACTTCGGCATTCCGCCCGGCCAATTCGATTTTCCAACGAATGGAAGTGGAAGCCCGGATAGCCGCGCCACGGCGCGCGCCGTGGTAACGATGCTCGAGACCATGAGCCGGAACGCTAATGCAGCAACGTATCGAGCAGCACTACCAATTTTTGGCGTCGACGGCTCACTCGCCACAATAGGACGTTCGCTTCCCGTCCGCGGCCACGCGTACGCCAAAACCGGGACGTCAATCGACGCGACCGGGCTTAAAGCGCAAGTTTTGGCTGGCTACATTGATACGAAACGCGGCCATCATCTCGCCTTTTCGTTGTTTGTCAACAATGTCGGACCGCTCGATAGCATTGCCGACGTCGCTGCAGTACTCGGAGACCAGGCCGAAATAGTCAATGCTATCTACGAGGCGAATTAACGCGTGAACAACTGGAGAGATCGACGTCGAGAAAAGGTTCGACCATCGACTGTGAGTCCTATGATACCGAGCCGAGCCGATGGTATGTGGGTTTTCGATACTACCGATAACCGCGAATGCAGACAATGAGTCCCACTGAGGCGGCCATCGAAGTAAAAACTGCGAGCGCGATAGTGCGTTTGAGGTCGTGTATGTCGCCTCTTTGCGTAGGTCATTCCGCTGTGTTAGCAGAGAAAACGTATCTGTATACGATTTTTCATGGCTCGGCGCCCAGGTCGCGCACGTGACATCGCTGTTTTACTCCATCGACGCATCGGTCGCTCTCGTGCAGATCGTCTTGTTGACTGTGGCGCTTTTCTGTGGCGGTCACATCCTCGTTCGTCGGACGTTTGCAAAAACGCAATTTATCGAGCATAACGAGGTCGCCGGCTTCATCGTAGCAGTCGTAGGCGTCCTCTATGCGGTGTTACTTGCATTCGTCACGGTCGTCGTCTGGGAGCACTACGATCAGTCGCAAGATCGCGCTCGATCTGAAGTTGACGCAGCGACCGATATTTGGCGGCTCGCTCGACATCTTCCGTCACCGAACTCCCAACGCATTCGGGCAGATGTCAAACGGTTTGCAGCTTCCGTACTTAGCGACGAATGGCCGAAAATGCGCGCCGGAGCATATAGCCCGATTACCCAACGCGAGATGGTGACGCTTACCGACGACATCGCAGCTTACGAAGCGCTCAGTAAGCAACAGGGAAATTTGCAGAATCGTTTACTCGATCGCGTACAAGTCGTTAGTGACTTTCGACGCCATCGCATTTATGATACGACGAGTGGTGTACCTATCGTTCTTTGGGTGGCGCTCGTAATTGGTTCCTTTACCGTAGTCGGGTTCGTCTATCTCTTCGGCATGATAAATTTTCGCGTGCAGCTTTTAATGACGGCGGCGGTAGCAATCATGATCGGCCTCTGCTTTGGAACGATCCTCGAACTCGATTATCCATTCCGCGGTACCGTGTCGGTCTCGCCCGAGCGATGGGCAGCATTCGTAGAGATGATCACGCGTGAGCGATAAAACTCCGAGCATCCGATCCGTAATCATACTTGTTCGTGATAACGAGATAGATTTTTCGAGCGCAGCAACGACATTCACCGCCCGCAGACTTTATTTACTGGCTAAAGCCCGACGCGCTCACTCATTCGGTCTTGATTTTAACCGCTAGAAATCGGATAATTATAAAAGGTAAACATTTAAGGTACTTACCCCGGGGTGCGGAATCGTAAAGAGTTCTTGTGGCATACGTTTACTCGCTAGAAAACGTTATCTTCTGCCGCACGAGTCGCGTTTGCGATAGACACGAAATGCAGTTATGGAGGGTTCAGGCTTATGTGGCCCGTGATCGATAGATTTTTTAGACCTTTCGTAGCTATTTCGGTGCTTCTCATCGCAGTCGCGCCACTACAGCTTTGCGCGCAACCCGCTATTCCATCCGCTTCAATTGCCGAACTCGATGAGTTCATTTCGAAAGCAGTCGCGCAGTATGGGGTGCCGGGCGCCGCCGTCGCCGTCGTTCAAGACGGCAAGATCGTGCTCATCAAGGGTTACGGGGTCCGTAATAATACGCAGCCGGGCGCAGTAGATGGAAACACGATATTTCAGATTGCCTCCATCAGTAAGGCTTTTACCGGAGCGTTGGCAGCCACGATGGTCGACGACGGTAAGCTTTCTTGGGACACTCCGATTATCAATTATCTTCCTGAATTTGTAGACTTTGACCCGTACATAACCCGGTGGATGACGATGCGCGACTTGCTGGCGCATCGCACCGGATGGCCTAAATTTTCAGGTGATATCTTGAACACTCTCGGATACAGTCGCCCGGAAATTTTGCGCAGGCTGCGTTATCTGCAGCCAATCGTCACTTTCCGGCAGGAGGCGCAATATTCAAATCCAGGCTTCTTCGTTGCCGGTGAAGTCGAGGCACGCGTGGGCGGCGCATCGTGGAATGCGCTCCTAAAGCAGCGCATCATCGACCCGCTCCACATGACGCGCACCGGGACATCGGTTCACGATCTTTCCGACCCAAACTCGGCAATCGGTCACGAGAACATGAACGGCCGCACCGTACCGACGGCGGCGAACGATCAGGACGTTATGGGTGCTGCGGGTTCGGTAACCTCTACCGTTACGGATCTCACCCATTTCATGCAGGCGTTGCTCGGTAACGGGAACGATGGAAAGTTGCTCAAACGCGACACGGTCGCGGAAATGTTCGCGAGGAGCATGGTCGGCGAAATCGAGTTTACGGAGATGCCTCCAACAACGAAACGCACCGGATTCTTCTACGGTCTCGGATTCGACAGTATCGACTACGCCGGCCACCAAATCGTCGGGAAGGCGGGCGCGCTCGCTGGTGTGCGCACGATGATGACGCTCGTCCCAGACAAGAATTCCGGCATTGTGATTCTTGCAAATCTCAACGTCACGGCGCTTCCGGAAGCCATACGTGCATTTTACGTCGAGCGGCTACTCGGTAATTCCCCCGAAGCCGATCTTACCGATATTGCCGCTCGTAACGAAAAGCTCCCTATGCTTTTCACTCCGCCAGCTCCGCCCGTGCAGCCCGGTCCGTTCGGGTATCCGCTCGCGAGTGTCGTCGGCATATATGAAAACGATCTTTTCGGACGCTGCGAGATCGCTACGGACGGACCAGGCTTACACATGTCGTGCGGTCCCGCGCATCTCGTCGCGCCGCTTCGTCATTTTGATAATGGGCAGTTTATTCGTCATTGGGCCGGCGCGACCAACGGATACGACGCGGTCACGTTCTCGATCGGTGCTGCTGGCAACGCTGACAGTTTCACCGACGAGAGCCTTGGCCGCTTTACACGCCTTCAAGTATCGAAATAACGAACGGAATCTGAATCCTCCCGAATCCGACGACCTGGGCGCGCCCGAAGAACGCCGGGACCGCATCGTTTTTGCTTTGCGGGAATTTTAAGAAAATACATCGATTTCGGCGAGGCACTGCTTCAAGCCGATCTTCACGCTATTGCCGCGCGCCTCTCCGCAACGCTGGATAGCACCGGCGATGGCGCGCTTGCAGTCCACTTGACTCAGCCCGGCGCCACACGCAGTTGCGAAAACTGCTTGCGGCAAGTCTCTCGTCACAAACTTGCGGGTGAATCGTAGATAAGACGTAATAGCAGAGCGACCAAATTGAGGAACCTGGAAACCGCAGCATGAGTCAGTATGGCGCGACGTCGCTCCTGCGATGGCGCCTTCGTACATCGAGAAGGGTGTCTACCAACGTGACCGATCATCTCCCCACGTTTAAGCGCAAACTCGGCGTCCTCGTCATAGGATTCGGCGGCGCTGTCTCAACGACGGCCGTCGCCGGCATCGAGTTGCTCCGTTCGGGTGCTAGCGATACGACGGGCCTGCCCCTCGCCGACGTCTCGGCAAGCGGCCTCGCCGATTATTCCGAGATGGTTTTCGCCGGATGGGATCTCTACCCCGACGATCTCGCGTCAGCCGCGCAACATCATCGCGTGCTCGAAACCGAACAGCTCGCCGCCGTCACGCCCGCACTCGCCGCGCTCGCGCCGATGCCCGCCATTGGGGCTCCCGGCTGGTGCAATAACGTGACGGGCTCGAACGCGTTCGCCGCGACAGGCCACCGCGCGACGATCGCGCAGGTTCAGAGCGATATCGCGAGCTTCCGTGCGACGAGTCACGCCGATGGATGCGTCGTCATTAATCTCGCGTCGGTCGAGCGTTGGCCCGACCTCGCCGCACCGAAATTCTTGAGTCTCAAAGCTTTCGAACACGCACTCGATGCGAACGACGCCGAGATCCCGCCCGCGATGCTGTACGCATACGCCGCGATCGATGCGGGCGTCCCCTACGGCAATTTTACGCCGAGTCTCGCCGCCGACGTTCCGGCCCTCGTCGAACTCGCGAATCGTCGCAATGTCCCCGTTGCGGGAAAAGATGGCAAGACCGGGCAGACGATGCTCAAGACCGTCATCGCGCCTGCGCTCAAAGCGCGCGCGCTTCACGTCGATGGCTGGTTTTCGACAAACATCCTCGGCAATCGCGATGGTGAAGCTCTCGACGATCCGGCCTCGCTCGCTTCGAAGCTCGCGACGAAGGCCTCTGTACTCGATTCGATCCTCGGTTATCCCGTCGACAATCACATCGTCAAGATCAATTACTATAAGCCCCGCGGCGATAACAAAGAAGCCTGGGACAATATCGACGTTTCCGGTTTCCTCGGGCAAAAGATGCAGATCAAGATCGATTTTTTGTGTCGCGATTCGATTCTCGCAGCACCGCTCGTCATCGAGATCGCGCGTACGCTCGATCTCGCTAGCCAACGCGGTGAGGGCGGCATCCAAGAGCAACTTGGCGTATTTTTCAAAGCGCCGATGACGATCGATGGCAACGAAACCGAACACGATTTCGGCAAACAAGAGGCACGTCTACGCACGTGGCTCACATCGGAGCGAAAGGTTTCCGTCCCCACGCGATGACGACCGCTGCGGCCGGTCCGCTCGCGCGGTACGCGACGCTCTTCGACGATATCGGCGCGCTCAAACGCACGCGTCGAGCGGGGGCGTCTCACTCCGTTGCGGCCGGCCTTTTCGCGCACGCCTGGCGTCGCGCGATCGAAGGCGTCGATCTCGGCGAGGTGGCGCGAGAGACGACCGCGCTCGCGATTGCGGCCTCGCGTCTTGGCGCGATCGATGGCGCGATCCTCGCACGCGGCGGACTCGATGCCGCGCAACGACTCGCGGTCGTCTGCGATGCATTCGACCGCGCGGCCGCGCCCATCCCATCCGAGCAACGCGTTACCCTGCGAGCTGCACTCACGGGTGACGCGGATCTTGCGTCATTTGGCGACGTGCCGATGTTCGTCTTTGCACTCGCCGATCAACCACGGGCTGGAGCGACCGCGCCCGATGCGCCGCGGCTCGTCCTCGAACCGCCCGAAAGTCACGCGGAGCATTGTCTTGCCGTCTGCGTTTATGCGGTCCTCGCAGCGCCACGCTACGATACGTCGGGCGAAGACGCGTTTTTGCTCGGCATGGTCCACCATCTTCATAATGCCGTCTTACCGGACTCCGGCTTCGCCGGCGAACTACTCTTAGGCGCGCATCTCGATGCGATCGTCGAGCGCTTCACCGAAGGCGTGCTCGGCGATCTTCCGCAAGAGTTCGCGACACGCGCGAGAGACGTTCGTACGCGCCTCCTGCCCTCGACTGACGAGCCGGAAGCTCGAGCGTTCCACGCGGGCGACGTGATCGATCGCGTCCTGCAGGTTCGGCAATACGCGCGCGTTGCGGCATTCGAGATGTCGCACGCACTGGACGACCTCGAACTCGTGCATGCGGGCCCGATTCAACGTTTTCACCTCGGCGTGCTCGTCGAAGCCGGACTCGCGTGATCGATTCCCCCGTGCGCGGTTTCGCACTCCGTGCCGATTCCGCGCATTCGTGTACGGATGGCACGCGTCGGTGGCCCGTGATCGATCGAATCCCGTTCGTCCGGGTCGGTCGCGAAACCCTCGCCGCAGCCGCGCTCGACGCGCTCGACGCGGGCGATCGCTTCGAGGCGCTCGCACTCCTCATCGGCGATCGCGACGATTGGGATTCCACGACCGCGCCGTCGCTCGACGAACGTCGCGCGATCGCGCGCGATATCGAAACGCTCACGTTTCGGGGCGCGATGCATGCGCTCGGTTTCGGCGGCGTCGCAACGTATTTCGCGCATCGCTTTAGCGATCCGACGTTCGTTGCGGGACTCGGGCTCATCGCCGCACACCGCCCGCGCCAGACGAAACGATCGTTCGAGGTCGCCTGCGGAGCCGGTCACTATTTGCGCGAACTCGCACGTGTCGGCGTCGATGTGGCCGGCGGCGACGTCGTCTTTGCGAAAATCTGGCTCGCGCGGCACTTCATCGCACCCTCTGCGCGACTCATCTGTTTCGATGCCGCGACGAGCTGGCCGATCGATTCTGCCGCCTACGACTTCGTGCACGTGCACGATGCGTTGTACTTCTTACCGCAAAAAGAGCACGTCGCGTTCGAGATGCGTCGCATCGTCAATCCCGGTGGCACGATCGCCGTATCGCACGCGCACAATGCGACCGTCGATAATTACTCCGCAGGCGCGCCACTCGATCGGACAGGCTACGCGGCGCTCTTTCCAGGGGCAGTGTTCTACGACGATCGCGCCTTGGCAGACGCTGTCGTGCGCGGTGTCGTACCGATCGCCGGCGCCCCCGAAACCGCACCGGCGTATGCGTTCGTCGACGGTCCCGCTGCGAGCAACCCGCACGTGTGTGCCGACGACGTTGCGCTGCCGATGCCCGGCGCGCCGCTCGTGCGCAATCCACTCTATGTGGCAGACGGCGGCACGCGCATCGTGTGGCCTTCGGAGCGTTACGAACGCGAATATGCCGCACTGGCGACGTATCCGCTCGTCACGTCCGCTCCCGCGGTCGCGACGATGTCGGACGATGCTCGAATCGTCACCATGGCGCGAACGCGCGAACTCGTGGCGCTACCGGAGCGCTGGTAGGCGTGCTTCGCTGGGGAATCGTCGGTTACGGCTGGCTCGCGCGCGATTATGCCGATCCCGCGTTACGCGCACTCGTCGACGCGCGGCTCGTCGCGGTCTGCGATCCCGATCCCATCGCGCGCGAACTCGCGCGTTCGCGTGGCCTCATCGCCGTCACGGATATCGACGCGCTGTGCGATCTCGTCGATGTCGTCTACATCGCGACACCCAATTCGACGCATCGCGGCCTGGTCGAACACGCGGCTGCGCGCGGCAAACACGTCCTCTGCGAAAAACCGATGGCGACGTCGCTCGCCGATGGGGAAGCGATGCTCGCGGCATGCGCGCACGCAAACGTCGCCTACGCGACGGCGTACGATCAGCGCCATCATCCCGCGCATCGCGGTCTGCGCGCGTCGATCGCGGCGGGCGAGCTCGGCATCGTGACGGCGATTCGGATCGTTTACGCGTGTTGGCTTCCCGCAACGTGGACGGACGATAATTGGCGTGTCGATGCCGCGCGGTCGGGCGGCGGGGCGCTCGTCGATCTCGCGCCGCACGGACTCGATCTCGTAGCGATGCTCCTGGACGATGAGATCGTCGAGGCGCGAGCGTTCGCGCAACGGCGCGTCCATACGTACGACGTCGACGACGGCGCGACGATCGTCGCGCGCACGCGCGGCGGCGTTCTCGCGCAACTCCACGTTGCGTACAACTATCCCGAGACGCTCCCTCGTCGCCGCCTCGAAGTCGTCGGAACCCGTGGGCTCGCGACCGCAACCGATACCATGGGCCAAACCCCCGGCGGCACGCTTGCGATCTGCGACGCGGCGACCGGCCACTCGAACGCGATCGTTTTTGACGAGCTGGCATCGCCGTTCGCGGGTCTCGTACGGTCCTTTACGAATTCTGTTGCATCGGGTTCGGGCTTCGATCGCTCGGCTGCCGAACGCGAACGCTCCGCACTCGCGATCTTCGATCGTCTCGTACGCGACGCGGCGAGCGAGGCCGTCGTATGCCGCTGACGCCCCACGTCTGCGAGAACTGCGGCTTCTGGCAGCAATACTTCACAACGCCACCCGCATGCCCGGTCTGTACGGACGTGCGCAACGATCTTCCTGAAGATGGGTGGCACTTCACCACGGCTGCAACGCTCGCAACGCGCGTGACGACGATCTGGCGCGAGATCGTTCCTGGAATCTTCGGCTTTACGACGGAGCCCGTGGTGGGACTCGGCGGCACGGGATGGCTCGTGTTGCGCGATGACGGCAATATCGCATACGAAGCTGCGGGCTACTACGATACGAAAGCGCTCGATTTCATCGCCTCGCATGGCGGCCTCGCATTTGCGAGTACGTCGCACCCGCACGGCTGCGGCGCGCTCTGGCAATTGCAAGATCGTTTCGCGCCCGAGCTCCCACTGCATCGCGACGGCCTCGCATGGAGTAAGGCGTTCCGGGTCACGCTGCCGTACGATGCGACACTCGATCTGGCACCGGGGATCACGCTACATCACATCGGTGGACACTACGAAGGCCACGCATTGCTTCACGATGCCCGCAAGCGCGCCGTCTTCTGCGGCGACGCACTCAAGATCGAGCGCGACGAACGCGGCGTACCGATCGCGCTGAGCGCGCATAAGGCGTACCACAAAGCGATTCCGCTCACGCCGGGAGAACTCGCGCATTACCGTGCCGTCTTCGCGGCGCTCGAGTTCGACCACGTCTTCACGACGTTCGACGACGCACCGCTCGAGCGCGCCCGCGTGCTCGCATTCTTCGACGAGCTCGCGGCGATGCGTCCCTCCACGCAACCGCTTCACCTATGAACGACTTCGATTGGTCGACGGCAGCACCCGCGGCGCGCGCCTACCGTGCGGCCTTGCCACCCGGCGAATTACACGTCTTCCCGATCGACGCGCTCGACGTCGCCGGCATCCCCACGTGGAAGGCCGTGTTCTTCGCAGACGATGCGGCGCGCTCGATCCATCACGGCCATAGCTACGGCGCGACGAGCGCACAGGCGCTCGTGGGCGCGCTCGGCGAACTCGCCGAAAGCGTCCATGCCGCAACGCTTGCGGAAAAACTTTTGATAATTCAGTGATCGACAAGCCCGAGGTGTTGGACGCAAAAATCGCATCGGGGCGTATGAACGGCGCGACGTTTTCGTACAACGATTTTTTCCAGTCCATGCGTTCAGAAATTGCCTCGATGATCAGATCGCAGTCTTTCAGCCATTGAAGATTGTCGTCGTAATTCGCCGGCGTGATTTGCGATACGCGCGCAATACTCGCGAAGGGTGCTGGTTGCAGCTTAGCCATGCCAGCGATAGCTGTCAGGACGATGCCGTTTTTGGGCCCTTCTTTCGCGGGCAAGTCAAATAAAATGCATTTGACGTTGGCATTGGTGAGGTGCGCCGCGATCTGCGCGCCCATTACACCTGCGCCGAGGACAGCGACTTTTTTGATATGGAAATTACTCATTCGAAACTCCTGCGTTGGCGATAATTATTTTGATCCGATAGTTCTGACTGCGACTTCCACGCCTGAATATGGCTGGAATAGCGCCCCATTGCTGGCATTTATGCGTTTTGGACTAAATGACTTCTTTATTCAGCCGGTACCGGTCGCGGCTTTCGCTGGTCATCTACCGCCACATACGTCAACTGTGCTTCCGTCACTTTTACCACCTCAGCGCCGAATCTTTGCCGCTGCGCGTAGACCGCGACGTCGACCGTAAGAGAAGTCCGCCCCACCTTCACCACATCGGCATAAAAACTCACCAAATCGCCCACCAAGACCGGCTCCCGGAACCGAAACGAATTGACCGCGACGGTAACGACCTTGCCACGAGCGCGCACCGTGGCCGGAACACTGCCCGCCAAATCAACCTGCGCCATCACCCAGCCGCCGAAAATGGTGCCGTGGGCGTTGGTGTCGGCCGGCATCGGGATGACACGAATGACTGGCTGCCGATCAACCGGGAGATGGATCACTTCGCAGAAAGCTTCGTTGGTATCGGTAGTCACAGCCCGTGTCCTTTATAC
>ENA-OFCD01000228-OFCD01000228.1-metagenomes-genome-assembly--contig:-NODE-228-length-38014-cov-7.252904_pt1 | contig 38014 bp, 32 predicted proteins | sample MGYA00153392_OFCD01 | MGnify analysis MGYA00153392 | reverse complement strand
GGCGGCCGCTCCGGCGGCTGCGGCGGGCGGCGCGGGCGGCGCGGGGGCATCGAGCGGGCCGGCTGAGGGGTCCGTGTCGACGGTGATGATGGGGGCCCCGACATCGACGACGTCGCCCGCGGCGAAGTGCAGCTCGTGCACGACCCCGGCGTACGGCGAGGGCACCTCGACGGCGGCCTTGGCGGTCTCCACCTCGACGATCAGCTGGTTCAGCGTGATCGTGTCGCCCGGGGCGACCAACCACTGCAAGATCTCACCCTCGGTGAGTCCCTCGCCGAGGTCGGGGAGCCGGAACTGCTGCAGGCGCCCGCTCACGGAAACGGCCGACATCAGAAAGCCAGACTGCGGTCGACGGCGTGCAGGACGCGGTCCAGGTCGGGGAGGTACTCCTCCTCCGACCGGGACGGCGGGTAGGGCGTGTCGAAGCCAGTGACCCGCAGCACGGGCGCCTCCATCTCGTAGTACAGCTCCTCGCTGACCCGGGCAGCGATCTCGGCACCGAGCCCGACGAAGGAGGGCGCCTCGTGGACCACGACGAGCCGCTTCGTACGCCGCACCGACGCCAGCACGGTCGGCAGGTCCAGTGGCGAGAGCGAGCGCAGGTCGAGGACCTCCAGGTCGCGGCCCTGTTCGGCGGCGGCTGTCGCCGCGTCCAGGCAGGTGCGCACCATCGGGCCGTACGCCACGAGCGTCGCGTCGGTACCGGGCCGCACGACGCGGGCCTGCCACAGCGGACCGGGCTCGGCGGTCAGGTCGACCTCGCCCTTCTCCCAGTACCGTCGCTTGGGCTCGAAGAACAGGATCGGGTCGTCGCTGGCGATGGCCTGCTGCAGCATCGCGTGACCGTCGGCCGGGTTGCTGCAGGTCACGACCTTGAGCCCGGCGGTGTGTGCGAAGTACGCCTCCGGGCTCTCGCTGTGGTGCTCCACCGCACCGATCCCGCCACCGAACGGCACCCGGATCGTCACCGGCATCCGCACCTGCCCCTTGCTCCGGGCATGGATCTTGGCGAGCTGGCTGACGATCTGGTCGTACGCCGGGTAGATGAAGCCGTCGAACTGGATCTCGCAGACCGGTCGGTAGCCGCGGATAGCCAGCCCGATCGCGGTGCCGACGATGCCGGACTCGGCGAGCGGGGTGTCGAAGACCCGGTCCTCGCCGAAGTCCTTCTGCAGCCCGTCGGTGACCCGGAAGACGCCGCCGAGCTTGCCGATGTCCTCGCCCATCAGCAGGACCTTCGGGTCGTTCTCCATCGCTGTACGCAGGGCCGTGTTGAGGGCCTTCGCGAGGGTGAGGACCGTCATGACGCGAAGCCCGCGAGGTAGTCGGCGAACTGCGCCCGCTGCTCGGTGAGCAGCGGGGTCTGCTCGACGTACACGTTGTCGAACATCGCCAGCGGATCGGGGTCGGCCATCTCCAGACAGCCCTTGCGGATGCGGGCCGCGAGCGCGTCCGCATCGGCCTCGAGCTGGCCGAAGAAGTCGCTGTCAACGAGCTGCTGGCGGTACAGGAAGGACTTCATCCGCTCCAGCGGGTCCTTCAGCTTCCACGCCTCGAGCTCGCTGGACAGCCGGTAGCGGGTCGGGTCGTCGCTGGTGGTGTGCGCGCCCATCCGGTAGGTGAACGCCTCGATCAGCGTCGGACCCTGGCCGCTGCGGGCGTCGTCCATCGCCTTGCGCGTCACGGCGTACGACGCCAGCACGTCGTTGCCGTCGACGCGGACACCCGGAAAACCGAAGCCGCGGGCCCGCTGGTAGAGCGGGATCCGGGTCTGGGTGGCCGTCGGGGTGCTGATGCCCCACTGGTTGTTCTGACAGAAGAAGACGATCGGTGCGCCGTACACGCTGGCCCACACGAACGCCTCGTTGACGTCGCCCTGGCTGCTCGCGCCGTCACCGAAGTAGGCGATGGTGGCCTCGCCGGCACCGTCACCCTCTGCGGGGCCGCCGACCGCGCCGTCCTTCTGGATGCCCATCGCGTAGCCCGTGGCGTGCAGCGTCTGGCTGCCGATCACGATCGTGTACAGGTTGAAGCGCTTTTCCTGCGGATCCCAGCCGCCGTTGCTGGCGCCGCGGAACAACCCGAGCAGCTTGAGCGGATCCACGCCCCTGCACCACGCGACGCCGTGCTCGCGGTAGGTCGGGAAGGCGAAGTCCTGCGGCCGCAACGCCCGGCCACTCCCGACCTGCGCGGCCTCCTGGCCCAGCAGAGCGGCCCAGATGCCGAGCTCGCCCTGGCGCTGCAGCGCGGTGGCCTCGACGTCGATGCGCCGCACCAGCACCAGGTCGCGGTAGAGCTCGCGGTACTGCTCGTCGCTCAGGTCCACGTCGTAGTCGCAGTGGTGCACGCGGTCGCCCTCGGGCGTCAGCAGCTGGACGAGCTCCGCCGTCGTGCTGTCTCCAAGGGTCATGCGAGCACTCCTGTCCTACGCTCGGCGCCGCATCCGGGGTCTCCGACGGCGGCAAGGCGATCCGGGCCGTCGCTGCGGGCCGCGGGGTGAGTCGGCCGCAGCGGGGTGCCGGCCCGCCCATCGTGCCAGACCGCTTGCCGTCTCACGACTATCCTTGCTCTCCATGCCCGTCCGCCCGCTCGTGCTCGCCTCGGCCTCCCCGGCCCGGCTCGCCCTGCTGCGCGCCGCCGGCCTGGACCCCTTGGTGATCGTCAGCGGGGTCGACGAGGACATCGCCGCCGGCAGCCCGCGCGCGCTGGTGCACGAGCTGGCGGTACGCAAGGCCCGCGCCGTCAGCCCGCCCGCGGAGGCGCTCGTCGTCGGCTGCGACTCGCTGCTCGAGCTCGACGGCGAGGCGCTCGGCAAGCCTGGCAGCGCGCAGGTGGCGCTGGAGCGCTGGCAGCGGATGCGCGGGCGCACCGGCACGCTGCTGACGGGGCACTGCGTCATCGACACGGCGACCGGCCGCGAGGTGAGCGACGTGGCGGCCACCCGGGTGCGCTTCGGCACGCCCACCGACGCCGAGCTGAGGGCGTACGTCGCCACCGGGGAGCCGTTGCAGGTGGCCGGCGGCTTCACCCTGGACGGCCGCTGCGCCCCGTACGTCGACGGGATCGACGGCGACCCGGGGACCGTCATCGGGCTGTCGCTGCCGCTGCTGCGCCGGTTGCTCGACGAGCTCGACATCGCGCTGCACGAGCTGTGGGTGGACACGTGACGACTGTGACCGTGGCGCCGCTGCGGATCGGGCCGCTCGTCGTGGACCCGCCGGTCGTGCTCGCGCCGATGGCGGGGGTCACCGACGCGGCGTACCGCCGGCTGTGCCGTTCGTACGGCGCTGGCCTGTACGTCAGCGAGATGGTGTCGGCGCGAGCGCTGGTCGAGCAGGACGTCAACAGCGCCCGGCGGATCTCCTGCAGCGAGGACGAGACGGTACGCAGCGTGCAGCTGTACGGCGTTGACCCGCAGACCGTCGCGGCGGCCGTCCGGCTACTCGTCGAGCAGGAGGGCGTGCACCACGTCGACCTCAACATGGGCTGCCCGTCGCCGAAGGTGACCCGGCGCGGTGGCGGGGCGGCGCTGCCGGTGCGCACCGGGCTGGTCGGCGCGATTGTGGCCGCCGCCGTCGCCGCGGCGGGGGCCGTCCCGGTGACGGTGAAGATGCGTACCGGGGTGGACGACGCGCACCTGACCTACCTCGAGGCCGGCCGGGCGGCCCGCGATGCCGGCGCCGCCGCGGTCGCCCTGCACGCCCGCACCGCCGAGCAGCTGTACTCGGGGGCCGCCGACTGGACGGCCGTCGCCAGGCTCAAGGAGGCGCTGCCGGACGTGCCGGTGCTGGGCAACGGCGACGTGTGGGAAGCCGCCGACGCCCTGGCGATGCAGTCCCGGACCGGCTGCGACGGGGTCGTCGTCGGCCGGGGGTGCCTGGGCCGGCCGTGGCTGTTCCGCGACCTCGCCGACGCCTTCGCGGGCCGGCCCGTGCAGCCACCGCCGCTGCTGAGGGATGTTGTCCAGGTCATGCAGGAGCACGTACGGCTGCTGGTGGCGCACCGCGACTCCGAGCGGTACGGCACCCGCGACTTCCGCAAGCACGTCGGCTGGTACCTCACCGGCTACCCGGTCGGCGGCGTGAAGCGTCGCCAGCTGTCCGAGGTCGCCTCGATCGCGCAGGTCGACGACCTGCTGGGCGAGCTCGACCCGACGACCGAGCTGCCGGCCGCCGCGCTGCGGATGCCGCGCGGGCACACCTACGGGCCCAAGGCGGTCGCGCTGCCCGAGGGCTGGCTGGCCTCGGGGGCCGAGACCGGCGTGCCCGAGGGTGCCGACGTCTGGACGTCCGGGGGCTGAGGGCGCGTCGTACATTCGGCGGCCCCACCCCGAGGAGACGCCCATGTGCCACGGCGATGACAGCCGGCCCCCCGCTGCGCCGGGCGCAGTGCCTGCTTCGTCCGACGGACCGGTGGTGCTGACCGCTTCCGACGGGAACCGCGTGCTCGCCCACCAGGCCCGGCCGGCGTCGGCGACCGGCGTCGGCATCATCGTGCTGCCGGACGTACGCGGGCTGCACGGCTACTACCGCCAGCTCGCGGTGCGCTTCGCCGAGACCGGCGCGGAGTCGGTGGCCATCGACTACTTCGGCCGTACGGCCTCCGACGACGACCGGTCCGACGGGTTCGAATTCATGCCGCACGTGCAGCGCACGACGCCCCGGGGAGTCGCTGCCGACGTCGCCGCGGGGGTGGCTCACCTGCGGTCCCTCAATGCCACCAGCATCTTCACCGTCGGCTTCTGCTTCGGCGGCGGCTACTCCTGGCGCCAGTCCGCCGACACGCCGGGGCTGTCCGGGGCCGTCGGCTTCTATGGCCGGCCGGCCGCGGCCACCGAGGTCCTTCGCGAACTGCGGGCCCCGCTGCTGATGCTGGTCGCGGGCGCCGACGCCGCCATCCCGCTGGCGGACACCGCTGTACTTGCGACCGCGGCCGGCGAACGGGTCGGCGTCGAGCGGGTGGTCTTCGACGACGCACCGCACTCGTTCTTCGACCGTTCGTTCGCCGAGCACGAAGCCGACTGCGTACGTGCCTGGCAGGTCATCGGGCAGTTCGTCGAGGTGCACCGCTGACCTGGTATGCACTTCCTGCCCTGAAGATCGCGTCGCACGTGTAGGAAACCCGCCGGCGCCATGCCACCCCTGCCCGTGTGGAACGCGACGTGCACGTCACCGGCTCGGCGCCGACAGCCACTGCGACAGCACGCTGTGCGCCTCAGCCGGTGCTCATGTCGACGAAGCGCGAGTAGTGCAGCTGGCTGGCGACGGTGATCGTCTGAGTCGGCCCGTTGCGGTGCTTGGCGACAATGAGGTCGGCCTCGCCGGCGCGCGGGCTCTCCTTCTCGAAGGCGTCCTCGCGGTAGAGCAGGATGACGATGTCGGCGTCCTGTTCGATCGAGCCCGACTCGCGCAGGTCGGACAGTTGCGGCTTCTTGTCGGTGCGCTGCTCGGGCCCGCGGTTGAGCTGGCTCATCGCGATGACAGGCACCTCGAGCTCCTTGGCCAGGAGCTTGAGGTTGCGCGAGAGCTCGCTGACCTCCTGCTGTCGGCTCTCGGACTTCTTGTTGCTGGTCATCAGCTGCATATAGTCGATGATGATCAACTTGAGGTCGTGCCGCTGCTTCAGGCGGCGGGCCTTCGCGCGGATCTCCATCATCGAGAGGTTCGGCGAGTCGTCGATGAACAGCGGCGCGTCAGCGACCTCGCCCATCCGGCGGGCGAGGCGGGCCCAGTCGTCGTCACTCATCGTCCCGGTACGCATGTGGTGCAGTCCGATGCGGGCCTCCGCGGACAGCAGGCGCATCGTGATCTCTGTCTTGCTCATCTCCAGGGAAAAGATCGCACTGGTCATGCCGTGCTTGATGGAGCAGCTGCGGGCGATGTCCAGCCCCAGCGTCGACTTTCCCAGCCCGGGACGACCGGCCACCACGACCAGCTGGCCGGGGTGCAGCCCGTTGGTCAACGTGTCGAGATCGGTGAAGCCGGTTGGGACACCCGTCATCGTCCCGGCCCGGCTGCTGATCGCCTCCATCTCGTCCATCGCTGGCTGCATCACGTCGCCAAGGACCGTGTAGTCCTCGCTGGTGCGCCGTTCGGTGACGTCGTAGATCGCCTGCTGCGCACGGTCGACGAGGTCGTCGACCTCACCGCCACTGTCGGCGTAGCCGAGTTGCACGATGCGGGTGCCGGCCTCGACAAGACGACGCAGGATCGCCCGCTCGGCAACGATGCGCGCGTAGTAGCCGGCGTTGGCGGCCGTCGGCACGCTGGACAGCAAGGTGTGCAGGTAGGGCGCACCGCCGATGCGCCCGATCTCGCCGGTGCGGGTCAGCTCGCCCGCGACAGTCACCGCGTCGGCCGGCTCGCCTCGACCGTAGAGGTCAAGCACCGTGTCGTAGATGGTCTGGTGTGCGGGGCGGTAGAAGTCGGTGGCCCGCAACACCTCGACGACGTCGGCGATGGCGTCCTTGCTGAGCAGCATGCCGCCGAGCACCGACTGCTCGGCCGGGACGTCCTGCGGCGGGGTGCGCTCGAACTCTGCCGATGGCGCCTGCCTCGGCAGCTCGACGACCCGCTCGCTCACCCGGACCGTCCCCTCGTGTGTCCGGCGCTGCGCGTCGGTGCGGGCCCTTGTTTACAGGGCTTTTGGGCGATCGTCGGCGCGTCGCGGCCTCGCTGTTGGCGGGGCCTGTGGACTGCCTTGTGAACCGGGTGTGGGCGCTGCGGCGCGTCGCTGTGGATGTCTGTGGGGCCGGGTGGGGACGGCCAGCGGCAAGGCTCGCCAACACGCCCGGCGACTTGCCCACATGCTGTGCATGAGGCTGTGGACAGAGAAAGGTCGGTAGATCTCACGCCGGGTCCCTCGGCGCCGCTCCGAAACGCTCCGTGCGCCATGGCTCCACGATCCGTGAGCAAGGTCATCCGGCCTGCGCCGCCACCGCGAGCCGAGCCCGCCCCGAGGCGAGGAGGTCGACGCAGGCCGCGCACAGCCGCACCTGACGCGTCACGAAGAACTCACCCACCGCCCCGCAGGTGGCACAGCTGCGCGGTGCCACCGGTGCAGCCACCGGACGGGGCTGCAATGGCAGCCCCAGGGAGCGCCGAGCCTCGGCCGCCCAGTGTGCCCGCGACTGCTCCGAGGCGGGGGCGCGCGCCTGACCTGCGCGGGCGGCCCGCTCAACCTCTCGAGCTGCCCGCTCGCGCTCCCAGGCCCGTTGTGGGGCGTCCCGCGACAGCAGCTCGCCGAGGAAGGCCACCACGGTCGTCACGCTCTCGCCGGCGACGGGCAACGCCCCCACCCGCGCGGCGAGCTGGGCCGGCCGCCAGCCGCGCTCGAGCAGCGGCCGCACGGCGACCGCAACCTCGGGGACATCCAGCGCGCGCGCGGTGAGCGAGGGCAGCGCCCCGAACACCTCATCGTGCAGGCGCGGCCCGAGCCGGTCGCGGGGGGCTTCGAACAGCGGGGTCTGTGCCATGGGAGGAGCACATCACCGGGGTACGACATCCCGGGCCGACGCCAGCAGGATGTGGACAATCGCTGCCTTCGGCGCCGCCTTCCCTGCCAGAGTGCGCCGCAGGGGGCTCGGGAGGCGCACTCCGAAAGGGCAGGTGCGCCTACCGAGGGGGGCACTGACGGCGATCGGCCCGGTCCCCACACGGGAACCGGGCCGGGCGTACCGGCTGAGCTACGTGGCTGCGACCACGTCGACGGTCAGGGTCGCCTCGACCTCGGGGTGCACCTTGACGGTGACGCGATGCAGGCCCAGCGACTTGATCGGCGCCGCGATGGTGAGCAGGCGCCGGTCGAGCTTGGGGCCGCCGGAGGAGACGACCGCGTTCACGATGTCGCTGGTGGTCACCGAGCCGAACAGCCGCCCACCGTCTCCGGAACGGGCCGCCAGGACGACCTTGAGGCCACCGAGCTGACCCTGGATCTCGCTCGCGTGACCCAGGTCGCGTACCTCACGGACCTCGCGCGCGCGCCGGATCGTGGCGATCTGCTTGTCAGCGCCACGCGTCCACCGCTGGGCGTACCCGCCCGGAACAAGGAAGTTGCGGCCATAGCCGTCCTTGACCTCGACGACGTCACCGGGGGCACCGAGCCCTGCCACGTCCTGATTGAGGATGAGCTTCACAGCCGATTCACCTCGCCAGCGAGGTGTAGGGCAGCAGAGCCATCTCACGGCTGTTCTTCACCGCGACGGCGACGTCACGCTGATGCTGGCTGCAGTTGCCGCTGACCCGTCGGGCCCGGATCTTCCCGCGGTCGGAGATGTACTTGCGCAGCAGGCCGGTGTCCTTGTAGTCGACATAGGTCACCTTGTCCTTGCAGAACTGGCAGACCTTCTTCTTGAGCTTGCGGGGCGGTGGCTTGGCCATCGGTGTCTCTCCTGGTCAGGGAAGGTTAGAAGGGGGGCTCGTCGGACCAGCCGCCACCGCCACCAGCGGGCGCACTGGCCCACGGGTCATCGGAAGCGCCCGAGGAGGAGCCGCTGGAGCGGGATACGCCGCCGGTGTTGCCACCGCCGCCGCCGTTGCTACCGCCACCAAAGCCGCCTCCGCCGCTGCCACGCGAGGCCTTGGCGACCTTGGCGGTGGCCCACTTCAGGGAGGGGCCGACCTCATCGACGTCGAGCTCGTAGACGGTGCGCTTCTCGCCTTCCTTCGTCTCGAAGGAGCGCTGCTTCAGGCGGCCCTGGACGATGACGCCCATGCCCCGCTGCAGCGACTCCGCGACGTTCTCGGCAGCCTGGCGCCAGACGGAGCACCGCAGGAACAGCGCCTCCCCGTCCTTCCACTCGTTGGAGTTCTTATCGAAGGAGCGGGGCGTGGACGCGACGGTGAAGTTCGCGACCGCCGCGCCGCTCGGAGTGAAGCGCAACTCGGGGTCGGCGGTGAGGTTGCCGACCACGGTGATCACGGTATCGCCTGCCATGGCAGATCTCCTTGGGCCCTTCCCGCCTGCGCGGGAGTCGATGTGGATGCGTGCGCTCGAGTGCGCACGTGCCTTGGGGAAGGGTGGTGCCGGGGTCGAACGGGGGAGGGTGATGCAGGGGTGTGGCGGCGGTGCGCCGGACTAGCGGATGTCGGGCCGTAGCACCTTGGTCCGCAGGATCGACTCGTTCAGGTTGAGCTGGCGGTCCAGCTCTTTCATGACGGCCGGTTCGGCATTGAGGTCGACGACGGCGTAGATGCCCTCAGGCTTCTTGTCGATCTCGAACGCCAGCCGGCGTCGGCCCCATACGTCGACCTTCTCCACGGTGCCGCCGCCATTGCGGACGACGTTGAGGAATGTGTCGAGTGAAGGAGCGATCGTGCGCTCCTCAAGGTCGGGATCCAGGATGACCATGAGCTCGTAGTGACGCAAGTGACCCACCTCCTCCTGTGGACTCATCGGCCACCGACGGTCGGTGGCAGGAGGGTGTTCGCGTCAGCGGACCCGCTGACGTTACCAGCGGGCTGCGCGGGTCGGTCGGGCTCGGCGAGCAGCCTGCGGACCAGTAGTGACCCGGAGCCGAGCAGCGCGACGACGGCGAGCGCCGTCGGCAGGCCGTAGCGCCGCGGCGACGACGGCTGCGGCAGGTGACCGGCCGTTGACGCGGCGGCGTACGCCGGCCCGCGAGTCGACGCGGCGGCATCGGCCGGGGCAACGGCGGCGCAACCGACCGCCGCCAGCAGTGACAGGGCCAGGACAACCCGGTGCCTCGCGGCGGGACGAGGGCGGGCCGCGGTCACGCGACCATCCTGGCAGCCCGCGTCCCCGTGAGCCCGCGTCCCCGTGAGCCCGCGTCCCCGCCATTTGGCGTCATGGCAGCCTGCGCCCCCGGCGGCCGATCCCCGTACGGTGACCGGGTGCTGCGCATCGGGGCCCACGTCCGCGAGGCCGACCTGCTGGGCGAGGCGACGGCCCGGGGGGCCGATCTCGTACAGACGTTCTTCGGTGATCCCCAGGACTGGAAGGCGCCGGTGGTGCCGCCAGGGGCGCAGGCGCTCGCTGCGGCCGGCGTCGACCTGTACGTGCACGCGCCGTACATCGTCAATGTGGCGTCGTCGAACAACCGGATCCGGGTGCCGTCCCGCAAGATCCTGGCCCAACATGCCGCCGCCGCGGCCGCCGCCGGCGCCAAGGGGCTCGTCGTGCACGGTGGTCACGTCACCAAGGCCGACGACCCCTCCGGGGGTGTCCAGAACTGGGTGAAGACCTTCGAGCGGATGGCCTGCCCCCTGCCGGTGCTGGTGGAGAACACCGCCGGCGGCGAGTTCGCGATGGCCCGCCGCTTCGACGCGCTCGACAGGCTGTGGGACGGGATCGGCGGCTTCGACGACGTCGGCTTCTGCCTGGACATCTGCCACGCCCATGCCGGTGGCGAGGACCTGATCGACGTCGTGGCGCGGGCGAAGGCGATCACCGGTCGCATCGACCTGGTGCACTGCAACGACTCCCGGGACGGGTTCGGCTCCGGGGCCGACCGGCACGCCAACCTCGGCGACGGCCGCATCGACCCGCAGCTCATCCTGGCGGTGGTGCAGGCCGCCGGCGCGCCGGTGGTGGTGGAGACGCCCGGCGGGGTCGCCGGCCAGGCGGCCGACGTGGCCTGGCTGCGCGCGCGGCTGCCGGCCTGAGCCGCGCGCTGCTGCAGGCCTGAGCCGAGTGCCGCTGCCGGCCTGAGCCGAGGCGCCGGGCCGGACCGCAGCCGCGGGTACGTCAGACCGCGGTCAGCCCACGGGCGGGCGCCCGGTCGGGCACCCGGTCGGGCGCCCCGGAAAGGACCCCGCCGGCCGGGTCGTCGACCCCATCGGCGCGTACGACGTCGGCCGCCGGGCGCAGCACGTCGCGGACGACCGCCGCCACCAGGGCGAGCAGCGCCAGGTCCCGCACGAGGACTGCGGACAGGAACCACGCCGGGTCGATGCCCTCGCTGGCCTGGTCGCTCGTGCCTGCGGGCAGGCTGACGAAGAAGTAGAACCGGGCGAACAGCAGGCCAGCCTCCGCGGCCTGCCACGCCAGGAACGGCCGCCAGCGGGGCCGGGCGAGGGCGGCCAGTGGCAGCAGCCACAGGACGTACTGCGGGCTCCAGACCTTGTTGAACAGCAGGAAGCCGGCGACGGCGAGGAAGAGCAGCTGCGGGAGGCGGGGGCGCCGGGGGGCCCGCAGAGCGAGCAGCACGACGAGCGCGGCCGCCAGCAGCGTGCCGACCGCCACCGACACGTTGAGCCGGCCCACCCCCGTGCCGGGAGGCCCGAGGACCAGGCCGGCGAACGCGTCGTACGTCCCGTGCAGCGGGCCGGGCAGGCCGGCGCGGGTGCGCTGCAGCGCGTAGTGCAGGGAGTCCCAGTCGGCCGGGCGCTGGGCGTTGAGCTCGACGAAGCGGTACACGGCGTTGACGCCCTCGACGGGGCGTCCGGAGGCGGCACCGAGGGTGTGCGGTGACAGCGCCGCGAGCCCTTCGGCAGCAAAGCGTGACAGCGGGCTGGCGGCGACCGCGACCTGCCGGCCGTCGAGCTCGGCAAACGACGGGCTGGCCAGGTAGACCGGCAGCGTGACGGCGGCTGCGGTGGCGACCAACGCCATTGCCGTCGTCAGGCCGGCGCGAAGCCGGTCGGCCCGCCAGCACAGCGCCAGCAGCGGGACCAGGAACACCACCGGGTAGAGCTTGGTCGCGGTGGCGAGCCCGAGCAGGACGCCGGCGAGCAGCGGGTTGCGACGCGCCCAGGCGAGCAGCCCGAGCCCGGCGAGCGCGACGGCGATCAGGTCCCAGTTGGTGGTTGCGTGCAGCAGCAGCCCGGGCGCGACAGCGACGAGGGCGGCGTCCCACAGCCGCCGCCGGCCGGCGAGTCGGGCCGTCGTGACGACGACGACGACCGCGCAGATGGTCAGCAGCACCCACGTGAGGTCGAAGAAGCTCCGTGCCCGCGCGCCGGCGAGCGCGGTGTCGAGCGAGGCCTGGGCGGCCTGCAGGTCGGCGGGGGGACCCGGCCCCTGTGCCCGGGCTGCGGACAGCCGGTCCTGGGCATCGGCGACCCGGCCGCCGGGCAGCGCCCGGGCGACGTCGTCGGACACCGATGCGACCATCGCCATGGCGCCACCGATGACCACCGGGTACTCGACGGGATGGTCGAGGTAGGGCCTCGCGTTCTGATCGAGTTGCTCGCTGTAGTACAGCGCGAGCACGTCGGTGTAGCAGGCCCGGGTGTATTGGTACTCCTGGCTCCAGTCGTGCACACGGCACGGCGCCTTCTGCCAGAACCCCAGCGCACTGGTCAGGAGCGCAAGCAACACCAGGCACCGCAGCGGGGACAGCCAGCGGCGCTCGCCGAGCCTGGCCCGCGGACCGGGCGGGCCACCGAGCGCGGTGACGGCGCCGGCGACGAATGGGTCGCCGGTCGAGGGCAGCGTGCGCGGCGCCGTCAGGGTCACGGTGGGTCGCCTGCCGCGCCCACGGTCGGAGCGGGTCTGGTCGGGGGTGGCGTCGTGGCTGCCGGCGTCCGGGACGGCGACCGGCTGGGGGTCGGCGAGGGCGAGCCGGTCGGCGTGGGGGGCGCCGTCGGTGGCGGTACAGGGGTGCGGGTCGGGCTCGGCGGCACCGTCTGGGTCGGGCTCGGCGGGGCGGTGGTGGGGGCGGCGCTGCCCGAGTTGCGGCCGACGCCAGCTCGTGGCGGCAGTTGCCGGACCGGCTGCCCGGCCAGCGCCGCGTCCATGAACGCCTTCCAGACCGGCGCGCTGAACGTGCCGCCGCTGGACTCCCGGCCACCGGTACCGGCGACCGAACGCCCCGGATCGCCGTAGCCGAACCACACCGCTGCGCTCAGCTGCGGCGTGAAGCCGCAGAACCAGACGTTGTTGCTCTTGTCGGTGGTGCCGGTCTTGCCGGCGGCGGGGCGGCCGCCGGCGAGCCGGGCCCGCGTGCCGGTGCCCGAGGCGATCACCTGCTGCATGGCGTACGTCGTATCGGCTGCGACGTCGGCGGGCAACGCCCGGGTGACCACCGGCTTCGCGGTGAACTCGACGCGACCGCCGCGCTCGACCTTGCCGACGACGTACGGCGTCGCGCGGTTGCCCTGCGCGGCGAAGGTCGCATAGCCGGCGGCCTGGTCGGTGACGTGCACCTCGTACTGCCCGAGCGCGATCCCGCCCTCGGCGCGGCCGGTCGTCGGGCTCGCGAGCTGCACGTCGGCGGGGATGCCGGCGGCGTGCGCGATGTCGGCGACCTTGGCCGGCCCCACGTCGACGGCGAGCCGGAAGTAGACCGTGTTGAGGCTCTCCGCGAGCCCCGTCACGAGGTCGGCCCGGCCGCCCTGCTCGCCACCGGCGTTGTTGACGACCTGGCCGGAGATCGTCTGGGGGCTGTCACCGTCATATGTCGTGGACAGCGAGATGCCCCGCTGCAGCGCGGCGGCCAGCACGTACGGCTTCATCGACGAACCGGGCTGGTGGACGACGGCGCCGCCCGGTGCGATCCCGCCGGCGTAGTCGAGCCCGGAGCCGTTCGCGCCGCCGTAGTAAGCGCGTACGGCGCCGTCGCCGGGCACGACCGCCACCAGCGCGCCCTGCAGCGCGGCGTCACCCTTGTCGCCCTTGTCGACGGCCTGGACCGCCTTGACCGCGGCATCCTGCGCGCGCTTGTCGATCGTCGTGGTCACCGTGAGCCCGCCGGAGTTGACCTGGTCCTCCGCGAAGCCGTCGCGCAGCAGCTCCTCCTGGACCGCATCGACAACGTGTCCGGCCGGGCCGGACAGGTCAGCGCCGACGGTGCCGGTGCCGGGCGCGACGACCTTCGGGTAGACCATCGCCGCCCGCCGCCCGGCGTCGAGCCAGCGCTGCGACACCATCCCGTCCAGCACGTACGTCCAGCGACCGCTCGCCAGGTCCGGGTGCTTGGCGGGGTCGTACCCGGACGGCGAGCGAATGCTCGAAGCCAGGACGGCGCCCTGCTCAGCGGTCAGCGTCGCGGCGCTGGCTCCCGGTCCGAAGTAGGCCTTGCTGGCCGCCTGGATGCCGTACGCCCCCCGGCCGAAGTAGATCGTGTTGAGGTAGTCCTCCAGGATCTGCTCCTTGCTGCGCTCCCGCGTCATCTTCAACGCGATGAACACTTCCTTCACCTTGCGGGCGTAGGTGCGGTCGGCGGTCAGGTAGGCGTTCTTGGCGTACTGCTGGGTGATCGTCGAGCCGCCCTGCTGCACCGAGCCGCCGCCCCGCACATTGGTGAACAAGGCCCGCAAGATGCCCTTCGGGCTGATCCCGGGCTCGTTGTAGAAACCGCGGTCCTCCGCCGCCAGCACCGCCTTCTGGGCCGGCTCGCTGACCTGCGTCAGCGGAACCAGCTCGCGGTTGGTGCCGAGCCGGGCCAGCTCCTCGCCCCCGGCGTAGCGGATCACCGTCGCCTGAGCCTGCGACACGGCGCTCGCCGGGGGGATGGTGGTCAGGACGTAGGCGAGCACGAACAGCAGCAGCAGGCCGAGCAGCGCCGACGGACCGCCCACCAGGACGATCTTCTTCCAGGGCAGCGAGCGGAGACGTCTCACGGTCCCAGTGTCACGCAGCCGGGTGCAGCCCCCGGCTGGCGACGCACCCCGTACACCTGGCTGTTGCGCCACGGCCTCCTGACACGTACTGTCCGTCATCCCAGCGCGATGTATCGCCGTGATACATCGCAGCGTCAGCAACCGGAGGGAGGTCTGCTCGTGCTCGAGCTCGCAGTCCTCGGTCTGCTGCACGAGGCGCCCCTGCACGGCTACGAGCTGCGCCAGCGGCTCAAGGCCACCCTGGGCACCTTCCGGGCTTTCTCGTACGGCTCGCTCTATCCGACCCTGCGCCGGATGCGCGATGACGGCTGGATCGCCGAGGACGAAGGTGACGCCACGGTGGTGGCCGGCGCCCCCGCCCTGACCGGGCGCCGGGGCAAGATCGTCTACAAGCTGACGGCCGAGGGCAAGGAGCGCTTCACCGAGCTGCTCGGGGAGGCGGGCCCGTCCGCCTGGGAGGACGAGACGTTCGGCGTCCACTTTGCCTTTTTCAGTCAGACCGACCCCGCGGTACGGGTCCGCATCCTCGAGGGTCGGCGCTCTCGGCTCGAGGAGCGCCGTGAGGGCGTACGCACCTCGCTGACGCGCACCCGCTCCCGGCTGGACCGCTACACCCTGCAGCTGCAGGAGCACGGGCTCGAGTCCGTCGAGCGCGAGGTCCGCTGGCTCACCGAGCTGATCGAGACCGAGCGCCGCGGCGGGCCGCCCGCACCGCCTGCCCCCTGACCCCGCACCACCCACCGAACAGGAAGAGGACTGCAAGCATGGCCGTCCGTGTAGCCATCGTCGGCGTCGGCAACTGCGCCGCGTCGCTCGTCCAGGGCGTCGAGTACTACCGCGACGCCGATCCCGCCGCCCGCGTCCCCGGGCTCATGCACGTCGAGCTCGGCGGCTACCACGTCCGCGACATCGAGTTCGTTGCGGCGTTCGACGTCGACGCCAAGAAGGTCGGCCGCGACCTCTCCGAGGCGATCTTCGCCAGCGAGAACAACACCATTAAGATCGCCGACGTGCCGCCGATGGACATCACGGTCCAGCGCGGCACCACGCTCGACGGCCTCGGCAAGTACTACCGGGAGACCATCGAGGAGAGCGACGAGAGCCCGGTCGACGTCGTCCGAGCGCTGCGCGACTCCCGCGCCGACGTGCTGGTCTGCTATCTGCCGGTCGGCTCGGAGGCGGCGGCGAAGTTCTACGCCCAGTGCGCCATCGACGCGAAGGTCGCCTTCGTCAACGCCCTCCCGGTCTTCATCGCCGGGACCCCCGCGTGGGCGGAGAAGTTCCGCGCTGCCGGCGTCCCGATCATCGGTGACGACATCAAGAGCCAAGTTGGCGCCACTATCACCCACCGGGTGATGGCGAAACTGTTCGAGGACCGCGGCGTGATCCTGGACCGTACCTACCAGCTCAACGTCGGCGGCAACATGGACTTCAAGAACATGCTCGAGCGCGACCGGCTGGAGTCCAAGAAGATCAGCAAGACCCAGGCCGTGACCTCGAACATGGAGCACGACATGGGCGCCCGCAACGTCCACATCGGGCCGTCGGACTACGTCCAGTGGCTCGACGACCGCAAGTGGGCCTACGTCCGGCTCGAGGGCCGCGCCTTCGGTGACGTCCCGCTGAACCTGGAATACAAGCTCGAGGTCTGGGACAGCCCCAACAGCGCCGGCGTCATCATCGATGCGGTCCGCTGCGCCAAGCTCGCCCTCGACCGCGGCGAAGGCGGCCCGATCGACCCGGCGAGCACGTACTTCATGAAGTCCCCGCCGGTGCAGGTACGCGACGACCTCGCCCGGCCAGCCCTCGAGGCCTGGATCCGCGGCGAGGCCCTCGGCAACGTCGTCGGGGACGAGATCTAGGCCGCGGGCTACTGACCGAGCGGCCTCCACGGCGGCCTATAAGGCCAAGCCGCCGTGGGGGCCGGACCGACCTAGGCTGAAGCGGTGACTCAGGACACCGCGGCGCTGCGCGACGTGGTGTCCGTCCCGGACTTCCGGCGGCTGCTGCGGGTCCGGCTGCTCGGCCAGTTCGGCGACGGTCTGTTCCAGGCCGCGCTGTTCTCGGCAGTGTTCTTCAACCCGGAGCGCGCGACCTCCGCCCCGCAGGCGGCCAGCAGCTTCGCGGTGCTGCTGCTGCCGTACAGCTTCGTCGGGCCGTTCGCCGGGGTGTTTCTGGATCGTTGGCGACGCCAGCGCGTGCTCGTGGTTGCCAATCTCAGCCGGGCGCTGCTCGTCGTGGTCTTCGCGGCGCTGCTGGCCGGGTTCGGCGCGACCGCCCTGCCGGTGCAGATCCTCGCGCTGGTCGTCGTGTCGGTGAACAGGTTCGTGCTGTCCGGGTTGTCGGCGTCCCTGCCGCATGTCGTCGATCCCAGCCGGCTGGTGATCGCCAACTCGCTGTCCGGGACCCTCGGCGGCGGCGTCGCCATCCTGGGCGGGGGCGCCGCGGTCGCGCTGCGCCGGGTGTTCGGTGAGGGCGACCTCGGGGCCAGCCGCAGCGCCCTGGTCGCATGCGGGCTGTACGTCGTCACCGCCCTGCTCGCCCGGACCATCGGCCGGGACCTGCTCGGCCCCGACCAGCGCCCGCTCGGGCACTGGAAGGAGGCGCTCGCCGGCGTGTTGACGGGTGTCCTGGCGGGCGCCCGGCATGTGCGCTCGCACGGGCCGGCGGCGCGCGGCCTCGCGGCAATCAGCGCGCACCGGTTCTTCTACGGGCTGTCCTTCGTCGCGACCCTGCTGCTATACACCGAGACCGGGGCGATCGGCCGCGGGGTCGGCGGGCTCGCCGAGGTCGTGATCGCCTCCGGCTTCGGCGGGCTGCTGGCCGCCGTCGTCACCCCACGAGCGACCCGCGCGATCGGCACGCAGCGCTGGATCACGCTGGTGTTCGCCACCGCCGCGGTCGTCGAGGTCGCGTTCGGCGTGCCATACACCCACCGGGCGTTCCTGGTCGCCGCCGCCTTCCTCGGCTTCGCCGCCCAGGCCAGCAAGATCTGCGTCGACACGCTGCTCCAGGAGAGCGTGGACGACGTCTACCGCGGGCGGGTCTTCTCCTTCTACGACACGACGTTCAACGCCAGCTTCGTCTCCGCAGCGGGCCTCGCGGCGCTGCTGCTGCCCGACAACGGCAAGAGCTACCTCGTCATCGGCGTCGTCGCGGGTGGCTACGCGCTGACGGCGTTGGTGTACGGCACAGCGAGCACGCGGCGTACCGGCACCGACCCGGAGCCGGCCCTACCCGGCGCTGTCGCGGACTGAGCGGTTCCCTGGCAGGACACACGACCATGGCAGCCCATAGGCGGCCCGCAACCGAGACTTGAGCCTTTCAGGCAGGGTGACATCACGCCCCCGGCAGGTCGCGGGACGCCGCCCAGGCCAGCAGCTCGGCGACGGCGCGGTCGTGGCCGAGCGGGCCGTGCTCCATCCGCAGCTCCAGCAGGTGCGCGAGGGCGAGCCCGACGGGGCGCGACGGGGGCAGGCCGAGCAGCTCCATGACCTGCTCGCCGGACAGGTCCGGGCGGATCCGGTCCAGCTCCTCCTGCTCGCGCAACCGGGCGATCCGCGCCTCGAGGTCGTCGTACGCCAGGGACAGGGCGGCGGCGCGCCGGCGGTTGCGGGTCGTGCAGTCCGAGCGGGTCAGCCGGTGCAGGCGCTCCAGCTGCGGCCCCGCGTCGGTGACGTAACGGCGTACGGCGGCGTCGGTCCACGGCGAGGTGCCCGGCTGGCCGTAGCCGTGGAAGCGCAGGTGCATCGCCGTGAGCAGGGTGACCGCCTCCACCACGTCCTTGCCGTACGTCAGCGCCTGCAGCCGCTTGCGCGCCAGCTTCGCCCCGACCACCTCGTGATGGTGGAAGGACACGCCGCCGCCGGGCTCGTGCCGCCGGGTCCGAGGCTTGCCGATGTCATGCAGCAGCGCAGCCAGCCGCAGCACCAGGTCGGGGCCGTCCGTCTCGAGCCGGACGGCCCGCTCGAGGACCTGCAGGGTGTGCTCGTACACGTCCTTGTGCTGGTGGTGCTCGTCGATCTCCAGGCGCAGCGCGGGCAGCTCCGGCAGCACGTACGCAGCCAGCCCGGTGCCCACCAGCAGCTCGAGCCCGCGCCTCGGCTGCATCCCGACCAGCAGCTTGGACAGCTCCTCCTTGACCCGCTCGCGAGTGATGATCGCCAGCCGGTCGGCCATCGCGGTCATCGCCTCGACGGCCGCCGGGTCAATGCGGAAGTCGAGCTGGCTGGCAAACCGCGCGACGCGCAGCATCCGCAGCGGGTCGTCGCTGAAGGAGTCCTGCGGGCGGCCCGGGGTGCGCAGCAGCCCTGCGGCGAGGTCGTCCAGCCCACCGAACGGGTCGACGAAGGCGTCCGGGGCCCGCCAGTCGGGCAGCGCCACCGCCATCGCGTTGACGGTGAGGTCGCGGCGGCGCAGGTCGTCGACCAGCGAGTCGCCGTACGCCACCGCCGGGTTGCGCGAGCCGGGGTCGTACGCCTCGGCCCGGTAGGTCGTGACCTCGAGCTTGAAGCCGCGCCGGGACATCCCGACCGTGCCGAAGGCGATGCCGGTGTCCCAGGTCGCGTCCGCCCAGCCCTCGGCCAGCGACAGCACCTGCTCCGGCCGGGCGCCGGTGGTCAGGTCCAGGTCGTCGCCGAGCCGGCCGAGCAGCGCGTCGCGCACGGAGCCGCCGACCAGGTGCAGCGCATGGCCGGCCGCGGCGAACTTTCGGCCGAGCTCGCCGGCCACCGGGGCAGCGCGCAGCAGCTCGCGCACGGCGTTCTGCTGCAGCTCGGACAGGCCCATCCACAGCAGGCTAGGAGACGCGCCCGCGCTCGCCGGGACCGTGCAAGCCTGCGGCCGTGCAGGTCGTCGTACGCAGCGCCGACGGTCAGCGCGACCTCGACGTCGAGCTGCGCAACCCGCAGGCGACCCTCGGCGACCTGGCCCGCGCGGCCGGCGCCGAGCTCGGCGACGGACCGGTGGTCGTCAACGGTCGCCGACTGCCCGCGACCTGCCCGCTCACGCAGGCCGGGCTGGTCGAGGGCGGCCTGGTCGAGCTCGACGCCGCAGGGGCCTTCGTCCCGCGACCGCCGGCCACCGCGTACGACGTCATCGTCACCGCCGGGCTCGACGCGGGCGGTCGCTGGCCACTGACCGGCACGGTGCTCGTCGGCCGGGGCGCCGCGGCTGACGTCCACCTCACCGACCCGGCCGTCTCGCGCGAGCACTGCACGCTGGCGCTCTCCGGCGACCCACTGGCCGGGCGCCGTCTGCACGTATCCGACGTCGGCGCCCGCAACGCCATCATCGTCGGAGAGCAGGTGCTGCGCCGGGATCAGTCGGTGGCGGCCGACCCGGGCTGCGCCGTCCGGCTCGGTCCGGTGGACCTGCAGGTGCGGGCCCGCGACGACAGCGACCGGCCGCTCGGCCTGGACGTGCGGCGGCAGGTCGGACCAGCCGGGACGGTGGCGTTCAACCGGCCGCCACGACCGGCCCCGCCGGCTCCCGAGCCGCCGCTCGCCCTGCCCGAGCAACCCGCCGAGCGCCGGGCCGAGTCGTTCAGCGTTGCCGCCCTGGTCGGGCCGCTGGTGCTGGCGGCTGTGCTGGTCATGGTCACCGGCGACCCGCGCTTCGCGCTGTTCAGCGCACTCAGCCCGGTGCTCGGCGTCGGCACCTGGTACGAGTCACGCCGCCGCTGCCGCGTCGGTAGCCACCGTGACCGGCTCGGCCACGACGCCGCGCTCGGGCTGCTGGCCGGGCAGCTCCGCGACGGCGCCGAGCGGGAGCGGACCCGGCTGCGCGGGCTCGCGCCCGACCCGGCCGAGGTGCTGCGCCGCGCTGCGCTGCCGAGCACCCGGCTCTGGGAGCGCCGCCCCGGGTCCGCCGACGTCCTGCGGCTGTCCGTCGGCGTCGCCGACCAGCCCTGGCGACCGCCGCTGCCCGAGCACACCCGCCCGGCAGCCGCCGTGACGGCGCTGCTCAGCGTGGGCCGCCTCGTCGCCGCACCGGTCGTGATCGACCTGTCCGGCGGTGGTGTCGTCGGTCTCGTCGGCGACCGGCCGGCCGCGCTGGCGGTCGCCCGGGCGCTGCTCTGCGCGGCGGCCGTCACCTCCGGGCCGGCCGACCTGACCGTCGGCGTGTTCGCCGATCCCCACCGGGGTGGGGCCTGGGAGTGGTGCAAGTGGTTGCCGCACACCCGCTCGACCGAGCCGGGCGTCGAGCGCTGGCTGTCGGCCGAGCCGGCCGGGAGCGACGCCCTGCTGCGCGCCCTGGCCCGCGGCGCCGCGCCGGGCACGGTGCTCGTCGTGCTGGACACCGCCGTGCTGACGACCGGCAAGAACGCGCCCGCCCGCGACATGCTGGCGCTCGCGCGCCGCCCGGTCGCGGGCTCTCCAGGCGTGGCCGGCATCGTCGTCGCGGCGACCGAGGACGCGCTGCCCGCTGCCTGCAACCAGGTGCTGACCGTACGGGCGGACGGCAGCGCCACCCTGCTGCGCCTGGCTGACGGCGGCCGGGTCGAGGCGATCCTTGCCGCCGGCCTGTCGACTCAGCGCGCGCTGACCTGCGCCCGCGACCTGGCCCGCTTCGACGACCCGGAGCTCGCGGTCGCGGGGGCCGGCCTGCCCGCGGGCGTCCGCCTGCTGCCACTGCTCGAGCTCGACATGACGCACGGTGAGGTCGACGTCGCCGCCGTCCAGGCGCGCTGGCGGGCCGGCGGTACCGACCCCGGGCTGCTGGCCCCGCTCGGGGTCACCGAGCAGGGCGTCTTCGCCCTGGACCTGGTCCGTGACGGCGCGCACGGCCTGGTCGGTGGCACGACGGGCTCCGGCAAGAGCGAGCTGCTGCGCAGCCTGGTGGCAGCACTGGCGGTGCACGCCGACTCCGACCACCTGACCTTCGTGCTGATCGACTACAAGGGCGGGGCGGCCTTCGACGTGTGCTCGCGGCTCCCGCACGTCGTCGGGCTCGTGACCGACCTCGACGAACAGCTCGGTGCCCGGGCGCTGCAGGCGCTGGAGGCCGAGCTGCACCACCGTGAGCGCACGCTGCGGACTGCCGGCGCCGACAACCTGCGCGAATACCTCGCGCTCGGCCCGGTCGAACCGCTGCCGCGCCTGGTCGTGGTGATCGACGAGTTCGCGACGCTGGCCAAGGAGCTGCCCGACTTCGTCGCGTCGCTGGTCGGCATCGCCCAGCGTGGCCGCACCCTCGGCGTCCACCTGCTGCTCGCGACCCAGCGACCCTCCGGCGCTGTCAACGACAACATCAAGGCCAACACGAACCTGCGGGTGGCGCTGCGGGTGCAGGACGGCGCCGACTCCACCGACGTCATCGGTACGACAGCCGCGGCACTGATCAGCCGCGACCGGCCCGGCCGGGCGTACGTCCGCCTCGGGCCCGGCGAGGTGGTGCCCATCCAGACCGCGCTGGTGACCTGCGTCAGCGAGCCCGGCTCGGACACCGGACTCGACGCGGCGCCCTTCGTGTTCGGGCCGCGCAGCCGGGCGCCGCGCCGCACCGTCGGTGGCGGTGCGCCGGTGGGCGCCGGCCGTACCGACCTCGCCCGGCTGGTCGACGCGGTCGTCGCCGCGCATGCGCAGGACGGTCGGTCGGCGCCGCGGCGGCCCTGGCCCGAGCCGCTGCCGGCGCTGGTCGACCTCGCCGGCCTGAGGGTCGACGCACCCGACCCGGCGGTCGCGGTGGTGGCCCTCGCCGACGAGCCGTCGGCGCAGTCGCAGTACGCGGTCGGCTGGGACCTGTCCGAGGGTGGCCTGCTGCTGCTCGGCGTCGCCGGCAGCGGTACGACGACGACCCTGCTGGCGCTGGCGCTCTCGCTGGCGGGCCGCTGCTCACCGGACGAGCTCGAGCTGTACGCCCTGGACTTCGGTGTCGGCGACCTGGCCGCGTTGGAGGCGCTGCCGCACACCGGCGCGGTCGTCGCTGCTGGCGACCGGGAGCGTCAGGTCCGGCTGCTGCGGCGGCTGCGCGCGGAGCTCGACCGGCGGCGGGCGCCGGTCGTAGACCTGCCCCGAACAGGCGCCGTGCCGCCCCGCATCGTGCTGCTGCTCGACAACCTCGCGGCGATGCGCGCGGCCTACGACGATGTCGAGGGCCTGGACCTGATGGACCTGCTTGCGCGGGTGCACGCCGACGGCCCGGAGGTCGGCATCTGCGTCGCGATCTCGGCGGACCGGCCCGGAGCCGTGCCGCTGCCGCTCTCGTCGGTGACGACCCAGAAGTGGCTGTTCCGACTCGCCGACGCCTTCGACTACTCGGCGGCGGGGCTGTCGCGCAACGAGCTGCCGGCGCCGGTCCCCGGGCGCGCCGTCCTGACCCCGAGTCGGCTGCAGGCGCAGATCGGGCTTCCGGCGCCGGGGATGGTGGCCCAGATCGCAGCCCGCTGGGCCGGGGTGCCGCGCCGCGCCGAGCCCGTCGGCGTGCTGCCGTCGCGGGTGTCGTACGCCGACCTGGGCCGACCTGCGCGGCGACTCGCCAACGTGTGGGCGGTGCCGCTGGGCATCGCCGAGGCCGACCTGTCGGTCGCCGAGCTGGCGCTCTACGAGGGCGACGCGGTGCTGGTGGCCGGGCCGGCGCGCAGCGGGAAGACCGGCGTGCTGTGGACCCTGGCGCAGGCGCTGCGCGAGGGCGGCATGCAGGTGCTGGCCACCGGCGGCCGCCGTTCGCCGCTGGCCGGCTGCCCGGCGCTGCACCGGTGGGTGACCGCCGGGGAGCTGGCCGACGTGGCCAGGGTGCTGCAACACCCTGACGGACCGACGGTGCTGCTCGTCGACGACGCGGAGGCTGTCGACGACGCAGGGGGGGCGCTCGACGCGCTGGTCGCGTCACCGGTGCCCGACCTGTTCGTGGTCGCGAGCGGCCGGCCCGACGCGCTGCGGACGGCATACGGGCACTGGACGGCGCGGGTCCGTCGCAGCGGCACGGGGCTGCTGCTGCGCCCGGCCATCGACGTCGACGGCGACCTGCTCGGGGCGGCGCTGCCGCGCCGGGCCCCCGTCGCCCTGACGGTGGCCCGCGGCTACGTCGTGTGCGACGCCGCAGTGACCCTCGTGCAGGCCGCGACGCCGCCCGGGCCCTGACATCACCCACAGGGTGCGGAGGGCGCCACACGCTCGCGCAGGCTCGTTGTCCACAGTCCGGGGAGGCTTTCCACAGGACGGTCCGGAGCCGTCCGCGGCTCGCCGTGACGGCATTACGTTGCCGGTCCCAGCCAGCCCCCCAGCGCAGGAGCGACCCGTGTCGGCACGCGTGCTTTCCACCGAACAGGCCAAGACCGCCATCGTCCAGGTCCAGGCGATCATCAATGGCGGCCTCACCGAGCAGATCAGCAAGCTCGACGCCCAAGGCAAGGTGCTGTCCAACCCGGACGTCTGGGACGGCCAGCTCGCGTCCCAGTTCCGGGACAGCACCTGGCCGCAGACCAAGAGCGCGCTCGACCGGGCCCGCACCGAGCTCGACCAGCTCCGCGAACAGCTTCAAAAGATTGCCGGCAACATCATGACAGCTGGTGGCAACGGCTGACTGGCTGCGTCGACAGGAGGCGCCGGCGGGTACCTTTCTGCAGGTGAGAGGTGCGCTGGACGTCCACCGCGAGCTGCTTGCCCGTGACGTGGCTCACGAGGTCGTCCGGCTGAGCGGGATGGTGACGACGGCGGACGAGCTGCCGCAGGCGCTGGGGGTCGAGGCGACCTCCTGCCTCGCGGTCCGCTGTTACAGCACCGACCGCGGGTTCGTCGCTGTCCTGGTGCACGCCGGCGTCGTGCCCGAGCCCAGCGCGGTGCTGATCGCCCTCGGGGCGCACACGCTGCGCCCGGCGACGGCCGATGAGGTCAACGCAGCAACGGATTACGCGGCCGGCCTGGTCAGCCCGCTGTGCCTGCCGTCGGAGGTGGCGCTGCTCGCCGATGCCGCGCTCCAGGGGACGCAGGTGCTCTACTGTCCGATCGGCGAGGGCGCCGTTGCGCTCGGCATCCGCACCCGCGACCTGCTCGAGGTCACCGGTGCGCAGGTCGCCGCCCTGTCATCGCAGCCGCTGCCGCACCCGGACGCCCGGCCGTGGGGTGGCGGCGCACGCATCATCGATCTCGACACCCGCGGCGCCGTACGCCGGTCGCCCCGACGCTCCGTCGGCTGATGTCGGCCCGGCGGCCGACCGACCAGGACACTCGGGCAGGTGCCGGGCCGCGCCGTCCCGCTGGCAGCTGCCGGGCCGCCGTACCCTGGGGGCCGTGACCTCGCCCCCGCCGCCGCCTGCCCGGCGGACGTTGAGACGGGTCGACGAGACCAGCGCGGGTGGTCTGATCCTGGATCGGCTGGGGGCCGGGTCGTCCGCGGCGCTGATCGGGCGCCTGGATCGGCGGGGCCGACTGCTCTGGTCGCTGCCCAAGGGCCACGTCGAGCCCGGCGAGACCGAGCCGGAGACCGCCGTGCGCGAAGTGGCCGAGGAGACCGGCGTCCAGGGTCGAGTGGTCGGCAAGCTCGGCGTCATCGACTTCTGGTTCGTCGCCGACGGGCGCCGTGTGCACAAGACGGTCCACCACTTCCTGCTGGTCGCGGCCGACCCTGTCGGCGGGCTCGCGCTCAGCGACGAGGACGTGGAGGTGAGCGAGGTTGCGTGGGTACCGCTTGCCGAGGTCGGCGCCCAGCTGGCGTACGCCGATGAGAGGCGGCTGCTCGCCCGCGTCCCCGACCTACTCGCCGACACGGCATGACCAGGTCTGCCCGACAGCGCCAGACCAGCCGCCCCGGCCGGCTCTGCCTTGCGCTGGTGGCCCTGCTTGCGGCACTGGGGCCGCTCCTGACGGCGGCGCCGACGGCGGCGCAGGCCGCGTCGGACACCGACCCGACCACCGCCGGGACCACCGGCGGGCCCTTGTTGATCACCGTGAGCGACCTTCGCCCCCGCAGTCCGCAGCCCGGCGGCGACCTGCAGGTCGTCGGCGTGCTGACCAACACCGGCACCGTCCCGGTGCACGATGTCCAGCTGCGGGTCCGGGTGGCCGGGCGGCTGGCGACCCGCGGCGAGCTGCGCCAGTCCGACACGCAGCAACCGGCCTGGCGCGAGCCGCGCCACGTCGAGCCGTTGGCCGACATCCCGCCCGGCGGTCGACTCGCCCTCGACGTGCGGATGCCCGTCGACGACCTGCGGCTGGCTGCGAACGGGGTCTACCCGCTGCAGGTCGAGGTGCGCGGGCTGCCGGGCGCGCAGGGCTCCCGCGAGCAGCTCGGCCAGGTGGCGACCTACCTGCCCTGGTTCGGCGGAACGCCCGTCGACCCATTACGGATCGCCTGGCTGTGGCCGCTCGTCGACCAGCCGCGGCGGGCCCCGCGCGAGACGATGATGGACGACGTGCTGGCCACCTCGCTGTCGCCGCACGGCCGGCTCGGTCGCAGCCTGGCGGCGTCGCGTGCGGCCGAGTCTGCCAGCTGCCCGGCGGCCGTCGAGCCCCCCGCCGGGCGCGCTGCTGCCGCGCCAGCCGCGGCTGCGCCGTGCCGACCGGCGGCGGTGACCTACGCCGTCGACCCCGGGCTGCTGTACGACGCCGAGGCGATGACCCGCGACTACCCCGTGCAGACCGCCGGCGCGGCCACCGTCCCGGGCACCGGCGGTGCGGCTGCCACCTCGTGGCTCACGTCGTTGCGGGCCGGCGTCGCGGCCGGCGGGATCCTTGCCTTGCCGTTCGCCGACCCGGACGTCGTCGCGCTGACGCGCGGGTCCACGGGGCTGGCCGCCGACGTGGCAGCGGCCCGCACCCTCGGCGTCACCGTGACCCGCGACGTGCTGGGCGTCGACGCCTTGCAGACCGTGTCGTTCCCGCCGCCCGGCCGGCTCTCCGACGCGGCCTTCGACGCGTTGACGACCGGGTCGACGCGCGCCGTCCTGCTCGGTGACGATGCCGTGACGCCCGTGCCGGTCAACAGCCGCAGCACGCCCGGGGCGCGAGTCGCGCTGCCGCCCAGCACGACCTCGGGGGCGGTCACCGGTCTGGTCATCGACCGTGGGCTCTCCGACCTGCTGGTACCCAGCCAGCCGCAGGACGCCCGGCTCGCCGAGCAGCGCTGGCTGGTGGAGACCGCGATGATCTCCGCGGAGCTGCCCAACCGTGGGCGCACCCTGATCGTCGCCCCGCCGCGCCGGGGCGACCTCGACCCGGCGGTCGTGGGCGCGGCGCTCGCCGACAGCGGCCGGGTCCCCTGGATGTGCCCGGTGCGGCTGTCCGACGTGGCCGCCGCCGCCGAGACCTGTCCCGGCGCGACCGCCGCGCCGTCCTACGCACCGGACCGGACCGCCGACCTCGTCCAGCCCGACCCCCGCGGCCCAGCGCTGACCGCCGACCTGCTGGGCCAGGTGGCGCAGGTGCGCGCGGCGGCAACCCAGCTGACCGGCAGCGTCATCAAGGGCGGCACCGAGCAGGCGCAGAGCACCCGGGCGAGGATGCAGCGGGCCTGGCTGCGGGGCGAGTCGAGCGCCTGGCGCGACGACCGCGACGCCGGGGCGCTGCTGGTGGGCCTGGCGTCGGCAGACGTCGAGGAGCTGCGGTCCAAGGTGTCCGTCCTGACCGGACAGATCACGCTGACCAGCAACAACGGTCGGGTATCCGTGGCCGTCGTCAACGAGCTGGACCAGCCCGTGACCGTTGCCGTGCGCCTGCGCGCCCCGGCCGACGCGCGGCTGTCCAAGGCCCAGACCGACGTGCTGGAGGTCCCGCCGCGTACCAGCCTGCCGGTGCAGGTCGAGGCGCAGACGCTGACCAGCGGCCGGTTCGTCGTCAGGGCGCAGCTGCTCGACCGCGACGGAGAGCCCTTCCGTGACCCGCAGGAGCTGGTCGTGCGCTCCACCCGCTACGGCACGGTGGCACTGGCGGTGACCGGGCTCGGCGCTGCGGTCCTGCTGATAGCCGCCGGTATCCGGCTCGCCCGCCGGGCACTGCGCCGGCCGGCCCCGGCGTGAGCACCCTGGTGAGCGGGGCGCGCACCATGGCGTTCGGCACGATCGCCTCCCGGGGCACCGGGTTCCTGCGTACCGCCGTCGTCGCGGGTGTCCTCGGCGTCCGCGGAGTCGGCGACGCCTTCAACCTCGCCAACACCGCCCCGAACATCGTCTACGACCTGCTCCTCGGGGGCGTGCTGTCCAGCGTCGTGGTGCCGCTGCTGGTACGCGCCGCGAAGCAGGACGGCGACGCCGGCGAGGCCTACACGCAGCGGCTGCTGTCCCTGACAGTGCTGGTGCTCGGGGCGGCCTCGCTGCTGCTGGTGGTCTTCGCCCCCGCCGTCGTCGCGGTGTACGCGAGCTCGAGCACCGAACCGGCGACCCGCGACCTGGCGATCGTGTTCGCCCGGTTCTTCCTTCCGCAGGTGCTGTTCTACGGCGCCGGCGCGGTGATGGGCGCCTACCTGAACACCCGCGGCAGCTTCGGCCCGCCGATGTGGGCGCCGGTGCTCAACAACGTCGTTGTCATCATTACCGGCGGGGTGTTCCTGCTGCTGCCCGGGCCCGGCCGGCTCGAGCCCGGCACGGTCACCAGCACGCAGGTAACCGTGCTGGGGATAGGCGTGACGCTGGGTATCGTCGCGCAGACCGCCGCCCTGATCCCGGCGCTGCGGGCCAAAGGCTTCCGCTTCCTGCCGCGGCTGGACCTGCGGGGCACCGGCCTGTCGGCAGCCGGCCGGCTGGCGCGCTGGGTCGTGCTGTACGTCGTGGCCAACCAGATCGCGTACTTCGTGCTGGTCCGGCTGGCCTTCGCCGCGGGCGACCACGCGCCGGGCCGGGGCTACTCGCCGTTTGTCAACGCCTACCTGCTCTGGCAGCTGCCACATGCCGTCGTCGCCGTCAGCATCATCACCGCCCTGCTGCCACAGATGAGCCGGGCGGCGGCTGACGGTCGTACGGGGGAGCTGTCCGGCGCCCTGTCGCGGGGGCTGCGCCTCTCGCTCGCTGTCCTGGTTCCCGCAGCGGTGGCGTACGCCGTTCTGGGCCAGTCGATCGCGACAGTGGTGTTCGCACACGGGAAGGTGTCGGTGCCGGACGCACGGTTCATCGGCGTGCTGCTCGCGGTGCTCGCCGTCGGCCTGGTGCCGTTCAGCGTCTACCAGCTGCAGCTGCGCGGCTTCTACGCCATGCAGGACACCCGGACCCCCACCCTGATCAACATCGGCGTCAACGTCACGATGGTGGTGCTCGACCTGGTGCTGTACGCCCTACTGCCCAACGACCTGCGGGTGGTCGGCCTGGCGGCCGGCCAGTCGGCGTCGTTCGTCGTCGGCCTGGTCGTGGGCGCACGGGTCCTGCGACGGCGCACGGGCGCGCCCGCAGACCCGCTCGTGGTCCGCACCGCCGTGCGCTGCCTGCTGGCGAGCCTGCCGCCGGCCGCTCTCGCCGTCGCACTCGGCGCCCTGGTCGCCGGCACGATCGGCACCGGGGCAGCCGGCGCCCTCGCCACCGTCGCCATCAGCGGCCCGGTGCTGCTGTTCGGCTACCTCGCGCTGGTACGCCGGATGCGGGTCCCGGAGGTCGACGAGGCGATCCGTCCGCTGCTCGCCCGGTTCGGCCGCTGACCCTTGACCCGCAGCCGTCGCGAACACGAGAACGAGAGCGCCCCGGTCGACGACACCGCGGTGCCGCTGATCCGGCCCGGCGACGTCCTGGCCCGTCGCTACCGCCTGCAGCGCCCGCTACCGGCGCCGGCAGGCGCGGCGTCGGTGCTCTGGCAGGCCCACGACGAGGTGCTGGCCCGGCCGGTCGCGGTCAAGCTGCTGCCCGCGCGTGACCGGCGGGCGAGCGCCTTCCTCGAGGCCGCCACCCGCGTGGGGGTGGTCCAGGCGCGCCCACTGACCCGGGTCTACGACGCCGCAGTCGAGCCCCGGTCGAGCCGCCCGTCACTGGCATACGTCATCCGGGAGTGGGTCGAGGGGCGCGACCTGACGGCGGTGCTCGCCGACGGCCCGCTCGAACCGGCCGAGGCCGTCGACCTGGCCGTGCAGGGCGCCGAGGCGCTCGTCGAGCTGCACGCCGCCGGCGCCGTCCACGGGGCGCTGCACCCCGGCAACGCTCTGGTCACTGCCGATGGCCGGCTGCGGCTCACCGACACCGGCGTCGCTGCGGCCCTGCACGACGGCTCGCCGGGGCCGGCCGACGACGTACGCGCGCTCGGGGCGCTGCTGTATGCCCTGCTCACAGCGCGCTGGCCCGGGGACACGCTCGACCAGCCGGCCCGCGGGCTGTCGTGGGCGCCCAGCAGCGAGCACGGCGTCTACAGTCCACGGCAGGTACGAGCCGGCCTGTCGCGTGCACTCGACGCCCTCGTCGTAGGCACGCTGCACCCGGGGCGGCCGGGTGGCCCGGCTCCGTTGACCGACGCCCCCGCCCTGCTCGCAGCCCTCGAGGCGGTCGCCCGAGACGTCCACCGCGACGCCCCGCCCGGGGCGCCGCGCGACCCGGGCCGGCTCCGGCGCTCCGCACCGTGGGCCGCGGTGGGGGCAGTGCTGCTCCTTGTCGGGATCGTGGCCTACTCCCTCGGGCTGTCGGTGGGCGAGGTGCCGCCGGTCGACGACGGGCTGAGCGCGACACCGAGCGCGACCGCGCCGGCGGCGCCCGGGGCTCCAGGCCCGATCGACCTCACCGGAGTGCCGGTCCGCGACTTCGACCCGTACGGCCGGCCCCCTCAGGAGCAACCCGACCAGGTCGTCAACGCCCACGACGGCGAGCCGTCGACGGCCTGGGCGACCGACCTGTACCGCACGGACCGCTTCGGCGGCCTCAAGCCCGGCGTCGGACTCCTGGTCGACCTGAGCGTGCCGACGGCGCTCAGCGAGGTCGACGTCGACCTCACCAGGGCGGGCGCGGAGCTGCAGCTGCGAGCCGCCGACGCCGTCGGGGCGGATGAGAGCTCGCTGCCCGTGGTCGCCCGCGACGCCGGCGGTCAGCGGGTCGCGCGGCTAGCGGTGCCGGCTGGCACGACCGCGCGGTACTGGCTGGTCTGGATCACCAGGCTGCCCCCGGACGGCGGACAGTTCCGGGCCGGGATCAACGAGCTGCGCTTCGTGCGCGGCTGACGCGCCTGCGCCGTCGTGACCGGAGCGGCCCGCGGTGATCGTCGACGACGCCCGCGACGAGACCGACCAGACCCTGCTGTTCGCTTGGCTGGCCAAGCCCTCTTGACCAGGAAGAGCGTCCCTACGATGGACGTTGTGCCTCTGCAGGACCGCGCCAGCAGCCGGTCCGGACAACGACGAAGGGACAGCTGTGAGCTTGACCGCCACGCCGGACGAGGTACGCGAGGCCATTGTCATCGGCTCTGGACCCTCGGGGTACACCGCCGCTATCTACCTCGCCCGGGCGGGGGTTCGCCCGCTGGTCTTCGAGGGTTCGGTGACGGCGGGCGGGGCGCTCATGAACACGACCGACGTCGAGAACTATCCGGGTTTCCCCGACGGGGTGATGGGGCCCGAGTTGATGGACAACCTTCGCAAGCAGGCTGAGCGCTTCGGTGCGGAGCTGATCACCGACGACGTGACCGAGGTCGACCTGCTCGCAGACATCAAGATCGTCAAGGTCGGCGAGACCGTGTACGGCGCCCGCACCGTCGTGCTGGCGATGGGCTCGGCGTACCGCGTCCTGGGGATCCCCGGGGAGGCGCGGCTGTCCGGTCGGGGCGTCTCCTGGTGCGCCACCTGCGACGGATTCTTCTTCCGCGACCAGGAGATCGTCGTGGTGGGCGGCGGCGACAGCGCCCTGGAGGAAGCGACCTTCCTCACCCGGTTCGCCAGCAAGGTCTACCTCGTACACCGCCGGGACAGTCTCCGAGCCAGCAAGATCATGCAGGAGCGGGCCTTCGCCAACGACAAGATCGTGCCGATCTGGGACACCGAGGTCCTCGAGGCGCTCGGACAGGACCGGCTCGAAGGCGTCCGGCTGCGCAACCTCAAGACCGGCGAGCAGAGCACGCTGGCCGCCACCGGAATGTTCATCGCCGTCGGGCACGACCCGCGCTCGGAGCTGGTCAAAGGCCAGGTCGATCTCGATGACCAGGGCTACGTCGTCGTACGCGAGGTGCACTCAACCGGGACGAGCGTGCCCGGTGTGTTCGCCGCCGGTGACCTCGTCGACCACACCTACCGCCAGGCCGTCACCGCAGCGGGGACGGGCTGCGCGGCGGCGCTGGACGCCGAGCGCTTCCTGGCAGCCACCGAAGGGCCGGTCCACAGCGGCGCCGGCTGGGACACCGGCGTGCCGGCGGCCCCGCCGGACGAGCCCTTCGACCGCGGTCACGGCTCCCTCCCGCCGCAGTAGCACGGGGAATCCAGGGCTTTGACGAACGGTTTACTCACATGCACCCCCCCAGAACCCGAGGAGCACTGATGGGCGCTAACACCAAGACCACGACAGACGCCACGTTCGCCGCCGACGTCCTGCAGAGCGACAAGCCGGTACTCGTCGACTTCTGGGCGGAGTGGTGCGGCCCGTGCAAGATGGTCGCCCCCGTGCTCGAGGAGATCGCCGGCGAGAACGTCGACAAGATCAGCATCGTCAAGCTCAACATTGACGAGAACCCAGGGGTGGCCCGCGACTACCAGATCATGAGCATCCCCACGATGGCGGTGTTCAAGGACGGCAAGATCGTCAAGTCGATCGTCGGGGCGAAGCCCAAGGCCGCCATCCTGCGCGACCTGGAGGCCTACCTGTAGGCGGCTGCATCGCGCGACACGCCGGCCGGCCCCCTTTCGGGCCGGCCCGTTGTGCGCGCGGGTCGTCCTAGACTCCGGCTACCCGCCGAACCCGACACGGAGGACGTTCTGCGTGCTGCTGTACCGCCGTGGCGACACCGGGCCTGCCGTAGCCGAGATCCAAGCCACCTTGCGGCAGCTCGGCGTACTCGAAACCGACGAGCTGGACTTCGGCTGCGCGACCGACCGCGCGGTCCGCACCTTCCAGCAGCAGCGCGGCGTGAGCGTCGACGGTCTGGTCGGGGTGGAGACCTATCGGGCGCTGGCAGCCGCCCGCTGGCGGCTCGGGGACCGGCTGCTGTCGCTCGCCAGCAACCCCTTCGTCGGCGATGACGTCGCCGCGCTGCAGGAACGCCTGCTAGAGCTCGGCTTCGACGCGGGGCGCGTCGACGGCGTCTTTGGTACCCGTACGCAGACCGCCCTGCGCGGTTTCCAGCGCGAGTACGGCATGACCTCCGATGGAGCCTGCGGGATGGCGACCCTGCGGGCGCTCAAGCAGCTCGGCCGGCTGGTGACGGGCGGCCGCCCGCACGCGCTGCGTGAAACCGAGCAGCTGCACCGCTCGGGCAGCTCGCTGGCCGGTAAGACGATCGTCCTTGACCCCGGCCACGGCGGGACCGAACGAGGCGCCACCGGTCAGGGCCTTGAGGAGGCGTCGGTCGTGGAAGACCTCGCCGCCCGCATCGAAGGCCGCCTCGCCGCCGTCGGGGTTCGTGCGCTGCTCACCCGACCGGCTTCGGGCTGCCCGACCGAGCCCGAGCGGGCCGCGTACGCCAACCGCTCAGGCGCCGACCTCGTCGTGTCGCTGCACGTCGACCGGGCCGCGAGCCCGCAGCCGCACGGCGTCGCGACCTACCACTTCGGGACCGGCAGCGGCGTCACGTCGACCGTCGGCGAGGAGCTCGCCTCGCTGGTCCTGCGCGAGATCACCGCCCGGACCGACCTGTTGGACTGCGGAGCGCACGGCAAGACCTGGGATCTGCTGCGGCTGACCCGGATGCCCGCAGTGCGCCTCGAGCTCGGGCACCTCAGCCACTCCGGCGATGCCGCCCGACTCGCCGACCCCGCCTTCCGCGACACCGTCGCCGAGGCGGTGCTGGTCGCGATACAGCGCCTGTACCTGCCCGCCGACCTCGACCCGCCCACCGGCTCGCTGCGGATCCCTGACCTGTCGATGCGGTAGGTCTGGTACCGGATGTCGCGGTGCGCGTGGCCGAGGCGTACGAACGGTGCCGCCCGAGCCTGCCCGGGCCGTCGGCTCATCCAGAACGACCACCGCCCGAACAACAGCGGCCGCGCCCCACCGACCTGCGAGGAGTTCGCTTGCTGTCCGACCGATCCCGACCCGTTGTCCTCGCCTGCCGGCGGCGGTCAGCAGCATGAGCTGTCACGCTCAGGCCACTTGACATGCGTTCGTCCGCTGCAGCCGCCGAGCTGCGCGCCGTCGACGACCCGCTGCTGCCAGTCTGGCTCGCCGCGCTCGAGCACCCCGACAGCCTCAGGCGCAGCCACGGGCCGGCCCACGTCACGGCGTCCGCGGTGGTCCTGGCGCCGACCCGCAGCGCCGTGCTGCTGGTGCTGCACAGGAAGGTCGGCCTGTGGCTGCAGCCGGGCGGGCACGTGGACGACGACGATCCGTCGCTGGCAGCCGCCGCGCTGCGCGAAGCCACCGAGGAGACCGGCGTCGCCGGCCTCGTGGTCGACCCTGGTCCACTGCGGCTCGACCGGCACCCCGCGCCGTGCGGGGTCGAGCACCACCTGGACGTGCAGTTTCTGATACGCGCATCGAGCCGCGCCACGCCGATCCGCAGCGAGGAGTCCCTGGACGTGCGCTGGTGGCCGGTGGACGCACTCCCGCAGCAGCGGATCGACCTGGCGCCGCTGGTCGCCGCCGCGCTCGCCCGACCGGCCTGAGGCCGGGTTGCCGGATCTGCCTCAGCAGGCGGCGCGCAGGTCGTCCAGGGCCACCCGCGCCGACGCGTCCAGCTCTGCCCGGACAGCCGCGCCGTCGATGACGACCTCGAGCGCCGCGCCGGCGGCCCCCGAATCGGGGCAGGACCCGGGTACCTCGACGGCGAAGGAGGTGACGCTGTCGATCCCCGGCACGCCGGCAAAGACCGGCAGGGCCTGCTCGGGCACGACCACCGGCCGGCCCGCGAACATGACCTGCTCGACGCGGTGCACGCGCCCGGCCGCGCGGGTCCGCACTCCCAGCATCAGGCGAACCACACCGGGCGGCCGTACCCCGAGGCTCAGCAGGCCGGTGACCACCAGCGGACGGCACTCCCGCTCCGCTGCCAGCCGGCCCGGGCCGACCGGCAGCTCGGCACGCAGCTCCCGGGGCGCCCCGCCGGCGACGAGCCGAATGAGGACAGACCCCTCCAGAGGTGCGAGCGGTCCCTCCGGGCCGCACTGCGCCCCCAGGTCGGCCACCACATGACCGCTGCCCGTCGGCAGCACTGCGGCGTCGCCGGCCTCCGTACCCGTGCCGCCGCCCGCACCGCGCAGGCGTAGCGGGGCGCGCTCCTGCGCGCCGATCATCACCAGCTGTACATCGACGAGGCGGGCTGGCGGCCCGGCGTTCGCGATCTCCACGTCCAGGTGCAGGCCGTCATCGAGCGAGACCGCGCCGATCGTTGCCCGTACGGTCGTGCGCTGAGCCGTCGCGAGGTCACGCCGCTGACCGACCAGTGAGGCGATGACCACCACGACCAGCAGCAGTACCGCGCCGGGCAGCAGCGGCGACCGCTGGGACCGTATCGGCCCCGCGTCAACCCTCGGCGGCGACCCGACCGGCGACAGCCCCACCTCGACGAGGCGCACCTGCGGGCGTGGCGCCCGCGTAGCCACCGTGACCGGACCGGCCGGCGTGCGCACGATTCACACCGGGCGCAGCAGCGGGTCTGGCGACATCGAGCCCAGCAGCCGCTCCAGCGCAACCTCGACGTCCTCGCGCCAGGACACGGCGGTCTTCAGCTCCAGCCTCAGCCGCGGCCACCGGTGATGCGCGCGCACGGTCTTGAAGCCGACCGAGCGCAGGTGCTGGGCGGGCAGCACGCAGGCGGCGGACTCCCAGCGCTCGTCGCCGAACGCCTCGATCGCCCGCACGCCCCGGCGGGTCAGGTCCTTGGCCACGCCCTGCAGCAGCATCCGGCCCAGGCCGCCGCCCTGGAAGTCGGGCAGGACGTGCCCGGTCATCAACAGGACCGCATCCGGGCTGACCGGCGAGGTCGGGAACGCGACAGCCCTGGGCACGTACGCCGGTGGCGCGTACAGCACGTAGCCAGCCGGCACCCCGTCGACGTAGAGGATCTTGCCGCAGGACCCCCACTCCAGCAGGGTCGCCGAGACCCACGACTCCTTCTCGAACCGGGTGTCACCGGCCTCGAGCGCCCGGTCCATCGCGACCGGATCGAGCTCCCAGAACACGCATGCCCGGCAGCGCATCGGCACATCGTCGAGGTTGTCGAGCGTGACGTTGACGGCGCGGCGGCTCACGAGACACGCCTGGGGCGTACGACCGGCGCCGTCACCGACGTCGTCGGCGCCCGCAGCAGACCGGCCACCCAGCCCCCCAGGACGCCGACCAGCACTCCGAGCGCTCCGACGACGGCCGTACGGCGCCACGGGCGGGCAGGATCGGGGACGCGCACCTGTCCAGGGTAAGCCGCGTCGAGGCACGGGGGAAGGCGTCCACGCCGGTAGCCTGCGGGAATGACAGCGGGATCGACGGCAGGCACCGGGTCGGCAGGGGTCACCCTCGACGCGTTCACCAGCCGTTACGCCGCCCGGACGGCCGGGATGACCGCCTCGGAGATCCGGGCGCTGTTCGCCGTGGCCAGCCGCCCCGAGGTCGTGTCCCTCGCCGGCGGGATGCCGTTCACGGCAGCGTTGCCGCTCGATGCCGTCGGCAAGCTGCTCAGTGACCTGCTGGCCACGCGCGGCGCCGCGGCGCTGCAGTACAGCTCCGGGCAGGGCGACCCGCAGCTGCGCGAGCTGATCTGCGAGGTGATGGCGCTGGAGGGCGTGCACGCGAGCCCCGACGACGTGGTCGTGACCGTCGGCAGCCAGCAGGCCCTGGACCTGGTGACCCGGATCTTCATCGACCCGGGCGACATCGTGCTGGCCGAGGCGCCGAGCTATGTCGGCGCGCTGGGCACCTTCGCCAGCTACCAGGCCGAGGTGCGCCATGTCCCCATGGATGGCGACGGCCTGCAGCCCGAGGCGCTGCGCGCGGCGATCGCGGCGGCCGGCGGCCGGGCGAAGTTCCTCTACACCATCCCCAACTTCCACAACCCGGCCGGCACCTCGCTGTCCGAGCCGCGGCGCGACGAGGTGCTGGCGATCTGCCAGCAGGCCGGCCTGCTGGTGCTGGAGGACAACCCGTACGGGCTGCTGGGCTTTGACGGGCCGCCGGTCCGGGCCATCCGCGCCCGCGGCGGCGTCGATGACGTCGTCTACCTCGGGTCGTTCAGCAAGACCTTCGCGCCCGGCCTGCGGGTCGGCTGGGTGCTCGCGCCGCACGCCGTACGCGAGAAGCTGGTGCTGGCCAGCGAGGCCTCCGTGCTCTGCCCACCCGCGCTCAACCAGCTGGCGGTCGTGGAGTACCTGTCGACACAGGACTGGCAGGGCCAGGTCGGGGTCTTCCGGCAGATCTACCGGGAGCGCCGCGACGCGATGCTCGACGCGCTCACCCAGCTGATGCCGCGGGGCACGACCTGGACGCGCCCGACCGGCGGCTTCTACGTCTGGACGACGCTGCCGACCGGCTTGGACGCGAAGGTGATGCAACCCCGGGCGATCACCGCGCGGGTCGCCTACGTGCCCGGGATCGGCTTCTACGCCGACGGTCAAGGCGCCCGCGAGCTGCGACTGTCCTACTGCTTCCCCGAGCCCGACCGCATCCGCGAGGGCGTCCGGCGCCTCGCCGGCGTGGTCGAGGCCGAGCTGGAGCTGCTCGAGACCTTCGGCCCGACAGCGACGCACCGGGCGCCGGGCGGCGTGCAGACGCCCGCGCCGGACATGGCGTGAAAGCGCTGGTTCTGGCGGGTGGGCTGTCCCACGAACGGGACGTCTCACTGCGATCGGGGCGACGGATCGGCGACGCGCTGCGGGCTGCCGGGGTCGGCTCCGACGTCCGGGACGCGGACGCCTCGCTGCTCAGCGTCCTGCCGGCGTACGACGTCGTGCTGATCGCGCTGCACGGCGGCTCCGGCGAGGACGGGTCGGTACGCGAGGTGCTCGAGCTGGCCCGTGTCCCTTACGTCGGCGCGACGCCCGGGGCCTGCCGGCTGGCGTGGGACAAGCCCAACGCCAAGTCGATCGCCCGGCGGGCCGGGGTGGCCACACCGCACGCCGTGGTCCTGCCGCATGCGACCTTCCAGGAGCTCGGTGCGGTCGCTCTGCTGCGGTGCGTCGTCGACCACCTCGGGATGCCGCTGATGGTCAAGCCGGCTCGCGGCGGCTCGGCGCTCGGGGCGACGGCCGTCCACACCCCGGCTGACCTCCCCGCGGCGATGGTCGCCTGCTACGGCTACGGCGAGGCGGCCCTGGTGGAACAGTTCGTGGTCGGTACCGAGGTGGCCGTGACGGTCGTCGAGGACGCTGGCGAGGCGCGGGCGCTGCCCGCCGTCGAGGTGCGCCCGCTGTCCGGGGTGTACGACTACGCGGCGCGCTACACCGCCGGTCAGACGGAGTACTTCGCGCCCGCCCGGCTCGAGGCGGCCGTCGCCCGAGCCGTGGCGGCGGCGCCGCAGCCTGCCCTG
>ENA-OFCD01000225-OFCD01000225.1-metagenomes-genome-assembly--contig:-NODE-225-length-38312-cov-3.989701_pt1 | contig 38312 bp, 33 predicted proteins | sample MGYA00153392_OFCD01 | MGnify analysis MGYA00153392 | reverse complement strand
AGCAACAGTCCCGAACCTCCCAAGCCTGATCCCGCAATGACCCCCCTGCGCGCATCACTGAGAACCACTCCGACCCGCAGCAACAGTCCCGAACCTCCCAAGCCTGATCCCGCAATGACCCCCTGCGCGCATCACTGAGAACCACTCCGACCCGCAGCAACAGTCTCGGAACCTCCCAAGCGGATCCCGCAATGACCCGCCTGCGCGCATGACTGAAAACCACACCGACCCGCAGCAACAGTCTCGGAACCTCCCCAAAATTCGCTCCGCGAATTTTAAGGGGAGGTCTGCCGCGAAGCGGCAGGGTGGGGCCCCAAATCGAACCGCAACGATTCGCTAGTACTCCCCGACTACCGAGCAATCCTCGGGGGAGCCTTCCGCTCCTAAGAATGACAACGCCTTCCGCTCCTAAGAATGACAACCGTGGTGGGCGGCTGGTCCGGAACCGCGAAGCGGCGGGGTGGGGTGGGGCCCCAGTTCGTCACTGGACTACAACGGAATGTTCGAGTGCTTCTTCGGGGGATTCGTATCTCGCTTGTCCTTCAACATCTCCAACGCCCGGTGCAGCCGTGCCCTCAACGTCCGCGGGTAAATCACTTCGTCGATGAACCCGAGCTCCGCTGCCTTGTACGGATTGGCGAACTTCTCTTTGTAGTCGGCGACGAACGCCGCCTTCGTCGCCACGGGATCGGCGGCGCTGTCGATCTCTTTGCGACGCACGATGTTGACGGCGCCTTCGGGACCCATGACGGCGATCTCCGCCGTGGGGAACGCGAGGTTCACGTCTGCGCGGATGTGCTTGCTGGCCATGACGTCGTACGCGCCGCCGTACGCCTTGCGCAAAATCACGGTGACCTTCGGCACTGTCGCTTCGGCGAACGCGAACAAGAGCTTCGCGCCGTGCTTGATGATGCCGCCGTATTCTTGCTCGGTCCCCGGCAGGAACCCGGGGACGTCTACGAGTGTGACGAGCGGGATGTTGAAGCAGTCGCAGAAGCGGACGAAGCGCGCGGCCTTCATCGACGCGTCGATGTCGAGCACGCCCGCGAGTACGTCCGGCTGATTGGCGACGACGCCGACCGACCGACCGCCGATGTGCGCGAAGCCGACGACGATGTTGGGCGCGTACGCCTCGGCGATCTCGAAGAGGTGTCGGTCGTCGACGACCGCGCGGATCACGTCCTTCACGTCATAGGGCCGGTTGCTCTCGAGCGGGATCATCGCGTCGAGCTCGGGCACCTCTCGCAACGACGGATCGTTCGTCTGCTTGAAGGGCGGGTCCTCTTGATTGTTGGAAGGCATGAACGAGAGCAGCTCGCGCACCTGGGCGATGCACGTCTTGTCATCGGGAGAGGTGAGGTGGCAGACGCCGCTCTTGGTCGCGTGCGTGCTCGCGCCACCGAGCGCCTCTTTGGTCACCTCTTCGTTCGTCACGGTCTTGATGACGTCTGGCCCCGTGATGAACATGTAGCTCGTGTTCTCCACCATCAAGATGAAGTCCGTGATCGCCGGCGAGTAGACAGCTCCGCCCGCGCACGGTCCCATGATCGCGCTGATCTGAGGGACAACTCCGGAGGCGAGCGTGTTGCGCAAGAAGATGTCCGCGTAGCCCGCGAGAGACTCGACGCCCTCTTGGATGCGCGCGCCTCCCGAGTCGTTGAGCCCGATCACGGGCGCGCCGACCTTCATCGCGAGCTCCATCACTGCGCAGATCTTCTTCGCGTAGGCGCCGGAGAGCGAGCCGCCGAACACCGTGAAGTCCTGGGCGAAGACGAACACCTTGCGGCCGTCCACCGCGCCGTAGCCGGTGATGACGCCGTCGCCCAACACCTTCTGCGTCTCCATGCCGAAGTCCGTGCAGCGGTGCGTGACGAAGCGGCCGATCTCGATGAACGAGCCCGGGTCGAGCAAGAGATCGATGCGCTCGCGTGCCGTGAGCTTGCCACCCTCGTGCTGCTTTTTGATGCGCGCCTCACCGCCGCCGAGAAGTGCCTTCTCGTTGAGATCGTCGAGACGTGCGTTGGCGGCGGACGGGGGCGACGTGCGCGAGGTCATACCCGTTCGTATACACCGATTGTCGCCTTGACCGGCGGAGAGGGTTTCACAGAAAGAACAGAAGATCGGAAAGGGGATTTGGGCCGCTCAGCGTGGCGGATCTTCGTACGCGACGATCTCGCCGCGAAAGGTCCGCAGCCACGTGCGACCGGGCTCGCGAGAGACGACGTTGTCCGGGAGCAGCGGGACCTTGCCCTTCCCGCCCGGGGTGTCGCAGATGAGCTTCGGCAGCGCGATGCCCGTGAGCTTGCCTTGAAGCGCGCCGATGAGCTCGATGCCCTTCGCGAGCGGCGTGCGCAGGTGCGCGGTGCCCTTCACGGGATCCATCTGGAGCAAGTAGTACGGGCGCACGCGAGCGCGAACGAGCCCTCGAAACAGCGCCTCGAGCGTCACGGCGTCGTCGTTGATCCCGCGTAGGAGCACGGTCTGGTTCATCACCGGAAAGCCCGCGTTGGCGAGCCGCTCGCACGCGCGCACCGAGGCCTTCGTCAGCTCGTTCGGGTGATTGAAGTGCGTCATGATCCACAGCGGGTGGTGCGGCTTGAGCGCACGCAGCAGCTCCGGCGTGATGCGCATCGGGAGCGTGACTGGTACGCGCGTCGCGAGCCGGATCGTGTCGAGCGACGTGATCGATCGCAGCTCTTTGACCAGGCGCTCGAGGCGATCGGTCGCCATCGCGAGCGGGTCCCCGCCGCTGACGATCACGTCTCTGATCTCGGGATGCGCGCGGAGCCACGCGAACGCGGGCGCGAGCTCTTGCATCGAGGGTGCGCCGCCGCCATCACCGACGATGCGCGAACGCGTGCAGAACCGGCAGTAGACCGCGCATCGATCCGTCGCCAACAAGAGCGCACGATCCGGATAGCGGCTCACCAAGTGCGGTGCGACCGTGTGCGCCTCTTCGCCGAGCGGGTCGACGAGATCACCGGGGGACGTGATCGCCTCCGCTGCCACCGGAACGCACTGCATGCGAATCGGACACTTCGGATCGTGTCGATCGACGAGCGACAGATAGTAGGGAGTGATGGAGATGGGCAGCCCGGCGAGCTCGGCGCGTTCGGCCCCGGCCCTCTCCTCGGGCGTGAGAGTGATCACGCGATCGAGCTCCGCCAGGGTCGTCACCGCGGTACGGATCTGCCAGCGCCAGTCGCGCGGAGCACGCTTCTGCGGAGCGATTGCCAAGCGCACGCGCTGCATGTTGCCTTGCGCTAGTCCTTGCGGCCGGCGTCGAGGACCGGCACGGGGTCGACCTGGACTTGAAGGAGCGCGTTGTCGTCGATCTGCACGGGGAACTGGGCGCGCAGGCCCGTCAGCGTCTCCTCGTCTTTGCTCCGCATCTTTTCTTGCGCGAGCTTCACGCGAACACTCCGCTCGGCCTCGGCGTACGTGCGCTCGTGACTGTCCGACTTCTGCGTGAAGCGCACGACGTAAAATTTGTCGCCCGACTTGACGACGCGATCGAGCACCGCGCCCACGGCGTTCACCTCGAACACCGCCGCGCGCACCTCGTCCGGCACGCGCGGGTTGTCGCCGCGAGTGTCGCCCGGGGGGCTCACCATGCCGAAGTCGCCGGCGAGATCGGTGGGCACGTTCGCCTTGGCTTGACCGTCGATCGACTTGTCGTGCACGAGCGTGCCCCAGTCGCTCGCCGTACCCTTCTTGGCCGCCTCGAGGACGGTCTTGGCCGTGGCTTCGTCCTTGAGCACGATGAGCGACAAGCGGCGGCGCTCCGGATCCTTGTAGTCGGCCTTGCGCGCCTCGTAGTAGGCGCGCACCTCGTCGTCCGGGATGTCGGCGGCAGACGGAAGGCCCTTGCGTGCGTCCTTCAGCAGCGCGTCTCGCAAGATCGCGCGGAGCTCTTGTTGTGCGATGGGATCCTTGTCGTAGCCCTTCGCGGTGGCCTCGTGCGCGAGGAGTTCCACGTCGATCATCTCGTTGAGCAGCTCTTTGCGGCGCTCGGGCGACTGGTATCGTAGGCGATCGAACTGGTCCATGTGCTCGAGCGCAGCCACGTAGTCGCCGAGCGTGATCGTGACGTCTCCGACGCGCGCGAGCACCTTGCTGCTCTGCTCGGGCGTGAGCTGCGAGTTCTTCGTCCCGCCGTCCGTGGAGACGTTGACGAGCGCCTTGTCGTTGCACGAGTTGCAGCCCGTCGACGCGCCGGTCCCCCCGACTAGCATTGCGGACAGAACGAGCGCTCTCGCTACGGGAGACATCGGCCGGTCCATAGCACAGACGCCGACAGCGTTGCGCTCACGGGCGCGCGCGCGCTATGACGCTTTGCATGCGGCCTCCTGGCGAACGAGACGACCTCACCGTTCCCCCCCCGCCCCGTGACCCGAACCTTCGCTATCGACGCATCGTGCTCAAGCTGAGCGGCGAGGCGCTCTGCGGATCGGACGGCGGGTTCGGCATTCACCCCGACGTGCTCCGCGCCACCGCGCAAGAGTTGGCGGAGGTCCACGCGGTAGGCGTGCAGATCGGCATCGTGGTCGGTGGCGGCAACATCTTCCGCGGGCTCAAGGGCGCTAGCGCCGGCATGGATCGCGCGCAGAGCGACTACATGGGAATGTTGGCCACGGTCATCAACGGCCTCGCGCTCCAGGATGCGCTCGAGAAGTGCGGCGTCGCCACGCGCGTGCTGTCGGCGCTCGAGATCCGCCAGGTCGCCGAGCCGTATATTCGGCGGCGCGCGATGCGGCACCTCGAGCGCGGTCACGTCGTCATCTTCGCGGCAGGCACGGGCAACCCCTACTTCTCGACCGACACTGCTGCAGCGCTGCGCGCGATGGAAATCCACGCAGACGCGCTCTTCAAGGCCACGAAGGTCGAGGGCGTCTACGACAAGGACCCCGTGCGCTTCCCCGAAGCGAAGATGTTCACGCACATGACGTTCGACCACTTCCTCCAAGAGCGCATCGGCGTGATGGATCAGACCGCGGTCACGCTGTGTCGCGACAACCATCTCCCCGTGCGCGTCTTCAAGCTGACGACGCGCGGCAACATCAAGCGAGTCGTCTTCGGCGAGCCCATCGGCACCATCGTAGGGGCGTAGCTCTTTTTTCCCGCTGCGCGCGGGGCGAAGGGGGGCACCTGCTGCTGGGAGGTTGTTGCTCGTCGGACCGCCATTTCGATTGGCGGTGCGTCGTACGGACGCGCAGCACTTTTTTTTCTGGCCCGCGGAGCGCGGCCCAGAAAGAAAAAGCGCCGCGCGCTCCGGCCCTTCCGTCAGAGACCGAGAGCGGTCCGCCGGGCGTCGCGCGCACGCAGGTGGCAGAGGGGAAATTTGGGTGAGGTCCACGAGACACCGCGTTGCGGCGTGCGAGCGTAGCGACAACTTCCCTTGTTTCCTTTTCGCCACCAGCGACCGGAACGACCGGCGAGCGTGCGGTGCTTTTTCCGAGAAAGGCCGACCATGTGATGCGCGAGAAGTTGAAACGGCACTGGGGCTTTAGTGTCGGCCGGCCTCATGATCGTTGAGGCGTTGCACGGCTCAAGTGCGCGTCGCCGTGCAATAACTCCCCCATAGCTGCCCCTTCCCCACCAGCGGCCGGCGGGTCCTACCGAATGGCCGCTTCGACTGCGGCATTCACGAGCGCCCCGACGAGGTCCTCGTCGTCTTCGGCGAAGGTCGGAAGAAGCGTCGTGGCGACGAGCGCCTTCTTGCCGCTGATCGAGCAGGCTTCGTCGAGCAGACGCGACGCGGCCTGATCGATGCGGACGACGACGTGCGCGGTGGAGAGCGTGAGCGGCCAGAGTGGGGCGTACGCGGGGACGAGCGGGAGGGCGTAGACGTAGAGTTCGAGCGCGTCGCTCAACGGCATGAGCGCGACCGCGTGCGGGACGGGGACGGCGGGCGCCTCCTCTGCCGGCGGGCGAAACGACGAGAGACGCAGGCACGCGCGCGAGAACGTGGCGATGCGCGCGGGCGCTCCGCAGACGACGACGACGAAGCGCGAGCTCGTGGGATCGTGGCCGCGGATCTCGGCGATGAGGTTGCGGATCTGATCGGAGGAGCTCACTTCGGCACTCCCTTCGCGGCAAGAATGCGCGCGACGAGCGCGGCGCACGTCGTCGGGTCGCAGGTATGAACGGCCCGGAGGCGATCCTTCTCCCAGCGACCGACGAGTCCCCACGAGGCCAGCGGTGAGCTCACGACAATCGCCTCGATGCCGTCGCAGTCGGGCAAGCCCGCGACGTTGGTCACGCGAATCGTCGAGCGCCCCGCGGCGAACGCAGTGTTGGCGGCCTTCGCGAGGCGCTCGGCGTCGGCAGACGCGACCGTGATCGACAGCGGTGTGGCGCGGGCGGCGCGTTGCGTGACGCTAGCGGTGTGCGCGAGGAGTGACTCCAGCGAGGCCATCGAGAGCTCCAACGGGAAGAGCGACGACACGCGCGACTCGAGCGACGCCGAGCGCAACAAGGCCTGAACGAGCTCGCCGACGCTCACGCCGGGGCGCGCGAGATCGTAGAAGGGGGAGCGCAACGCCTCTTGCGCGCGCGCCGCTGCGAGCGACAACAGCTCCGCGGCTCGCTGCCCATCGCTCGGGAACGCGACGACGCCGACGCCGCGCATGCCAATGGACAAGAGGAGCGGCGGAACCTCCGTCGGCATACGCCCAGGCAGTACGATCCACGCGCTGCCGTTGGGACGCTGTCCGCCGAGCGCGCTTTCGTCGAGGAGCAGGAGCTTCGCGAGGTCGACGCGCCCGTTCGGCGCGGGGGGGATCATCGCGACCAAGAGACCCGGCTTGCCGTCCTGGATCGTTCGATCAAGCACGCGTCCGAACTGCGCGTCGGGCACGACCTGACTCTCAGGCGCAGGCGGGATCGACGCCGCGGCGCGCGCCGAGATCATGAGCAGGGCTGCTGCGAACGCGATAGCACTCGCGGTCCGATCGCTCTCGGTCGCAGACGCTCGCTCGAGCAGCGCGCAGCTGAGAGGTCGGGACACCGGGCCGAACACATGAAGCTGCGCCGAGCGGGCGGCGGCCACCTGGGCGAGCTCTCCGTCCGGGTAGGTCTCGCGCAGCTCGTACCCAGAGCCGAAGGCCGCGAGTCGCTGCCGCGCGCCTGTGCCGGACTCGGCGCCGAAGAACGCTGCGCCGCGAGCTCCGCTCGCCAGGACGAAGAGCGCGACGAGCGACTCGGCGATCTCGCGGTCGTTGCCGCCGCGGGCGACGGACACTGCGCGGGTCATCGCTTCGGCTTGATCGAAGAGCGCGCCGCGCTCGACCGTGAGCCTCGCGATCGTCTCCTCCGCGCTGCGGCGCGCTCGAACCTCGCCGATCGCACGCAGCACGGCGTCGCCATCCGGCGGGAGCAACAAGAGGCCCGTCGCGCCGAGCGAAATCGCCTCTGCCGCGGTGACGAGACCTTGCGGGGTTGCGAGCGCGACGATCGAAGCCTTCGGGTGGCTCGCGAGAACGTGGTGAACGAGCGCGAGCCCCGTGGCCGCGGGCAGCGTGAGGTCGATGAACACGAGCGCCGGCTGCTCCGCGCCCGCGACCAGCACGGCGGCCGACATCTCACTGGCGACGAGCAGCGTGTCGTTGGTGGACTCGAGCACGGCGGAGAACACTCGCTCCACCTCAGGCTGTGCGGTGACCAAGAGTGCGCGCAGTTCGTTCACGTGGCGTCTCCGACGAAGACGCGACGCGCGGGGCCCACCATCGTGGTGCGTCCGGTGGGCGACGGGTCGATCGTGAGCTCCCCGCCCAGCAGTGCGACCTTGATCGAACCGGTCGGCGCGATGAGACCTTGCTCCCGAGCGACCACAGCCGTCGCACACGCGCCGGTTCCGCACGCGAGCGTGATGCCCACGCCGCGCTCCCACACGATCAGGTCGATGCGTGCATCGTGCACGTTTGCGAACTCTACGTTGGTGCCCTTCGGGAACGACGGGTCCTTCTCGATCACCGGGCCGATGCGCTCCGCGTCCGCTCGCGTGTAGCTCCCGAACAGGATGGCGTGCGGATTGCCAGCGTCTGCCAAAAATAGCGTGTGCGTCTCGCCATCCTTGGCGAGCGTCTGCTTGCCGGTGGAGCGGACCTCGCCCATGTCCACTGAGACGATGCCTTGGTCGCCCTGGCGCGTGAGCTTGCATGCACGAAGCCCCGCGTCGGTAGACACGGTGATGGCGAGCTCGTCGACGCCACGCAAGATCGCGAGGTGCAGCGCGACGCACCGCAGACCGTTGCCGCACATCTCCGGGTTGGAGCCGTCCGCGTTCAGCACCTTCATCGCCGGCACGCCGTCGGCGGAGCGCGTGACGAGCAGCACGCCGTCTGCGCCGATGCCGAAGCGACGATCGCAGAGTGCCACGGCACCCCTTGCAGCGACCTCGTCAGCCGAGGAATCTTCGTCGACGACGATGAAGTCGTTTCCGAGTCCTTCGTATTTGCCGAACCTCAAAGCGCGCGGCACCGCCGTGAGCTTATCAGTCCATGTGCGCCGCGGCGAGGCGCGCGCGCAACTCGTCTTCGTCGAGGCCGGTGACCGCGATCAACTTGGTCTTGCCCGTCTCGCCGTGGGCGATGCGAACGTCTCTCTTCTTCACGCCGAGCGCGCGGGACAGCAGCCGCACGATCTCCCTGTTGGCGGCGCCCTCTACCGGCGCCGCGGCGACGGCGACCTCGAGCACGTCTGCGCCGAGCTTGCCTATCGCGCTTCGCTTGGCCTTCGGTCTGGCGCGAATCTCGAAGCGAAGCTCGCCGTCTTTGCGGGTGATGTGCATCGGAGCGCGCGCTGCTAGCTTCCTTGGGTATGGCACACCTGCGTTGGATGACGGGCGGTGAATCGCACGGGCCTTCTATCACCGCGGTCGTCGAAGGGATGCCAGCGGGGCTGCGACTCACCGCCGAAGACATCGACCGCGATCTCTCGCGACGTCAGCGCGGGTACGGCCGCGGCGGGCGCATGAAGATCGAGACCGACCGCGCCGACATCTCGGCGGGCGTGCGCGACGAGACGACCCTCGGCTCGCCCATCGTGATGACCATCCAGAATCGCGACCACGCGAGCTGGACCGATCGCATGGGCGCGCACGCGTTCGCGAGCAAGCCCGAGAAGCTCACGCGACCGCGACCTGGTCACGCCGATCTCGCCGGTGGCCTGAAATACGACCGCGCGGACCTGCGCGACATCCTCGAGCGCGCAAGCGCCCGTGAGACCGCGGCGCGCACGGCATGCGGCGCCGTCGCGCGTACGCTGCTCGCCGCGATCGGCATCGAGGTGTTCGCGCACGTGCGACAGATCGGCGACGTACGCGCGAGCGTGACGCGCGAAGGTCTTCGCGAACGGTCACGCGCGAGCGACCTGTCGTGCGGAGACGCCGAAGCCGAGGCGAAGATGCGCGACGCCATCAAGGAGGCATCTCACGCGGGCGACACGCTCGGCGGGCGCTTCGAGGTGATCGCGACGAACGTCATGCCGGGCCTCGGCAGCCACGTTCACTGGGACCGAAAGCTCGACGGGCGCCTTGCGCAGGCGCTCATGTGCATCCAGGCGATCAAGGCCGTGGAGATCGGCGATGGCTTCGCGGCGTCCGAGAGGCCGGGCTCGCTCGTGCACGATCCCATCGCGTACGTGGACAGGCGCTTCGTCCGCGCGTCCAACCACGCGGGCGGCATCGAGGGCGGTATCACCAACGGCGAGGACGTCGTGTGTTGCGCTGCGATGAAGCCGATCGCGACGCTGAGGCGCGCCCTGATGTCGGTTGACGTGTCAACGAAAGAGCCTTTCGAGGCGGCCTTCGAGCGCAGCGACATTTGCGCCGTCGCCGCGGCGTCCGTGGTCGGCGAGGCGATGGTCGCGCTGGTGCTCGCCGATGCTGTGCTCGAGAAGTTCGGTGGGGACTCCATGAAGGAGCTCACGAGGAACGTCGACGGATACCGCGCGCAGCTGGAGAGGTACTGATGGCTGGCAAGCACATCGTCTTGAGCGGGTTCATGGCGACGGGCAAGACTTCGCTCGCGCCTATCGTCGCCGAGCGCGCCGGCCTCGACTGGGTCGACATCGACGCGACGGTCGAGCGGCGTGCGAACGCCACTGTCGCGGAAGTCTGGCGGCGCGAGGGCGAGCGAGCGTTCCGCCAGCGCGAGAAGGAGATCTTGCGTGAAGCGCTCGCCGGCCCGCCCAAGGTGATCGCGTGCGGCGGCGGCACCCTCTTGGATCGGACTGCCCGCCACGAGGCGCTCGATCGCGCCACCGTCGTCACGCTCACTGCCCCGCCCGAGGTCTGCGTCGCGCGCGCCGGAGACCTCTCGAGTCGGCCAAACCTTGCGGGACCCGACGCGCTCGCGCGCGCCAAGGAGCTGCTCGCTGCACGCGCGGACGCCTACGCCGAGGCGCACGGCGTGCTCTCCACGGACGACGTCGACCATGAGAGCGTCGCCGACGCCGTGCTCGCGATCGTCGCGCGAGCACCCATCGCGGTCCCGCTCGGCGTGCGGAGCTACGCGATCGACGTGGTGCACGATCGGCCGCTCGCGATCACGGACGCGGTCGCGGCGCTCGGCCCGTCGACGCTCGTCGTCGTCACCGACGCGCACGTGTTTCGCTCCCAGCACCGGCGGCTCGAGGCCGCGATGCATCCGCTGCCGATGTCTGGCAATTTGATCACGCTGTCGCCAGGCGAGAGCAACAAGACGATCGCCGCGGCAATGACGATCTGGGACGGCGCACTTGGGGCCGGCGTCGACCGCGACTCGGTCGTGTTGGCGTTCGGCGGCGGAGTCGTCGGCGATCTGGCCGGCTTCGCCGCGGCCACGCTGCTGCGTGGGATTCGCTTCGTCCAGGCGCCGACCACGTTGCTCGCGATGGTCGACGCGTCGGTCGGCGGCAAGACCGGCTTCGATCACGCGACCGGGAAGAACCTCATCGGGGCGTTCCACCAGCCTCGCGCGGTCGTCGTCGATCTCGCGAACCTGGATACACTGCCCGAGCGAGAGCTGCGGGCGGGCTGGGCCGAGGTCGTCAAGATCGCACTCACTTCGGACAAGGAGCTGTTCCTGCGCCTGGAGTCAGAGGCGGGCGCGTTGCTGCAACGGCGGCCCGAGTCGCTATCGCCGGTCGTGCGTCGCGCGATCGAGCTCAAGGCCAGGATCGTGCGCGATGACGAGACCGAGCAAGGCGCGCGCGCGCTGCTGAACCTCGGACACACCTTCGGTCACGCGCTGGAGGCCGCAACCGCGTTCCGCGAGGTGCTGCACGGCGAGGCCGTCGCCGCCGGGCTTGTCGCGGAGCTCGAGTGGACGACCGCGCGCGGCTGGACGGAAGCTGGCCTCGCAGAGCGCACGAAGCGCCTGCTTTCGCTCCTTGGCCTAACCGTTGACGTGTCAAGAGCTCGCTGGGCTGCCGCGAAGCGCTTCGTGCGGGCGGACAAAAAGCGAAGCGCCGCGCGCCTTCGCCTCCCGGTCGTGCGTGAGCTCGGGGTCGCGACCCTAGAGACCGTCGACGCCGCGGCGCTCGAGGCCGCGCTCGGCTAAGGCGTCAGCTCGAGTACGGCCGTCGCGCTCGCAAGAATTTTGGCGAGTGGTCACCGACCGGGTACGCTTCATGGTGGTCTGCATCTTCACCGATGCGTGGGCCAAGGAGCTTCGTTCATGGACAGCCTCAAGCGCCACGCCCACCGCGCGATCTCGGTCGCATTCGTCGCCTCTATGGCGACCGCGACCGCAGCCGCGTGCTCGCACAATGACGGGTCGGTCTTCATCGCGGGAGTGCTCGCGCCCCCCACGAGCTCGCAGAACGGCGTGTGCCTGTTTCAAGCGAACCCCTCGGGACCGTTCCAGTCGGGCGGCGTGATGGACGTCGCGCTGGCCGATCGTTACTCGCCGGAGATCCTGATTGGCAACCAGCTGGTCCCGCGCGGCGACAACGCGAACCTCCGCGTCGAGACCAACCGCTTCATCATCCAAGGCACCGTGGTCCACATCACCGACGCGCGTGGCGGCACCCTACCCAACGGGATCGGAGACTTTACGATTCAAGGGGGCGGCGAGGTCGATCCGGCAGTCGGCGGCACGCCAGGCTACACGGCGTTCTCTCCGCAGATCATCAGCTCGCAAGTCGCCGGCTTCATGCGCGAAGTGTTCGGCAACGCGCGCAGCAACACGACGCGCCGGTTGATCGCCAAGTTCAAGGTCTTCGGCGCGACCACCGGCGGCGTTTCGATCGAGTCGATGCAGTTCGAGTTCCCGGTCGAGACATGCTTCGGCTGCCTCGTCGTCTACCCGGCGGGCTCGAGCGATCCCGCCCTGCCGCTGCCGAACTGCCGCGGCGGCTCCGGCACCTCTTCCACCATCGTCGTTCCCTGCGCGATAGGGTCAGACCAAAGCGTCGATTGCCGGCTGTGCCAAGGAAATCCCGCCTGCCTTCCGTGACTCGCACACGTTTCACGTGAAACGTCTCGCGACGCTCACGCTCATTGGTGTGCTGCTGCCACGCTTCGCGAGCGCTGACCCTCAGCTCTCCACGGGGCTGACCCTCGGAGGCGGGGTGAGCGGCTTGCGCCAGACTCCGCCATTCCCATCGTTCCACCTCGGCGTGCGGGCGAGCGTTCTGTTCGGGCATGCGCAGGACGATCGGATGCGGGCGGGGCCCTACGTGGAGGCGTTGACGGTGGCGTTCGAGTCGTTCGAGCCGGGGGCCGGGCTCGAGTGGCTGCTGCCCGCGATCACGGGCGCGCCGTTCGTGATCGGAGCCGGCGGTCACGCTCGCTACTCGGACGCGGGCTGGCAACCTGGCGTCCACGGAACCCTCTTGTTCGGCTCGCGTAGCTACAACCACAGCTCCATCTATGGGGTCGCGGGCGGCATCTTCGTCCAAGGCAGGCTCGCGTTCGGCGACGCGCGGCAAGGCGACGTCTTGCTCGGCCTGTACATCGACGCCGCGATCTTGGCGCTACCCGTCGTCCTGCTCATCAATGCGTTTCGCTGACACCCGTCTCCCGCCCGACGGAGTATGCTCTGAGACGATGGAATCGCGACGTGCCGTTCAGCTCAAGGTAGGCGGCCAACAGTTCAAAGTCGTCAGCTCGGCCTCCGAGGGAGACCTCGAGCGCCTCGCCGGCGTCGTGGACAAGAAGCTTGGCGAGCTCGGCACCAAAGGGCGGGCCGCCCCGCAAGGCGTACTCCTCGCCGCGATCGCGCTCGCGCACGATCTAGAAGAGGAGCGGGCTCGCCGCTCGGCGCTCGAGCGTAAGACGCGCGATCTGCTGCGCCGGGTGCTTGTCCGTCTGGACCACGCCCTCGAGACCGACGACTGATCGTTTCACGTGAAACACTCCCCTCTCGCCCATCTCCGCGCTGCGCTCGACGACCTGCAGGCCCGCAACCTCCTGCGCACGCCACCCGCGCCTCTGCCGGCGGGCGCGGCGTCGTTCTGTACCAATGACTACCTCGGGCTCGCCTCGACACAAGCGGGGCTTGCGGCGAGTGGGGCGGGTGCGTCACGCCTGATCGCGGGCGAGCGCGAGGTGCATGCACGGTTGGAGCGTACGGTCGCGGGCTGGCTCGGGCTCCCCGCTGCGCTCCTCTTCTCGAGTGGCTACGCCGCCAATGTTGGGACGCTCGGCGCGCTCGCGAGAACTGGCGACCTCATCGTGAGCGACGCGCTGAACCACGCCTCGCTCATCGACGGCGCGCGCCTGTCGGGTGCGCACATCGTCGTGACCAAGCACACGGACCTGAACGAGGTCCGAGGCGCACTCGCCAGGCGTGGCGACCGGCGGGCCTGGGTGGTCACCGAGTCCTACTTCAGCATGGACGCCGACGGGCCCGACCTCCGAGCGCTTCGGGAGATCTGCGACGCCAGCGATGCTGCGCTCTTCGTCGACGAGGCCCACGCCTTGGGAGTGTTCGGGCCCGACGGGAGCGGGCTGTGTGCCGAGGCCGGCGTGCAGGCCGACGTCTTGGTCGGGACCTTCGGAAAGGCGTTCGGCGTGAGCGGCGCGTTCGTGGCTGGGTCCGAGACCTTGCGGTCTTGGCTCTGGAACCGAGCGCGCTCGTTCGTATTCTCGACCGGAGTGAGTCCGGTCCTCGCGCTAGCGGCGCTGACGAACTTCGAGCGCGCTCGGCGAGAGCCCCAGCTACGCAGCCGAGTACTCGAGAATGCGAAGCGGCTTCGCGCCGGGCTTCGCGAGCTTGGTCTCGCGCCGCTGGGTGAGGGGCCCATCGTGCCGTGGCTCGTCGGTGCGCCCGAGGAGGCCGAGCGTGTCGCCGTCGCGATCCGCGCCCGAGGACACCACGTGGTCGCCGTCCGCCCGCCGACCGTCCCGCACGGGACCTCCCGGTTGCGTTTGGTGGTCACGGCCTCGCATACGCACGACCAGATCGACAGTCTGCTCGAGGCGGTCGCGGCGGTGCTTCGTTGAGAGCGCCGCTCGTGGTCGTGACCGGCGTCGGCACCGGCTTGGGCAAGACGCACCTCGCCGAGGCGCTGGTGCGCCGATGGGGCCGAAACGCGAGAGTCGCGGGCTTCAAGCCGGTGGAGACGGGCGTGGGCGAGGACGTCTGTGCCACGGACGATGGTGGGCGGCTTGAGGCGGCCTCGACGTTTCACGTGAAACACTCCGAGCTGGGGGTCCGGTTGCGGACTCCCGTGTCTCCCCACCTGGCCGCGGAACGCGAGGGGCGGGTGTTGGACGTGGCCGTCTTGACTGCGACGGTCGAGCGCCTTCGACAGGCCTGCGATGGCGTCGTCGTGGAGCTCGCGGGCGGACTCTTCTCGCCGTTCACTGGAGCGCTTTTGAACGCTGACGTGCTCGCTCACCTCGAGCCGAGCAAGACGATCCTCGTCGCGGTCGACCGGTTAGGGGTTCTGCACGACGTTCTCGCGACGAGCCGCGCGGCACACCGTCCGCTCGAAGTCGTGCTCATTGACCCCGTGGAGCGCGACGCCTCGACCGGCACCAACGCGGCCGAGCTCAGGCGATTCTGCGCTCACGTGGTTTGGGGACCCTTGCCACGCGCCAGCAGCCTCGCGCTCGCGGACGACGCGACGATAGCGTCACTCATTTCTGAGGTGCGAGGCGTCCGCGGTCCATCCTGAACGTGGCGTCAGCGACATGACCCGCAAACACGGCATCGTGCGTGACGACCACGACGGTCGCGCGCCTCTCACGCTCTCGCTTCACCACCTCGACCAGCGTCTCGACGCCCGACGCATCGAGCCCCGTCGTCGGCTCGTCGAGCAGCACGAGGCTCGGCTCGTGAACCAGCGCGCGTGCGAGAGCGACGCGCTGCCGCTGCCCGCGAGACATGAACCGAACAGCCCGATCACCGAAGCCCTCCAAGCCAAAGCGCGTCTTGGCGCGCGCGCGGGCACTCGCTTCATCCACGCCGCGCAGCCGAGCCGCCAGGGCGACGTTTTCCATGCCCGAGAGATCGCCGTAACACATCGTGTCGTGACCCACCCAGCCGAGCCGAGCGCGAAGCGCCTCCAGTGTGGCCCCATGCGCGCCGCGATCGATCCGCCCGAGAGTGGGCCGCGCCAGGCCACCGATCATGTGTAGGAGGGTAGTCTTGCCAGAGCCGTTCGCGCCGATGATCACGGTCACCCGTGCGTCTTCGAAGGCGGCCGACGCCGACACCACGGCTCGAACGCTGCCAAACGTCTTGGTGACGCCCTCGAGGATGATCGGCATAGATGAAGCCTACTCTTCGTAGCTTCAAGACTGGCCGCCTACGAAAGACCTCCTAAGAAAGTTCGCCTACGAAGGGGCCGGAACCGGGTTCAATCCGCGTTACGGGTTGGAGTTGAGTGTTTGGAAACCGTGCTACGCTCATGTTCATGACGGCCGCTGCCGCGGTGGTAATTGCGGAAGAGATCCCAACCCTCCAAAGATTGCGCGATGCAGTCGAGGGCGCGCTCGAGGGCAAGCAGGACGCTGTCGAGCTAGCCCTGGTGGCGCTCATCGCGCGGGGACACATCTTGATCGAGGACGTGCCGGGTGTTGGCAAGACCACACTCGCCCGTGCTCTGGCGCGTGCGGTGGGCGGAGAGCTCCGGCGCGTGCAATTCACGAGTGATCTGCTGCCGAGCGATGTCGTGGGCGTGTCGGTCTACGACCAGCGAACGGGCGAGTTCGTCCTGCGCCAAGGGCCGGTGTTCGCGAACATCTTGCTCGCGGACGAGATCAACCGCGCGAGCCCACGCACACAGTCGGCTCTGCTCGAGGCGATGAACGAAGGCCAAGTGTCGTTGGATGGTCAGACCATTCCGCTGCCGGACCCGTTCCTCGTCATCGCGACGCAAAATCCCCAGGACTTCGCCGGCACCTTCCCATTGCCCGAGTCGCAGCTGGACCGTTTCCTGGTGCGAATTCGCATCGGATACCCGCCCCCCCAGGTGGAAATGCGCCTGCTGCAAAGCGCCACCGATACCGTCCACAACGTGCCGGTCGTGCTCGACCCTGCGAAGTTGGTCGCACTGCAGCGGGAGGTCGAGCGCGTGGTGCTCGACACGGCGTTGGCGAGTTACCTCCAGGCGTTGATCCTCGCGACTCGCGCGGCGCCGGCGCTCTCGTTGGGCGCCTCGACTCGCGGCGCCATGTCTCTCGCGCGTGCCGCCAAGGCCCGTGCCCTGCTCCGTGGTCGGGCCTACGTGATCGCGGACGACATCCACGACCTCGCGATCCCCGTCCTCGCCCATCGTGTGCGCCTCGCGTCGCATGCAGACGGCTTCATGCCCACGCGCGACGAGGCCGAGGCCGCAGTGCGAGAAATCGTCGCACGCGTGCCGGTGCCTCTGTGACCTCGACAGACCGACCCGCCAAGCCTGGCCTGATCGCGAGCTGGATCAAGCGCATCCGATCGATGCGCGCCCCACGCAGACTCAAGTTCACGCGCGAGGGGAAGTTCTTCGTAGGCATCACGTTCGGCGTCGGATTCGCCGCGCTCAACACGGCCAACAACCTCCTCTACTTGTTGCTCGGCCTCTTGCTCGCGCTGATCGTGGTCAGCGGTGTGATGAGCGAGATGTCTCTTCGCGATCTCACGGTCGTCCGGCGCTTGCCGCTCCGCGCGCAGGTCGGCCGCTCGCACCTCGTCGAGATCGAGGTCTTCAATCACAAATCCCGCGTGCCTTCATACGCGATTGAGGTCGAGGATCTAAGGGCCGGCCAGCCGGCGGACAAACGCTGTTTCTTTCTGAAGATTAGCCCGAAGAGCGCTCAGATCGCCGCATACAGACGAACACCCAGCAAGAGAGGTAGGGATCAGCACGTCGGCTTTCGCATCGCGACGCGCTTTCCGTTCGGGCTCTTCGAAAAGTCGCGCGAGGTACCTTCCGAGGGGGACCTCGTGATCTATCCTGCGGTGGATCCGGTTCGCCTCCCGATCGCCCGACAAGGCAAGCAACAGGGCTTGGCGGGCTCCATGGGCCGCGGTGCAGGGGAGGAGTTCCTCGGCGTGAAGCTGCACCGTGATGGCGAGGATCCGCGGGACATCCACTGGCGCAAGACCGCCGCGATCGGGCAGCTCGTCGGGCGGGAGCGCGCGCGCGAGGCGCGCCCAGACGTGACGATGACGCTCGACGTCTACAAACCCGCGGGGTCCACGGACGAGTGGGACGGTCACTTCGAGCGCCGCGTTCGTGACCTTGCCTCCCGGGCAGTTGCGCATTTGAAGCGCGGGGATTCTGTCATTCTTCGAACGACGGCTAATGGGATTGTCAGGGCCGACCGCGGGGCAGGTGCTGACCCGATGTTGCGCTTCTTGGCGCTCGTCGAGTCGGCGGAGAAGCCGGGGCCCATCACGAAGGCGGTCGCGTGAGGTTCGGGTTCGTCCACCGCATCATGACCGACGCGCTCGCCGTGCTCGGCATCCTCGCGGTCGTGAGCACCGCGGCGCTCGGCCCGTGGACGAACGGCGTTCTCTTGTTCGGTACGTTGCTCGCGCTCGCGGTTCCGGAGTCGTGGCAGGGCACCTCGGCCGTGCGCCACGGGCTCACCGCCGCCACGGTCTTACTGTTCTTGGTCCAAGGCGCGCGGCTCGCGGCGGGGCAATCTGTGGTGGACGTCACCATCGAGTTTGCCGCACTGCTCCAGGTGATCCGCGTCGCGACTCGACGTGGTGCCGCGCACGACCAACAGATCATCGTCCTCTCACTGCTCCACTTCGTCGCCGGGACGGTCCTCGGCGGGAACCTCGCCTACGGTCTCTGCTTCTTGGGCTTTCTGATAGTGGCGCCCGGTGCGCTCGTGCTCAGCCATCTTCGGCGTGAGGTGGAGGGCAACTACCGGCAAGGCGCGCGCGACCGCACGGGGCTGCCCGTCGACGTACCGCGCATCCTGCGAAGTCGCCGCGTCGTCGGTCGAGGCTTTCTCGCGTCGACGTGCTTGATGGCGATCCCCATCTTCATCTTCACGGCGCTCTTGTTCGTGCTGTTTCCGCGAGTGGGGTTGTCGCTGCTCTTGTTGCAGCACCCGCACGCCAATCGCATGGTGGGCTTCTCCGATCACGTCGACCTCGGCGAGGTTGGTGTGCTCCGGAGCGATCCCTCGATCGCACTCCGCTTCGAGACAGAGACTCCGCAGCCGCCTCCGCCGCACCTCGTGTTGCGGTTGCGCGGGACGGCGTTCGACACGTACGACGGCCGAGCGTGGTCACGCACGCAGAACGATCGGCGCCTCGCGGATCGTGCACTGGGCCTCCCCGACGGCTACCAAATCTCGCGTCCACCGCAGCCCGGGGACACTCGCGTCACGTTCGATCTCGAGTCGATCGACCCGCCTGTCGTGTTCTTGCCGCCGAACGCGACGTCGCTGCAGCTGAAGATTCCGAATCGCTCCACCGATCCGCTGGTCTTGCAGAAGGGTCCCGAGGGCGAGCTGCGCTACGTCGGTGGAGACTCGCGCGGGCTGCGCTACGACGTGTTCGTCGCGCCCTCCAACAAGATCACGGCCGACGCGCTCGACACCTCCGACAAGTCACGGTATCTCAGCGTCCCGGCGTCGTTGCCGCCGCGGCTCGCCGCGCTCGCGCACACGTGGGCGGACGGCGAGACCTCGACGGGCGACAAGGCGCGTGCGATCGAGGATCACCTCCGCAAAGACTACAAATACGACATCACCTCGCCCTCCGGCGGCAAGCCGCAGCCTCTCGACCACTTCTTGTTCGAGTCGAGGCGCGGTCATTGCGAGTTCTTCTCGACTGCAATGGCCATGATGCTCCGCGAGGTCGGCATCCCGTCGCGCAACGTCACCGGCTTCGTCGGCGGTACGTACAACCGCTTCGGTCACTACTACGCCGTGCGCCAGGGTGACGCGCACTCGTGGGTCGAGGCCTATACGGACGACAACGGCGTGGCCGCGTGGCGCACCTTCGACCCCACACCCCCCGCGGGCGCGCAGCCGCTCGAGGACACGCAGGGCACGATCGTCTACCTGCGCGACGTCGTCGACGCGCTCTCGCAGCGTTGGAACTCGTACGTCGTCGGCTACGATTTCTCACAGCAGGTTCGGCTCTTCGATGGCGTCAGTCACGCGTACGAGAACGCGCGTGCGAGCGCTGGCGTCAACAAAGGCCTCCTCGGCAAACTCACGCGCGGGCCGGTCGTCGCGGGTGCCCTGCTCGTGTTGATCGTCATTGGCTACGTGCTCTGGCAGCGGCGACGCCATGGGAAGCCCGCCGCAGCGAGTCCGCCGAAGACCGCCGCTGCGAAGGCGCAGCTCGCGATCACGGCGTTGTATCGCAACCTCGAGTCGCTGCTCGCGACGCGTGGTCTCTTGCGGCCTGCGTCATCGCCTCCGCTCGGCTGGGCGATGGGCCTGAAGACTTTGCAACATCCCATGGCCGAAGAGGTGGTCTCGCTGACCGAGGTGTACCTGAGCGTTCGCTTCGGCGGCAAAGCTCTTACCCCCGAGGTTGCGAAGGGGTTCGAGGAACGCGTCCAGCGATTGCGGGCGCAGACGAAACTCCAAAACGCTAAGCCGGCGTCGAGTCGCGCCTAAGCGGCGCGTTTTGTGAGGCGAATGCGCACTTGGTCACCGTCCGTGCCGCGGGCGCTGCCGACGAAATTGCCGGCTCGGGGTCGAGCCATGCGGCCGTCCAGCTCGAGGTCCGGCTCGCCCGTCTCGATCCATGCGACTACGAGCGGCTTGGCGGACGGTGCGTTGAGCTCCACCAGCTTTACCTGCACGCCGTCGCGCAGCTCTTGGGCGGTCACCGAACGTTGCACGCTGCTGAGGGGTTGCTGTCGCGCGGTGCGCTCGCCGTCGTACGTCTGGACAACGAGGCGATAGTTCGCGTTTGCGAGCGTCTCCGCAGAGCGAACCTCGGCGCGAACCGTGTTGGCAGACTCGAGGCCGAGCGAGGTCGACGCGAGCAGACTCATCCAAGAGTCCGCGCCACGCGGCAATTGCTGAATTCGTTTGCGAGAAGCCACGTTCGACAACAATGCGAGCTGCATGCCAAAGGTCGGCGCTCGTGCTCAATCGGCGGCGGCTGACCGCCATCCGACGATTTGCCCTATTTTCCTGGGGAGCGTCGGTGTGACGGCTGAGGCAAGTCGCCACACTCGCCACACCCGAGAAAAACCTGGCTGTCTTGGGACACGACACGGGTGTCCGAGCCGACAGCTGCGCTGAACCGAGTGGGTTTTAATGATTCAGCGGTCAAGGCATGCAGTGGCGGTCCGCGTTGGACCACATCAAGGGGACCGTCCACCCCTGCCAAGACGTCTGCTCCCCTTGGCACAAGTCGCCGATCTCGCCTCCGCCCTTCGGCAAGTCCTCGTTGGAGAACCAACCGCGATTCGACTCTGGATCCGTCGCGAGCTCGATGAGCTCGTGCGCGATCGAGCCTGTCTCCCGACCCTTCTGGCACGGGGGCATGATCGCGTAGGGCTCGCGTCCGTCGTACGCGTGATAGCCAAACGCGTCGATGCACGTCTGATACGTATAGCTTCCACGGACCGAGAGCTTGACGTTCACTGTGTCGGGCAAGAACACGAGGAGAGCGTTCGCGCCCATCGTCCCGTTGACGTCGACCCACGCGTGCACGCGCTTTTCGAGCGTCGCCAACCCTACGAGCCCCAGCGCGTCCTGGTCGGCTACGGGCACGAGCTGCTCGAGCGGCACCTGTACGCTCGCCACGCGCTTGCCCGGGCCCACTCCGTACTGTGCGAGCAAGCCCCAATAACTCGAGGCCATCAGCCAATCGACAAACACGTCTTGCGTCATCGCGCCATCGACGCCCGGCTTGCCCGCGTAGAGCACGAGTACGCGCGGCGCCGTCACGATCACGTCGTGGTGCGGGGTGACGCGATCGACGCCGGCATCTTCGCGGACACCGGAGTCTTGATGCGAGACGTAGAACACATCGGGCCCGGCGTCTTCGATGGGCGACGCGGTTATGGCGCTACCGCACCCGCCGCACAAAGCCAACGCAGCGCCCGCCAACCGCATCGCACTAGGCTACGGCTGAGCGCTCAAATGTCGAGGTTCTTCACGTTCAGCGCGTTGTCCTCGATGAACTGCCGTCGTGGCTCCACCTGGTCGCCCATCAAGATGCTGAAGATCCGATCGGTCTGCACTGCGTCGTCGAGTCGCACTTGCATCATCACGCGCGCGTTCGGATCGAGCGTCGTCTCCCATAGCTGCTCCGGGTTCATCTCGCCGAGACCCTTGTAGCGCTGGAGGTTCCAACCCTTCCGACCACGCGCCTCGAGGTACTCGGTGAGCGCGTTGGCGTCCTCGAGCGTCACCTCTTTGGCGTCGTCGCCCTCGCCCTTGCCGACCTTCGCGAAGTAGGGCGCAGGTCCGATCGAGCGGACGTCTTGCTCGATGGAGTAGAGCTCCTCGAACTCGGCGGAGTCCACGAGCGCCCAGTCGATGGTCGTCGGCCGCGCGTTCGAGCCCGGCCTAGGCGTGATCGTGATCGTGGCGGCGCCGTGCTCGACCTCCCAGCCCTCGTCGATCTTGAGCGGCAAGATGTCCGGGTTCTTTTTCTCGAGGTGCGCGCGAATCAGTGGAATCGCCGCGGTCACCTTCTTGCGCTCGCGCAGTTCGTTCTTGCCGAGACCCCCCGGGCGCAGCGCCGCTTCGATGAAGTTCGGATCGCCTCTGCGAGCGATCTTCGCGAGCGCGCGCTTGAACACTCTCAGGCGCTCTGCGAGTCGCAGGAGCGGCTCGCCCAAGAGCGTCGGGCCTTTGCTGGCGCGTAACGCCAAGCCGTCTACGCCCTGCTCGAGGAAGAAGCGATCGAGCGCCGCTTGGTCCTTCATATAGAGCGATTTCTTTCCCTTGTTGACGCGATAGAGCGGCGGCTGCGCGATGTAGAGGTAGCCCTTCTCGATGATCTCCGGCATCTGCCGATAGAAGAACGTGAGCAGCAGCGTGCGGATGTGACTGCCATCGACGTCTGCGTCCGTCATCAACACGACGTGGTGGTAACGGAGCTTCTCGATGTCGAACGAGCCGCCCTGCTCGGCGCTCCCGATGCCGCAGCCGAGCGCCGTGATGAGCGTCTGGATCTCTTGCGACGAGAGCATCTTGTCGAGTCGCGCGCGCTCGACATTGAGGATCTTCCCGCGTAGCGGCAAAATAGCCTGAAACTTGCGGTCGCGGCCCTGCTTGGCGGAGCCGCCGGCGCTGTCTCCCTCGACCAAGTAGAGCTCGGTCTCGGTCGCATCGCGCGACTGACAGTCGGCGAGCTTGCCGCTCAACGCGGTGAAGTCCATCGCGCCCTTACGCACGACCTCACGCGCCTTGCGTGCTGCCTCGCGCGCCTTGGCGGCCATGATCGACTTCTCCATGATCTTGCGCGCCGTCTGTGGGTTCTCTTCGAAGAAGCGCCCGAGTTTGTCGTTGATCAAGTTCTCGACGATCGGCTTTACGTCACTCGAGACCAGCTTGTCCTTGGTCTGCGACGCGAACGACGGATCCGGATGCTTGATGCTGAGGACCGCCGTGAGCCCCTCGCGGATGTCTTCGCCGCTAACGCCGCCCTTCACTTCCTTGAAGAGGTTCTGCGTCGTGCCGTAGCTGTTGAAGACACGCGTGAGCGCCGTGCGGAAGCCCGTGAGGTGCGTGCCGCCGTCCTTGTTGTGGACGTTGTTCGTGTAGCAAAACACCTGCTCGCCGTAGCTCGAGTTCCACTGCAAGGAGATCTCGACCATGATCGGCGGACCGCCCGCCTCGGGCACTTGCTCGGCCGCGATCTGCACGACCTTCTCGTGGATCGGCTCCTTCGTCTTGTTGAGCAGCTGCACGAACTCGGCGACGCCGCCTTGATACTCGAAGACCTCTTTGCGGCCGCCTTCGCGCTCGTCGATGAGCGTGATCACGAAGCCCGCGTTCAAGAACGAGAGCTCGCGCAAGCGGCTCGCGAGCGCGTCGTATTGCATCTCGGTGACGCTGAAGATCTCGTGGTCCGGCTTGAACGTCACCTTCGTGCCGGTCTTGTCGGTGTCGCCGATGACCTGCAGGCTGGTGACGGGATCGCCGCGTCGGTACTCTTGGAACCAGAGGTGACCCTCGCGCTTGATCTCGATCTTGAGCCACTCGCTGACGGCATTGACCGCAGAGACGCCCACGCCGTGGAGACCGGCCGAGACTTTGTAGCTGGAGTGATCGAACTTGCCGCCCGCGTTGAGCATCGTCATGACGACCTCGGCGGCGCTGATGTCCTTGCCGAGCTTCTTGCTCATCTCGAGGTGCTTGCCCGTCGGGATGCCGCGGCCGTTGTCCTCTACGGTCACCGAGCCGTCGAAGTGGATGATGACGTCCATCTTCGAGCAGAACCCGCCGAGGTGCTCGTCTACCGCGTTGTCGACCACTTCCCAGACGAGGTGGTGCAGCCCGGAGACGTCGTGCACGTCGCCGATGTACATGCCCGGTCGCTTGCGGACGTGCGCGAGGCCTTCGAGCACCGTGATGTTATCGCTGCCGTACGCCTCGGATGCTGCGGGCGGGACGGTCTGCGGGGGATTTTGGGTCGCGTCGGTCATGAGGCTCAATCCGCCGATGATTCCACGTTTGATTTCAACGTTTGATCTCGGCCATCTACAAATGGCAGGTTTGACGATTGTTTTGGCGCGTCTCCGGAAGAGAATTTCTCGGAACGCCTCGCGAGCGAACAGTCTACTCTCTCGTCCCCGCCGGAGCAACCGAAAACGCCGGCAAACTCGTTGTAATTTCGTGCACTTACGCTGGGCGAACCGCACGATCGAGCTCGCCGAAAGCCGCGGCGATTCCGGCTAGGCCTTCGTGGCTCGAACTGCGCCGCCAACAATGACGAAATCCGCCCGGGCTCCATCGTCCGATCCTACGTCCGCCAGGAGATCTGGTCTCGTGGTCGTCAAGAACACCTGACCGCGTTGCTCGCCCAACACCGTGAAGAGAGCGGCCGTGCGATCGCGGTCGAGCTCGCTCGAGACGTCATCGAGCAGCAGGATGGGCCGCACACCGCGAGCCTGGGTGACGACGTCGATCTCCGCGATCTTCAGCGCAAGCACGATGGCGCGGTGCTGACCCTGAGACGCGACTCTGCGCGCCGCGTCTCCCCCGAGCGTGACGGAGAGATCGTCGCGATGCGGACCTACGCTCGCCGAGCCTCGCGCCAGATCGCGTGCGCGTGATCCCTCGAGCGCACGGCGGTACTCCGACGCATCCAGCGGCGCGCTCGGGACGTACGAGAAGCTCGCCGCCAGCGTGGGACCTGCGATGCGCGCGAACGCCTCTCGCGCCACGTCAGCAAGGCGCATCGACGCGTCTCGACGCGCAGTCATCACCGCGAGCGCGTGGCCCACCATCAACTCTTCCCACTCGTACAAGTCGCGAGCGGAGGCCCCTCGCGTCTCGAGCGCGCGCTGCCGCTCTCGCTGCGCTCGTGTGTACGATTCGGCTTCGACCAGGACATGCGCGCCGATGTAGAGCCCCACCCGATCGAGCAGCTTTCGACGCTCGGAGCCCGGTCCCATGGAGACGCCAAGCTCGCTCGGAGAAAATACGACGACCGGGGATCGAACTGCGAATTCCGCGAGCCCCTTCGGTCGAACACCATCCGCTCGTACGGATCTGCGCCCGCCCTGAAGGCCCACGCTCTGCTCGCGCGCCGCTCCGTCGTCGAGCTTTGCGCGCACGCTCACGATCGTCTCGGGTGCACGCGTCGGCACGAGCTCCGCGAGCTTGCTCGTGCGAAAGCTCCGCGTCGTGGTGACGAGGTAAATGGCCTCGAGCAAGCTGGTCTTGCCTTGCCCGTTGTCGCCAGCGATCACGTTGAAGCGCGCGCCCGGCTCGATGTCGACGGACTCCAGGTTACGCAGAGAGCGCACCGAGAGCGCAAGCGCTCGCAGGAGGCTCACGCGCGCCTTAGATGCGCATGGGCATGACGACGGCGAGGAACGCCTTCTCGCTGCCCGGACGCACGACGGCGGGGTCGAGCTCTCCGCTCAAGCCCAAGACGATCTCTTCGTCATCCAGGGCACCCAGCACGTCCAAGAAATACTTCGCGTTGAACCCGATCGTCATCGGCGCGCCGGGGTAGTCGACGGGCACTTCGTCCGACCCGTCACCGCTCTCGGGAGACTCGCTGCTGATGCGCATCGTGCCCTGAGACAGTGAGAGCTTCACGCCTCCGGTGCGCTCGCTCGCGGCGATGGACACGGCGCGCAGTGCGTCGGCGAACTGCGCTCTCGGCACGCGGACCTTCTTCTCGCTGTTCTGCGGGATGACCTGCGAGTACGGCGGAAATTGCGCGTCGACGAGCTTCACGCTGAAGACCGTGCCTGCGGTCTGGAAGAACGCCGACGAGCCGCTCTGCGTGATCTGGACTTGGGCCTTGCCGTCGCGTTGGTCCGCCGTCGTCTCGTCGCAGAGCTTCTTGAGCTCGTGGATCGCCTTCAGCGGGATCAGCATGGTCGCCGAGGCTTGTCGTCCCTCGAGCTTGACCTCGATCTTCGACAGGCGGTGTCCGTCTGTCGTGACCATGCGCACGATGTCGCCGTCCCACTCGAAAAGCGCCGAGTTCAGGTGCGCGCGCGTCTCGTCGGTGGAGATCGAGAAGTGCGTTCGCGTGATGAGCTCGCTGAGCACCGAGACATCCATCGCCAGCGTGGGTGAGCCATCGACGGGCGCAGGCAGCGGAGGAAAATCAGCGCCCGGCATGCCTCGGAGCGTGTACCGACGAGCGCTCCCGGCAGCCTTGAGCACGGTGGTCGAGTTGTCTTGCGAGGTGATCTGGATCGATCCCTCGGGCATCATTTTCACGCGCTCGAGCAGGTCCTTCGCCGGCACGGCCACGCTGCCGCCTTTTTTGATCTCGGCGTTCACCTTGCCGGACATCGACAAATACAGGTCGGTCGCGGAGAGCTTGAGCTCGTTGGGACCGTCGACCGTGAGCAACACGTTCGACAGCACCGGCATCGTGCTCTTTCGCTCGGCCACGCCCTGCATTCGGCTGGCGAGACGCAAGAGCTCCTTTTTTCCAACCAAAAGTTCCATCGGACTGCCCGGTTTATCAGAATCCGGGCTCCGCGCGATGAGCATTGTGACCCGCACCTCGCCTTAGGCCCGGAGCCACTCCGTTTAGGCCCGGACTATGGAGAGACTGTTAAATATTTAAATGTAGAAGTGTTGTTAGAGCCTGTGGAAACGGGGGAGAACGACGAATCGGGCAAGATCACCGAGCCCAAAGCCGAGAGCACGGTGGGGAGAATGGAACCGGTCGGCTCGGGAGGGTCAGGGACAATCGCGAGTTAAGTGGAGAACTCCCCGATCCTTCAACGAGCCACCCACAGCGTGACGCGCAGCTTTCCCACACCGCAAAACCCCGCAAATAAAAGTTTACGGAAGGTTCACCGCGGAGGTTTGGGCGTTCGTTTCACGAGAACGTCGCCGCAAGCTTTACTCCTCGAGAGGATCTCGAGGAGCTCGAACCAGGCGATGCCTCGATAGACTCGGCGGACTGCCGGGGCCCTACTTTGGTCACGCTCGACGAGAGGGTAAGCGCGAGGGATTGGCCGCCAGGAGCGGACCTATCAACCCCGACGCACGTATGAGCGCCGTTCAAGTGCAACAGCCTCGACACGAGCTGAGCGGTTGTGGTCGCCCTGGCAACGGCCGAATCAACACGCACGAAGTGACGCTCGTGGGTGCGGGAACGGTTGCGGCGAACGCGCTGTCGCGCAAGCTCTGCCAAGAAAACCACCGGTAAGCCGTGTGCGAGAAATCCGCATGCACGGTTTGAAAGGGGGTCCTGCCTGTTCGTCGGCGATCATTTTTCAACCTACGAAAGTGTAGGATCTGCCGATGGCGACCATCGAGGCGGCGACGCTCAACATTTGGAATCGAATGGGCGAGTGGGAAGCGCGCTTGAAGGTGATTCGCCAGCAGCTCGAGGCACTCGCGCCAGACGTGCTCGCGCTCCAAGAGGTCATCCGGCTCGAGGGCGAACACGAGGTGAACCAAGCCGAGGACATCGCTCGCGGGTTTGGCTATCACATCGCGTTCGGTCGTGGCGTCGATGCGAAGCCTTGGGGCTTGGGAAACGCGATCTTGAGCAAGTGGCCCATCCAGCGGACGTTGACGTTCAGCCTGCCGGGAAACGACGAAGCGCGCTGCGTGGTGTTCGCGGAGATCGATTCGCCCATGGGAAAGCTGCCGGTTTTCTCCACCCACTTCAATTGGAAGCTCGACGAAGGACACGTTCGCCAGCTCCAAGCGCGAGCGCTCACGAGCTTCGTTCAGTCGGTAGCGCCGATCAACGCCGACGCGCTCCCGCCGATCGTGATGGGTGACTTCAACGCAGAGCCCGACAGCGACGAGATCCGCTTCATGCGCGGGCACGCCTCGCTCGGAGGCCAATGCGTGTATTACGCAGACAGCTTCGGCGTGGCGGGAGGCGGCGCGCAAGGCACCACCTTCGCGCGGAGGAATCCCAACGCGCTCCTCGTGCGCGAGCCGAACCGCCGCATCGACTACGTCTTCGTTCGAGGGCCCGACGAGAAGCATCGCGGCGAGCCGCTTTCTGCGAAGGTTTGCTTCGACCAGCCGATCGACGGTGTCTGGGCGAGCGACCATTTCGGCGTCGTGGCGACGATCAGCGCGTGAACTTGGCGCCGACGACTCTCGCGCTGCTCGTCACGGCGGCGTTCGGCGCGGGCTTCGTCGACGCGATCGCGGGCGGAGGTGGACTGCTCACGCTTCCCGCGTTGCTAGCGGCGCAGCTCCCGCCGCAGATGGCGCTCGGCACGAACAAGGGCCAATCGACGTTCGGCGCCGTGAGTTCCGCGGTGTCGTTCTGGCGGCGAGGAGCCATCGATCGCAAGCGAGCACCACGCGCGTTCCTGGGCGGGGCGCTCGGAGCCATCGCCGGGGCATGTCTGCTCTTGCGTATGCGTCCGGAGCCGCTGCGTCCGATCATCATTGCGCTGCTGGTTGCCGCAGCCGTCTTCGTCGCCGTCCGCCCACGCTCGGGCTCCGCTGGCCTCTCGGTCAACGTGCGACCGTATGCGCTCGCCGCGGTCACGTTCTCGCTCGGGCTCTACGACGGGTTCTTCGGACCGGGCGTGGGGACGATGCTCATCGTCGCGTTCACCATCGTCTACGGAGAGTCCATCACCCATGCGTCCGCGAACGCCAAGGTCGTCAACCTCGCGTCCAACCTCGCGTCGCTGGCGATCTTCGCGTGGAGCGATCGCGTCGTGTGGTCGATCGCGCTTCCGATGGCCGGCGCGAACGCCGTCGGCGCGTGGCTAGGTGCGCGAATGGCGCTAAAACACGGCGATCGCTACGTGCGCGCGGTGCTCTTCGTCGTGGTGTTCGCGCTCGTCAGCAAGCTTACAATCGACGCGCTTCGCTAGTGGTGCGCGGTAGGACTGCGTCGCTCGCGGGGGGAAGCAGTCGTGAGCATGCCGAGCGCCTCGCACACCCGCTCCTCCTTGCATGGGCCGATCGCGCCGACTGCGTTGGACCACGCGACGAAGCTCTTCTTGACCAGCTCGGGATCGCGCACGTCGGGTCCCGACCACGTGGGCGGAGCGTGCGGGAGCGTGGCTTCGCGGTCCGAGGCCTCGAGGTCCGACGCCAAGAACGGCACGCGCGCCCAAGGCACGAGACCCACTCGTTGAACCGGGCTGCCGTCGGGGAGCGCGTACAAGAGCGTCGTCAAACGCAGCACGCCGGCGTGCGCGTCGTCGTCGGCGTACTCCTGCGCGCAGCCCTTTCCGTACGTGGGCGTGCCTACGATGGGCGCGCGATGATACGCACCGAGCGCACCGGCGAGCATCTCCGCCGCACTCGCCGTGGCGGGATCCACGAGCGTGGCGAGCGGACCCCGGTACACGAAGCCTGACATGGGCGCGCGATCGGCCTCGATCGTTCCGTCTCGACGCTTCATCGGGAACAGCGGCGCGTTAGGCAACACGGTGCCGAGCACGTCGATCGCACCCTCGGTCGATCCGCCGCCGTTGCCGCGAAGATCGATGACGATCCCCATCAACGGTCGCGACCCGGAGGACGCCCTTGCGACCGCGCGCGCGAAGCGTGCCCCGAGATCGTCTGGCACTTCGGTCACGCTCACGATCACGACGTCGCCCGCGCTTCCGTACGCCACGCGCGTCAGCGTGAGCTCGGCGTTCGCGGCGGTCGGCACCGACGGCCCATTCACGGTCGTCATCTGCAGACGCTCGATCCGCGCCTGATCCCTGGGCACCCGCGCGATCGCGGCGTCGGGGTTCGCGGCGGCGAACGCGGCTTGATCGATCTGCTCGGGCGGCAGACCCGCCGTGCGTAGGCCGTCGATCTCGAGCACGACATCGCCGTCCACGAGCGGTAAGAGAGCGCCTTCGTCGATACGGATCCCGAGCACCGTACGGGACGCCTTGGTCCACGCGCGCTCGGGTGGGCGCGACTCCAGATCGAGATCGTAGACGCTCGACTCCTCGCCATCTGGCGCCCAGGCCCCGTGGGGGTCGACGAGCGGGACATACGCGCGCACGGCCGCGGCCAAGCTCACGTCGCCCCATTTCTGTTCGCTCAAAGCCGGCAAAAATCGCGCGGCCGCGTCGTCGACGAAAGGCTTGCTAGCGCTCCCGAGCGCGCGCTCGATCGCCCCGAGGCGCTCACCGACCGCGAAGGCCAGCTCGCTCGCGGGCTCGTCGTCGCGAGCGAGCTCGGTGAAAGGCTCGTTCCATGCACTCGCGTGCGGCTTTTGCGAAGCGCGCCCTCGAGCGAGCTCGAGCTGAAGTGCTCCGATCCAAGCGACCTGCTCACTACCGATGAGGCGCGCGCTCGGGCAGGGTCCGGAGCCCTCCAGCTCGGTAAGCAGGTCGAGCGCGACGGCGTCGATTGTACGGCTTACCGGAGAGTCCGGCGCCGCAGTCCAAAGACCGTAGGGGTCCATCCAGTCGGCGACGCCCGACGCGAGAGCGCTCGGGGTGACCGGCTCAGCCTCGTACGCCAACATTTCGGTGCGGACTTGGCGGATGACGACGTGAGCACGATCGCACGACAATTCCGCGGGTCGTCCGCTCGGTGCACGGAAGGTCAAGACGTCAGACTCGTCCTCGTCGAGGGCGTTGGCGTGTGACCCCGAATCGCTCTCCAAGGCGACGGCAGGCAAGGGCAAGTGCACGCTCTCGCCATGCATCCACAGCATCCCGGCCGCGAGACCGCCGGCCACCACCAAGCCAGCGCCCGCGAAGCCAGCGTTTCGACGAGCCGCCATCCGACGAAGGGTAGCAAGGGCGCGAAGGCCCGAGCGAGTTTGTCGCTTATGCGACGGGGCGAAGCTCGCCAAGGCGCTCGCGCAGCTTGCTGCACACGCGCTCTTCGATTTGACGCACGCGCTCCTTGCTCACGCCAAGTCGCTCGCCGAGTTGCTGGAGCGTGACGGGATCGTCCTTCATCAAGCGCTCCCGAACGATGAGTCGCTCGCGCTCGTTCAAGGTGTCGATGGCCGCCTCCACCGCGTCATGCGCTTGCGTCTGGCGCTCGTGCGAGCTCGCTTCGTCTTCCGGCGAAGGCGCGGGACTCGCGACGCGGTCCATCGTCGGAGGCATGTCGCCATTCTGTGCATCGAGGCTCGTCTCGCGCGCGGCCAAGAGCGGCAGCAACATCGTGACCCGTTCGACTGAGAGTCCAGAGACCTTGGCGAGCTTCTCGGGGTCACTCTCGCGCGTGGTGCGGTACGCCCTCAACGCCCTGCGCTCTGCCTTGGTCGTGCCGAGTCGCACGACGCGGTATCCGCGCACGACGTACTCTCGGATCTCGGCGCGAATCCAGTAGACCGCGTAGGTCGCGAGCCGACATTCCTTGTCCAGATCGAACTTGGACGCGGCCCGCAGAAGGCCGAGGTTGCCCTGCTGGATGATGTCCTCCAACGGGATGCCCCAGCGCCTGTAGTCTAGCGCCACCGCGATGACGAACGGCAAGCAGGCCTCGATCAGCTTCTCACCGGCTCGACGATCCCCCTCGCGCCACTGTCGCGCGAGCTCGCGCTCCGCTTCGCGTGTGAGTGGAGTCGTGTCTGACAGGCTCGCCCGGTAGGCATCCAACGAGCGGCTGCGCGTGAACGAAGATTGTGCACCCATACCACCGTCGTTTGCATGCGGGATACCAAGACGAGAATGCACTCGATCCATGTCCAATTCGAGCCGAAGCCCGCAAACGTGACTCCTCGGACTCGAACGTGCGCAACCGTTTCGCGATCGGCCTAGCGCGTGAGGTGAGCGCGCTGTTGGATCTGCGACAGGGTGTTCGAGATCAGGGCTCGAGCGTAAGGCCTTCGTACGCGGCGATGCAGTCCGACATGAGCGCACGCGCGCGCCGCTCTTTCTCGCGAACGGCGTCATCTGATTGATTGGGGTCGTGGTGAAAGAGCACGAGCTGGCGGACTCCCGCGGCCTTCGAGAGTTTGACGCCCTCTTCGAACGTGGAGTGCCCCCAGCCGGCCTTCGGTCCGCCCGTGCCGGCTTGTCCGGCGTACTCCTCTGGCGTGTACTGCGCGTCGTAGATGAGTACGTCGGCGTCCTTGCAGAGCGCTTGGAGCTTGGGATCGACGATCGCGTAGTGCTCCGTGTCCGTCGCAAACACGACCGATTTGCCGCCGTGCTCGAGGCGATAGGCCCACACGCCGTTCGGGTGGTTGCCGCGTGCGGTTTTGATCGTGACCTTCGAGCCGTCGCCCGCGTCGATCTCTAGGACCTGGCCCTCGTAGAGATCGTTGAAGGTCATCTTCGCGCCCATCTGCGAAAGGTGCACGGGGAAGCTCGGGTAGTCCATCTGGCCCGCGAGCGCCTCTTCGAGCGTGCGCGAGACGTTGTTGCCGCCCCACAAACGGATCACGTTGCCCTGCACGAACGCGGGCGCGAAGAACGGGAACCCTTGGATGTGATCCCAGTGGACGTGGCTGAAAAAGACGTCCGCGTCGATGGGCATCTCCTTGAGCAACTTCTGGCCGAGCAGGCGGAGACCCGTTCCGCCGTCGAAGATGATGATGGCCTTGCCCGCGCGGACCTCCACGCAGCTCGTGTTGCCGCCGAAGTGCGCCGTCGTTGGGCCCGGTGACGGGATGCTCCCTCGAACACCCCAAAACGTAATGCGCATCGTCGTGTCGCTCCCTGAAACGAGCCCGAATCCCTCAGTAGTACGCGGAGGCCATCGGCGACGTCAACCACGCCATCGCATGTGTCGGCGAAAAACGGGCAACTTCCCGCGAGAGACGGTATGGCCATCTGAGATGGCCGTCGCGCTGGTGGTGCTTGGCTGCAAGGTGGGTCCCACGCTCGCGCGTCGTGCGAGCGCGGCAGCGAACGCGTGGAGTCGTCTCGACGCCTGCGTGATCGTCGCGAGCGGTGGGCGAAGCTGGCTGCACGAGGGTGCGCTCACGATGGAAGCCGACTGGCTTGCGCGCGCGCTCGTCGATCGCGGCGTTCCGATCGATCGTGTGGTGCGCGAGCGGTGTTCGCACACGACACGCGAGAACGCGCGCTTCACGCGTGAGCTGCTCGTGCGTCGGTCGATCGATCGCGTGACCGTCGTGACCTGCGAGTGGCACTTGCCGCGGGCAACGGCGCTCTTCGCGCGAGAAGGCCTGAGCGTCGAAGAGTGGACGGCGGGTGAGACTCCGTCGAGCACGCTGCACAGGTCCTACAGACGCGCGCGCGAATGGGTAGCGCTGGTGCTCGACGGAGCGCGGTCGTGAGGCGATGCGCGTTCGTCGTCGCGCTCGCGTGCGGGCATGCCGACGTCGCGGAGCCGGACGCAGGCGACGCCGCGACCAAGCCTGCCGACGTGCACGTCCTCGCCATGGCCGAGGACCAACGCAACACCGCCGGAGTCGTCCTTGACCTTCGTCACGATCCGAACCCGCACGTACGCGCGGCCGCGGCACGAGCGTTAGCGCGCATCGCCGATACCCAAGCGCAGGAGGGTCTCCTCGCGATGCTCAAGGACGATGACGCGGAGACCGTCGCGTGGTCCGCCTACGGCCTCGGGTTCGCGTGCAAAGGTCGCGAGGAACCGCACGTCCGGGCTTTGTCCGCTCGCGCGCTCGGCTTGCGTGACGACAAGGCGTTCCCAGACCCGCACGCCGCGATCGCGCGCGCGATCGGTCGCTGTGGGGGCGGCGCAGCGGAGACGACGCTCGCCGCATGGATCAAGGCGAAAGGCCCGTTCGCCGACGACAGCGAGATCGCGCTCGGCGATCTCGCGGCTCGCCGCGGCCGGCTCGACGACGACACCGTCACGGTGCTCCTCGACGCCGCCGAGAAAGGACACGCGCGCGCGTTTTACCCGTTCGCGCGCATGGAGAAGCTCGATCCTGCGTTCGCGCCGCGCCTGCACGAGGCGGCACTCGCCGCGATCAAGTTGGCGCCCTCGGACGAGCGTGTCTTCGCCGTGCGCGCGCTCGCCAAGGTCGGAGTGGATGCGGCCCCCGAGCTAGCGCGGATCGCCGCCGACGGATCCGCGCTTCCTGCCGAGCGAGCCGACGCCGCGCGCTCGTTGGGCAAGCTTGGCGACGCTGGGCACGCGAGCGCTGCCGGGGCGCTGGCGCAGGTGCTCCCCGCGCACGCCGACGACCCACTCGAGGTGCTGCGACTCGCGGGCGACGACTACGCTATCGCGCTCGCGCTGGTCGGGTCCGTCGGAGATCACCCCACCGCCGCCCTACAACCGATCCTGCGTTCGGCGTCCGTGCTGCGCGCGCCGAGCGCCCCCGAGTCGCTCGCTCGCCGTCTCGCGACACTCCGGTGCACGGCCGCATCGTCGCTCGCGAGTGGGGCCTTCGACAGCGAGGTCTTGCGCACGTGCGATGCGCCAGCCACGGTCGCGTTCGAGCGCGGCCGACTCTCGTCGCTCGTGAGACGACCGCTGGTGGGCGATCGCAAAACGGCCTGGATTTCCCTTACGGCAAGCAACAACGTCACGATCGTCGAGGCTGCGCTCGAGGCCATCGACGGGCACCCGGAGCTCGGCGACGCGGCGCGCTCCGCCCTTACGACGGCACTCGGCGACGCGCGCGCGGGTGTGGTCGCGACCGCAGCTGAGCGTATCCACGCGCACCCGGAGCGATGGCTCGTGCTCTCGGCGAAGGAGCGCAAGGCCGCGCTCGATCCCAAGGCGCCGCCGCCGACCACGCACCCTGCGCAGGAGGTCGACCCGCTCGTGAGCAAGGCGCTCGCGGTCGCGCTCGCGAAGCCGTGGAGCGAGAGCCTGATCGAGACGCGCGTCGCGCTGCTCGAAGCCGCGGTGGCGTTGAAGCTCGGGGAGGCACAGAAGTGGGTCGATGCAGCTTGCATCGATCCGAATACGACGATGCGCGACCACGCGATGAAGGCGCGTCGCGCGCTCGGCGATGCGAAGCCAGCGTGCCCGCCGCCCGCGACGATGCCGCTCGCCGCGGAGGCCAACGCTCCGCACGGGGGCAAGCTCACGCTCGAGACTGACGCAGGGACACTCTCGATCACGTTCGACCCCGTGCTCGCTCCGGTCGCGTCGACGCGCCTGCTCGATCTCGCGCGGGCAGGCTTTTTCAAGGGGATCGTGGTGCACCGCGTGGTACCCGGCTTCGTCGTCCAGTTCGGGGATCCCGGGAGCGACGGCTATAGTGGCGCGGAGAAGTCGCTGCGTTGCGAGACCTCGCCAGTGCCGTTCGGCCCGCTCGATGTTGGCGTTGCGCTCGCAGGTCGCGACACGGGCTCCAGCCAGATCTTCGTGACGCTCGCGCGCTTCCCACACCTGGAGGGCGACTACGCGCGCGTCGGTCACGCGGAGGGAGACTGGGGCGCGGTCGCCGAGGGGGACGTCATCCACGACGCGCGCGTGGACGATGGTATCGTCGCCGCGGGTCCCTGATCATGCTCCTCGTCATCGACGTCGGTAACACCAACATCGTCTACGGCGTGTTCGACGGCGACCGCCTCGCGCACCAGTTCCGCGTCGAGTCCGGGCGCGGCCGCACCGCCGACGAGTTCGCCGTCACGCTACGGCAGCTCCTCGACATGAACGGCGTGGCGCCGAGCTCCGTGAAGGCCGCGATCATCGCCTCGGTCGTGCCGTCGCTGACGAAGCCGATGGTGGACCTCGTCAAGAAGAGCTTCGATCTCGACGCGCTCGTCGTGGGCGGACCCGGCGTCCGCACGGGCCTGCCCATCTTGATCGACAACCCGCGCGAGGCCGGCGCCGATCGCATCGTCAACGCGGTCGCGGCGTTCGAGCGCGTGCGCGGCGGCGTCATTGTCGTCGACTTCGGCACCGCCACCACGTTCGACTGCGTGTCGCAGAAGGGCGAGTACTTGGGCGGCGCGATCTGTCCGGGCCTCCAAATCGCGGCAGATGCGCTCTTCGCGCGCGGCGCCAAGCTCCCACGCGTCGAGATCCAGAAGCCGGCCAAGGCCGTCGGCAAGAGCACCGTCACCGCGATGCAGTCGGGCATCGTCTTCGGCTACGTCGGGCTCGTAGAGGGCTTGGTCGCGCGCTTGCGCGAGGAGCTGGGCGAGACGCGCGTGTTGGCCACGGGCGGCCTAGCGAGCCTGATCAGCCCGCTCGCGCCGAGCATCGACGAGGTGGTGGACGACCTCACGCTGGTCGGCCTGCGCATCATCTACGAGCGAAACCTCACGGGATGATGAGCCGCTCGGCGACGATCGCGATCGGCGTGGTCGGGCTCGTCGCTTCGATCGCGCTCGGTCTCGCGATCGGCAGCGGCCACGCCTCGTTGTGGACCGCCCTCCGCGACGCGAGCTCATCCGATCGCGATGTGGTCTTCACGATGCGCTTGCCGAGAGTGGTGCTCGGCGCGATCGCGGGTGGCGGCTTGGCGGCCGTGGGCGTCGCGTTTCAGGCGGTGCTCCGCAACCCGCTTGCAGAGCCCTACGTTCTCGGGGTCTCCGGCGGCGCGGCGCTCGGCGCCACGATCGCGATCCTGCTCGGCCTCGCGGGCACGACGTTCTGGGGTGCTTCGTGCGTACCGCTCGTGGCGCTCGCGTGCGGCTTCGGAGCGACCATGCTGGTCTATGGTCTCGCGCGCAGCTCGGACCGGCCGAGCAGCGAGTCGATGCTGCTCGCGGGGATCGTGGTCAACGCGATCGCCGCCGCAGCGATCACGTTCATGAAGACGCTCGTGTCGGCGAACAAGGCCCAAGAGCTGCTCTTCTGGTTGATGGGCTTTTTGGACGTGCAGAGCCCGATGGTGATCGCGTTCGTGGCGCTCTACGTCGCCGTCGGTCTCGCACTGCTGTTGGCGGATGCCGCGCGCTTGAACGTGCTCGCCTTGGGCGACGACGCCGCCACGCACCTCGGGATCGACGTGCGGAGGCTGGAATTACGGGTCTTCGTCGCGTGCTCGCTCGTCACCGGGGCGATCGTGAGCGCCACCGGGCTCATCGGCTTCGTCGGGCTCATCGTCCCGCACGCGCTTCGTCGGGTGGTCGGCCCCGACGCGCGCAGGCTCCTGCCCGCCTCCGTCCTAGGGGGCGCATCCATGCTGGTGGTCTGCGACGCCGCGAGCCGAGGCCTGTACCACTTGCTCGATACCGCGCCGCCCGTGGGAGCGATCACCGCGCTCGTCGGCGGGCCGCTCTTCGTCGTGCTGATGCGCAGGGGCGGCCGGCCGCGACGCTAGCGGGCCGCCGCGATCGTTGAGCCGTCAACCATCAAGATGTAGGGACCGATCTCCTTGCGCCGCACGTAGCCGAGTCCCTCCGCGTAGCTGGCGTCGTCGATCTCTCCGGCGCGCGCCTCGCGACGCGCCACCATGATCTTCGGTCGTCTGCGCTCGAGCGCCTCGCGATCCTCTTCGAGGAACTCTCCGCGGCGATAGGCACGCGACGGCTCCGTCAGCCAGTAGGTCCAGAAGAACGGGCTCGAGCAAGACCGATCCGAGAGCGCGTAAATCTCGGGCTCGAAGCGGCGCACGCAGACGACGTCCAGGGGGGACGAGTTCGCCTGGATCCAGAGCGCGACCTGCTCGTTCGCGCCCTCGTCGAAGTCGGCGTAGGGCAGCGTGAAGTGCGCCAGCATCTCTTGCCGCGGGCGCGCGCCGACCTCGACGAGCGCGACATCGCGCGCCGTGGCGAACCACATGTGCTCGCCGGGCCACGAGAGCGCGAAGAGCACGAGCACGTTCGCCCCGAGGATCGCGCGCACGCGCCCAAGGGACGAGCCGCGCTCCACCGCCCAAACCTCGAGCGCGCGACTGACGAGCGCGCCCGCCAACAGCGCAGGCGCAAGCATCAAGACGAAGTGGAAATTGTAGAGCTTCAGCTGCGCGACGACGCCTACAAGCGCGGCGGCAGACCAAAGAAGGACCCTCCGGCGATCCGCACGGAGCTCCGCGCGCTTGTTGAAGAAGGGCAGCCCGACGAGCGCGTAGACCAAGACGAGTGAGAGAGGCATGAACAGTCGAAAGACATCGAGCACGCGGGTGACGCCGTCGCTGAAGCCGTCCACGTGCTCGTGACTCGCGTAGTAGACGTTCGCGCTGAAGATGATGTCGGTGGCTTGTCCGAGCGCGCCGTGCGCGCCGAAGTAGACCGCGAACGCGGCAACGACCGCCGCACCCGCCAAGAGCCACGTGAGCACGCGCGCTCGGCGCTCCGCGTTCTCCGCCCAAACGAGCGCAAAGATCGGCAATCCGAAGAAGACCGCGGGGAGCTTGATGAGCACGGTGAAAGCGAAGAGCGCGCCCGAGGCTGCGACCCACCGCCACCCCGATCGCTGCGCGCAATACGCGGCAGCAAGGGCGGTCGTCACGCACCAGAGTTCGCACTGCGCCGTATCCCAGAAATTCAAGACGCCGAAGTAGAGG
>ENA-OFCD01000223-OFCD01000223.1-metagenomes-genome-assembly--contig:-NODE-223-length-38543-cov-3.957104_pt1 | contig 38543 bp, 33 predicted proteins | sample MGYA00153392_OFCD01 | MGnify analysis MGYA00153392 | reverse complement strand
AGGATCGCCTCTTCGAGTGGCTCGCGGAGGAGCGTTGTCCACAGGACCACGTCGTCGAGAGGCCGGCCGAGCGCTTTCGTCTTGGCGTCGATGGCGTCCATCTTTCGCCAGAAGCGTTCACCGCCGCCTTCGGTCGCTTCGTCGTCGTCGAGAAACGCGGCAAGCTCCGGAATGAGGAGGGACATGGCGCCGATTTCCCAGAGGAGCCACATCGAGCGGTGAGAAGCGGCGCCACGCATCAAACGGAGGATCTCTTCGAAGACACGCGGGCGGGCAGCCTTCGCGAGGTCTTCGCGGTGCGCGACCATCGCGTCGTAGACGTTGGGCTGGATGCCGAGGTCGAGGCGCGCGGCGAATTTGATCGCGCGGAGGATGCGGACGGGGTCTTCGCGGAAACGCACGGACGGCTCGCCGATGGTCGCGAGTGTGCGGCGCGCGACGTCTTCCATGCCGCCGCACCAGTCGAGGACCTGCCCGCGGTCGAGGTCGTAAAAGAGCGCGTTGATGGTGAAGTCCCTGCGAATGGCGTCTTCGGGAGCGTCGCCGAAGACGTTGTCGCTTCGGATGAGCAGCTCGCCGCCCTCGTCATCCGCCTCCGGATTTCGACGGAAGGTCGCGACCTCGATCACCTTGCCCTGACCGAACAGCACGTGTGCGAGGCGGAAACGGCGACCGATGATACGACAGTTTCTGAAGAGTGCGCGGATGTCCTCGGGGCGAGCGCTGGTGGCTACGTCGAAGTCCTTCGGCTTGCTTCCAAGGAGGAGGTCGCGCACGCACCCGCCCACCAAATAGGCCTGAAAACCGGCGCGCTCGAGGCGACGCACGACCTTGGCCGCGTCGGGATCGATCGCCTTCTCGAGACCGAACGCGTCGTGTCGAACGAGACCGGTCCCCGCGTGGCGGTTCTCGATGTTCTCTGGCTCGGCCGGCGGCTCGGCCTCGACTCGAAACGACGGGAGATCGGGCGAAGCCGGAAGCTCACGCTCCCCACCGCGACGACGCCTCGGCCGTGCAGCTCCCGCCTCTCGAGGCGCTTCAGGTCGGCGTGGGCGCGGATCGGCCATCGCGTGAGGGTCGTTTTGGGCCATTCGTCAACGTGTACTCGCCAACACACGCGCTGGCCGACACGACGCCTTAGTCTTACTCTTGCGGGGACCATTCGCCAACGCATTTGTCATCCAGTTTGGCGACCGCCCGCAAACGGGGAGGGCTCTGTGCGCGGTTTGCGCGTAAATCAGCCTTTCTGACAACAATCATGCCGTCCTAGTTGACGAGGGAGCCGAGGTGATTAGCTTCCCCCTCGAACAGAGACGGTCTTCTCGGGTAAAACCCGTCCGGACCTCTCGTCCCCGTTGTCCTCCGCCGGCGCCTCCAGTTCCGGCGAGTCCGCAGGGGTCCAAGGTTTCGTCCTCAGTCACAGCGATCAACAAGCGGGAGCAGAGTCATGGGTAGAATCATCGGCATCGACCTCGGAACGACCAACAGCGTGGTCGCGATCATGGAGGGCCGCGAGCCCAAGGTCATCGTCAACGAGGAGGGCGCGCGTACGACCCCGAGCGTCGTCGCGTGGGACGAGAAGGGCGAGGTCTTCGTCGGTCAAATCGCGAAGCGCCAAGCCGTCACCAACCCCGAGAACACCATCTTCAGCGCCAAGCGCTTCATCGGCCGTCGCTTCGACGAGGTCAGCGAGGAGACCAAGCGCGTCCCGTATCACGTCGCTCGCGCCAGCAACGGCGACAGCGCGTTCGACGTGCGCGGCAAGATTCAGTCTCCGCAAGAGGTGAGCGCGAAGGTGCTCCAAAAGCTCAAGAAGGCCGCAGAGGACTATCTCGGCGAGAAGGTCACCGAGGCCGTCATCACCGTCCCCGCGTACTTCAACGACGCCCAGCGCCAAGCCACCAAAGACGCGGGCCGCATCGCGGGCCTCGACGTGAAGCGCATCGTGAACGAGCCCACCGCGGCGGCGCTCGCGTATGGTCTCGACAAGAAGAAGGACGAGATCATCGCGGTCTACGACTTCGGTGGCGGCACTTTCGACATCTCGATCCTCGAGGTCGGCGACAACGTCGTTCAAGTCATGGCCACCAACGGGGACACGCACCTCGGCGGCGACGACTTCGACAACTTGATCATCGATTGGATGGTCGCCGAGTTCAAGAAGAGCTCCGGCGTGGACCTCACGAAGGACAAGATGGCTCTGCAGAGGCTGAAAGAAGCCGCGGAGAAGGCGAAGATTGAGCTGTCAAGCGTTCAAGAGACGAACATCAACCTCCCCTACGTGACCGTAGGCGCGGGTGGCCCCGTTCACTTGGATCTGAAGATCTCGCGCAGCAAGTTCGAGCAGATGATAGCTCCGCTCGTCGAGCGCTCGATGGAGCCGGTGAAGAAGGCGATGCAGGACGCGAAGAAGAGCGCGAGCGAGATCGCGGAGGTCGTCCTCGTCGGCGGCTCGACGCGCGTTCCGCTCATCAAAGAGACGGTGAAGAAGTTCTTCGGCAAGGATCCCCACCAGGGCGTGAACCCGGACGAAGTCGTCGCGATCGGCGCGGCGGTCCAGGCCGGCGTGCTCAGCGGCGACGTGAAGGACATGGTCCTCTTGGACGTGACCCCGCTCACGCTCGGCGTCGAGACGTACGGCGGCGTGCTCACCGCGATGATCCCGCGCAATACGACCATCCCGACTCAGAAGAAGGAGACCTTCTCCACGGCGGCTGATTCTCAGCCTTCCGTCGAGATCCACGTGCTCCAAGGCGAGCGCACCGAAGCGAAGTACAATCGCTCGCTCGGCAAGTTCAGCCTCGACAGCATCATGCCGGCGCCGCGCGGCGTGCCGAAGATCGAGGTCACGTTCGACATCGACGCGAACGGCATCCTGAGCGTTCACGCGAAGGACACCGCGACCGGCAAGGACCAGAAGATCACCATCACCTCGAACTCCGGTTTGAGCGAAGAGGAGATCAAGAAGGCCGTCAGTGACGCGGCCGAGCACGAGGCGGAAGACAAGACGCGCCGCGAGCAAGTGGAGCGTCGCAACAAGCTCGACAACCTCTGCTACACGCTGGACAAGACGCTCAACGAGAACAAGGACAAACTCCCCGCGGCCGACGTGGCCACGCTGGAGGGCCTGATCAAAGAGGGTCGCGAGGCCGTCGAGAAGCAGGACGACGACAAGATCACGACCGTGATGGCGAGCCTCGAGAAAGAGGCTCACCGCATGGCAAGCGTGATGTACGGCGCGACAGGCGGACCCGGCGGCGGCGGCGGCTCCGACGGCGGCGACGCACCCGGCGGCGACAAGAAGGAGCCCGGCAAGAAGGGCGACGTCATCGACGCAGAGTTCGAAGAGAACGCGAACTAGCGAACGAGGACAACCAAGCGGTTTGGCTTCGCCAGCAACAATTTCACGCAAAGATCAGGAAGATCAGAAGTGGATTTTGGGAACTCACCCACCCCACGTCTTGATCTCCTTGTCTTTGCGTGAACACCTCTCAGTGCGCCGACGACAAAGCGCAGCGTGCGGCGGTCACGGCCTGAGCGAAGGGTGTCGTGAGCTGACCGAAGAGTCCGCTCGGGACTGACGTGTCGCCTGGACCGAACGACTCGATCGGACCTTTCTGGAGGTAGAGCGTCCTGAAGATCGCGTCATAGACGGGGAACACTCCCGCGAAGTTCTTGGTGCCGTGCCTGCCTGCGGAGTGATGGGCGCGATGAAACGCGGGCGTCGCGATCACGCGCTCGAGCCAGCCGAAGCGCCATCGCACGTTCGCGTGGAGCCACACGTTGAAGAAGAACAAGAACGGACCCGTCGCAAGCCACACGTCGAAGCGAGTGCCAATCGCGAGCACGAAGAGGCCGACCGTGACGTTGTCGATCGCGTCGTCCACCGGATGCATGCGGACGGCGCTGAGCCAGTCCAGCTCGCGCGGCGAGTGATGGATCGCGTGAAACGGCCACAAAATGCGGGTGTGGCGAAGGCGATGGTTCCAGTAGTTCACGAGATCGCCGAGCGCGATGGCGATCGCGAGTTGCAGGGCGATGGGGAGCCCACCGACGCCCCAGCGCGCGGTCGATAGAGAGAGCTGCGTGAGCGGAGCGCGATGACCGAGCAACAGCGCGAACAGTCCCGCAAACCCGAGCGTGAGCACGCGCGTGAGGTTGCCGGTGACGAACGCGGAGAACGGCCAATACGCCCAATCGATGAGCCTCTCGCGAGAGAAGGTCTTCGCGCGACGGCGGTCGGGCCACACGCGCTCGACGAGCGAGAACGCTAGACCCAACACGACGAAGAGGCTCGTCATCCCGACTATCGTGTCGAAGCGCACGAGGCCAGCGTATCCTCTCGTGCGTTGCCACCAAAGTCGGACGAGCGCTGGTTCGTGTACGTCGCGAGATGCGCCGATGACTCGCTCTACACGGGCGTAGCGATCGACGTTGCGGCGCGCATTGCTGCACACAACGAAGGCAAGGGCGCGCGCTACACCCGCGGCAGAGGGCCGCTCGAGGTTTGCTTGAAGTGTCGATGCAACAGCAAAGGAGATGCGCTCAGGTTGGAGGCCGCCATCAAGAGGCTCTCTCGCCTTGCGAAAGAGCGGCTCATTGCGAGGCCGCGATCGCTGGCAACGCTCGCTCGGTCCTTGGGCTAGAGGCTTGGTGTACGCTCGCTCGCCATGACGGGTCGAATGACGCTCGCAAGGCTGGCGCTCTTGCTGTCCGCTTCGGGTTGCGTGCTCGGTCCATCGCCGCAGGTTGCGACGCTCTCGACGCACGGAGACTACTGCGCCACGCAGCACCCGATCGCGGACGTCGATGCACCTCCGGACGCCGAGTTGGCGCCTGCGCCGGAGGCGAACAAGCGTGGGTTCTCTCCTCGGGCGATCGACACCGCGCGAGCGATCGGGGCGGTGAAGTTGCTCGAGCGGCTCGCGAAGGGCGAGTCGGACAAACTCGTCGAAGAGGACATCATCGATTTGCGCGCGCAGCTCATCGACGCGATCCAAATGGCGCAGCTCGATCTCGCGAGCACGAGCGCCGAGCTCGAGTGTGAGCAGGAGCGCGCGACCCAAGTGGCGGCGGCGCTGCGCACGGCGGAGGCGCAACAGACCCGCAACATCACGACCGACTCTCTGATCGTCACGGCAGCCGCGGCGATCGGCGCAGGGCTGTTGAGCATCACCGACAAGGATCCCACGCCCAGCGCGATCGTAGGGATCGGCGGCGGCGGGCTGGGCGGCGGCCTCGGGCTGGCTACGCTCGCGGTGCATCGCACGCTCGAGTTCACGCACAAGCGTAATGTGCTGGGCGAGCTGTGGGCGGGCCAGTCGCACCCGGATTTCCCACAATCTGTGTGGACCTACCTCACGCGCAAAGAGTTCAGCGACGGCGAGCGCGCGCGTCGCGACTGGTTGCTCGCGGCGTGGAAGGACGCCGAGCGGTTCACCGACAAGCCGAACGATCCGCAGCGCACGCTGCTCTTCGGCAACGGTGGCCGCTATGACGCGGACGGCCTCGAGGATCGCGCCGCCATGCTCGACGAGCTCGAGGCGACCGTGAGCCTGATGAACCACGAGCTACAGCACCTCGCCACCGAGGCGTCGCAACGGTGAGGAGAATTCACGGGAAGACGGGAGGTGCACGTCACCCAAACCCAGTGAACACAGTTTAGAGGGGATTTTTTCGCCGCCTTCGGCGAACGACAACAACTGAGCGGATTGGCTTCGCCAGCAACATTTCACGTCACCAAACCCAATCAACATGGTTCGCGAGTTGATTGGGTAACACTTCCCGGCTTTCCGTCTTCCTGTGAATCTGCCCTCTCACTGCGTCGTGCGCGCGACGCCTTCGTAGGTGAACGAGAGCCACGAGGCGCCGTCCTCGGCGTACGCGGCGCGCGTCTCTTCCAGCGTGAAGCCCGCCGTGGCGAGCTGCGCGAACGGATCGCGATCGAGCCGGCAGCCTCCGCCGACGACCTTCCACGCGGGAGTGAGTCCGCGCTGCCAACGTCGCGTTCGCTCGTCTGGCGCGAGGCCGTGCTCGACGAAGAACAACTCGGCGTTCGGTTTGAGCACGCGTGCGACCTCGCGTAGCGCCGGCGTCGGATCATCCACGCTGCACAGCGTATACGTGACGACCGCACTGTCGAACGACCGCGCGTCGAACGGGAGCTGGGCTACCGAGCATTCCTCGAACGCGACTGGCACGCGCGCGTCTCTCGCGCGTTCGCGTGCTCGCAACAAGAGGCTCCGCGAAGGGTCGATGCCAATGACCTCGATGACCTTCGCGGAATCGTAGAACGCCAAGTTCAGCCCCGAGCCCACGCCGATCTCGAGCACTCTCCCATGTGCACGCGGCACCCAACGCTCGCGCTCTTCCTTGATCGCGCCGCTGCGACAGGCCTTCTCGATCAGGATCGGGAGTACGTGGTTCGACCAGAAGCCCATCGCGTCAGCGCGGGACGATGTCGGTCCAACCCGACGACGCGCCCGTGAAGCCCTTCGGCGCGCGCGACACCGTGACGGGGGTTCGCGTGACGTGATCGGTGATCGTGAGGCGCTCCACATGGCCGTCCCGCGTGAAGCCGTACATCGCGTCGGACCAGACCGCGAGGCCGTCGATGATCGAGCCCGCATCGATCGCGAACGTCCTGTTCACGCTGCCGGTGATGGGGTCCACGCGCTCGAGCAGGTTGGGCGACGTCCGGTCGGTCCAATCCAACACGCTCGCCACGTAGGCAAATCCGTCGGTGCCCATCACGATGTCGCACGCCGCGCGTCGCGAGAGGGGCGTGGGGACGAGCTGAATGCTGCTGCCGCGCGTCGCGTCGAGGAGTGACAGGCCGCTCGAGAGCTCGCCGAGCAAGCGCTGGGAGCCTGTTGATTGCGGCAAAAATCCGATCGCCCACGGCGCATCCGTCGCGAACTTCGAGAGCACCGTGCACTCGCCCGTACGCGGGTCGACGCGATAGAGCGCCGCGTTGCCCTCCTCGAACCCTGCGGCCCACATCTCGCCGCGATCGTTCTGGGTGATCTCGACGATGCCGATGTCGCAGCCCGCGAGACGGAGCCCATCTCCGAACGTCATGCTCGCCTTACCGAGCGAGTAGAGCGAGCGCCCATCCGTGGCGTATACGTCGCTCGTCGAGATCGAGACGGACTTCCGCAGCGTGGGTGGCGGTGCGTTTTCTTGCAGGTAGCCGATCGTGTAGTCGCTGCTGCAGCCGGCGAGGAGGACGACGCTAGTGAAGAGCGCTCGCTCGCCCACGGAGCAGCTGCGCTTCTGGAGCGAGCTTCCCGTTCGGGAAACGCCGATCGTAGTCGTCCAATCCTGCCGTGGCCGCATGCTTGTCGTTAGCGTACACCGCTTGCCGTACTCGGTCGATCGCCGCAATCTCGTCCTCGAGCGTCGAGGCGGGCGATGACGCGACCGGTGCTGCAGCGCGCAGCGGGAGCTTCGCCGGTACGTTCACTGCGCGCGCGAGCGAAGCCGTCTCCACCGCAACCGGAGCGGGATCCGAAGCGAGAGCGCGTGTGACCGTCGGCGCTTCGATCACGATCGTGTGTTGCGAGAGCATCGGCTTTCGCGTGGCGACCTCGTTCGGTGCTCGCATCGCGAGCCCGATCGCGCCGACGCCGAGCACAGCCAAGAACATCTTGAGGCCATGCATCCTCCAAAACGACGGAGTCGCCGCGACGAGCCCGACCGCCGCGAACGTGCGCTTACGGGTTTGGTCGCTCGCGCGATAGTCGCGCGCTTCGCGGATCAGCGCGTCGGCGAGCGGCTCGCTCGGCCTCGTTTCGTGGATCACGGACTACCTCCCATACGCAGTCGCAGTCTCGCCACTCGTTCTTGGAAATCCTCACGCGCACGACGGAGTCGCGACGCTGCCGTCCCGACGGGAATCTCCAGCATCGACGCGATCTCCGCGACGGGCAGCTGCTCGACCTCGTAGAGAACGAACGCGACGCGCAGGTCGCTCGGCATCGCGTCGAGCACCTGCTCGAGGAGCTCGGCGGCGCGTCGTCGATCGATGAACTCCTCGGCGGAGATGCTGTCGTCGGTTCGCGTGAGCGCCTCGTCCTCACCCGACTCGCGCCGCCTCGACACGGTCCGGCGAGCGTGTGCCGCGACGTGCACCGCGGTCTTGTAGAGGAACGCCTTCTCCGCGTGCGGCTCGATCTCCGCGAGCCGGCGCGACATCGTGAGGAACACCTGTTGGACCGCGTCGTCCACGTCCGACTGCGGGACGCCCAAGCGTCGGAGCGCGCGAGCGATGGAATCGATGTGCTCCACCACCAATCGGCGGACGCGCTCGTCGGCACGCGCGAGGCTCGGCGCCTTGGCGACGGCGCCTATCGAGATCGCAGAACCCATCATCACGATCATGACTATTCCCGGAGCAAAGCGCCACGATCACAAAAACAGCGTCAAAGTGCCCAAATCGACGCCCCAACGTCCCCCAAGACGCCGAGCGGCGGGGATTCGTAGGCGACGCTCGGTCCAGGCTGAAACAAGAAGCGTGTATGATACATTGGTACGAGCGCCCCCAAACCCACCTCGAACGCGAGCCTCCAAACTGACATTCGCAGTCGAGCGATCGCGCCAAGGTCGGCTCGAGCCGAGGTGTGAGACTCGACCAAGCTAGCGCCTCGGCCGTCGCCGACCAGGCCCCCGAAGACGCCGACCGCCCCGAGGTTCAACTCGAGCGCGTGAGAGAGTTCGACGCGAGGCCCGCCAATCTCGACGCGGCCCGCGTAGCTGCGGAGCAACGTGCTCGCCGTGGCGACCTCAACCTCGAAGCCCGTGGCGTACTCGAAGCCCGCACGAAAGCGCCACGCGAAGAAACGCGAGCCGTCGTGATCGAGCTCGGCGTAGCCCAACGCGCCCACCGAGACCGACGGCCTTAGCAAGCTCGTCATCACGAAGGACCCGCCGACACGGAGGTGCCACGGTGACGGCGCTAGAGGAGGCGGCAAAGGCGGTGGCGGCTCCGGCACGGTGTGCACGATCGTGACCGGCTCGCGCTCCACGGTCAGCGCCGCGATCACCGCGAGCGCAGTCGTCGCGGTAGCGCACGTGGGATCGGACACGTTCCGACGCGTGATCGCCTCGCCGTGCCTCACCTCGATCTGCGCGAGAAATAAGCCGCCGTCCTCGGTGGTGCGCACGAGCATCGACCACTCGCCTCCGCTCGAGCGGCGAGCGTGGGTCGCGCGCGAGACGAACGCCGACCAGAAGACGTCGTCGTTCGGACAGCTCCGAGGCGCCGAGTAGTCGAGCGACACCGTCTCGTCTGCACGTGCTTGGCGGGCGAGCAAACCGATCGCGAGCGCGGACGCCTCAACTAGGCGGCGTGTAGCCGAGCACGGGCGAGAGCCAACGCTCCGCCTCTCGTTGCGTCTCGCCCATCCGCTTTGCGTAGTCCTCGACCTGATCACGACCGACACGACCCACCATGAAGTATCGCGCCTCCGGGTGCGAGAGATAGAGTCCGCTGACGCTCGCCGCCGGTGTCATCGCGCAAGACTCCGTGAGCTCCATGCCGATCTTGGTGGCGCCCAAGAGGTCGAACAACGCGCGCTTCGGCGCGTGATCCGGGCACGCGGGGTAGCCCAGAGCAGGCCGAATCCCGCGGTAGTTCTCCGCGACGAGGTCCTCTCGGCTGAGCTTGTCCGGCTCGAACCCGCACTCGCGACGCACGCGCTCGTGCAAGAGCTCCGCGAACGCCTCGGCCAATCGGTCCGCGAGCGCCTTGGCGATGATCGACTGGTAGTCGTCCAGCGCGTCCTTGTACTCCTTGCTGAACTCCTCGGCGCCGAGCCCCGCGGTCACCGCGAACGCGCCGACGTAGTCGTTCACTCCGCTGCCCTTGGGCGCGACGAAGTCCGAGAGCGACGCGTACGGCTTGCCTACGTCCGTGCCTTGCTTGACGAGCTGCTGACGAAGCATCGGGAAGCGCGCGCGCTCCTTCTGACGAGACTCGTCCTCGTACAATACGATGTCGTCACCAAGGCTCTGCGCGGGGTAGTAGCCGTACACCGCGTTGGCGGTGAGGCGCTTGTCCTTGATGATGCGATCGAGGACGTCCTTGGCGGACGCGTAGAGATCGCGTGCCGCCGCGCCTTGCTCCGGGTCGTCGAGGATCGCGGGGAATCGACCGCGCAGCTCCCAGGCGGTGAAGAAGAACGTCCAATCAATGTATTGTGCAATCTGTTCGAGCGGGAAATCACGGAGCTCGCGCGTTCCGATGAAGGGCGGCTTCGCTACCGTTGACTCATCATGCTTCACCTTGGGTGCGTTCGCGCGCGCGTCCACGATCGTCAAGAGCGGCCGCTCCGTTTTCTTGGCGAACAGCTCGCGCAGCTGCTTCTGGTCTCGCTCGTTCTCGATCGCGAACTCACCCTTGCGACGCTGATCGAGCAGCGCGGAGACCACACCAACAGCGCGCGACGCGTCGAGGACGTGCACCGTGGGGTGCCTGAAGTGAGGCGCGATCTTCACCGCCGTGTGCTGCCGGCTCGTGGTCGCTCCGCCGATCAACAGCGGTAGCGTGATGCCCCGACGGTCCATCTCCTTGGCGACGAAGCTCATCTCGTCGAGCGAAGGGGTGATGAGCCCCGAGAGTCCGATGACGTCGACCTGTTCCTTCAGCGCGGCCTCGAGGATCGTCTCGCACGAGACCATCACCCCGAGATCGAGCACCTCGTAGTTGTTGCAGCCGAGCACCACGCCGACGATGTTCTTGCCGATGTCGTGAACGTCGCCCTTCACCGTGGCGAGCAGCACCTTGCCTTGCGTGCTCTTGCCCGTTCTTGCCTTCTCGGCCTCCATGAACGGCAGCAAGTAGTTCACTGCGCGCTTCATCGCGCGCGCGCTCTTGACGACCTGCGGGAGGAACATCTTGCCAGCGCCGAAGAGCTCGCCGACGATCTTCATACCGTCCATCAGCGGGCCCTCGATCACGTCGAGCGGCTTGGGCAGCTTGGCTCGAGCCTCTTCGACGTCCACCTCGATGAACTCGACCATGCCGTGCACGAGCGCGTGCGCGAGTCGCTGCTCGACCGGATGATCGCGCCACGCCAGATCGACGATCTTCTTCTGGCCCTTGCCCTTCACCTGCTCGGCGAGCTCCACCATGCGCTCGGTCGCGTCGGGTCGGCGGTTGAAGATGATGTCCTCCACGTGCTCGAGGAGGTTCTTCTGGATGTCGTCGTACACGACGATCTGGCCCGCGTTGACGATGCCCATGTCCAGGCCAGCTTTGATGGCGTGGAAGAGGAACGCGCTGTGGATCGCCTCGCGCACGGCGTTGTTGCCGCGGAAAGAGAAGGAGAGGTTGCTGATGCCGCCGGAGATGTGAACGCCCGGACACTTCTGCTTGATGATGCGCGCCGCCTCGATGAACGCCTTGGCGAACTCCGCGTGCTCCTCGATGCCCGTGGCGATCGCGAGGACGTTCGGATCGAAGATGATGTCCTCGGGCGGGAAGTCCACCTTCTGCGTGAGCAGCTTGTACGCACGCTCGCAGATCTCCACTTTGCGTTGAACGGTGTCGGCTTGTCCCTTCTCGTCGAAGGCCATCACGACGACGCCGGCGCCGTAGCGCAGGATGGTGCGCGCCTTGTCGAGAAAGTCCGCCTCGCCCTCCTTCAAGCTGATGGAGTTGACGACGGGCTTGCCCTGCACGCACTTGAGACCGGCAAAAATCACGCTCCATTTGGAGCTGTCGATCACTATCGGCACGCGCGAGATCTCGGGCTCGGTGGCCACCAAGTTGAGGAACTTGGTCATCGCGGCCTCGCCGTCGAGCATGCCCTCGTCCATGTTCACGTCAATCAAGTTGGCGCCGCTCCGCACTTGATCGAGCGCTACCTCGAGCGCCTTGTTGTAGTCGTTGTTCTTGATGAGCTCCGCGAACTTGGCGCTGCCGGTGACGTTGGTGCGCTCGCCGATCATCGTAAAGTTGTTCTCGTTCGTGAACGTGTACGTCTCGAGGCCGCTGAAGCGCGTCAGGTGTACGGGCTCCGAGGCGACGCGCGGCTTCTTGCCAGCGACGGCCTTGGCGATCGCGCGGATGTGATCGGGCGTGGTGCCGCAGCAGCCGCCGACGATGTTGACGAGGCCGTTCTCCGCCCACTCCGCGAGGAAGCCTGCGGTCTGGTCTGGCTGTTCGTCGTAGCCGGTGGCCGCGAGCGGGTTGGGCAGCCCAGCGTTGGGATAGGCAGAAATCAGCCTGCCCGTGATCTGCGAGAGGCGCTCGACGTACGGCCTCATCTCTTCTGCGCCGAGCGCGCAGTTGAGCCCGACGCTCATCGGCTTGGCGTGCGCGATGCTCGTGTAGAACGCGTCGATGGTCTGACCCGAGAGCGTACGCCCGCTGCGATCGGTGATCGTCACCGAGATCATGAGCGGCAGCCGCACACCCTTCTCTTGGAAGACCTCCTCGATCGCGACGAGCGCGGCCTTCGCGTTGAGCGTGTCGAAGATGGTCTCGAGCAACAGTAGGTCGCTGCCGCCGTCGATGAGTCCGCGCACTTGCTCTGCGTACGACACTCGCACTTCGTCGAAGCTCACGGGGCGGAACGACGCGTCGTTCACGTCCGGAGAGATGGACAGTGTCTTGTTCATCGGGCCGATAGCGCCGGCCACGAAACGAGGCCTTTTCGGGTCTTTCCGCGTGTACTCTGCAGCGACCTTCTTGGCGAGCTTGGTCGCCTCGACGTTGAGCTCGTACGCGAGGTCCTCCATCGCGTAGTCCGCTTGCACGATGGACGTCGCGTTGAACGTGTTGGTCTCGATGATGTCGCTGCCGGCGTCGAGGTATTGTGCGTGCACCTCGGCGACGACCTCGGGTTTCGTGAGCACGAGCAGATCGTTGAAGCCCTTCACGTCTTTGCGGTGCGAGGCGAAGCGCGCGCCGCGGTAGTCCGGCTCCTCCAGCTTGTACTGCTGGATCATGGTGCCCATCGCGCCGTCCAGGATGAGGATGCGCTGTTTGGCGAGGTCTACGAGATTGGCTGTCATGACAATGTCCTCTTGTTGCTTCGCTCGAGCGTCCGAAATTTGCGGCCGATGGCCGTGACGACGTTGAGGTGAGGCGCGCGTCTCTCTCTCGAAGTGACGCCGCACGAATCGACGACGAAGCCCGACTTGATGAGCGAGCGCTTGAGCGCCGCGGGGGCTTGGCCCAAGTTCGCGTGTCCGTACGCAGTGGCTAGCGCGCGCTCTTCGTGCGCGTCGAGCGTGACGACCACGACGCGGCCGCCCGGTCGCAGCACGCGACTCAGCTCGCTGAGCGCGACCGACGGATCGTCCAAGTAGACGAGCACGTTGAACGCGAGCACCACGTCGAACGACGCACTCGCGAACGGCAAGTCCCGAGTGTCCCCCTCGACTACGGAGGCCGTTTTGAGGCGCTTTCGAGCCGCCGCCACCATCTTGCTGCTCTTGTCCAAGCACGTGATGCTCGTCGTGTGCGGCGCCAACATCGCCGCGAGCGCGCCGTCTCCGGAGCCGACATCGAGGACGTCACCGAGATCGAGCAGCCCCATCACGCCACGCGCGAGCGACTCCCAGGTGCGCCCTGGCGAGTAGTGCTGCTCCATCTCTCCGGCGAGCGCTTCGTGCCAACCCTCGGGAGTCTTCCTCGCACGCTCCAGCGCGCGTAGGCGCTCTGCGTCCTTGTCGATCGCGCCGCCCTTCGCCGCGCCTCGAACGAGCTGCCACATGTCCCCGGCCGGTGCCGGCATCTTCGTGCAGAGCTCGTACACCACGCGAGAGCCCTCCTTGCGATCACGGACGAGGCCCGCCGCGAGCATCTTCGCGAGGTGCATCGACACCCGCGATTGACCGAGCTGAGTGACCGCGACGATCTCCGCGACCGGCAACGGGCCGTGCTCGAGCAGCGCCATCAGCCGCACGCGAGTCGGCTCGGCGAGCACGGACAACAAGTCGGTCGTCGCCTCGATGGTCATCAGCCCATCATGATAGGATGATGGCTCGAGGTTGTCGAGCCCAAGCCCGGATTGTTCAGGCGCCAGGTCTGAACGGCAGAGTCACGATCGCCCTGGTTCCTCGGCCGATTTCGCTTTGGTACTCGAGGGTGCCGCCGTGTTGGACGACGACGCCTCTGGCGAGCACGACGCCCAGCCCGGTGCCGCCGTCGCGGGTGGTGAAGAACGGCGTTCCGATGCGGGAGAGGTCCGCTTCGCTGATGCCTTTGCCGGTGTCCTCGACCACGACGCGGGCGCCATCGCGATGGTCGCTCTGGACGCGGATAGTGATCGAGCCACCGCGCGGCGTGGACTCCACGGCGTTGCCCACGAGGTTGAGGAAGGCCTCCTTCAAACGGCGCGGGTCTCCGATGATCGTCCAGGTAGTCTGCGTGCGCATGAGCACGACGCCAGCGCTCGCAGCGCGTGCTTCCAGCACCGCGAGCACGTCGTCGATGAGCACGCCGAGTTCCACGGGCTGCGGCTTCAGCTCCTCCAGCGGGCGCGAGAAAGAGAGGTAGTCGCGCAGGATCGCTTCCATGCGCGAGACCTCCTTGTGCATGACCTCCATCCGCTCTTTCGCCTTATCCTCGAGGGGTGATTTCGCGACGAGCCCCAGCAGCCCCTTCACCGCCGACAGCGGGTTCTTCAGTTCGTGAGCGACCTTCGCGCTCAGCGACTCCAATCGACTCGAGCGCTCGACCTGCGTGGCGAGGATCTCTTCTTTCAGCTGGTCGATCTCGAGGCCCGCGCGGCGGAAGGCGTCGTTCACGTTGTACGAGCCGGCACGCAAGAGGAAGATCGAGTAGAGCAACGCCCACGCGAAGAGCACGCTGCGATAGGGATCGGCGACGGCGGATCCGAACCACGGCCCGGGGCACGCGAGCATGACGAGCAGCAACACGATCGCGAGGCCTAGCGCGAAGCCGCCCTCGCGACCGCGGCCGAAGACCGCGAACCCCGCGCCAACATGGCCAATGACCGCAGGCCAGAGAGGGCTCGCGAGCCCGCCGGTGAGCAGGACCGCAATGGAGTGACCGAAGAGCGTGGCCAATTGCGCGGCGAAGAGCTGGCGCGTGGTGAGGACGCGTCGTGCGGCCATTCGCACCTCGACGATCGTGAAGAGCAGCACCGCCGCGAACGTCCCGCCGAGCGCGAGAGTTCGCCAGAGCGGATAGCCGCTCGCCGCGAGGAGACCGACGACCACGAGCGTGTTCGGCAGCATTCGCGACGGTCGCGCGCGGACCCACTCGGTGACGACTACACGCAAGTGCGCGGCGCGGAGCACGTCGAACTTCGGGGCGCTCTTGTCGCGCCTCGATCCCCTACGCTCGCGCTCCATGGGCGGATGTGACGCACTGCGCAGCCCGCCGTCAAGCGTTTGCGACGTGTCGAAGCGAGAGGTTTGGACTGCGGCAGATGCGCGTATGATCCGGCTCATCGATGACCAAGGAGTCGGCCCCGCAGAGCACCAAGCCTCCTTCTGCGATCAGTCGAGCGCGTGAGGTGTTCGAGCAGTGGCTCGCGCGCACTGGTGATTATCGAGTCGCCGCTCAGCGCGCGGGAGTGTCCGAGCGCACGGGACGTCGATGGAAAGCAGAGCCTCGCACGCCTCTCGATTCTGGGGTGGCCGTGGTCGGCAGCAAGACGACGGTCCTCGGTGAACCGACGCGCTTCATTGGGCGCAACGGCGCGCTCGGCGCGATCCACAAGCTGTTTGCCGAGGGCGCGCGCATCGTGAGCTTGCTCGGCCCCGCGGGGATCGGCAAGACGCGCCTGGTGCTGCGCTACGCGGATCTGCACGCCTCATCGTATCCGGGCGGCGTCTTCTTCTGCGACGTGAGCACGGCCACGAGCGCAGACGCGCTCTGCGCCGCGATCGCCAAGACTCTCTCGGTGCAGCTCTCGTCGCGTGGTTCCGACGAGGATCGCATCGCGCAGCTCGGTCATGCGCTCGCGTCGCGCACGGACTCGCTGCTCGTGCTCGACAACCTCGAGCAGGTCGTGTCCGTCGCCGCTCCGCTCGTCGGCGCGATCGCGAACGCGGCTCCGCGCACGACGCTGTTGCAGACGAGCCGCGTGCAGTTGCGGACGCAAGGAGAGGTCGCTTGGCAGGTGGAGGCGCTCGGCACTCCGCAGGGTGCGGTCAACGCGAAGGCTGCTCTCGCCAGTGAGGCCATCGAGCTGTTCGTCGATCGCGCGCAGCTCGTCCGCTCCGGCTATGTGCTCACGGATGCCGACGCGCCGATCGTCGCGCAGATCACGCAACGCCTCGACGGCAACGCGCTCGCGATCGAGCTCGCCGCGGCGCGCATGGGAATTCTCACGCCGGCCCAAATTTTAGCCCGTTTGGAGAAGCGCTTCGATCTGCTCGTGGGGGGCGCGCGCGACGCTCCTACGCGTCAGGTGTCGATGCGCGCCGCGCTCGACGGTTCGTGGGATCTGTTGACCGAGCACGAGCGTACCGCGCTCGCGCAAGCGTCGGTGTTCGTCGGTGGGTTCTCGCTGGAGGCGGCCGAGCACGTGCTGTCGCTCGGCGCCGGCGCAGCGGAAGTGCTCGACGTGCTGGAGTCGCTCAGTCAGAGCTCGCTGGTGCGCGCTCGCACGGGCCTTGGAAGTGAAGTGCGCTTCATGCTCTACGAGACCGTTCGCGATTACGCGCGCGAGCAGCTCGACAAGCAACGCGGACACGAGGCTCGCAGGCGTTTTGCTCGGTACTTCAAGGGCCGAGCGTGCGAGTGGCAGAAGGCGGTCGATCGCGCGGGCGGTGCGGAGGTTCGCGCGCTTGCGGCGACCGACATGGAGAACGTGCTCGCCGCTCACGCCGGAGCCGTGCTCGTGAAGGACGCCGAGCTCGCGTTCGACATCGCTCTCTGCTTGGCAGCGCTCTTGCCCGGACGAAATCGAACCGAGCGAGACGTCTACGAGCGCACGCTCTCGCAGGAGACGAACGACCAAGCGCGCGTTGTGCGCGTGCTCGCCGCCCGAGGAAATGCGGAGCGCACCGCCGGAGACGTCGACATCGCGAGGGCTACCTACGAAGACGCGCTGGCGCGCAGCAAGCCGCTGAAGGACCCCGGCCTCGTAGCGCTCGCGTGGACGGGGCTCGGCGTCGTCCACCAGAACGCGGGGAGGCACCTCGACGCGATCGCGGCGTACGAGAAGGCGCTACCGCTCGCCGAACGCGCGAAGGACGAGGAGCTCGTAGGCCGCACGCTCGGGCACCTCGGCGTCGCGCATCGCGTGGTACGACACGACGAAGAGGCGATGGCGTATTCACAGCGCGCCTACGCGAGCCACAAGAGGGCAGGCGCGACGCGACTTCTCGCGACCGAAGCGCTCGCGATGGGCACCGTGTACCAGCAACACGGCGAGCCCGAGCGTGCGCGTCAGCGCTACGAAGAAGCGAGCGAGCTCACTCGCTCCGTGGGTGATGAGGGGCTCGAGGCGTCCGTGCTCGGAACGCTCGGCACGCTTTACGGTGAGCTCGGCGAGGTCGATCTCGCGCTCTCCCACTACCAACGGGCGTATGACATCTCGGTTCGACTCGGTCTCAAGCGCCTCGAGGGGCTCGCCCTCGGAAACCTCGCGACGCTCCACTTCCAGCTCAATCGCCTCGACGATGCTCGCGGCCTGATGCAGCGCGCGGTGCAGGTGATTGAGGCCGCCGGCGACGAGCTGCACCAAGGGATCTTCACGGCTCACCTCGCCGGGATACTTGCCGCGCAAGGGGCGCTGAAGGACGCAGAGTCCCTCATCGTCGACGCGGAGAAGGTGCTCAGCAAGCGCGACCCGCACGCGTGGGGCCCCGCGGTCAGCCTGCAGCACGCGTGGATCGAACTCGCGAAGGCCAAGCGCGCGGCGTCCGCAGCCGAGGCCGAGCGGTGGCGCGAGAGCGTGCGCGTCCGCATCGAGAACATCCCGCACGAGGCGAGCGATGACGTGCGAGTGAACGTGCGCATGCTCCGGCTCGCGCTCGCCGCGCCGATGGACTCGACCACCGATCTCGATCCGCACGCGCTCACCATCACCGAGGACGCGGCGCTCGTGCGTACTCCGATCGGATCGCGGATCGAGCTCGATCGAAGAAGAAACGTGCGACTCGTGTTGAAGGCGCTCGTCCTAAGCCACGCGACACGCAGGGGAGAGCCGCTGAGCGTCGACGATCTCCTTGCCGCCGGCTGGCCCGGCGAGAAGGTGCTGCGCGAAGCCGGAGCGAGCCGCGTGTACGTCGCGCTGGGCACGCTGCGAAAGCTCGGCTTGAGAGACGCCATCAAGAGCCGGGACGGCGGATACCTACTGGACCCGGAGCTCAAGGTCGTCGTGACGAAGCCTCAGGGATCGAAGACGCGCTAGGCCCGAATCGGGCTCGCACGATTCTAGCCCTTTCCAGCGTTCACGGGGCCGTCGGTCGGAGCGTCCTTCGGAGCGTCGAGCGCCGCGTCGGTTCCTCCGTCGACGCCTCCATCTCCCGAAGGCGCACACTCTACGAGCGGATCCACGTGCGCGAGATTTCCGGCCACGCTCTGAGATGCAGTAAAGCCGATGCCGATCGAGATGCCGTCGCATGTCGTCGTCGGATCGGTGCGGCCGTCAGCCAACACGTCGAGCCCTGTGCTCAAGAAGTTCTGCATGAGTTTGTAGTTCGGGTCGGAGTCACAGAAACCGATCAGGCGAAATCCGAGTACGACATCGTCCTTGCGCGCGCGGCCTGCGATGGTGCCGTCGTCGATCGTCCAAGTCCCGTCCGAGGACTTCTTCAGTCGACCGGCGACGACGCCCTTCGAGAACTTGAGCGGGAACGCGGTCGCGAGCGCGCGGTGACCTGGGAACCAAAGCACGGTGTCCGTCGGCAGCTGCACGACGATGTACCCGTTCTTCACGAAGGCGTCGGGATCGGCGAGCACGGCGTCGGAGAGGTCGGGCCCGGGAGTCTTCGCGATGACGCCGTCATCGCTGATCAGCCACGGCGAGTCTGCGGTGAAGCACGGGTGGTTCCGCCAGGTCGGCTGCGAGCAGTCCCACGGAAGCGGAGCCATCAATCCCGGCGATGGATAGAAGTCCACGCGCACGTGATCGTCAGTGTCTTTGCCGTTGTACTTGCTAATCCGAATAATGAAGTTGTAGTCGCCCCTGCAGAGCGCGCAGTTGAACGCCTCGTCGTTTAGTCCGTATTTCCCGCCGACTTCGGGGATCGTAGAGGCCTGACCCTCCAATTTGCCAAACGTATTGTCGCGACAGTAATTGCCATCTACGGGGATGGCCGCGCCGTTCGGCTTGCAGCTGACGATCGGGTCTTTCGTATCGCAGGTGGGAGACGACGTGCACGTGTTGTCCACGTCCATGCCGAGGTCTTGCCAGGCGTTCGCATTTGCGGTGCCGTCGGGGTTGCGAGATCCCATCCGCAACTCGCGGATGGCGAGGTAGATGGGCGCGTCCTCGGTAGCATCCGTGCTCTTTGGGCGATCGGCGACCGTCGGCATCTTCGCGCTGTAACAACCCGCGCTGCCGGTTCCGCTCCACCAGCCGAGGCCCTGACCCTGCGGCGCGGAGGCGTCTCCGGACTTGACGAGGTCGGGCGAGTAGATGTTGCAGAAGACCGTGAACGACGCGGCGCACGCGAAGAGTCCGCCCACGACCTTGATGCTCGACCTCACCCGAAAAGATTATCTGGCCTTCGTCGCGGTGACCAGGATGGCCGAGGGGAAACCCTCGAACACACCGCGCTCGGCGTTGGTGGTGAAGCCCGCGCGCTCGAGCTTTCGCCAAATCGTCGGCCACGTGAACGTCAGGTAGTACATGACGAACTCTGGCTTGATGACGGCGTTGCGCGCGCGCATGACGGCGTTGAAGGAGCGGGCCATCCACCAGCTCGGCTCGGTCATGCTCGGGATCTCGCTCGTCACGAATACGAAGCGACCACCAGGCTTGAGCGCGTGATGGATGCTCGCGATGAAGCGCGGCTCGTCGCGCTCGAGGATGTGACCAAACGCGCCCACGCTCGTGACGACGTCGAACTCTTCTAGGAACGGCATGTCGAGCGCGTCTCCACGGACGAGCTCCACGCGCGCTTCTCCCGGCGCATCCACGAGCCTGTTTCTGGCCTCGTCGAGCATTCCCTGACTCTCGTCGATTCCGGCGACTCTCGTCTTGCAGATCCCACGTAGCCAGCGCATCGCCGCTCCCGTGCCGCAGCAGACATCGAGCGCGGAGTCGACCTGCCCGATGCGCTCCACCATCGGCTGCAAGATCGCGTCGGGCGTGCGGAATGGCGTCTTGTCGAATTTGGGCGCGAGCAGGTCGTAGCCGCGCTCCGTGGACGAGAGCGCCTGTTGCATCAACTCCGCGAACGTAGGACCGCCCTCTTCGAACATCCCATCCAGTGTACGATGGTCCCCATGATCTCGACGCGCTCTTTGGCAGCGTTCCCGTCCGTGACAGAGCTCGTCCGCGTCACGAAGGGCCTCGCCGCGCTCGACGCGATCCTCTGTGAGGATTGGGAGTCTCGCTCTTGGTCGTTCAACGCCACGTGGGGTGACAAGTCGATGATGGCGTCGATGCGCGACGGAAGCGGCGACGAGATGTTCATCCTGTTCTCGCCTGCGGGCACAGTGATCAAGGGCTTCGCGCACGAGTCCGCGATGAGCCCGTTTCGTCCCAAGGCGAAGAACGAGAAGCAGCGCGGGATCGCACTATATCCAGGCGTCTTGAGCGGATTTCCTGTCGCGCTCGAGTCGTTCCTCGAAGAACCGTCGTTCATCATGGAGGAGACGACGTTCGTGATCTGGAGACTCGGCAAGGCGAAGGCTTGGAGCATCGGAGACATCGCGTGGCCAAAGGCGAAGGACCCCGACGGCTCCGAGGCGCTACTCGCTCCACTCCTTGGCGACACGTCGTCGTACGTAAAGTTCGCCGATGAAGTCTACGAGAAGAAGATCAAGAAGGCCGATGTCGCGCACGTGCTCGCGAACGAACCTCTGAGCGCGGCGCTCGTCCAACGACTCCGGAGCAAACGCTCGCTACTGGAGCTGGCCGACGATCTGGCGGAGATCGGATACGCTTAGCGATAGGGTCCGACGGTCGAGCCAGTCGCTAGTAGCGCCACCGCGTCCACGGCGGCCAGCATGCGCTCTTGGTCCAGCTCCAAGCCAAAGAGCAAGAGTGTGAGGTGCTCGCGCCGCGCTATGACCTTGAGCGGCTTGCACGCGAGGAGCTTCTCGCGCGCCTCCGCGGACGGAGCGGTCGTCGTGTCGTCCGTGATCTCGACTGTGTACGTTGCGTCGAACTCGGGATCTCCGGTGGGTTTGGGCGACGCGCCTTGCACGATCGTGAAGGCGTCGTCGTGGCGCTTCCGGCACGCGCGGACGGCAGTCACGGTCTGTTGGTCGTCGAGTGCGAAATCGATCGTGACCTCTACCGAGTGACGAAGCGCCGAGATCTTGCCCTGAACGGCCCTGTCGACGAGCACGAGCGGCTCCTCTACGACGCCGCCGAGAGCGCCCGCGAGCGAAGACCACGCGGCGACCAGATCCCTACCGCGCGCCATGAACTCGGCCGCCGCGCGTGTCACTCGCGCTAGCCGATCGGCGTCGTCCTCCATCCCAGTGCGCAGCACGGTCAGCTTGCTGCCCTGGAGAGAGAACGAATACGGCGCCGAAGCGGCGATCGCGCGCGCGACTGTCGGCGAGATCCAAGCCCGCGCCAGCGCCTCGTCGCTCGCCTTGATCACGCGGTCGCCGAGCTCCGGCCTCGAGACGTCCACGTCTTGGGCTCCAAACAGCTTGCCCACGGACGAGAGGATCGTGCGCTCGCGTACGTCGAGGTGCACCGTGCCGACGTGAGCGTCTCCCGCGACGATGCGCGTGTACTTCACGGACGAGTTGTCGTTCGAGACGATGTACGAGTCCACGTAGACGCGCACGCCGCCGACCTTCGCGCGAATGGCCATCGGCGTGGGCGCGTACCAAGTGCCGCCCTTGGGGATGAACTCCCCGTTGAGCCGACCCGCCGCGATGAGCCACACCTCGGTGTACTTCGCGCGCGCCTTCCGCTTGGCCCAGAGGAGCGAGCCCATCGCGCCGCTCGCCGCGGTGAAGATGGCGAGCATCGTGAGTGGATCAATCACGCTAGCTGCGCGCGCAGCTTTTCGATCAGTGCCGAGGCGTCGGTGAGCGTGATGCGATCGCGATCGAGGTCGAGCACGAGCTGCGGGTACATGCGGACGACCATGTGGATCGTGAGCGGCGGCGCGCCCATCTGCGCCTCGAGCTCGCTCGCGACTTGCGACCACGGCATCCAGAGCCCGGTCTCGTCGTGGGTGCCCCACCCGATGAGCTGCATGTAGACCTGGTTCGCGAGTCGCGTCGCCGTCGGGCCGCCCGAGAGGGTCACGCGCTTTTGCGTGTAGACATCACGCATACGCGTGGCGAGCTCATGAATCAGCCTCGCCATCCACGGCTTCATCGTCGCGATCTCTTGCTCGAGCACCGCGCGCGTGACCGTGAGCGCGGTTGTGTCTTCGGTGGCGAGCACCGTCGCCGTGCGCGGCCCCTCGCTCAAGATTGCGGTCTCGCCGAACACCTCGCCCGCGCCCAGGCTCGTCATCGTGGTGACGGCGCCGTTGACGATCTTGAGCACGTCACACTTGCCGGACACGATGATGTAGGCGGCGTTTCCAGGCTCGCCCTCTCGAACGATGTACGTGCCGCGCTTGAAGCTCGTCTGCGGGAACTCCGCGCCTCCGCGCATGAAGCGCACGAGGTCTTCTTTGAGCTGGCCGGTGTCCGTGTAGCGATCGCTGCGGTGTCGTGCCATCGCCTTCAGCACGATGCGCTCGAGCTCCGGCGCGACGGTCTGGTCGCCGACGAGCTCGCTCGGCTTGTGGTACCGAGCCTCGCGCGCGAGCTCGAGGGTCTCTTCGCGAGACTCTCCACGATACGGTGGTTGACGAGTCAATAGCTCGTAGAGGATCGCGCCGGTCGAGAACACGTCCGCGCGTGCGTCCAGCAAGAAGCGCTTCCCCTGCGCTTGCTCCGGAGACATGTACGCGGCGGTGCCGAGCACTGCGTCTCCTGTCGCGTCCGTGATGGGCTCACCCTCCGGCTGCGCCTTGCTCGATTGGCGCAGTGCCGCCGCCAGGTCCGGGCTCGACCCGCGAGTCGCCGCGTGCAGCGGCCGCGCGATGCCCCAGTCCATCAAGTAGACCTGACCGAAATCGCCGACCATCACGTTCGCGCTCTTCACGTCGCAGTGAACGATGCCGCGCGAGTGAGCGAACGCGAGCGCGTCACACACCTTCACGATCGCGTCGAGGAAGTTGAACAGCGGTAGCGGAGGGATCGCACCCGCCGGCAGCGCGCGGATCACGTCCTTCAGCGTTCGCCCTTGGACGAGCTTCATCGTGAAGTACAGCTCGCCGTCGCGATCGCCGAGATCATAGACCGGCACGATATTCGGGTGATCGAGCTGACCTGTGGTGCGCGCCTCTCGGAGGAACATGCGCAACATGCGTGCGTCGAGGCGCAGCAGCGGCACGATGCTCTTTTTGGCCATACGCCGACCGAGCACGCGATCGGACACGACCGACACGGTGCCCATCCCTCCGGCCGCGAGTTGCTCCTCGTCGACGAGTCGCTGCGCGACCGGGTTCTTCAGCTCCAACAGCAGCGTCGGGACGTCTGCCTCCGTGTGGATGCGCTCGATGTCCGCCTTGACGCGCGGGTCCGGCTCCGGCGGCTCGCTCGTGAACCGCGTGTGAAGCACGGTGCTGTCTTCGCGCTCGACCATCTGCGGGAGCGAGACTATCCGAGAAGCCCCGTCCTAGGCTCCCGATGTACAGGAGTCAGAGTGGCGTGACGCCGGTGAGCTTGCAGCTCTGTTCATAGAGCGCCTTCGCCAGTGCGGGGTCTTGGCTCCGCTGGGATGGCTTCGTCTCACGCTCGTTCGACCAGTACTTGCCAGTGCTCTTTCCGACGCTCGGGTCGATCGCGACCTTCACCGTCGTGCCCGTGCTCTCGCGGACGGGCGTGCCGCCTCCACCGAAGCCGGCGCGAAGGAGCTTCGTCGCGACGACTCCAGGGTGCAGCGAGTGCACGACGATGCCGGTGCCACGGAGTCGCTCGACGAGCTCCGTCGTGAACAAGACGTTCATCAGTTTGCTCGTCGCGTACGCGCCGTAGCCGCTCCAGTCGTGCGAGAGCTGAAGGTCGTTCATATCGAGGTCTGCGCCGGCGTGCACGCCAGAGCTCGTGTTGACGATGCGCGGAGCGGGGCTCTTTTTCAGCAGATCGAGCAGCAAATGCGTCAACAGGAAATGCCCGAAGTGATTCACGCCGACCGTGAGCTCGAAGCCGTCCGCCGTGAGCTCGCGCTTCTTGGAGAACAAGCCAGCGTTGTTCACGAGTACGTCGAGAGAGTCCACGCTCTCGTGGACGAGCTTGGCGAGCGCGCGCACTTCGCTCAGGCGGGAGAGGTCACCCCACACCGCGAGGCAGCCGTTGCCGAGGTCGGTCGCGACGCCTTTGGCTTTGTCTTCCGTCCGCCCGTGCACCAACACGCGATGACCCAGCGCCGACAACACGCGCGCGGACTCCTTGCCGATGCCGTCGGTCGATCCAGTGACGAGGAGGGTCAGCATGCGCTAGCTCCGGTGCAGGTTGGCGGCGATGCGTGCGCCGTCGAAGTCGAAGTGAAAGCGCATGTGGCGTAGTCCGCGCGCCACCAGTGTCTCGTGCACGCGCCGCTTCTCCGCGGGGCGAACGTAGAACATGAAGAAGCCGCCTCCTCCCGCGCCCATCAGCTTGCCCCCGATAGCGCCTGCAGTGCGCGCCGCTTCGTAGTGCTCGTCGATGACCGAGTCGGTCATGTTGGAGGCGAGCTTGCGCTTGGCGGTCCAGTGCTCGTGCAAGAGATCTCCGTAGCGATCGATGCGGCCGTCCAGGAGCAGCTTCTTCGTCTCGTAGCCGATCTCCTTGATGCGGTGCATGCGCGCGACGGCGTCGTCCTTGTTCGCCTTCACGGTCTTGGCTTGCTCGCTGAGCACGGCGGACGCGCTGCGCTCGACACCCGAGTAGAAGATCATCAGGTTGGTCTCGAGCTCGTCGATCACGCTCTCGCTGACGGGCAGCCGCTCTACGTGCACGGTGCCGTCCTTGTCGAACGTGAGCGCGGTGATGCCCCCGTACGCGGCGATGTACTGGTCCTGCTTGCCGATGGGCTCCTTCAGCAGCTCGATCTCGATGTGACACGCCTCTTGGGCGAGCTGCTCGGTGGGCACGTACTCGCGCTGGAACGCGTGCAGGCCGTTGAGCAACGCGAGCGTGAAGGACGACGACGAACCGAGCCCGCTGTTCGCCGGCACGTCCGCGAGCGAGTGAAGCTCGAGGCCCTTACCGAGCTTCGTGAAGCGGAGCGCCTCGCGGAAGATGCGGTGCTCGATCTGGTCGACAGTGTCGACGAGCTCCATCTTCGAGTACGCGAGCCGGATGTTGTCGTAGAAGCGCCGCGCGACGCAGACGCTCACGTACTTGTCGATCGCCGCGGCCACGAGGAACCCGCCGTGCTCGCGCGAGTAGCTCGGCAAGTCCGTCCCGCCACCGCCCAACGAGAAGCGCACAGGCGCACGCGAAACGATCATGATTTTTCTCCCGACAACGCTCGGTCCAACTCGGCCAAGCCCTCTTTCGATCCGATCTCGTAAAAGCGATGCGAGGCCACGACTGCCCGCATTTTACGGGCCCTCGCGAGCTCCGTCTGTACGACGCTGAGCGACGAGGCGACACCCGCCGCGAGCCCAAGAATGACCGATCTGCGCAGCGCGAGCGCTCCGTAGTCGATGTGGTCGAGGCCGCCGTCCGTGGTGCCCTTCTCGTAACGCTTGACCCAGCCACCGTCGGTCTCGACGTTCGACGCGTCCCATTTTCCTGCGTTCTTGAACACGCTCATCACGCCGTCGCAGTCCTCGTGTCGATCGAGCTCACGCAGCGGCTCGTCGTAGTCGAACGGCAGGTAGCTGTCTCCGTAGGTCACGAGGAACGTGGGGGCGAGCAGGTCGACCGCAGCCGAGAGGGCCCCGGCGGTACCGAGCAGCGTCTCGCCTTCGCGCGAGTAGCGGACGCGCACGCCAAACCGGTCGCCGTCGCCGACGTGCTCTTCGATTTGTTCACCGAGGTGGGCGACGCACATTATTAGGTCCCCGAAGCCACACGCCGCGAGCTTCTCGAGCTGCCAGTCGACGAACGGTCGACCCGCCACGAGCAGCATGGATTTCGGCATCTCCAGCGTCAGCGGGCGCATGCGTGTGGCGAGGCCCCCCGCCAACACGACACACTGCCGCGTCAGGCTAGGAGCACGCCGAACGTCGCTCGCAGGGAGAGGCACGGCTGCAGCGTTATACGAGCGGCTCTTGACACGCAACACGCCGTTGACTAATTGCCGCACCCTCTCGAGAGCGTCAGCTCCCGCGAAATGGGCCAATAGCTCAATTGGTAGAGCAGTGGACTCTTAATCCATTGGCTTCGGGTTCGAGTCCCGGTTGGCCCACAAGGGAATTCTTGCCGGATTTCGGATCGGCCGGAAACCAGGCTCACGCGCCGTTGCCACATCCGCTGCCACTTAGGTGGCAACGGGCACTCCAGTATGATGGGCGACACGGCTGCAGCGAGGCTTTACCCACGAGGTGGACAGCGCCATCGCGCCATCACGTCCGCGACCATCGGCTGGAAGCGGCCACGGTGGCGCGACGTGCCGTTCAGCCGCGCTTGTGCGGGCGGCGCGCCTACCCGACTCGAACGTTCACGGCGGGCGCCGCGTCGCGAGGTGGGGCGACAGCTACGAGCTCGGGAACGGTAGCGTCGAGTGGCGCTAGTGCGTCGATCCCGAGCTCAACCCAGGTGCGCGCCTGCCGCCGGTAGGTGTTGATCATCTGACTCGACTTGTGGCCGGTGCGGTCTGCGATCCAGGTCTCGCTCTTGCCATGCGCCAGGTGAACGGTGACGAATGTCGCGCGAAGGTCGTGAAGGCGGATTGGCAAGCGCGTCTTGCTCTTCTCGAAGAGCTCACTGCGACGCACGTTGGCGCTGCGAAGGTGCGTGCGAAACGCGAGGGCGAGCCGAGCCGGCTGTGGCACGTCGAAGACCTTGTTGGTGCCTGGACGCATTGTGCGCCAGACTCGCAGCGCAGACACGACGTCGGGCGCCAGCGCCCAAGCACGCGGCTCATCGGTCTTGTTCACATCAAGGCGCACCATGCCGCGAGTGAGATTCAGGTCGTCCCACGTCAATCGCAGGGCCTCGCTCTTGCGCATTCCTTCGCGCGCAAGAAAGCCATAGAGCATTCGATGTGCGAGCGGCACTTCCGTGCATATTAGGAGCGTCCGCTCCTCGTCTGGAAAGAGGTAGCTCTTCGCGCGCGTCGAACCTTGCTTGGGAAGAAAGCCGCGCGGGAGCGGATTGACGACGATGAGTCGCAGCGGGTACACAGCCAGGGCAAGCACGCGGTGCATCAGCTGTCCCGCGTGGCGGCGCGACGACCGACTCAGCTCGCGCGGCAGCGCGGACATGACACGCTCGCAATGCTCGAGGCGAACCTCCGCGATTCGGAGATCACCGAATTTGCCGCCATCTGCGAGCCGAATCGACAAGATGTGTTTGCCAGCTCGGTGTCGGTCTTCGTCCGAGCTACGCTTTTGGCGAACGTGGTCCGGAAAGTCACGAGCGAGCTCGCCGCGATTCCAACGCTCGAAGACCGAGCGAAACGTTTCGGCGGCGGAGGCCGGCGGGCGGGTAGCAGCCGACGCACCTACGACGACGCGCTCGACGCCACCGACGAGTCCCTCAACGATCTGTTCGAGGTCTCGAAACGCTTGCTCCTCGGCGGCGCATGCTCGGGCGAGGAGCTTCTCGGCGAGATCGGCGTCGTACTGTGCGGATTGGCGAAAGCGCGCGATGAGAGCGGCGACCCGAATCGATTGCGCCTCGGCCTCGCGCGAGTTCGTCGCGAAGGCGAGCTTCCTGGCGCAGCGCGAGCGCTTGCCGAGGGAGACTCGAACGAAGTACCGACCACGGACGCAGAACCAGTTCCCCCGCGCGTCGTTCCGAGTTTCGCTCATCGGAGGGTCACACATCGCTCTGTCGTCCTGACCCAGCAAGCGATTCTTCGCCGCTACGCCGCGCGGCGCGCAAGCCCCAACGAATCGCGGAGTTCATCACGATCGCGGGCACGTTCAGCCCGCCGAGGTCGCCGCGCACGCTCCCATGCCGCTCGCGGAACGATCCACGTCTTGCCTTGCCGGCGAGCCTCCGGAATCGATCGACACGCGCGAGCGAAGAGAGTGCGTGAAGGGGCGTCTGGGGGGAGACGGCGCGATGAGTAGACCTCCGCCTTCTCGGCATCGGGCTCCAGCGTCGCCAGCTCGCTCAGCGCACCAGCCACGACGAGCAGCAGTTCGCGACGCCGCGAGCGGCTCAAGCGGCAAGCTCCTCTCCGTCAATCAGCAGGCGCGTCTCATCGACGTCGAGGTCGATCTCCGAGTCGACATATCCCGGCCATGTGCCGTTCGCCTCGCAGCTCTCGAGTCGCTCGATCCATGAACGAATCGCATTGAGCCCCTGCTCGATGGCGCGTGGCATCACGCGGACGACGGTGACGGGATGCGGCGCCTCCATTTCGACGCACACGAGCGCAGCGGCCCGAACGTCGTGTCCGTTGGCGCGAGCGCCGCCAAGGTACCAAGCGAGTTGCGCGTGATACCAGAGCTTGCGCGCGTGATGCGTCAGCACGACTGGGTCCGTGCTCGAGGTTGTCTTGAGGTCGCAGACGAAGTCCTCACCAAGGACGTCGAGAGTTCCTTTGCACGGATAACCGAGAGCGTTCCATGTCATCGATTGTTCGTGCTTGCCGAGGAGCCACTTGGCCGCGACGGGATCATTCGCGACTGCGAGCGCAGCCGACTTCGCACGAAGCAACTCCGCATACGTGAAGATCTCCTTGTGCTGATTCTCGTAGCGAAAGTTCTCCCAATCCTTCCCACGACGATCGCCTGGGAAGACTGTGTAGTCGCCGCCGAGGACGAGCTTGTGCACGAGCGTTCCGAGGCGCATTGCAGCCGTCGGCTCGAACGGCGTCAAGCACGCCTCTCGGTAGTGCGCAGCACTGCGCGCCATGTGTTTGAGGGTCGAGAAGTGGAGAAAGCCATCACGCTGCAGCATCGTCATCTCCCATGGTTTCGAGGCGTGCGGCGAGATCCGCAGCAGCTTCCTGTTGGCGACGCAGATCGGAATCACTTGGTTTGGGAGCCGCGCGCTGGACCGCCATGCGAGGCACTTCCGGTCGGATGCGAATGCACTCGACTGTGTCGCGACCAAAGGTGGTGGTCGTGGCGAACAACGTGACCCGTTTGCCCAGCCAAGCACGGGTGTCGTTGCCGTAGAGGCCCGCGATGATGCGAGCGTTGGTCTTGTTGAGCGCGAGGCCCTTCTGCGCGTCCTTGAAGTAGACGACCGGCTTCTTGGTCTTGCGGCCACCCTCGCCGATGAGTTCACCGACGATGACGCGGGTGATCTCCAGCGTGTAGTCGCGACCCGCGACATCCCACGCGCCCAGGTATTCGCGATCGAACATGCCTCGATAGTCGGTTGTCATCAGCCAGTCTCCTTCCAGTTCTCGGTCTCCACGATGTCGAGGATTTGCCGGTAGACCAGCGCACCCCGAGCGCCCCACTGCAGCTCGCCGGGGCCGCGAATCGCCCAGCCCTCGCGAAACAGCACTTCGCGTTGCTCGTGCGCGAGTTCGTCTCCGCGGGCGACTTGGTGCATTGCCTCTCGCGCCTGGTACGAGAGGTCGGCCGGCGTGAACCAGCCGCAGGAAACGTGCGCGTAGCCGACGTGCCAATGTCGCGCGAGGCAGCGATCGTCGACCCAGATCGACTGGTTGCAGACGCGACAGGGCTCGCCTTTGGTCTCGTTCACCGACGACGAGACGAGCGTGACCTCGTAGACGGTGGGCGGTCCCCACACGTTGCGACGGCGACCGATGAACGAACGGCGCCTCATGAGGGCCTCGGGCGGGGGAACGAAGGTGATGTACTCATGGAGCCTCCAATCGGGGTAACGGAGATAAACTACGACTGATTCAGTTGTAGTCAATGGGCACCGCTCGCGTTTCATCCGCGGACGTCGATCTAGCCCACGTCGCTGTCCGCGGGGTTGCCCAGGGCGTCGCCGAACAGCAAGACGCGTCGACGATCGTCGGTGAGACGTGTCTTGGCGAGGCCTCGCGGCGGACGCCCCTTGGCCCAGCGAACGATCGTCTGTTCGTCGGGCCAGACGAACTCGAGCTGACCACGCACACGGATCAATCCCGGGCGCACGAGTGCAACGGCCGTGTCGGTGCTCTCGCCCCAGCGGAGTGCGACGCAACTCTCCGTGGTTCGGAACGTGTCGGCGAGCGCAGGCAGATCGGCGCCGAGGTGTTTGATGGCTCGACGAAATGCGCGCGCGGGCGCAACGAGCGCAGCGCCGAGGTAGTCGCATGAGGGTTCGTTGTCGGGGATGTTCGCGCGCCGCAGTGCCCAATGCGCGAGCTCGTGGGCGATCGTGTGGCCGAGTTCGGCGTCGGGCACGTCGCGCCGCACGACGATGTGCCAGCGACCGTCGATGGGTGTGAGAGCGGCCCACGACTGGCGCAGCGCGTGCCGGGGAACGGCTTTCACGACATCGGCGTTGATCAGTGCGCGAGCGATCCGCACTGGCGAGACTGGTTCACTGGGGTCCTCGCCGGCCTCTCGGTAGAGCGATTCTGCGATGCCTTCGAGCAGAAACGCGTCAACCATCCAAACATGGAAGCGCTGTCGGGGGTGCGCAGCAAGAAAGAAGAAACTGCACAATGCACGCGTCGCACGCATATCCGAATCAGGCTCGACGAAGCTCCGGATTTTGCAGGCCGTACCACCGGATGCACTGCTCAGCGACAACGCGGCTGCATTTTGCGAGCGCCTCAAGTTGATCGTTTGGGCACTCCCGACCCGTCGCACGGTAGTTCGCTTTCGCGTGCGCGATCTGGTTGCGCGTGGCCGACAGGCATCCCGCGAGTTCGCCGAGGGCTTGCCTCGGGTCCGCCTTGGCTTTCGCGTCGCGAACACCACGGAGGTTCGAGAGGAACGTCGGGGCGAGGTCGGCGAGGAGCGGAGCGTCGCAGCATCTCTCGATTGTCAGCTTCAAAGCAGCCTCATCCTTCATCGTGCGATTCTCATCACAGAGAGCCAAGAGGCCGTCCATGAACTGCGCGTTGGGGGACAGCGCGTCTGAGCTGGTGAGTCGCTTTCGTAGCTCGGCATATTGCTCTGCGCGGACGACGGTTGCCGATACGTACTCCGCGCACTTCACGAAGCAGAGGACCTGGATCTCCGGGCTCACCGTCGACACGCCGCGCTGATACTCCCGAAGCAACGGGCCCAAGCCGACCCCGACAAGAAGAGGGCGAAGGTGCTCAGCGCGATCGAATAACTCGTCAACGTCAACGTCGTTCTGGCGTTCTTCGTCTCTGAGTCTCGCTGCCGGCTCGAACATGAGTTTCGCGGAAACGCCGAGCTCGAAGAGGTATGCATGACAGACATCCAATATCTCATCCTTCGTGAGTGCCCGTGCAGAGTTGATCGCCGCATACGCGTCGTAGCTTCCGAGCAACGGGTATTCATCAGCGAAGAAGAAATCCTCGACGATGGTCGCCAAAACAAAGGAAAGGGATGATCGCACAAGCCCAACTTTGACTTCCGTCCGATCGGAAAGGACTGCAGCTTGGGGCGTGAGCGCGTCCGGCTCCTCGAGTATGCGAAATGCGGCTGCATCAAGAGGCTGAAGACGAACCACTGCCGTAGTGCCGTGCTGATACACAAGTCCATCAAAGCTAAAGCGCTTCTTCGGCGCGAACTCGTCCACAGTCGCTAGCAAGTCGTGCATCGTGACCGTTATCGACTCGTCGATGCATGCAGGCGGAACCACCGTAACGTCGCTTGCACCGTGGACGTCGAGCGCGCCAGTTACGTCGTCGAACTCCACTTCGACCTCGAGATTTTCCAACCAAGTTCGGACAGTGTCGAAGCGGCGCTCGAGTTCCGGAGGGTTGAAGACGGGCATGTTGCGACGATAGACGACGCCGCGAGGGTGGCAAGCGAGGCCGAAGGTCTCCTCGACGCAAGGTCGTGCATCGCCACATCCAGGAACGCCGCCGTGTGGACTTTCTTCTTGGCAACGAATTCTGGTGAGGCGCTGGCTGCAGGCGTATCGAACGTCGCCAGAATCCGATCTCGAATCCGTTTCTCGTCGCCGGGCTTGGACAAGACCCAGATGCCTTTGAACAAGGGTGTCAAGCGTCGCGAACGCGCCAAGACGCTTCGCGGGGATGCTACTTCACCTCCGCCGAATCGCCTTCTGCGCAGTGCGAGCTTCGAACTCGTCGCTGTCGTTGCCTGCAGCGCGCACCGCCTTCTGGGTTGTGACGAAACCCTCGAGCGCTCCCGCGACGCGCTCGATCGGTACCGCACCGCCGCGGCGCGCTGTCGCGATGAACGCCTCGACGCTCTCGTGTGGAAGGCGCATCGACTTGCCAAGCGCTCGAACGATCGCGGCGTAGTGCTCCGGGTTGCGAGGGTCGAGCATGAGCGCGTTCTCGGGCGCGGCGTACTTGTCGAGGAACGCTTCACGCGAGGTCTCCAAGTACGAGTAGAGGCCGCTCGACACGAGGGGACCGACGACGCCGTGGAGCCGTGCCTTGTTGATCGACTGCTGCGACGCGCCGACGACGTCCGCGATGGCTTGATCGCTGCCGAGCTTTTCGTAGAGTTGCACGAGCACGGTCTGGACGGCGACGCGCTCGCGCTCTGGAAGAGTCGTGTGACGGGACATGGCCATGAACATACGTCCGGATTGGTAACGTTACAACTCAATCTGGAGACAAATCGTCCGCGCCCCACTTGTGCAAGTCACTCTCGAATGCATAGTAATGGCGTATGCGCATCCGCTCCCTTGCCGCCGCCCGCATCGCCTCCTTCCTCGTGCAGTACGGAGCCAAGTCCGCACTCGCGCGTGAGCTGGGCGTGCGCCAACAGACGATCTGGAACTGGCTCAACGGGTACGCGCGCCCTCCGCTGCGGCGCATGATCGAACTCGAGAAGCTCTTTGGCGTGCCCGTCCACGAGTGGGCCGTCGACGCAGCGCCCGCGACCAAGTCCGTCGCCGATGGACATGTCGACCGCGCGCGTGCAGCAGCGCAGGCGCGTCTTCGCCACGCTCGCGAGCTCGTCGAGCAGGCCGAGAGGGAACTCCGCGAATGAGACCGCGCGTTGATCTGTCCCCGACGGACTCTGCGCTCGTACAGCTCGTGGGTGCTTGCCGTGGACTGGGCGAAGGAGAGCTGCATGTGCTCGAAGCGATCGCCAAGCGCCTGCGAATGGGACGACAGCAATACGGTGCGCTGAAGCCCGCTCTCGATCCTCGTGATTGGAAACGCGAGGCGACCGAAGAGTTGCTCGACGGTTGCGTGTACCTCGCGTGTGAAACCCTGCGTGAACGGAGCAAACCATGAGTCTGACGGATGTCTTGAGCGGTCGAAAGCGTTGGATCATTGAGCACGCGGAGGCGATTGCTCGGTTGCGCGAGCTTCCGGACCACTGCGTCGACGCGCTCGTCGCAGATCCACCCTATTCGAGCGGCGGAATGACGGCAGCAGACCGCAGCCGACCCGCGCGAAACAAGTATTCGCAATCGGGTTCCGCAGTTTACGGGCCCGCGTTCGATGGAGACAATCGCGATCAGCGCGCGTTCTTCCTGTGGTGTCAGCTGTGGCTGACCGAGGCGCACCGCGTGCTCAAGTCGGGAGCGGCAGCGTGCGTGTTCAGCGACTGGCGACAGCTCCCGACGGTGACCGACGTGCTGCAGGTGTCTGGGTTTGTGTGGCGAGGCATCGCGGTCTGGTCGAAGGGAGGCGCAGCGCGTCCGCAGATGGGCCGATTCCGCAACGACGCCGAGTACGTCGTGTGGGGGAGCAAAGGTCCGATGGGGCGAGGCAAAGACATCGGCGTGTTGCCTGGGACGTGGACGAGCGCACCCGTGCCGATGCGCGAACGCGTGCACATCACGCAGAAGCCCGTCTCGATCATGACGCGCGCGGTGTCCATCTGCGCACCAGGCGGCGTGGTGCTCGATCCGTTCTGCGGCTCGGGGTCAACAGGCGTGGCCGCGCTTCGCTCGGGCCGACGATTTATCGGACTCGATCAGAGCAGCGAATGGGCGGACATTGCTCGCGACCGGCTCGGTGGCGAGGACGGCAACGTCCGCCAAGCCGCGTGAGTCGCGTACTGTCGTTTGCGTTGCGGTACGCGGCGCGAGGGTGGCATGTCTTCCCATGCGCGCCACGAGGCAAGCAGCCATTCGGCAGGCTCGCGCCTCGTGGCGTCTACGACGCGACGATCGATGCGACCATCATCCGTGGATGGTTTCGTCCGCACTCGTCATTGAACCTTGCTATCGCATGCGGCGCATCGGGTCTTGCCGTGCTCGACGTCGACACGCGCGATGGGAAGGTCGGCGACGACGAGCTCGGTGCGTTGGAGCAGCGACACGGTCACCTTCCCATGACGCCACGGGCGATCACTGGGTCGGGCGGACTGCACTACTTCTTTCGCGCTCCCGAGCAACGACTTCGCAACGGTCCGCTCCGTGCCTGCGCCAACGTCGAGATGAAAGCCGCGGGAGGCTACGTGCTCGCTACTCCCAGCATTCATCCGGATACGCTCCGCGAGTACGCATGGGACGTGGGAGCGCTGCCGAGTGAGACTTCCCTGGCAGAACTTCCCGAGTGGTTGATCGACCTATCGCGCGAACGTGCACGGCCAACATCCATCACGCCTGTCGGTCCAGTCGCCGACTCGTTCCTCGGTGTTGGTTTCGAGGCGGCGGGGTGGATCGGTCGGTCACTGCCCGATGGGAAGTACGCCGTGCGCTGTCCGTGGTGGACTGACCATTCGGACGGTCGAGGTCAGGGTGACGACTCGAGCACCGTGCTGATGCCACCGACCAGCCGTGCGAAGCTTGGGGCGTTTGTGTGCTCCCACGCGCATTGCGGAGCCCGAAGCATTTCTGATCTCATCGCTGCGATTCCGCCCGACGCCCTGCGCGCGGCGATTGAACGACAGCCTGCGGCACTTGGGGCAATTCGGCGGCGAGCAGGATTGGAGGTAGCGGCATGAGCGGCGGCATCACGCATCGATGTACCGACATGCGCAACGCCGAGCGCCTCGTGGAGCTTCACGGCGACGATCTGCGCTTCGTCGGCGCGTGGTCGCGATGGATCGCATGGGACGGCAAGTGCTGGAAGCTCGACGACAACGGCGCTGTCATGCGCGCGGCTACGGCTACGGCTCGGCAATTGGTCGAGGAGGCGCTTGCAGAACTCGCCGTCGCCAATCAGGTGTTCGCCGCGGCTCCTCAGAACGAAGCGGCAGCGACTTCCAAGAAGGACGCCGAGCGCGTGCTCGCGTGGTGCATCGGATCGCAGAACGAGCGGCGCCTTGCAGCGATGGTCGCGCTCGCGCGAAGTATCTCGAGCATTGCCGTACATCACAACGCGCTCGACGCCGATCCACAGGTGCTCAACGTCCAGAACGGCACGCTCGACCTCGTCACCGGCGAGCTGCGTTCACATCGGCGGGCGGACCTCCTCACCAAAATCGCGCCGGTCACGTTCGATGCGGCGGCGACATGCGGCATTTGGGAAGCGTTTCTCACGCGAGCGATGGGAGGTGACGACGAACTCGTCCGGTACCTCCAACGCATGCTCGGCTATTCGCTGACCGGCCTCACGCGAGAGCACGCGCTGGGCTTTTTCTTTGGCGGTGGCGCCAATGGGAAGAGCACGTGTTTGTCGACCATCCACGCGATGCTCGGCGACTACGCCGCACCTGCGCCGCGGGGACTGCTCTTTCGCGCGAAGGGCGAGCGCCATCCAACCGAGCTCGCGTCTCTCTTCGGTCGCCGGTTTGTGACGTGTGCGGAGATTGAATCGGGTCAAGCGTTCGACGAGGCGTTCGTCAAAGACCTCACCGGCGGTGATGTGCTCACGGCGCGGCGTATGCGCGAAGACTTCTGGTCGTTCGTGCCGACACACAAATTGTTCATCGCCGGCAATCACAAGCCTGTCGTGCGCGGCGATGACGACGGCATTTGGCGGCGCATGCGCCTCGTGCCCTGGACGGTCACCATACCGCCCGACGAGCGCGACCAAACGCTCGGTGAACAGCTTCGGGCCGAGTTGCCAGGCATCCTCGCATGGTGCGTACGTGGCTGCGTTGCGTGGCAGCAACACGGCCTCGGCGAGCCTCCTGCAGTGAAGGATGCGACCGCCGCATATCGCAGCGAGAGCGACGTGCTCGGCCAATTCTTCGACGCGAATCTCGTCTTCGAACCCCCCGCTCGCGTTGTCCGAAAGACGCTGCGAACAACCTACGAAGAGTGGTGCACCGAGCAGGGCTACGAACCGTTTGGTGCGCGCCGCTTCGCCGAGCGCCTCCGCGCCCGAGGTGTCGTCGACAAAGCCGTGCGTGAAGGCGTGCGCGTACTCGATGGGTGGGCGGGGGTTCGCCTTGCCACAGCCGAAGAGCGTGCCGCTCGGGTGTGGGGCGTAGGGACTGTAGGGACTGTAGGGACTGTAGGGACCGCGGGGACTGTAGGGACCACGTCGTCATCTGCCACCATGACCAGCGCTGGAGACATCATGCCGGAAGAAAGTCCCAACATCTCAGCTACGTCCCTACAAACCGTAGGGGGTAGGGAGGAAGTAGGGGTCCACTCCCAGTTTGTCAGATCACGCGGGCGCGCAGATCACGACCAACTAGAAAACCACCCCTACGACATCCCTACGTCCCAACACGCGAGCGAGGAGCTTTTCGGCGACTGGCTTGACCGCGAGTTGGGTCTTCCCACGGGCACGGACGAACCATGATGAGCGTTTCAGTCAGCATCGGGCATGCGATGCGGGCGCACCGCGACAGGCGCGTCCTCAGGTCCGCGCCAGTAGGGTTCGACGTGAATCCATTTTCGATCTGCGCGACCCGTGCCGTGCGCAACTCGCTTGAAGTGTCCGCGCACGAGCGTTTGTACCGTCGGCGAAGCGCGACGTTGCCCAGCGATGTACGCGGCGATCGTGACGCGGCAGTCGACCTTCACGTCGCGCAAGAGGCGATGTACTCCACTCGGCGCCGGACTGTCCTCTTTGGCGTGACTTGTGGTCGGAACCTTGACGCGCGACGGATCGGTCATCTCGAGTTCGGTACCCACGACGAGCCTCACCAAACAATCGCGCGCCCGAGTCACCGCGCCAGCGTCATCAGCGAGAGCGCCCACCGCAACGTCGTCGAACTCCGGCAACGGGAAGGTGAGCTTGGTCGTAAGGGCGAAGTGCGAGTCACGACTGAAAATGTTCGCGTAGCTCACCGCGTCTGGCGCGTGATGCCATACCGCGACGACATCGAACGAGGTGACGCGTCCATGCGTGTTCACTTGGACGAGGCCGGAGGGGATTTCGATCGTGTACGCGGTCCACGGGGCGCACGTCATCACTTCCGGGTCGTCGCCCGCACGAGTGGCCATGAGCGACGCGGCCAGTTTGTGACCGACCACTACCCGCTGAAAGCCGCTCATCGCCCACGCCAATACCCAACCGATCGCGACGCCACCATCCGCACGTCGGCGGTGCGCGAGCGCGTGGGCTATCGGGTGCTCGCGATTCGCTTTCACCCAGCGCCCGACACGATCCATCCACACGCGCCCAGGCTCGGTGGGCAGCGGTTGAACCTCCGCGAGCAGCAGTCGTCCAAGCGCGACGTTCTCGTCAATGCGAAACACCGGAGCAATCCTAGCGTGACCGCGCGACCCAGTTACGATTTGGAATCGCGCTACGTCCGCAGCCCACTTTCGCCATCCCCCGGTCCTGAGTTCCCCGCGACTGTTCGAGGGGGGTCATGTCGCGCGCACGTGCCGTCACGCCGCATCCTGGATGTTGCGGCGCCTTCAGCCGTGCCGGTGTTGGTGGTGAAGGTCGCCGCCGTGGGCATGCTCGTGCTCGGCGGCTTCGTGGCGGTGTTGGTGACTGTGCTCGCCCGCGAAGGGTGGCGAGTGCTCGTGGTCGTGATGCTCGTCGTCGTGGCGATGCGCGTGCTCATGCTCGACGGCTTCGTGGCGATGGCGGTGTCCGTGCTTCTCCGTCGCATGAAGGTAGATGCCGAGGCCAAACAGTGCTGCAGCCACAAGCGTGGCGACCGGATCACCACGCTCTCTCAGGCCCCATGCGACGACGGCACCGACGAAGGGCGCGAGCGCGAAGATCGAACTGGTGCGGCCGGCCCCGAGCTGTCGCTGCGCGAGCAGGTACCATCGGAGGCTGAGGCCATATCCAGTTGCGCCACACGCGAGGAGACCTGCAGCCGCGCGCTGCCGGCCTGCCAGACGTCGCCGATGCAGACCTCGCCCTCGGAGGCGCCCTCGACGGAGAGGTTCTCGGCGAAGT
>ENA-OFCD01000222-OFCD01000222.1-metagenomes-genome-assembly--contig:-NODE-222-length-38549-cov-3.969865_pt1 | contig 38549 bp, 35 predicted proteins | sample MGYA00153392_OFCD01 | MGnify analysis MGYA00153392 | reverse complement strand
TCGCCGACTACTACGGCGGGTCTGCAGGCTGAGCCGGGTCGGGCTCGGTCAGACGGTCCAGGTGTTGAGCTGGAATGCGCCGGCCTTCCACGCCGTCAGCGCCGAGTCGAGCACATCGAGCGGGTTGAACGCCTTGATGCCCTCGATCAAATCGTCCTCCCGCATGCCGTAGAGCGCACCCATGGCGAAGCGGCAGGCGTAGATCTTGGCGCCCTCGTCCATCAAGACCTTGAGCTGTTTGTTCATCGACAGGTTGCCGGGGAAGCCCTCCTTGCCGACCGACGGGTAGCCGCGCGAACCCGAGCCGATCAGGACCGCCGGGCCGTACAGGACGATGCTGACGTCGAGGTCAGCAGGTTGACCAACGCGACGGAACCCTCGAAGGGCACCGAGTGGATGAAGACGAACGCCTTCTGACCGGGCTCGGCCTGGATGTCGGGGAAGACCTTCTCGCTCGTGTCGTAGAGGACATCGCCCTCGACGGGCTTCGGGATGTCGACGGTCTTGGTGGTCATGCGGTGTGCCTCCTGGGCCGGGTGGGAGTGCTGACGAGACGGGTTGGTGCCGTGCCATATCCGTGCCATGCGGGTCAGACCGCCGGGCCTTTCGCCTGGGCAGGCGTGTGCCAGGTCTGCTGATGGCTGCCGGGAAGGGCGTTGGCGACCTTGGCCCGGAGCGCGTAGGGAAGCAGGTAGAAGGCCGGTGCGTAGACCTTCTGCCAGAAGATGTCGGCGCCTCGTGGGGTGGGTGCGGTGAGTCCGTTGCTGCGGGCCACCTTGGCTTAGTGGAACTCAACTATGGAATGGCACGCATCATCCAAGAGGAACGTCGAAATAAGGCCAAAGAGGTAAAGACAAGGATTGTCTTGCGACCGGTTGCAGTCAATGACAATGGGTTTGAAGTTGTTAAAAACGAGGACGGCTCATTTACCGTTACCGGCGAAAAGCCGGAACGCTTTGTTCGTCAGACCGATTTTGGTAATGCAGAAGCGGTTGGCTATCTCGCGGATCGTCTTGCCGCTCTCGGAGTTGAAAAGGATCTTTTTAAAAAAGGAGCTCGACCAAAGTCTGAGGTTCGAATTGGAGTGGGAGATAAAGCTGTCATCTTCGATTGGGAACCATCCATTGAAGCGGGCGCCGAATTACTTGCAAGTCCTCGCGGAACAGATCTTCGCCTGGAGTCTCCGTGGGCTGGTCGTTATATTGAAGATGATGTGGATGAACTCTCGGAAGATGAGATCGCGATGCAGTGGGAGTACAAGGTGGCGGATCCAAAAAGTCCAAGGACCGCGGGCTGATTTATGCTTCGCCAAGTAGTAACAAACGCGAAAAGAGTAGTAATCAAGGTTGGTTCTTCAACTTTAACAGGTAGCGCAGGACATGAACTTGATGAGAGCGCCGTTACCGCTTTAGTCGAAATTGTTGCGCGATTGCGCCAACGTGGAGCAGAAGTTGTACTTGTGTCCTCCGGTGCAATTGCAGCGGGACTGGCGCCGTTAGGCCTTAAGGTGCGGCCCAAAGATCTTGCAACGCAACAAGCAGCTGCCTCGGTTGGTCAAGGTCGCCTGATCGCCAGTTATAACAGAGCCTTTGACCAGCATGAAATTGTCTCTTCTCAGGTGTTGCTCACAATCGATGATGTTGTACGCCGCTCCCATTACCAAAACGCACAACGCACCCTCTTTCGGCTGATTCAAATGGGTGTGGTTCCAGTCATCAACGAGAACGACTCGGTAGGGGTCTCTGAAATTCGCTTCGGCGACAATGATCGTTTGGCCGCCTTGGTCTCACATTTAATTGGAGCAGATCTACTAGTTTTAGTTACTGATGTGGATGGACTTTATGACGCACCGCCTTCTCACGTTGGTGCCAAGCGGATTTCCAGTGTTTCTGATGTAAGTCATCTTGGTGATATAGAAATTGGAGGTGTGGGTTCTTCCGGAGTTGGTTCTGGTGGGATGGTCACGAAGGTTGAAGCGGCCCGTATCGCTACCGGGGCTGGCGTCAATATGTTGCTCACTACGCTCGGGGAATTACCGGCGGCGCTTGAAGGTGAAGATGTAGGAACACTCTTTGCGGCGCGCACAGATCGAAAACCCTCACGCCTTTTGTGGCTTGCACATGCTTCAACACCTCATGGCAAACTCTTACTGGATTCTGGCGCAACAAGTGCCATCAAAGAGCGAGGGACCTCTCTCTTGGCCGCCGGAGTATATGGTGTAGAGGGCGAGTTCATCGCGGGAGATACTGTTGAATTATTATCTCCATCTCGAGAGGTGATAGCCCGTGGGCTTGTGGCCTTTGACTCAATAGAAATCCCTGCAATGTTGGGTAAAAGTACAAAGCAATTAGCTCAAGAGTTGGGGCCAGAGTACGAACGTGAGCTAGTTCATCGTGACGATCTCGTACTTCTCTGAATCAGATAAGGTTGGCCCATGGCCGCTCTCTCTCGCGATGATGTTGCACATCTAGCCAAATTGGCGCGGATCGATATGAACGAAGCTGAACTCGATCATTTGGCCCAGGAGATGGATATCATTCTTGTGGCGGTGGCTCGCGTGCAAGAAGTGGCAACGAGTGATGTGCCTCCAACTTCACACCCTATTCCTGTAAATAATGTCGTCCGCGAAGATCGAGTTCGCCCCAGTTTGACCTCGCAAGAAGCGCTTTCTGGCGCACCTGCTCAAAGTGAAGATCGATTTAAGGTTCCCCAGATTCTCGGTGAAGAATGACATCCATCAGATCTACCGCAGCTGAAATGGCAAGCGCTCTCGAATCGGGCTCTACAACTTCTGTAGCGCTCACTGAGGCTCACTTTGCCCAGATTGAAAAAGTTGATGCAGCGGTTCACGCTTTTCTCTATCTCGATCGGGAGGGCGCTTTAGCCCAGGCTCGCGCCGTGGATGCCAAGCGTCAGAGCGGTGCAGCCCTAGGACCGTTGGCGGGAGTCCCACTGGCCCTAAAAGATGTCCTGGCTCAGAAGGGTGTTCCAACAACCTGTGGCTCCAAAATGCTGGAAGGTTGGCGCCCTCCCTATGATGCGACGGTTGTTACCAAGCTTAAAGAAGCTGGCATTGTTATCTTGGGCAAGACCAATATGGATGAATTCGCCATGGGTTCTTCCACGGAAAATTCAGCATATGGCCCCACTCATAATCCCTGGGATCTGACTCGTATTCCGGGTGGCTCTGGCGGGGGTTCCGCCGCAGCGCTCGCCGCCTTTGAAGCTCCTCTGGCGATTGGTACAGATACCGGCGGCTCAATTCGCCAACCGGCTGCTGTGACGGGAACGGTAGGAGTAAAGCCAACTTATGGTGGGGTCTCGCGTTACGGGTTGATTGCGTTCTCGTCCAGTCTCGATCAAGCGGGACCTTGTGCTCGTACAGTTTTAGATGCCGCGTTACTGCACGAAGTTATTGCTGGACACGATGAGCGAGATTCAACTTCTATCAACGCCCCCGTGCCTCACGTTGTGCAGGCCGCCAAGAAACTCGATGTCAAGGGGATGAAAATTGGCGTCGTCAAAGAGTTACAAGGAGAAGGATTTCAATCGGGAGTTCTCTCTCGATTCCATGAAAGTCTAGAAGCATTGGTTGCCGCGGGGGCAGAGTTGGTAGAAGTTTCCTGTCCGACCTTTGACTATGCGCTCGCCGCTTACTACCTGATCGCTCCCAGTGAGTGCTCCTCGAACCTCGCGCGTTTTGATTCGATGCGTTACGGAATTCGAGTTGGGGATAACGGGGAGAGAAGCGCTGAAGAGGTTATGAAACTAACTCGTCACGAAGGTTTTGGAGCTGAAGTAAAGCGTCGCATCATCTTGGGTACCTACGCACTCTCATCAGGATATTACGATGCATATTACGGATCGGCGCAGAAGGTTCGCACGCTATTAATTCGGGATTTCAATGCGGCATTTGCGAAGGCAGATGTTTTGGTATCTCCAACCACGCCAACTACCGCCTTTAAAATCGGGGAAAATGTTGATGATCCTCTCGCCATGTATCTCAATGACATTGCCACCATCCCGGTAAATATGGCTGGTATCGGCGGCATGTCCTTGCCTTGCGGTTTAGCCGAAGAAGATGGCCTTCCCGTAGGTTTCCAAATTATGTCTCCAGCTATGCGCGATGATTTGATGTACCAAGTTGGTGGCACTTTAGAGGCCGCTCTCCTCGGCACGTGGGGAGTTCCGATTCTTGACCAGGCTCCCACGTTGGTGGCTGCGCAATGACCCTTAATTATGAAGAAGCGGTTGAAAAGTATGAGCCAACTCTCGGGCTTGAAGTCCACGTCGAGCTCAACACTCAATCGAAGATGTTCTGCTCGTGCTCAACTAAGTTTGGGGGGGAACCCAATACTCAGACTTGTCCTGTTTGCCTTGGACTCCCCGGAGCGTTGCCTGTCGTAAATGGCAAAGCCATTGAGAGCACGATTCTTATCGGCCTGGCGCTGAACTGCTCTATCGCCCCCTTCTCGCGTTTTGCCCGTAAAAATTATTTTTACCCAGATATGCCGAAGAACTTTCAGACTTCCCAATACGACGAACCAATCTGCGTAGATGGTTTCTTAGATGTTGAAATTGAAACGGATGAGGGCACCCGGCAGTTTCGCGTTGAAATCGAACGGGTGCACATGGAAGAGGACACCGGGAAGTCTCTGCATGTTGGGGGAGCCACGGGGCGTATTCACGGCGCTGAATATTCGCTTCTGGATTACAACCGCGCGGGTATTCCGCTCGTCGAGATTGTTACCAAGATTGTGGGGGGAACCGGAAAGTATGCACCCCAGGTGGCTCGTGCATATGTCACTGAACTTCGAGAGATCCTACGTTCCCTCGGTGTATCTGATGTAAAGATGGAGCAAGGTTCCATGCGTTGCGATGTCAATCTCTCACTCGCAGCAATTGGCAGTGGTGCGCTCGGTACCCGTAGTGAGACCAAGAATGTAAATTCTCTGCGCTCCGTTGAACGCGCCGTGATCGGTGAAGTAATTCGTCAATCAAATCGCCTAGAGATGGGTGAGCGTATTGTGCAAGAGACGCGTCATTTCTTAGAGGAGAGCGGGCAGACTCGCCCTGGTCGTTCCAAGGAGCAGGCCGAGGATTATCGTTACTTCCCCGAACCTGATCTAGTCCCGGTGGTCCCCGATAGCGCCTGGATCGAGGAGTTGCGCGCAACTCTCCCAGAGCGACCGTCGGTGCGCCGCGCCCGTCTGCAGACCGAGTGGTCAGTTCCTGATAAAGAGATGCGCTCTCTGGTCAACGCCGGGTTGCTCGATGTTGTTGCAGAGACAATTGTCTTTGGGGCAGAACCTTCTAGAGCCCGCTCGTGGTGGCTCGGTGAAATTTCTCGCCTCGCCAATGAGAAGGAAGCTGATCCCACCTCTCTCATTACTCCAGTGCAAGTTGCTGAAGTAATCGCTCTCATCCAAGGCGGGGAGCTCACGGATAAGTTGGCCCGGCAAGTGGTCGAAGGAGTAATTGCGGGTGAGGGAACTCCCGCTGAAGTAATTTCCCAGCGTAGTCTCAAAGTGGTTTCTGATGATGTTGCCCTTATGCTCGCCATTGAAGCGGCCATCGCCGCCCAGCCAGATACCGCTGAGCGAGTTCGCAGCGGAAATATTCCTGCTGCCGGAGCGATAATTGGTGCAGTCATGAAAGCTACTGGTGGACAAGCAGATGCGGCAAAGGTTCGTGAACTACTTCTCAGACATTTAGGACAAGGAGAATAACTCCATGAGTGAGCCGAAGAATCCCATGAAACCTCGATCGGGCATGGTGACTGATGGCTTGGAGCGCGCACCTGCTCGCGGAATGTTGCGTGCAGTTGGGATGACGGACGACGATTGGGTGAAGCCCCAGATTGGAATCGCCTCTTCTTGGAATGAAATTACACCATGTAATCTCTCTCTAGATCGCTTGGCCAAAGCTTCGCGCAAAGGCGTGATTGCTGCCGGTGGTTTCCCCATGCAATTTGGAACTATCTCCGTCTCTGATGGAATCTCCATGGGCCACGAAGGAATGCACTTCTCTCTTGTATCGCGCGAAGTTATTGCAGACTCCGTAGAAACGGTAATGCAAGCCGAGCGGCTCGATGGCATGGTTACCTTTGCCGGTTGCGATAAATCTTTGCCCGGAATGATGATGGCGGCGGCTCGCATCGATGTAGCCAGCGTATTTGTCTATGCCGGTTCTACACTCGCCGGTCAGGTAGATGGCAAGGATGTGACGATCATTGATGCCTTCGAGGCTGTTGGTGCTTGCGCCCGCGGCCTGATCAGCCAAGAGAAAGTTGATGAAATCGAACGCGCTATCTGCCCTGGCGAAGGTGCTTGCGGCGGGATGTATACCGCCAACACGATGGCGGCAGTGGGAGAAGCACTGGGCCTTTCCCTGCCCGGATCCGCATCCCCTCCATCAGTTGATCGTCGTCGCGATGATTACGCTGTGAAGTCTGGCGCCGCCGTAGTTGAACTCATTCGCCGCGGTATCACCGCCCGCGATATTTTGACGAAGAAGGCCTTTGAAAATGCCATCACCGTTGTCATGGCTCTCGGGGGATCTACTAATGCGGTCCTGCACTTACTTGCGATCGCGAACGAGGCCGAGGTCGAATTGGATCTCTCTGATTTTCAACGGATCAGCGAGCGCACTCCACTACTGGGGGACCTAAAGCCGTTCGGAAAATTCGTTATGACCGATATCGATCGCGTCGGAGGAATCCCTGTTGTACTTCGGGCGCTACTCGATGCTGGTTTCTTACACGGAGATTGCCTCACGGTTACTGGCAAGACTATGGCCGAAAACTTGGCGGAGTTGACCCCACTGGATCCTGACGGGGAGGTGCTTCACTCTATTCAGAACCCACTCTCTGCCGGAGGAGGAATCACAATCTTGCACGGAACTTTGGCGAGCGATGGAGCGGTCTGTAAGACCGCCGGCGTTGGCGTTGATTTCTTTGAAGGGCCGGCGCGAGTCTTTGAACGCGAGCAGGCGGCAATGACCGCCCTGGAAAACGGAACGATTAAAGCGGGTGATGTCGTTGTTATTCGCTATGAAGGCCCCAAGGGTGGACCCGGCATGCGTGAAATGTTAATGATTACCGGCGCTATCAAGGGTGCTGGCCTGGGTAAATCCACTCTGCTCATTACTGATGGTCGCTTCTCAGGGGGGAGTACCGGTCTCTGCGTCGGCCACGTCTCGCCAGAAGCGGTTGATGGCGGGCCAATCGCCTTCATTGAGGATGGCGATCTGATACGCGTGGATATCGCCAAGAGAACTTTGGACCTCTTGGTCGATGAGGTTGAACTCGAGCAGCGTCGCAAGGGGTTCGCCCCTGTTCCCCATAAGTTCCGCCGCGGGGTTCTGGCTAAGTATGTAAAGGTTGTTGGATCAGCCTCTCAGGGGGCGGTCTGCGGTTAAATAATGTGAGATTGGCTTCTCATATTTTGAGAAGACGCTTATTGGGGTTGACGGCGTCCACCAGAGAAGCGAGAATTAGACCATGACATCCTTAGTGGTGATTCGAGAGCGCGCGATCTAGTCTGACTAGATGGTGCGCTACCCCTCAGTTAAAACTGAGGGGTTTCGTATTTCACGGAGCAAATGTCTTGTGAAAGTGTCCTAGCAGGTAACCCGACAGGGAAGGAGATGAACATGTCAGAACAGATCACCGGAGCGCAGTCCCTTGTGAAATCACTGGAATCTGTCGGTGTGGATGTGATGTTCGGAATTCCTGGCGGCGCCATTCTTCCAGCCTATGACCCCATCTTTGATAGTCGAATCCGCCATATCCTGGTCCGCCATGAACAGGGTGCTGGCCATGCGGCAACGGGCTACGCCCAGGCAACGGGACGGGTTGGTGTCTGCATCGCGACTTCGGGGCCGGGTGCAACGAACCTCGTGACACCTCTTGCTGATGCCCAGATGGATTCAGTCCCCATGGTGGCTATCACGGGTCAAGTCGCCTCCGCGTCGATCGGGACGGATGCCTTTCAGGAGGCTGATATTCGGGGCATCACGATGCCAATTACCAAGCACAATTTCTTAATCACCGATCCAAGTGAGATCTCCCGAGCCATCGCCGAGGCCTTTCACATCGCCGGAACGGGTCGCCCCGGGGCAGTTCTCGTTGACATCGCCAAAGATGCTCTAATAAAGATGACTGATTTCACCTGGCCAACAGCCCTCTCCCTTCCTGGTTATAACCCAATCACAGAGCCATCTGCCGAATCAGTGCGAGATGCTGCTGCTTTGATTGCGGCATCAAAGAATCCAGTTCTCTATGTGGGCGGCGGAATTATCAAATCAAATGCCTCGGCCGAGCTTATGAAACTCGCCGAACTGACTGGCGCCCCCGTCGTCACAACGCTGATGGCCCTCGGCGCTTTTCCGGATAGCCATCCCCAGCATCTAGGTATGCCCGGTATGCACGGCACCGTAGCCGCGGTGACCGCGTTGCAAAAGGCAGATTTACTAATCACCTTAGGAGCGCGCTTTGACGACCGCGTAACCGGCAAACTCTCCTCTTTTGCTCCGAACGCCAAGGTTATTCACGCGGATATCGACCCTGCAGAGATCGGCAAGAATCGCATCGTCGATGTTGCGCTGATTGGTGATCTCAAGGTCACGATCACCGCCCTGCTGCCCGCATTGCGTCAAAGATTTAAAAGTTCAAAGCCTGACCTCACTGGGTGGTGGCTGCAATGCAATAGCTGGCGCACTAAGTATCCGTTGGGATTTGATGAGCCAACCGATGGTTCACTCTCTCCGCAATATGTCATTCAGCGGCTCGGACAAATTGCTGGTCCAGATGCCATTTATGTCGCGGGTGTCGGACAGCATCAGATGTGGGCTTCGCAATTTGTTAATTACGAGAAACCTCGTACCTGGCTTAACTCCGGTGGACTTGGCACGATGGGTTACGCAGTACCCGCCGCAATGGGCGCCAAGGTTGGTGCGCCAGATACCGTTGTCTGGGCAATTGATGGAGATGGTTGCTTTCAGATGACAAACCAAGAGTTGGTTACCTGCGCCCTCAATAACATTCCCATCAAAGTAGCAATCATTAATAACGAGTCACTCGGCATGGTTCGCCAGTGGCAAACCTTGTTCTACAACGAACGCTATTCCAACACCGATCTGCACTCTAAGCGGATTCCTGACTTCGCGAAGCTTGCTGAAGCGATGGGTTGCGTGGGATTGCGGTGTGAGCGTAAAGAAGATGTTGACCGCGTGATTAACGAGGCGATGGCGATCAATGATCGCCCTGTGGTTGTCGATTTCAACGTCCATCGGGATGCGATGGTATGGCCGATGGTTGCAGCTGGAACTTCCAACGATGACATTGTGATCGCTAAGTCGATGGCTCCTGTCTGGGATTCACAGGAGTTATAAATGAGCACACACACACTCTCTGTTCTCGTTGAAAATAGCCCTGGAGTCCTGGCAAGAATCGCCTCTCTCTTTGCGCGCCGTGGTTACAACATTGACTCACTCGCAGTCGGTCCCACCGAGGATCCCAATGTCTCTCGGATGACGATCGTTGTTAATGTCGAAGGCCATGCGTTATACCAGGTTATTCAGCAGACCGATAAGTTAATCAATGTACTCAGCATCACCGAGTTAGATCCAATCGCCTCGGTGCAACGCGAACTCCTGCTCGTGAAGGTAAGCACAACTTCGGAGACCCGCTCGCAGGTCTTGGAAACGGTACAACTTTTCCGCGCTAAAGTTGTTGATGTCGCTCAGGATGCCGTAACGATCGAAGCAACGGGTAACAGCGAGAAGATCCAGGCGCTGTTGCGCGTCTTGGAACCTTATGGCATCAAAGAATTGGTTCAATCGGGTCTCGTAGCAATGGAGCGCGGATTGAAGCCTGGAAAATCACATACCCCGGATCACGACTAAGAAAGGCAGACCCTAAAGTGGCTACCCAATATCACGACGAAGATGCAGATCTATCGATCATTCAATCAAAGAAAGTAGCTGTAATTGGTTATGGTTCACAAGGTCACGCTCATGCCCTCTCACTTCGCGACAGCGGAGTAGACGTTCGAATCGGTCTTGCTGAAGGTTCAGCATCCCGTGCGAAGGCTGAAGCAGAAGGTTTGCGCGTCCTCTCGGTAGCAGATGCAGTTAAAGAGGCAGATGTTGTGATGCTCCTCGCCCCTGATCACGTGCAGCGCCACATCTACAACGATTCCATTAAGCCAAATCTCAAGCCAGGTTCCGCTCTCTTCTTCGGCCACGGATTTAATATTCGCTTTGGTTACATCAAGCCAGAGGCCAATATTGATGTGTGCATGGTCGCCCCTAAGGGTCCAGGTCACCTTGTCCGCCGCGAATTCTCGGCTGGCCGCGGGGTTCCAGTTCTCGTTGCCGTGGAACAAGATTCAACTGGTAACGCCTGGCCACTTACCCTTTCTTACGCCAAGGCGATCGGCGGGCTGCGGGCCGGCGGCATCTTGACCACCTTTACCGAAGAGTGCGAGACCGATCTATTTGGGGAGCAGTCTGTCCTTTGTGGTGGCGCTTCTCAGCTCGTGCAATATGGTTTTGAAACTTTGATCGAGGCCGGGTATCAGCCAGAGGTTGCCTACTTCGAGTGTCTCCATGAACTTAAATTGATCGTAGACCTGATGTATGAAGGTGGAATCGCAAAGCAGCGTTGGTCGGTCTCCGATACCGCTGAATACGGTGATTACGTCTCTGGACCTCGCGTCATTGATCCCAGTGTGAAAGAGAATATGAAGGCCGTACTTGCGGATATCCAAAATGGAAAGTTTGCAGAGCGCTTCATCAACGATCAAGAAGCAGGTGCTCCTGAATTTAAGGCGCTACGTGCCAAGGGCGAAGCCCACCCCATCGAAGCGGTAGGCCGCGAACTTCGCAAGATGATGTCATGGGTCAAGAGCTCATCCAAGGATGATTACAAGGAAGGTTCCGCTGCCCGTGGCTAAACCAATCGTTCTGATCGCTGAAGAATTGAGCCCCGCAACGATTGATGCGCTAGGACCAGATTTTGAGGTGCGAAATTGCGATGGCGCAAATCGTGAAGAGTTACTGGCGGCTTTAGCTGCAGGGGTGGACGCTGTGCTGATCCGATCTGCCACCAAGATGGATGCCGAGGCAATTGCCGCCTCCAAGGGTCTTAAGGTGATCGCTCGTGCAGGTGTTGGGGTCGATAACGTTGACATCCCGGCCGCAACCGCTGCGGGAATTATGGTTGTTAATGCTCCGACTTCAAATATTGTTAGCGCCGCAGAACTTGCTATTGCGCTCTTGCTCGCATCTGCCCGCTTTGTATCACCAGCAAATGCTGCCCTTCGTAACGGTAAGTGGGCTCGTTCGAAGTACACCGGTGCAGAACTCTTTGAAAAGACTCTGGGCGTGGTTGGGTTTGGGAAGATCGGCCAACTCGTGACTGCTCGCATGCAAGCATTCGGAATGCATGTTGTTGCTTATGATCCTTATCTCCTACCTGCTCGGGCAGCCCAGCTCGGGGTTCGTCTGGTTGAACTCGATGAACTACTGCGCATAAGTGATTTCATCACCATCCATCTTCCAAAGACGAAAGAGACCGCCAATCTAATTGGGGTCGATGCGCTCACAAAGGTGAAGCCTTCAGTTCGAATCATCAACGCTGCGCGTGGGGGAGTTCTCGATGAGGCCGCTCTTTTCACTGCCATCACAGAGGGTCGGGTTGCTGGAGCTGGGCTTGATGTATTTGCAACAGAGCCATGCACCGATTCACCGCTCTTCGGACTTGATCAAGTCGTCGCTACCCCTCACCTAGGCGCGTCGACTGATGAAGCACAAGAGCGCGCCGGTATCGCCGTAGCAGTTTCTGTCCGTAAAGCTCTCGCCGGTGAACTCGTTCCTGATGCCTTAAACGTGAAGGGAGGGGTAATTCACGAAGATATCCGTCCATCACTTCCTCTCGTGGAAAAGATGGCGCAGATCGCCACGATCATCGCTGGTGAACTCCCAACATCACTTGATGTGGAAGTACGTGGAGATATCTCTGGACATGACTCTTCCGTGCTGGGAATTAGCGTTCTTAAAGGCGCTCTCGTCGCTGTTGGGGCCGAGTCGGTTACTTATGTAAATGCACCAGGTCTCGCTGCCGATCGCGGGATGACCTCCTCGGTGACAACAAATCCCGAGAGCCCTGAGTACCGCAGCATGATCTCGCTGCGCGCTGCACTCCCCGATGGTCGTTCGATCGTCGTGGATGGAACTCTGATGGGTATTCGTCGAGTCGAGAAGATTATCGGGATCAATGGTTTTGATCTAGATCTGCCTCCTACCGAGCACCTTCTCTTCTTGCAATATTCAGATCGTCCTGGCGTTGTTGGTGCAGTCGGTGGCATTATCGGTGGCGCCGGAATCAACATCGCGGGTATGCAGGTTGCGCGAAGTGAAGCCGGGGGCGAAGCGCTGATGGCCCTTAATATCGATTCGGCACTTTCGGCAGAGATCGTGGCACAGGTACTACAGGAAACCGGGGCCGATCTCGTTCGCGCCGTGACCTTGGTATCGTGATGAAGGAATATTCCGTCGCTGTCATTGCAGGGGATGGCATCGGACCAGAAGTCGTGGCGGAAGGGCTAAAGGTCCTCGATAAGGTTGCCATTAAATACCATCTTAAATTCAACAAGAGTCATTACAACTTGGGCGCGGCTCATTGGCATGCTACCGGGGAAGTGCTTACCGATGAGACCTTGGCAGAGATCGCTCAGAGCGATGTTATTTTGCTCGGTGCTGTTGGAGATCCGACCGTTCCCAGTGGAGTTTTAGAACGTGGCTTACTTTTGAAGTTGCGCTTTGCCTTTGATCAATATGTAAATTTGCGGCCAGCGAAATTGCATGCGGGGGTTAAGTCGCCGTTAGCGACAGAGGCTCCCATTGATTTCATTGTGGTCCGCGAAGGAACAGAGGGTCCATATGTTGGGGCCGGCGGAAATCTGGCTATCGGTACAGATGCAGAGATAGCAACCGAGGAATCACTCAATACACGGCGCGGCGCCGAGCGCGTGATCCGCGATGCTTTCGCTCGGGCATCACTTCGCCCGCGCAAGAAATTGACATTAGTCCACAAGAACAATGTTCTGACACACGCAGGTGGATTATGGACTCGAACCTTTAATGAAGTGGCAAAGGAGTTCCCAACTATAACTACTGATTACCTCCACGTTGATGCCGCCTCAATGTTCTTTGTTACCCATCCAGAGCGCTTTGATGTTGTAGTTACAGATAATCTCTTCGGGGATATCTTGACCGATATTGCGGCTGCGATTTGTGGGGGAATTGGTCTGGCAGCATCCGGAAATATTAATCCAACCGGAAAGTTCCCATCGATGTTTGAACCAGTTCATGGTTCCGCCCCCGATATCGCCGGAAAGTCTTTAGCAGATCCAACTGCAACAGTGATGTCGGTTGCGATGTTGTTGGCACACCTTGGTGAGGATGAGGCAGCGGCCGATGTTGAGCGTGTAGTAGCTGCAGATTTATTGACCCGCGAGGGATCAAAGAGAAGTACTGTTCAAATCGGTGACGCGCTGGCAGGAGCTATTTAAATGAAGATTCACCTCAATCCCAATTCACATCCTGCAGGCGATGCAGCTCGCACGGCAAAGATCGCAGCTGGTGGCTTTGGAAAGTATTACACCGACAACATGGTGGTAGCCCAATGGAGCGAGGCAAGTGGTTGGAGCGATGCCGAGCTAAAGGCCTATGGCCCCCTATCGATTGATCCCGCAACTTCTGTGCTGCACTATGGGCAAGAGATCTTTGAAGGGCTGAAGGCTTACAGCCAACCTGATGGGGGAGTTAGCCTCTTCCGTCCAGAAGCTAACGGTGAACGTTTTCGAAAGAGCGCGGCTCGCATGGCGCTACCAGAACTCCCAGTCAAGGATTTTGTTGAGACGGTTCGGACGCTAGTTAGCCAAGAACGGTCATGGGTGCCACAAAAATTTGGGGAATCTCTCTATATCCGCCCCTTTATGTTTGCCAGTGAAGTTGGTTTAGGGGTACGTCCTAGTAATCAAGCAACCTACATCGTGATAACAACTCCGGCTTCGGCGTACTTCAACCCGGGCAAGGCGGTGACTGTCTGGATCTCTACTGAGTATGTTCGCGCAGCCCCTGGTGGAACTGGCGAAGCAAAGACCGGTGGAAACTACGCTGGCTCACTACTCGCACAGAGGCAAGCAGCAGAGGAGGGTTGTGATCAAGTTGTCTGGCTCGATGCGCTCGAGCGTAAATGGGTGGAAGAGATGGGCGGGATGAACCTTTACTTTGTGAGAGGTAAAGGCGCCGAAGCAACGATCTTTACTCCGCAATTAACAGGAACCTTGCTAGCTGGTATTACTCGCGGTTCAATTCTGACCGTTGCCAAAGACTTGGGCTACAAAGTTGAAGAAGGGATGCTCTCAACTGAGGATTGGCGAAGTGGAGTTGCATCGGGTGAGATCAGTGAAATCTTTGCTTGTGGAACCGCTGCGGTGGTGACTCCCGTCGGGGCCGCCAAAAGCGCACAGGGCTTGTGGGCAACAGGCGATGGCAACCCGGGACCAATCACGATGCAGATCCGTGAAACCTTGCTCGGAATTCAGCATGGGACAATTGAAGATACACATGGTTGGAACGTTCGAGTTTCCTAATGCCAGTATCTGACTCCTTCCATATATATGACACCACGCTGCGTGATGGTGCGCAGCAAGAGGGTCTCAATCTTTCCGTACATGACAAGTTGTCGATCGCTCGCCATTTAGATGATTTAGGGGTCGGTTTTATTGAAGGTGGCTGGCCCGGGGCCAACCCGAAAGACACGGAATTTTTTAAATTAGCCCAAACCGAACTTACCTTGAAGAACGCGACCTTTGTAGCCTTTGGCGCAACGCGTAGACCCGGAGTTCAAGCGGCAGATGATCTACTTTTGCGCGCGCTGCAGGACTCTGGCGCACCGGTGGTCACCCTCGTTGCAAAGAGCCACGATCGACATGTTGAGCTCGCGTTAAAAACCACGCTCGATGAAAACCTAGAAATGATTCGCAGTTCCATTAAATTCTTACGCGCTGGCGGGCAGCGAGTCTTTCTAGATGCAGAACATTTCTTCGACGGCTATCGCTCCAATAAGGCCTACGCCCTTGAAGTAGTAAGAGTGGCCGCCGAATCAGGTGCCGATGTCATTGCACTCTGTGACACCAATGGCGGGATGCTTCCCACGGAACTCACTGACGTGGTGCATCAAGTTCTGCACGGCACTAGCGCACGTCTAGGCATCCATTGCCACAATGACACCGGCTGCGCAATTGCCAATTCACTCGCTGCTATTGATGCGGGTGTCACTCATGTCCAGGGAACGCTGAACGGTTATGGGGAGCGAACAGGAAATGCCGACCTCGTTAGCATCATCGCTAACCTAGAGTTGAAGATGAAGAAACTAGTTCTTCCTGAAGGGGCCTTGCAAGAGTCTTTCAGAATTTCTCACGCCGTTGCCGAAGTAACAAATGTGGCCCCTAGTGCTCGTCAACCCTATGTTGGCGTATCTGCCTTCGCTCACAAAGCGGGGCTACATGCCAGCGCGATCAAGGTAGATCCCGCCATGTATCAACACGAGGATCCTTCGAGCGTCGGAAATGATATGCGGATGCTCGTTTCGGAGATGGCGGGTCGGGCATCGATAGAGCTCAAGTCCCAGGAGTTAGGTATTGATCTTGGTGGCAATAAAGAGGTCGTGGCTCGTGTGGTCGAGCGAGTGAAAGAGATGGAATCTCGCGGATTTACCTTTGAAGCGGCGGATGCTTCTTTCGAACTTTTGCTTCGAGAAGAGATCGCAGGCAAGCGTACGGAATTCTTTACGATTGAAGATTGGCAGACCACTGTTGATGGCGACGCCCAAGGTGGAGTTACATCAAAGGCCACTGTCACACTCACCGCCCACGGTGAAAGTATCGTGACGACTGGATCAGGCAATGGACCAGTGAACGCCATCGACACCGCGCTGCGTTCTGGTCTCAAAAAATTCTATCCAGAGCTAGAACGACTGGAGCTGACCGACTATAAAGTTCGCATCCTTGAAGGTCGTCTTGGTACCGGCGCTGTTACCCGTGTATTAGTAGAAACCAGCGACAGCGATGGTTCGTGGACGACTGTTGGTGTGCACGAGAATGTGATTGCTGCTTCCGCCATGGCGCTCGAAGATGCAGTCACATACGGTTTACTCCGACAAGGTCGTCAACCCACGAGCCCTTAGTTACTCAATTCATGCTTATTTGTCGAACGGAGTCCTTCATTGAATGAAATGTGGCCGATCCAAGACGGAGTTCTGGAACTAGGAGACTTCGCTGTAGAACGTGGTGGGTTTATCAAGGACGCCCGACTTTCTTGGCAATCTCATGGGACGCTCAATTCCGCTCGCGACAATGTCATCGTTTATCCCTGTAGTTATAGTGCAACTCATGGCGATTTGACGTGGTTGATTGGGCCTGACCGGGTTCTTGACCCGACGAAATGGTTCATCGTGATACCAGATATGTTCTCGGGAGGAGTGTCTTCCAGCGCCTCTCAGCAAGAGGATTACCCAGCTCTCGTGACTATGGCTGACAATGTTCGGGCCCAATATCAATTGATAGTAGGGGAGTTCGGCGCCTCTCACATCGCAGCAACGTATGGCTTTTCTATGGGTGCTGGTCAGGCTTATCACTGGGCGGCTCTCTATCCAGAGCTGGTCGAAAGAGCAATCATCGTTTGCGGCAGTAGCCGCACATCGATCCACAATCGAGTTTTCCTCTCTGGATTACTTCGGATCCTTGAAGCAGCTCCCGAGTATCTGGGTGGCGGACGTTTTCGATCTGAACCAGTTCTCGCCCTACGCGCATTCGCTCACGTTTACGCCGGTTGGGGTCTTAGCCAAGATTTTTATCGCGAAAGACTTTTTGAAAGCGTTCTAGGAGCCACGAATTTAGAAGCGTTTCTACGCAGTGATTGGGAGGATGGATTTGCTAGCAAGCGGGCTGCCGATTTATATGCCCAGGCTCTCACCTGGCAAGAAGCTGATATCAGCGCCAATTCTCAATATGAAGGCGACCTGGCTGCTGCATTATCTTCGATCAAAGCCCGAACCCTCTTGATGCCGGGTACAACAGATCTCTATTTTCGGGTCGCAGATAATGAACTAGACCTTCCCTACTTACGCGAGTCTAAATTATCTCCCATTCAAAGTATTTGGGGGCATCGGGCCGGCAGTCCTCAATCCATCCCGCAGGATGAGAAGTTTCTTATTTCAGAGGTGCGATCTTGGCTGTCACAATGAAATTTTTTTTCAGGTAGCCTTACGTGGCATGAGCGCTGAGTTGATTGCTGCATACGAAGAACATCTCGTACTTGTACGCAACCTCGCCGAAAATTCGATCAGAGGGTATGTCAGCGACCTTGAGTCTTTTTTAAAGCATATCGAAACATTGGGAATCGAAGAGTTTTCACAACTTGAACTAACGCATATTCGATCCTGGCTCGCAGAACTTCAAAGTTCAGGAGTTGCCCGAGCAACTATGGCCCGACGCATTGTTTCAATCCGCGCTTTCACATATTGGGCTGCCAGCCAAGGGTGGATCAAGAGTGATATTGGTTCAGAGCTTGCGATTCCTAAAGCACATCGGACTCTGCCCGAGGTTTTAGATATCGCAGATACCGAAACGGTTCTCGCCAGTCTGGTAATGCGGGCGAGTGAAGATCCAACCCCACTTCCGCTTCGGGATTTGGCTCTGATTGAAGTTCTTTACGCCACAGGAATCCGCGTTTCAGAGATCTGCGGGCTTGATATCCGATCAATCGATGACTCTCGCAATACCTTGCAGGTTCTTGGAAAGGGAGGAAAAGAGCGAGTCGTTCCAATGGGAATACCGGCCGTCCAAGCGTTGCGCCAGTACTTAGAAAAGGCCAGACCCGATTTAGCCAAGGAAAAATCTGGCAGCGCCGTCTTCTTGGGATCGCGGGGGAGTCGAATTGACCAGCGCACCGTGCGAGAGGTGGTTTATGAAGCTATGGCGGCGGTGGGTTCCAGGATGGGCCCTCATGGGCTGCGCCATACAGCGGCGACCCACCTGTTAGAGGGAGGCGCGGATCTACGCACGGTTCAAGAGATTTTGGGTCACTCCTCGTTAGCCACTACCCAGATTTATACCCATGTGTCGCCCGAACGCCTACAAAGAGCCTTTGAAACAGCGCACCCTAGGGCTTGAGAACGCCGAATGAACTGCTTTGGATTAAGCATTTGGTTAAGGGTAGAAAGTTGGTTAAGAGGGGAGAACGGATTTGGATGACACGTCAAGACTAACGATATTTAATTTGTTTCTTGCATCTCATTCGGAATACGAACATTTAGAGTTTAAAGAGGCTAAATCAACATTTAGTCGCGAAAAAATATTTGAGTATGTATGTGCGATCGCGAATGAAGGTGGAGGTCATTTATTTTTAGGAGTAAGCGATTCTCATCCACGAGTAGTTGTTGGAACAGCTTCATACCCATCAATCGATGTGATGAACTCTATGAAATTAGATATTTTAAATAAATTTGGGATTAGAGTTGAAATTTATGAACTATTTCCCAACGGCTGCAGAGTTCTAGATTTTCAGATTCCTAGTCGCCCATCCGGTAAACCATTGGAAATAAATGGCCGCTTCTTAATGAGATCCGGAGAAAGTGTAGTTCCAATGTCTGCTGATCAAATGCGAAAAATTCTCTTAGAAGGAGAAATTTCTTGGTACGAAAAATCTGCTCATCCAAATTTGTCAACAGATGAAGTTGTAGAGCTTCTCCACACAGAATCAATATTTGACTTATTAAAATTACCCTATCCAAGGGATTCGGTTAAGGTGTGTGAAAGACTGACGTCCATCAAATTTGTCAAAGAAACAAATGGGACTTTCGATATCTTGAACCTTGGTGCAATTTTAGCAGCACGAGATCTTTCTGACTTTCTTGAAGATATTTCTTTTCGCAAACCTCGCATAGTCGTATATTCGGGAAATTCAAAGACGGAAACGGTTAAAGAATTTGAACTAGATTCAGGACTGGCGGTTGGTTTTGAAGCTTTTGTTACTTTTGCTGGTGAGGCATCGCCAAAAAATCGCCTAGTTGAGGAAGTGATTCGCAGGGAGATAAGAACTTTCCCCTTGATTTGTCTCAGAGAATTGATTGCAAACGCTTTTGTTCATCAAGATTTCACAATTCGTGGTGCGAGCGTGATGGTTGAAATGTATTCGGACCGGGTGGAAATTTCTAATCCAGGATTACCGGAAATCCAGGTAGAAAGGTTTATTGATGACTGGAAGAGCCGAAATGAGGTGGTAGCAGATCTGATGAGACGAATGGGAATTTGTGAAGAAAAGGGTTCCGGGGTTGATAAGGTGATCAACACTGCAGAAGTGCTTCAATTGCCGGCCCCTGAATTTGTGTTGGGTGCTTCTCGAACTATCTCTATATTATTTGCACCAAAGAAGTTTTCAGAGATGACTAAGGCTGACAGAATCCGAGCGTGCTACCAACACTGCGTGTTGAAATATGTGGTTAGAAAACCAATGACCAATAGGTCTTTGAGGGAGCGATTTGGCTTAGATGACAATCAGACAGGGGTTATTTCTGACATTATCAGTGCCACCAAAGAGCAGGGACTTATTGGGCAAGCACAGGGATCGACTAACTCAACGAGACACGCGCAATATGTTCCATTCTGGGCGATCTAAGTTAGTTCTAATTCTTAATTAGACATTTAGTTATTTTTTGTCTATTTTGATTCGTTCTAGATCTCATTTTGTTTAAAGACCCTGACGAACCATTTAACCTGTGGATCGCGGTAAATCCAAATTAAGGGTAAAGATCTAAATTTTGCTGAAATTTGAAGGTAGATGTGGCAATTTAAGTGCTCCGCTCTAAATCCTGAACTTCCTCTGTGAAACTATTAATTTCCTCAAGAGAGTTTGCCCCCATACAATTACTCCAGCAGATCGCAAGATCTGACTTCATGCATCTATCTCGTTTAATCGAGAAGCCAATTCGGTCTCACTTAATAGGTGAGTCGGTGTTCAGATGCTAGGGAATCAGCAAGTAGCTGGTTCGACAACCGAGTGCATGCGCTACCGCATGCAATAAAGGAGAGTGCCGCGATGGCGGTTGTAACAATGAGAGAACTCCTCGACAGCGGGGTCCACTTCGGACACCAGACTCGTCGTTGGAATCCAAAGATGAAGCGTTTTATCTTCGCGGAACGTAATGGCATCTATATTATTGACATTCAGCAGTCACTTGGGCTTATTGATTCAGCCTACGACTTTATTAAGGACACTGTCGCAAAGGGTGGGCATATCCTCTTTGTTGGCACCAAGAAGCAGGCGCATCAGCCGATCATCGAGCAAGCTGCTCGCGTTGGCATGCCCTACGTGACTGAGCGTTGGTTGGGTGGAATGTTGACCAACTTCCCGACTGTCTACAAGCGAATTCAGCGTCTCAAGGAGCTTGAGGGACTCGAGCAGAAGAACGATCAAGTTTTAACAAAGAAGGAGCTCTTGGTCCTTCGTCGCGAGCGCGAAAAACTAACCAAGAACCTCGAAGGTATTCGCAACATGACCAAGTTGCCTAGCGCAATCTGGGTAGTTGATACTAAGAAGGAGCACCTCGCAGTTGCGGAGGCTCGCAAGCTGGGTATTCCAGTTGTTGCTATCTTGGATACCAACTGCGATCCAGACGAAGTTGATTACAAGATTCCTGGTAACGATGATGCAATTCGCTCCATTGGCCTTTTGACGCGCGTCATTGCAGATGCTGCAGTCGCTGGACTGGCAGCTCGTTCCGCCGCTGCTGTAGCAGTGGCTGACAAGGTCGCCGTAGCTGATGAGCAATTCACGGAAGTTGAGTCAGCTCTCGCAGCGACTGATGCCCCCGTTGTAGAAACAGCAGTGGTTGAGACCCCAGTTGTAGAAACACCGGTTGTTGAAACACCAGTGGTTGAAACACCAGTTGTTGAGACACCAGTTGTTGAGACACCAGTTGTTGAGACACCAGTTGTTGAAGAAGTAAAGGGAGAATAATTCGTGGCTTCTTATACAGCTGAAGATGTAAAACGCTTGCGCGAGGCGACCGCCGCTGGAATGCTCGATTGCAAGAAGGCGCTCGATGAGGCCGACGGCAATTACGAGAAAGCAGTTGAAATCATTCGCGTTAAGGGGCTCAAGGGAGTCACGAAACGCGAGGGACGTACAACTTCTAACGGTGTTGTTCTTGCCAAGGCTGAAGGTAACCTCGGCGTAATGCTTGAACTGAACTGCGAGACCGACTTTGTCGCAAAAGGTGAGCGTTTTATCGAGTTGGCCGACGAACTTCTCGCCCACCTCTTTAATTCAAAGATTGCCGTGCTGGAAGCCTTCTTGGCATCTACCCTTCCGACCGGTGTGACCGTTCAGGCCCGTATCGATGACGGTAATGCAACCCTCGGCGAAAAGATTGAACTTCGCAGGATTGCGGTCCTTGAGGGATCCCCAGTCGCTCTTTATCTGCATCGCACTAATCCAGATCTTCCTCCACAACTTGGCGTACTCGTTCAGCTCACAACTGATGCACCCGAGGCTGGTAAGGATGTTGCCCAGCACATCGCTGCATTTGCACCGCAGTACCTAAATCGCGAATCAGTTCCTGCAGAGGCAATTGAGAGCGAGCGTCGTATCGCCGAGGAGACCGCCCGCAATGAGGGTAAGCCAGAGGCATCGATCGATAAGATCGTTGCTGGGCGCGTAACCGGATTTGTTAAGGAAGTTAGCCTCCTCGAACAGGCCTTCGCTAAGGATGCGAAGAAGACGGTGCAACAGATCCTCGATGAGGCGAAGACCGCCGTGTCGGCGTTTCACCGTTTCAGGGTTGGACAGTAATCTCAGCACAGCAGCGTTACTCATCTGAACTCTCAATGTAAGGAGCACTCACTATGGCCCGCACAGGTTATAAACGAGTGCTCCTTAAACTTTCCGGAGAGGTATTTGGTGGAGCTCAAGGTATCGGTGTAGACCCCGATGTTGTTCACGATATCGCCGAACAAATTGCTGAAGTAGTACGAAGCGGCACTCAGTTGGCAATTGTCGTTGGAGGCGGAAATTACTTTCGCGGTGCTGAACTACAACAGCGTGGGATGGATCGGGCGCGCGCCGACTATATGGGCATGCTCGGCACAGTCATGAACTGCCTGGCGTTACAAGATTTTCTAGAAAAAGAGGGTATTGAAACCCGAGTGCAAACGGCGATCACCATGGGTCAGGTCGCAGAGCCCTACATTCCGCTCCGAGCGATCCGCCATCTGGAAAAAGGTCGAGTAGTCATCTTCGGCGCCGGCGCTGGAATGCCATATTTCACAACCGATACCGTGGCTGCGCAGCGCGCTCTAGAAATTGGTTCCCAGGCCCTCCTTCTTGCCAAGAGTGGGGTGGATGGGGTTTACACCGCAGATCCTAAGAAGGATCTTTCCGCAACTAAATACGAGTCCATCAGCTTTGATGAGGTAATCGCCAAATCGTTGGCGGTAGCCGATGCCGCGGCCTTTAGCCTCTGCCGCGAAAACAAGCTCCCGATCGTGGTCTTTGACCTAAAAAATAAAGGAAATATCGCTCGCGCTGTACGTGGCGAGGCAATTGGTACCCTAGTCTCCTAGAGAGTTCCTCTCGTAAGAGTGGATTTTAAGTAGCCTTATTGAAGGAGCAAAATGTCTGATTTAGCAACCGCCTTGGCTGATGCTGGCGCCAAGATGAGCAAAGCGGTAGAAGTCGCCAAAGAAGATTTCGGCTCCATTCGAACTGGTCGCGCCCACCCTGCGATGTTCCAAAAAATCATGGTCGACTACTACGGTAGTTACACCCCACTAGCTCAGCTCGCGACCTTCCAAGTTCCAGAAGCGCGAATGGCGATCATCTCCCCTTTTGACAAGGGAGCTATGGCCGCGATCGAAAAGGCGATCCGGGACTCTGATCTGGGTGTAAATCCTGCTAACGACGGTGTGGTCATTCGAGTTAATTTCCCCCAACTGACGGAGGAACGTCGGAAGGATTTCATTAAAGTCGCTCGCGTTAAGGCTGAAGAATCTCGGGTTTCAATCCGAAATATCCGACGAGCTGCGAAAGAGATGATGGAGAAACTGGAGAAGGATGGCGAGATTGGTAAAGATGACCTTTCGCGCTCTGAAAAAGAGCTAGAAAAGGTAACGACCGATCACGTCTCCAAGATCGATGAACTCCTCAAGCACAAGGAGACCGAACTCCTCGAGGTGTAATTCCACCCAATGAGTTCACTTATATATGGATGACCTGCATTCGATCAATGACGCGATTAATAAGCGCGCAGGAAGAGAACTCATCCCTTCGATTGCAGTATCTGTAATAATTCTCGGGCTAGTCTTCGGAGCGCTAAAGTTAAATCCAATAATCTTTGCTGCTCTCGTTTGGGCTGTCATGCTTCTCGCCATTCGAGAGATCGTGCGTGCCTACAAAGCAGGGGGAATTGATGTAGCCGGGCTCCCGATCTACCTTGCTGCGACAGGAATTCTCGGGGCGACCTGGTTTGGAAAGATTGAAGGTCTCTCCGTTGCACTAGCTGTGGCAATTCCAAACGTTATGGTCTATCTGCTCTTGGCCTCGCCCAAGGAGTTTGTTAAACGCTCAACTGCTGCGGTCTTTGCTATCTTTTATATTCCCTTTTTAGCGGGGTTCATTCTCCTATTAGCTCACTCGCATAGCCCAATCCCTAAAATCTTTACCTTGGTCGTCCTCGTAAGTTTTAACGATACCTTTGCATATTTTTCCGGTGTGCTTTTTGGCAGACATCCGATGGCGCCACATATCAGTCCCAAAAAGACCTGGGAAGGTTTAGCCGGGGCAATAGTTGCTACCACAGTAGGCGCTGCCTTGGTTTTCGCCTACGTGTTAGATGGCTACTGGTGGTTGGGTGCACTCGTGGGAGTGTTAGGAGTAATTACGGCAACTTGTGGAGATCTCATTGAATCCGCGGTAAAACGCGATCTGCAGATTAAAGATATGGGAACTATTTTGCCCGGACATGGTGGCATCTTAGATCGCGTTGATTCACTTCTTTTTACCGCACCATCGGTCTGGTTCGTCTTCGAACTCATCCAACACTTCAAGTTATAAGGCGGTCAATATGAGTGAAGATAACTCTCTTAAATTAGTTTTTGATGAACCGAAGCAGCGCGTCAAACCACCTCGCCATTTTGCCGATCTAGATCCTGAAGGTCGAAAGGCGCTAGCGATAGAACTCGAGATCCCTGCCTTTCGCGCCAACCAAGTCTCCACGCACTTCTTCACTCATCACAATGATGATACCGAGACATGGACGGATATCCCCAAAGAGATGCGCTCCCTGATGGCTGAAAAGTTCACTCCTAAATTAATTACGTTGGTGCGCTCCGTCGAATGTGACGGCGGCACAACGCGGAAAGACCTGTGGCGGTTACACGATGGCGTTCTTGTAGAGAGCGTACTAATGCGTTACAGCGATAGGACTACGGTCTGTATCTCCTCTCAAGCTGGGTGTGGAATGAATTGTCCGTTCTGTGCCACGGGACAAGCAGGATTGACCCGCAATCTCACCGCTGCAGAAATCACCGCCCAGGTTGTTGCTGCTGCTCGGGCATGTGCACAAGGTGAATTACCGGGTGGGCCAACACGACTTTCTAATGTGGTCTTTATGGGTATGGGCGAACCACTGGCTAATTACAACGCAGTGATTCGAACTGTGCGCAACATCACCGCGCCACAACCAGATGGTCTTGGTATTGGTGCGAGATCTGTGACGGTTTCCACGGTCGGATTGGTCAACGGTATTGAAAAATTGATGCAGGAAGATATCCCAGTGACGTTAGCGGTCTCACTTCACACCCCTGACGATGAACTGCGAGATTCTCTGGTGCCGATCAATTCACGGTGGAAGGTGAAGGAAGTTCTCGCCGCCGCCGACGCTTACGCAGAAAAGACTGGACGTAGGTACTCGATTGAGTACGCACTGATCCGTGATATCAATGATCAAGCCTGGCGATCTGACCTACTTGGTCGACTCCTTCGAAATCGCAATGCCCACGTTAATCTCATCCCACTTAACCCAACCCCTGGTTCAAAGTGGACCGCCTCGCGCCACACAGATGAAGCGACATTCGTTGAAATTTTGGAAAGTTATGGAGTGCCTGTAACGGTCCGGGATACCCGTGGACGCGAGATCGATGGCGCTTGCGGTCAATTAGCCGCCGCCGAAACTAATTCCTCTTCCGTACCTGCCGAGTAAAGCGAGATAAACCAATGCGCGAAATTGTGATCCTGGGGTCAACGGGGTCGATAGGTATTCAAGCGTTGGAAGTTATTGCGGCTAACCCAGATAAGTTCAAAGTGATTGCTCTTGCCGCGGGCGGGGGAAATATTTCAGTTCTGATGGCGCAGGCAAGAAATTTTGGCGTAGACCTTGTCGGGGTGAATTCACACGGTGATCAAGCTCGGCTTCTCGCTGGTGATATCAAGGTTATTGATGGCCCAAATGCGTCCACCGAGATCGCGGCGATCTCTTGCGACATTGTGCTCAATGGAATTACCGGGTCGATAGGGCTTGGCCCAACTCTCGCGGCCCTTCGGGCGGGGAATAAAGTGGCGCTTGCCAATAAGGAATCCTTGGTAGCCGGCGGAGATCTCGTCACTTCATTTGGATTGGATCGGATCATCCCGGTTGATTCCGAACATAGCGCGCTCTATCAGTGTTTTATCGCGGGTACGCGTGATGAGGTGAGCCGAGCTATTTTGACAGCCAGTGGGGGAGCATTTCGCGATAGATCCGATCTTTCCAGCGTGACCCTAGCGGAAGCCCTCAACCACCCGACTTGGTCTATGGGCCCCGTTGTCACCATCAATTCAGCAACCTTGGTAAATAAAGGGCTAGAGATTATCGAAGCGCACTACCTCTTTGATCTGCCCTACGAAAAGATTGAGGCAGTCATACACCCGCAATCCGTTATCCATTCCATGGTGGAATTTATTGACGGTGCGACGATCGCTCAGCTGAGTCCACCCAATATGAAAGGGCCAATTGCCTATGCACTAGGTGCTCCGCACCGGATCGCGAAGGCAACGCCTGGCGTTGATTGGAGAAACCCTCAAAATTGGAGCTTTTCACCCGTTGATTCGGCTCGCTTCCCCGCGATTGATTTAGCGAGACACTGTGGGTCCCGAGGCGGCGGTCTTCCGGCTGTCTTCAACGCCGCCAACGAGGTGGCGGTCGATGCGTTTATAAAGGGTGAACTAGCCTTCACCTCTATCGTTCAGATCGTTGCGGCGGTTGCTGCCCAGTTAGACTTCTTGGGGGACTCTCATGTCAGAGATATCTCAGATGTCAGCGCCATAGAGCAGGATGCCCGTCAGGTTGCTCGTTCACTAGTTCTGGAGAGTAGATAAATGTTGCAAGCCCTTGGGGTGCTCGCCTTCGTCGTCGCCTTACTAACCTCGGTGATGATTCACGAGTTTGGCCATTTCTTCTTTGCAAAGCGCTTTGGCATGAAGGTCACGGAATTTTTCCTGGGATTCGGCTACAAAATCTGGTCCTACCGTAAGGGAGAGACTGAGTTTGGCATTAAGGCGATTCCCGCCGGTGGGTACTGTCGCATCGTTGGCATGTCGATCCACGAGGAGTTAAGCGAAGAAGACGCCCCCCGTGCATTCGTCCGTTCCACAACTCTGCGTCGCTTGATTGTTCTAGGAGCCGGTTCGGTTAGCCACTTCATTATCGGCTTCCTCTTGATCTTTGCTATCTTTTTTGGAATTGGGACCTCAACGCCCCTTCCAATAATCAGTCAGGTGCTCCCTTGCATAACCACGAGCACTGTCACGAACGCCTGTACCAAAGGCGCAACCCCCTCGCCAGCTTTCACCGCAGGGCTCAAAACTGGGGATGAGATCATCGCGGTCAACGGCAAGAAGGTCTCTAACTGGAGCCAGGATGTACTTGTCATCCGTAACTCAGCTGGAAAGCCACTCACGCTAGAGATAAATCGAGCAGGGCAACAATTAACAATCATGGTCGTTCCAGCGGGGGTGATGATCAACGGGAAAGAGTATGGAAAGTTGGGGATCCTGAGCAAGATTGGGCTCCAGCGCGAAGGGGTTGGAACATCCCTCCACGACACCTGGTTTCTTGGCTCCAACTTCTTCACCACCAGTATTAAATCGCTGATAACTCTCCCCAGTAAGGTGCCAGCGTTATTTCGACAGAGTTTCTTGGGCGCCAAACGTGATGCCAATGGTCTAGTTGGGGTTGTCGGAGTTGCTCAGGCAACTGCAGCGACTGCAAGTAACCATACCCTTACCTTTGGCGATAAATTAGAGACCTTCTTGCTGATAATTGCCAGCCTCAATATCTTCGTGGGTATTTTTAATCTCCTGCCACTCCTGCCGCTAGATGGAGGTCACATGGCGGTTGCAGTTGCAGACGGGTTCCGCAGAGTGCGCGCTCGCAGGGCAGGGCTCCCTGAACCCAACCCGATAGACCTGGAAAAGTTGATGCCGATCACCGCTGTGGTCTTTATCTTCCTCGTTGCGCTCTCATTAATGCTGCTGGCGGCCGATATCTTCAATCCAGTCCACTTCAATCTCTAAACTGAGGCAGAATAAGGTCATGGTCGATCTCGGAATTCCATCAGCCCCTCCTCCCGTTTTAGCGCCTCGACGTAAGAGTAGGCAGCTCAAAGTCGGCAGCGTCCTGGTCGGGGGCGACGCTCCAGTAAGCGTGCAATCGATGTGTACCACCCTCACTTCAGATATAAATGCCACCCTGCAGCAGATCGCCGAACTCACCGCATCGGGCTGCCAGATCGTTCGGGTAGCTGTGCCAAGCCAGGATGACGCGGATGCGCTCAAGGCAATTGCGAAGAAATCCCAGATTCCAGTGATCGCCGATATTCACTTTCAACCGAAGTACATCTTCGCGGCGATCGATGCCGGATGCGCTGCCGTTCGAGTCAATCCCGGCAACATCAAGCAATTTGATGACAAGGTAAAGGAAGTTGCCAAGGCGGCCGGAGATGCCGGGATTCCTATCCGCATCGGGGTGAACGCTGGCTCACTGGATCCTCGCCTTTTAGCAAAGTATGGAAAAGCGACCCCTGAAGCTCTCGCGGAGTCCGCCCTCTGGGAGGCATCACTCTTTGAAGAGCATGGTTTCTCTGACATTAAAATTTCCGTCAAGCACCACGATCCCGTAACTATGGTGAAGGCTTATCGCCTCTTAGCGGCACAGTGCGACTATCCTCTTCATCTCGGCGTCACTGAGGCTGGTCCAATTTTTCAAGGCACCATTAAATCTGCCACCGCCTTTGGCATACTCCTTGCCGAAGGAATAGGGGACACCATCCGAGTCTCGCTCTCCGCTCCTCCCGTCGAAGAGGTAAAGGTTGGGATCTCGATTCTCGAATCACTCAACTTGCGCCAACGTAAATTAGAGATCGTCTCCTGCCCATCCTGTGGTCGTGCGCAAGTTGATGTCTACTCTCTCGCCGAAAAGGTGCAAGCCGGATTACAAGGAATGACTGTCCCTCTACGCGTCGCAGTTATGGGCTGCGTAGTTAATGGTCCCGGGGAAGCTCGCGAGGCCGATCTCGGGGTTGCCTCTGGTAATGGCAAGGGTCAAATTTTTGTAAGGGGCGAGGTAATAAAGACCGTGCCCGAGTCCGAAATTGTCGAAACCTTGATCTTCGAGGCCAATCGTTTGGCCGATGAGATGGCAGCGGCGGGTGTTGCCTCTGGGGCACCGACGGTGAACGGTCGTTAAGCCGTAATTTTCTTTTCCTTCCTCAGATAAGGTTCTCGCATGTTGCGAATGTCCACCTTATTACTACGCACCTTGCGCGAAGATCCCGCCGACGCTGAAGTGGCGAGTCATCGCCTTTTGGTTCGCGCTGGATATGTTCGCCGTATCGCAGCAGGAATCTACTCTTGGCTTCCACTTGGCTATCGCACCTACCGAAATGTAGAAAAGGTTATTCGCGAAGAGATGGATCGAGCTGGATTTCAGGAAGTTCACTTTCCCTCTCTTCTACCTCGCGAGCCTTATGAAGAGAGCAACCGCTGGGAAGAGTACGGACCCGACCTTTTTCGCCTCAAAGACCGACGCGGAAATGATTATCTTCTAGGTCCCACTCATGAAGAGATGTTCACCCTTATGGTGAAGGGAGAGTTCTCTTCCTATAAAGACCTTCCTCTGTCGATCTACCAGATTCAGACCAAGTTTCGTGATGAGCAACGTCCGCGCTCAGGCATTATTCGTGGGCGTGAATTTGTGATGAAGGATTCTTATTCATTTGATATAGATGATGCCGGACTTGAAGCCTCTTACCAACGACACCGCGAGGCTTATATCAAGACCTTCAATCGCCTTGGACTAAAATTCAATATCGTTTCTGCGATGTCAGGGGCGATGGGTGGTTCAAAATCTGAGGAGTTCCTCGCGCCTTGTCCAACAGGGGAGGATACTTACGTCCTTTGCCAGAAGTGTGGCTTTGCGGCAAATGTTGAGGCTATGGTGACCAAGGTAGCGCCCTTCCAGGGAATTACCCCGCCCGCCCTCGAGGTCTTTGATTCACCTAATACTCCAACGATCGATTCACTCGTTGAACTGGTTAATAATAAATTTGGCGAGAAGATCACGGGTGGTGACACCTTGAAAAATGTTCTTTTAATGGCCGATGGAAAAGCGATCTCGATATTAGTTCCAGGGGATCGTGAAGTGGATCTCAAGCGAGTCGGTGCCAATCTTCCAGGTGTACAGGATTTGCGACTCTTTGAAGATGCAGACTTTGCCAAGTTTCCCGGCTTGATCAAGGGTTATGTCGGACCGCAAGATGCGGCAAATTTTGACATCACCGTGTATGCCGATCCGCGAATTGTGATGGGCTCGAGTTGGATTACTGGTGCAAATGCGCGAGATAAGCACGCCCGTTTTGTCACCCATGGTCGGGACTTCACCGTTAGCGCATTTGTTGAGGCGGCGGAGGTCAAAGCTGGGGATCCCTGTCCTACCTGCGATACCCCCGTCGTTATCGACCGAGCCATCGAGATCGGGCATATCTTTCAGTTAGGACGCAAGTATGCGCAGGCTCTTGGTCTCACCGTCCTAGACCAGAACGGAAAGGCTCAGGTCGTCACGATGGGCTCGTATGGCATTGGGGTATCGAGGGCGGTGGCAGCGATTGCAGAGCAGAGTTATGACGAACTGGGACTTAATTGGCCACGTGAAATTGCTCCGGCAGAAGTGCATCTCGTTGCAGCGGGTAAAGACGCTGCTATCTTTGAATTTGCAGAGAAACTTTCCGAGGAGCTAGAGAGTGCTGGCCTCACAGTCCTCTTAGATGATCGCCGCGAAGCTAGCGCTGGAGTGAAATTTAAGGATGCAGAGCTAATTGGGATTCCATATATTGTCATTGTTGGCAAGTCACTAGCTGAAGGCAAGATTGAGTTTCGGATCCGAAAGACGGGTCTGAAGCAAGAGTTCGCTAAGGAAAGCGCCGTGTCGGAAATTCTCCGCGCAATTCATTCAATTCATTGAAGCTATGTCGGTAGTTAATTTTCTCTTTCTAGCGCTCGCCGCGGGCTTCGCAGGCTTTGTAGATGCGGTTGCTGGTGGGGGCGGACTGGTTCAACTTCCCGCCCTTTTAATTGGGATATCAAATAAACCGATTCCCATGATCCTTGGAACCAATAAAATTCCTTCAATCTTTGGTACAACAACCGCCGCGGTCTCTTACTTCAAAAAGGTACGACCAGATCTTCGACTAACTATCACGATGGCGCTACCAGCACTTATCGGTTCTATTGCAGGTGCACATTTAGCTGCTCATTTTCCAACAACGGTTTTTCATCCTCTGATCTTGATCTTATTAGTACTTGTGGGTCTTTATACCTGGCGTAAACCCGACCTTGGCTTAAGTGAACGATTGCGTTACACGCATGTAACAAGACTCTGGATTGTTGCAGCTTGCGGACTCGTTATTGGATTTTATGATGGAATATTTGGTCCGGGCACGGGAACTTTTTTGGTCTTCTTACTGGTAATAGTTGTGGGGTATGAATTCCTAAAAGCGAGCGCAACTGCAAAGTTGGTTAACATCGCTACCAACTTCGGCGCGATCGTGACCTTCCAACTCGGAGGTCATATTTGGTGGCGACTTGGTCTAGCGTTAGCGGTTGCTAATGTAGGGGGCGCAATAATTGGATCCCGAATGGCGATTCGAGGCGGCTCCCCTCTCGTACGAAAGATCTTCCTTGTGGTGGTGGCGGCCCTCATCGCTAAGTTGAGTTATAGTTGGTTTTACAATTAAATAGCGGAAAGTGAGCCAGGCATGAGTGTTATTGAGGTAATTTCCTCGACTTTAGCCCCAATTATTTCGGGCTCTGGCTTTTATCTGGAAGAAGTCACTCTCTCTAGCGATGCTCCCAAGATTCTAACCGTCATCATCGATGGTGACACGCCTCTTAATCTGGATCAGGTCACCTCTGTGACTAAAGAAATCTCGGAGCTTCTTGAACAACTCCCCGAACTTGGCGATTTCCCCTTTACCCTCGAGGTCAGTTCCCCGGGGATCGATCGGCCATTAACGCTGCCGCGCCACTGGCGCAAGAATTTAGGGCGTTTGGTGACGATAACACTTCAGGATGGCTCAGTTGTAAAAGGTCGTATTGGTGAATTAGTTGATCATTTGATAAAAATTGATGAGCGAGAGCTAGCGCTTTCAGATATTGCTCGAGCGCAAGTGGAAATTGAATTTAAATCCCTGAAGAAGGGAGATCAAGAATGAGCGTTGATGTAGATGCACTTCTCGCAATGACCGTCGAGAAGGGAATTCCCCTTGAAAAGTTGATCAACTCGATTGAGCAGACTGTTACTGAGGCGTATAGCGAGAACCTAGAAGCAATGCCGCAAGGCCGCGCAGTTCTCAATCGTCAATCGGGTGAAATCTTGATCCACGTACCTCAATTTGATTCAGAGGGAATATATACGGGCACCACCACCGATATGCCCGAAGGATTTGAAGCAAAAATCAAATCGCTGGTTCGCAAAGTGCTCAAGGAGAAGATGCGCGCGATGAATGACGCAGGAGTCGTTGCGGAATTTACAGCCAACGTCGGTGACATTATTTCAGGGATCGTACTTCAAGGTCGTGACCCAAATATTATTTATGTGGATCTGGGTCGTACTGAAGGCAAAGTGCCTCTTCAAGAACAAGTTCCTACCGAACACTATAAACACGGTGATCGTATTAAGGCCTACGTTGTCGATGTGCGACAGGGAGAGAAAGGTCCTGAAATTACTCTTTCGCGGACCCATCCACTCTTCGTCAAGATGCTCTTCACCCTGGAAGTTCCAGAGCTAAAAGATGGTGTTGTTGAAATCGTTGGAATCTCGCGCGAAGCAGGGCAGCGTTCAAAGGTTTCAGTCCGCTCTCATCGCAGTGGGGTAAGTCCCAAAGGCGCGCTGATCGGCCCGATGGGTGCCCGTTCAAAAGCGGTCATGGATGAACTTCACGGAGAGAAGATCGATATCGTCGATTTCTCCGATGATCCCGCGGTCTATGTTGCTAGCGCCTTGGCCCCTGCCCGGGTTACCAGTGTCGAAATCGTGGATCTGCTAGCGAAATCGGCCAAGATAATTGTTCCCGATTTCCAACTCTCTTTGGCGATCGGTAAAGATGGTCAAAATGTTCGCCTTGCGGTCAAACTCACTGGTTGGCGCATGGATATCCACCCTGATAACCCGGTTGAGAGGCTGCTAAAACCTAGTGAAATAGCCCGGGCTCAAGTAGCTGCCGAAGAGGCGGCTCAAGTGGCCGCCGCGAATGAGGAATTACGCCTCCGCGCCCCTAGCGAGTAAGGTTCTCCCTAATGGTCCCGATGCGCAGTTGTATTGCCTGTCGGAGCCGGGAGAGTTCCAAGGAGCTCCTCCACCTTGTGGTAATCGATGGTCAGGTAACTCCAGACCCCGATCGCATGCTGAGTGGACGGGGAGCCTGGCTGCATCCGAGATGTTTCGAGGTAGCTAAGGCTAGAAGATCTTTTCATCGGGCATTTAAGTCCGGCGGCGATCTCCTCACCGCAGAGTTAGAGCTGTACCTCAAACCTAGTTTGATGATCACCAAGGAGCAAAAATGAAGGCACATAACCAGCCATGAGCACCGCCCGCTCATGAGTAAGGCATTTATTTAGGCTTCAGCGATATACGCAGGGGCCGAGAACCAGGAAGGCAACTGTGGCAAAGGTCCGTGTTTACGAGTTAGCAAAAGAGTTAGGGCTCGACAGTAAAGAGCTCCTCGCTAAGTTACAAGAAGTTGGCGAGTTCGTTAAATCTGCATCATCAACGGTAGAAGCGCCTGTCGTGAGAAAGTTGATGGAAAAATTCCCGGATATGAAGCCGGCTGACGGTGCTCCAGCAAAGAAAGCATCGGCAAAGAAAGCTGTTGCCAAAAAAGCTGAACCCACCCAAGCGGAGATTGACGCTGCCATCGCGCAACTTGATGAGAGCACCCGCAATCAACTTGGAATCTCTGCAGGATCTACCGCTCCTTCAATGGCGTTGCCACGTCCACCTGCTGTTCCAATGGCGCCAACCGCGCCCTTGGCCACACCAGAACCAGCGGCCGCTGTTGACGCGACACCACGTCCACCACGCCCTGGCAATAATCCCTTTGCAACTCCAACTCCTGCTCCAACTGCGGGGGCAATTCCACGTCCTCCACGTGCGGGAAATAATCCCTTCACTTCGGCGGTAGGTGGCGCGATTCCGCGTCCACCCGCAAATCGTCCTATTCGTCCAGGTGAGCGACCACCCATGGCTGGCAACCGGCCAGGCGCAGTTCGACCAGGATTCGCTGCACGACCAGCAGGAGCAGGAGCGCCACGTCCAGCAGGAGCTGGAGCACCACGTCCAGGCTCCGCCCCAAGTGGTTCTCCATATCGTTCACCATCTGCGGCTCCAACGACCGGTCCATCAACTTTTGGCGGGAAGGGCGGCGGCCGTCATCAGCGCGGTGGCACAGCCGGAGCCTTTGGTAAGCAGGGGAGCAAGAAGGGCAAGGCACATAAGAGCAAGAAGGCCCTTCGGGAAGAGTTCGACAATATGGCAGCGCCCTCACTCGGCGGAGCGGTCGTTCCTCACGGCGATGGCAAAACGGTAATTCGACTCCGTCGCGGCGCAAGTTTGATGGATTTCGCCGAGAAGATTAATGGCGATCCAGCCTCATTAGTTTCAGCTCTCTTCCATTTAGGTGAGATGGTGACTGCGACTCAATCAGTTGATGAAGACACCTTCAAGATTTTGGGCGGCGAGTTGGGTTTTGTCATCCAAGTCGTAAGCCCCGAAGACGAAGACCGTGAACTTCTCGAAGAGTTCGATATCAACCTCGAGCAAGAGCTGGAAGATATCGCTGAAGAGGATCTCGTGGTGCGTTCTCCCATTGTTACCGTTATGGGTCACGTTGATCATGGTAAGACGCGCCTATTAGATGCGATCCGCAAGACCGAAGTTGTGAAATCTGAGGCTGGTGGAATTACGCAGCACATTGGTGCTTATCAGATTCATCGGATGCATGATGGAGTAGAGCGCGCTATAACCTTCATCGATACACCTGGCCACGAAGCCTTCACGGCTATGCGTGCTCGTGGTGCGAAGGTCACTGATATCGCGATTCTGGTTGTCGCCGCAGATGATGGCGTGATGCCACAGACCATTGAAGCGCTTAACCATGCTCAGGCGGCAGATGTCCCCATTGTGGTTGCCGTTAACAAGGTGGATAAGGAAGGTGCGAACCCAGATAAGGTTCGCCAACAATTGACCGAGTACAACTTGATCGCTGAGGAGTACGGCGGGACAACTATTTTTATTAATGTCTCTGCTAAAACGGGTGAGGGTCTTGATTCCCTAATAGATAGTGTTCTGCTCACCGCAGATGCCGCGCTCGACTTACGAGCAGTTGCAGATGATGCAGCTCGTGGGGTCGCGATTGAAGCCAATCTCGATAAGGGCCGCGGTCCGGTCGCCACTGTTCTTGTACAACGCGGAACTCTGCGCGTCGGTGATGCAATTGTGGCAGGAGGCGCTTACGGTCGCGTGCGTGCCATGCTCGATGAAAATGGGGATCAAGTAGCTGAAGCGGGACCATCTCGTCCGGTTCAAGTCTTGGGCTTCACCTCAGTTCCAGGCGCTGGCGATTCATTTATCGTGGCAGAAGATGATCGCACCGCACGCCAAATTGCCGAGAAGCGGCAGCTTGCGATGCGTAACGCTCTTCTCGCTAAGACTCGCAAGAAGGTCTCTCTTGAAGACTTCATGGAGCAGTCCAAGGTCAGCACTCTTAATCTCATCCTTAAGGGCGATGTATCAGGTTCAGTTGAAGCGCTCGAAGACGCCTTGCTACAACTTGATGTGGGTAGCGAAGTTGACTTGCGGGTTATCCACCGTGGTGTCGGTGCCATTACTAAGAACGATGTCACCCTGGCCTCGGCCTCGACGGCGGTCATTATCGGGTTCAATGTTAAGCCCGAACCACAGACCGCGATCTTTGCTGATCAAGAAGGTGTTGAGGTTCGCTTCTACACCGTCATTTATCAAGCGATCGAAGAGATTGAAGCATCGCTCAAAGGTCTGCTCAAGCCTGAGTACGAAGAAGTTGTACTCGGTAACGCTGAAGTTCGTGACATCTTCAAGTCGAGCAAGGTCGGAAATATCGCTGGTTGCCTAGTCCTCGATGGATTTATTCGCCGCAATGCTAAGGCGCGTACCTTGCGCAATGGCGTAATCCTCGGTGAAAACCTGACGATCGATTCACTCCGGCGCTTTAAGGATGATGCAACCGAAGTGAGGGATGGGTATGAGTGCGGTATTGGACTCGGTTCATACAAGGATCTCGAAGTTGGCGATGTCATCCAGGTATTTGAGGTTCGCGAGAAGAAACGAGTTTGATGATGGCATCCAATCGTGCGCTGAAGGTAGCTGATCGCATTAAAGAGGTTATTGCGATGACCCTGGAAGGTCGGGTCAAAGACCCCCGTCTGGGATTTGTCACGATAACCGATGTACGCGTCACTGGTGATCTACAACAGGCATCGATCTTTTACACGGTACTGGGTGATGAGGATGCGCAATCCGGCACTGCGGCGGCGCTTGCCTCAGCTAAAGGATTAATCCGACGCGAGGTGGGTAGTGCGCTAGGTCTACGCATAACCCCTTCCATCGAATTCTTCGCAGATGGCCTTCAGGAATCTGTCAGTGCCATGAACGACTTAATGTCTTCGGTGCGCGCCGCAGATGCCGAACTCGCTAAGTTGCGCGAGAGCGCTACGCCAGCGGGAGATGCAGACCCTTACAAGGTAACTGAGTAACTTTCTTCTCGCGATGAATGGTTTCTTGCTCGTTGACAAGGCGAGTGGCCTTACCAGTCATGATGTTGTGGCAAAGGTTCGACGTCGATTTGGAACAAAAAAAGTTGGACATGCAGGGACTCTGGATCCCATGGCTACAGGAGTTCTCGTTCTCGGTATCGGCGATGCGACGCGATTGCTGCAGTACGTCGTTGATGGCAGTAAGAGTTATGACGCCACGCTCGCACTCGGAAAATCAACGGTCACCGACGACGTTGAAGGAGATCTGCTGACCGTTGCCCCCCGTTCTGCCCTTGAAGCGCTATCTGATTTAGCAATCTTTGAAAGTCTGCAGAAGCAGGTTGGGAAGATCTTGCAGCGGCCAAGTTCTGTGAGCGCGATCAAGGTAGGAGGCAAAACCGGACACCAACGAGTTCGCGCTGGAGAAGAGTTTGAACTACCCCCTCGAGAAGTAACAATTGATTCCATTGAAATTCGCTCAATTGTGCGCAGCCCTACCGCGATCGAAATTGAAATTTCCGTGAACTGCTCTGCCGGCACCTACATACGTGCTATCGCTAGAGATTTAGGGAGTGGACTTGGGGTGGGGGGGCACCTGACGAAATTGCGGCGCACCCTCGTTTCACCTTTCGATCTTGCAGAGTGCCAAAGTTGGGAGGCAGCGGAACTAATCCCAACGGCAGTAGGAATTTCACGAATCCTGCCGATTCGAGAGTTAGATCCCGGTGAATTAAATGAAATTTCCTTTGGGCGTTCGATAGCTGCAAATGTGGGCGAGGGGCCCGTCGCGGCACTGGCAGATAACGGGAACTTTGTCGCGCTCCTGGAAAATCGAATTACTGGAGAGAAGGTCTCCGCCTCGCCCATTCTCGTTTCCATGAAAGAATCTGGGTTATGACCTCAGTTGCCATCGGTATCTTTGACGGGGTTCATCAAGGTCATCAGCAGATTTTGGCCGAGGCCGCTAAATACGGTCCAGTCACGGTGCTTACCTTTGACCCTCATCCGACTTCGGTATTTGCTCCTGAAAGAACGCCCAGCGCACTCGTCACGCTTGCGGATCGAATCGCACTTTTGAAGGCGCATGGGGCTTCTGATGTAGTGGTGCTGCCCTTCACAAAAGAGTTCGCGGATAAATCGCCCGATGAATTTATTCGACAGATTCTGCAGGACCAACTTGGCGCTTCTCATGTTTCTGTCGGATCTAATTTCACATTCGGATATAAAGCCGCTGGGAACGTTGATTATCTCCAGACCCACTCCACAGGATTTGAAGTGAGTGCGGTTCCCTTAGAGGAAAATCGAGGTAGTGCAATCTCTTCCTCACGAATCCGAACACTGATTGTAGATGGGGATGTCGAGCGAGCAAATGAATTATTAACTCGCCCCTTTTACCTGCGGGGTCCGGTAATCCATGGCGAGAAGCGCGGCCGAACGATTGGTTACCCGACGGCAAATATTGGATTGCCCGCTAGCGCTACGATCCCAGCAGATGGGGTGTATGCAGGTTGGTTGACGGTGGGAGATGTACGTTGGGCTGCGGCTATCTCTATAGGAACTAACCCGACCTTTCCTGGAGTCAGAGGACGCCAAGTCGAGGCGTACGCGGTGGATCAAGTTGGGCTCGATCTCTATGATCAAGAGGCCAAGTTGGAATTTGTGTGGCGTTTGCGCGATACCGTTAAATTTGAAAGTTTAGAAGAATTACTGGTACAGATGGCGATCGACTGCGAGCAGACTCGTCGATTAAATTCATAAAGGTACTTTTGCCCAAATATTTTGAGAAAAAAGTTGAGCAAGTGCTGGATTATTTCGCCTAAACACCTCAGACTTGCGCCAGGAGCATGGCGGAGTCTTGTGACCCTCGTCGACACCTTAGGAGGATTAATGGCCGTTAAGAATCTGGTAAAGAATCTCAATGTTTGGGAGGCGATCGGTATTTCGGTTGCGCTCATGGCGCCGTCTATGGCGGCCAACATTAACCCACAAGGAACTGCAGGCGTCGTTGGGCGAGCTGTACCTGTTGCCTTTGCCCTGGCCACTCTTGGCGTTCTCTTGATTGCTTACGGTTTCGTCCGCCTCTGTCAAAATTTTAATCA
>ENA-OFCD01000219-OFCD01000219.1-metagenomes-genome-assembly--contig:-NODE-219-length-38694-cov-3.890603_pt1 | contig 38694 bp, 32 predicted proteins | sample MGYA00153392_OFCD01 | MGnify analysis MGYA00153392 | reverse complement strand
CATCGTCGCCCCGAGGAAATCATGGCCGAAGGGAAGAACTTGGTCGGAGTCGACATCGGCGCAAGCTCGATCAAGGTCGTGCAGCTGAAGGAGTCTCGAAAACGGCTCGGTGTGGTGAGGTACGGCTACGCGCCCCTTCCACCGCAGACGATCGTGGACGGACACGTGATGAACCGCGGTGCGGTCATCGAGGCCCTCGCCAAGATCTTCGTGGACAACAAGATCTCGACCAGGGACGTCGCCGTCGGCGTCTACGGTCAGAGCGTGATTGTCCGTAAAATCACGGTCCCCATGATGAGCGCCGCCGAGCTCGACGAGCAGATCACGTGGGAGGCCGAGCAGCACATCCCCTGCGACATCAAGGTCATGTCGATCGACTACGAGGTGCTGCGCAAGCGCCCCGAGGCAGGCCAGATGGATCTCTTGCTCGTCGCCGCGAAGAAGGACGAGATCAACGACTACGCCTCCATCATCAAGGAGGCGAAGCTCAAGCCGGTGGTCGTCGACATCAACGCGTTCACCGTGCAGAACATCTTCGAGTACATCCACGGACTGCCGGACGACCAGACGATCGCGCTCCTCAACGTGGGCGCGTCGCTCAGCTCGCTCAACATCGTGTCGCGCGGCGTGTCCGCCTTCACGCGCGAGGTCACCAACGCGGGCAACACGATCACCGAGGAAATCCAGAGGCAGCTCAACATCCCCTTCGAGCAGGCCGAGCAAATCAAGATCACCGCGGCGAGCGGCAGTGTCCCGCCCCAGGTGCATCAGATCATCGCGCAGGCGTGTGAGGCGCTCGCGGGAGAGATTCAACGCTCGCTCGACTTTTATCTCGCGACGAGCGGTGAGGCCGAAATTGGCCGTGTCTATGTCTGCGGAGGCAGCGCGTACCTCGGCGCTCTGGTGCAGGCGATCGAGAAACGCGCGCGCGTCCCGGTGATGATGCTCGACCCGCTCGCGAGCCTCACCGCCGAGGCCGGCAAGGTGAACGAGCAAGACATGCGCACGCGCTCCTCGCAGCTCACGGTCGCGGTCGGACTCGCGCTCCGCACGGACAAAGAGAGGCGGTCCGCATGATTCGGGTAAACCTACTCCCCGGAAAGCGCGAGAAGGCAGGCCGCTCGGGCGTGAGTGTCGAGCCCGGACAAGGGTGGCTCGGCATCGTCTTCGGTGTCGTGCTGCTCACGGTGCTCGCGCTCTTCCTGTGGCACCGCGCGCTGCAATCGGAGCTCACCGCGATCAGCGCGGAGACCAGCTCGATCGACTCGCAGATCAAGAAGATCAAGGACGAGACGAAGGATCACAAGGCGGTGCTCGACCAGCTCGCGGAGCTGAAGGACCGCGAGGCCGCGATCGGCAAGCTCCAGACTGCGCGCACGGGACCGACATCGGCGCTGCTCGAAGTCTCGCGGATTCTCTCCACGGGCCGCGGCCCCACGACGGATCGAGACAGGCTCGAGCAGCTCAAACACGAGAACCCGGCCGCCGTGCCCAACGCCACGTGGGATCCGCGCAGGCTGTGGATCACCAAGTACACGGAGGTCGATCGCACCGTGCGCATCGAAGGACTCGCGCGCGACGGTGAAGACGTCGCCGAGTTCGAGCGGCGCCTCGCGCTCAGCGACTACTTCGCCGACGTGAAGCCTCCATCGGCGACGGAGAAGATGGACGAGGTCTCCCACGTGAACCTCAAGCAGTTCGCGATCGTCGCGAAGGTGAAATACTGATGGCGAGCCCCGCACAACAAAGCTCTCTCTCCAAGCTGAACACACCGGCGAAGTTCGGCGTCGGCGGTGTTTTCGTCGCCTTGATTGGCCTCGTGTATTGGGTCGTCTTCTACAGCGACATCTCCGCGAAGATCACGACCGCCACCGCCACCCGGAACAGATCCAAGGGCGACTTGGCCGTTGCAGAGCAGGAGAGGACGACGTACTTCGCAGACAAAGAAGACCTCAGCGCCCGCCAGCAGCGACAGAAGGACTTGAACAAGGCGCTGCCGTCGGACACCGAGGCGGCGGGCTTTCTCTCGTCGCTCCAGCAAGCGGCGAACGTGAGCGGCGTCGAGTTGAAGACGTGGACACCCGAGGACGAGAAGGTCGAGTCGTTCTACGCGAAGTTCCCGATGAAGCTGGAGATGCGCGGGCGCTTTCACCAGGTCGCGAAGTTCGCTTACGAGGTGGGCCGCGTCGAGCGCATCATCAACGTCGAGAACATCGAGCTCAGCGACCCGAAGATCGAGGGCGACGAGGTCATGCTGCAAGCGAAGTGTCGGGCCACCACGTTCCACACGATCAAAGCACCGCCAGCCGTGAGTGGCCGCGGTACGCTTCCGCCAGGCCAAGCGCCGCCGCCTGCGCCCGCCGCTTCCGCGGGAGGCAAGTGATGTCTCTCCTACGCCTCGCGCCAGTCGCGATCTTGCTCGTCGCCTGCGGGAACAAGCCGGTCAAGACGACCGCGCCACCCGCCGCATCACAACGCGCGGCCAATCAAGCGACCGACGCAGGGCTCCCGCCGACGGTCGTCAAAGAGGCCGAGTTTGGCGAGAACGATTTCACGGAGAGCGACCGCAATCGAGATCCGTTCCGCTCCTACGCGTCGATGTTCGTCGACACGAAAGGCAAGGAGGCCGATCGCGGCGGGCAGCTTCACCCCGTACTCGAGCAGTACTCGATCGACGAGCTCAAGTTGATCGCGATCGTGACCGGCGGCGACTATCCGCGCGCGATGCTCGTCGATCCCACGTCGAAGGGTTGGATCGTCAAGAAAGGCGACTGGGTCGGTCGTCCCGACGTCGTCCACACGGGCGGCACCAACGGCTCCGACTACCGGTTGTACTGGCGCGTCGATCGCGTGCGCGTCGGAGACGTCGTGCTCTCGAGAGAAGATCCCGCACAGCCCGGCGTCGCGCCCGCCACGCGCGTGATCCCGCTCCACACCGAATCAGAAAACAACAAGTCCGCGTTCAACTGACGGCAGGGCGCATCGCGAGCACCAGCCACTCCTCGCCGCTCCTGCGCTCGATACTGTCGCTCGGGATCTCTTCGCGCTCGATCACGAATCCGGCTGTTTTCAAGGCGGGTTTGACGTCTTCGCTTTTCGCAGCGAACGGAGGTCCGCCGGGCTTCTGGTGCACGTAGAAGAGCGCGAGCAAGCGCCCGCCCGGTCGGAGGGTCGCGAACACGGAGCGCATCCATTCGTCGCGACGCGAGGGATCGATCGCGCAGAAGCTCGTGTGCTCCACGACGAGTGCGAACTCCGATGGCGATTTGGTTCCCAGCGCGAAGAGGTCGCCGGTGCGCCACTCGAGCTGCCCGACGAGCGCGGTCGGCGTGAGGAGCTCCGCTTGGCGCGTCGCCTCCACCGCGAAGTCCAAGCCCACGACGCGCGGCCACCCGGCCTCGGCCAACATGATCGCCTCGTGACCGCGACCGCAGCCGACGACCACCGCAGCGCCGTTCGGCTTGCCCAACCAAGAGACCGCGCGCAGCAGCGGCGGAGTTGGGCGGCCCAGCTCCCACCCATCACGACCCTCGTGATACGCCTCGTCCCAATATCCGGAATCGCTCACTGTCTTGGTCATGGCGCACGCGAGTCTACGCGATCGTCAGAACCGCTCAATTGGCGTCGCCAACGTCAATTGTCGTCGCCAGTCTCAATTGACGAGCGCGGGACGAAGTCGAAACCAGACCTTGCGCGTTCTCCCGCATCGCGGGGAGGTGAGGGTGACGACGCGCAGCGAGCCCTGCGCACCGTGAGTCGCTTCATGTTCGACGACCCGATAGGCGTCGTCACACACGGGGCAGTGCATCGCGCGCGCGTGCGGCTCCACTTGCGAGGCGCTCTCGACCTCGATCGGATGCGTCGGCGCTCCACCTGGCTCCAGCGCCTCTAGCGCTTCGCGCACGTGACCGAGCTTGGTTTTGGCCCGCTCGAGCTCTCGCCGCACTGTCCTCGAACGCTTCTTGGTGGCCATGTCAAATTCGACACCCGGTACGAGTCATTTTCACCCCACACGAGTCAGCTGTACCGCTGAACGCACGAACGGCCCATTTTCCTGGGCGATTTTGTTGACACACCTCCGCACCAGCCTTTAGGTTGGCGGCAAGACGTGGGAAGAAGTGGCAAGAAGTACCATGACCGAGTTTGCTGCCCTGAAGGCTGCAATGTACCTCGGTCTTCGTTCGGCCGGCCAGTTCGTTAGCTAGGGTTTGGCTTCCCCCACGTCGCGAAGAGCGGAGTGAGCGGATTGATGTTTCGAGGTCGGTTCGAGCACACCATCGACCCGAAAGGCCGTACGAGCCTTCCGGCGCGGTACCGCGACGTCCTCACGTCGATCGGTGAGCGCCGCATCATGCTCACGAGCGGCCTCGATCCGTGCCTCGTCGCGTACACGATGCCCGAGTGGCTCGCGTTCGAAGAGCGCATCAGCAAGCTCTCCACGTTCGACCGCGCCGTGCAGCGACTCCGCCGTATCTACGTCTCGGGCGCAGTCGAGTGCGATGTCGACGACTCTGGGCGCATCTTGGTGCCGCCGACGCTGCGCGAGCACGCGAACCTGAGCAAAGACGTGGTCTGGGCCGGCAGCGGAAAATTCGCCGAACTCTGGGACAAGAAGTCGTGGCGCGACGCGTTCGACACGACGGACGACGAGAAGCGCGAGATGCAGAAGCGCTTGGCGGAGCTAGGGCTGTGAGCACCGCACGCGCACGCCTCTTGGTGGCAGAAGAAGACTCGCAGCTCGCTCTGCCGGGGCTGGACTCGGAGTCCGAGTGGACGTGGACGCAAGTAGAAGAGGAGACGACGTTGGACCGCTTCGAGCACACCACCGTGATGCGTGAGGAGACGGTGCGCGCTCTCGCGGTCCGTGACGGCGGCACCTACGTGGACGCGACCCTCGGAGGTGGCGGTCACGCAGAAGCGATCCTCGAGTCCGCCGAGACCGCGCGCGTGATCGGCATCGACCGCGACACGATCGCGCTTGAGGCCGCAAGAATCCGCCTCGAGCGCTTCGGTGAACGCGTGACGCTGATCCATGACGCGTTCGGCAACTTGAAGAGCGCGCTCGTCGCCCACGGCATTGGCAGGGTCGATGGCGTCTGCGCGGATCTCGGCGTGAGCTCGCCGCAGCTGGACGAAGCCGAGCGCGGCATGAGCTTTCGTCGCGAGGGTCCCATCGACATGCGCATGAACACGACCGAGGGCGAGACCGCGCTCGAGATGATCGCGCGCATGGACAACGAAGAGCTCGCGAACGTCATCTTCAAATATGGGGAAGAGCGAAGGAGCCGTCGAATCGCCCGGAGCATCAAGCGCGCCCACGATGAGGGAGAGCTGCACACGACGCTCGACTTGCGACGCGCGATCGTCCGGGCGACCGGGCCCGTGCGCCACGGAGGAGTCGACCCCGCCACCCGCACGTTTCAAGGCATACGCATCGCAGTGAACGCAGAGCTCGATCAGCTCGAGGCGCTCCTCACGGCGCTGCCGGACGTCGTCGCGCCAGACGGTGTCGCCGCGATCATCAGCTTTCACTCTCTCGAGGATCGCCTCGTCAAGCACGCGTTCCACGTGCGGGAGACGTGGGCGCCGCTTTGGAAGAAGCCGCTCGGTGCCTCGGCGGACGAGCAGACGGCGAACGGTCGATCACGCAGCGCCAAGCTCCGCGCCGCTCGTTTGCTCGCACCTGCCGATCTTGAAGGTGAGCCGTGAAGAGGCCGCGCCGGTTCGTGGCACTCTGGACGCTCGCGACGACCGCGACCGTCGCGGCGTTCGTCGTGCACCTCGCGCTGCGCGGCAAGACGGTGTCGCTCGGCTACGAGCTCGGCCGCGCGCGCGCAGAGCAAGCCCGCATGCGCGAAGTGAAGCGCGTGCTCATGGTGGAGTCCGCGAGCTACAAGACGCCAGAGCGCGTCGAGATCGTCGCGCGCACGCTGCTCGGCATGGAGCCCGCACCGCCCGAGCGCATCGTGCCGATGAACAGCGTGCCCGATCGCGATCACACCGTCGCAGTCACGGAGGACCCGTGAAGAACCTCGATCCGAAGCGCGCGAAATACATCCGCATGCGCATGGGCGTGCTCTCCGCGCTCATGGGCGTCGCGCTCGGCGCGGTCGTCGCGAGCGCGTATCGCGTGCAGGTGGAGGACGGCACCGCGTGGCGCGAAACGGCCGAGAAACAGCGGCAACGGCGCCTCCACGTGGAGCCCAAGCGCGGCACGATCACCGATCGCAACGGCACGGCGCTCGCGGTGAGCGTCGAGGTGCCGAGCATCAGCGTCGACGTCGTCGAGATGCTCCACGGCATCGACGGGCCGGCCGCTCAGGGCGACGCGCTGGAGGACGCCGCGATGAGGCTTTCCGCAGCACTCACGCTCGATCGGGCACAGACGCGCGAGAAGCTCTTCACCAAGCGGCGCTTCATCTGGCTGAAGCGCAGGGTCACCGGAGACGAGGTCACCGCGGTTCGCGATCTCGGCGACGCGAAGAGGCAGGCGCGGCCGGTCCACGGCATCAACATCGAAGGCGAGGGTCACCGCTACTACCCCGGTCGTGAGCTGCTCGGCCCCGTGATCGGCTTCGTCGCTCCCGATGGTCAAGGCAAGGACGGCCTCGAGCTGTCGCTCGATGAAGAGCTCAAGGGTCGCGTCGAAGAGGTGAGGGGCCTGCGCGATCGCAGCGGCCGCCTCGTATTCTCGGACGGCAACGAGAGCGAGCAAGCGCTCGCGGGTCATGACGTGACGCTCACGATCGATCTCGGGATCCAACACGTCGCCGAGCGCGAGATCTCCGGCGCGATGGGGACCTACGAGACCAAGGGGGCCTCGATCGTCGTGCTCGATCCGCAAACGGGCGAGATCCTCGCGATGGCGTCGACCCCTGGGTACAACCCCAACGACTACGGCGACAGCGAGGTCGAGTCGCGTCGGGATCGAGCGATCACCGATCGCTTCGAGCCCGGCTCGGTCATGAAGGTGTTCACCGTCGCCACCGCGCTCGCGCAAGGGACGCTCAAGCCCACCGAGCAGATCTTCTGCGAGCACGGCACCTACCAGCTCGCCAACGTCACCATCCACGACACGCACCTCAACGACTGGCTGACGCCGACGCAGATCCTCGCGAAGAGCTCGAACATCGGAGCCTTGAAGATCGGCCTCGGAATGGGCGAGCCTGCCCTCTACGCAGGTCTTCGCAAGTTTGGCTTTGGCGAGCAGACAGGTGCGCCGCTGCCTGGTGAAGCCTCGGGCGTGCTGCGACCGAAGGGGCGCGCGTGGTTCGATGTGGAGACGGCGAACGCTTCGTTCGGTCAAGGCGTGAGCGTGACCACGCTGCAGCTCGCGATGGCGATGGGCGCGATCGCGAACGGCGGTCGTTTGCTCGAGCCGCAGCTGGTGAAGCGCGTGAACGACGATCGCGGGACCATCGTTCGAGAAGGCGCGACGCACGTTCGTCGGGAGGCGGTGCCTGCGAACATCGCGCACCTGATGGGCGAGATGTTGACCGCCGTGACCGAAGAGGGCGGAACGGGCGTAGAGGCGGCAGTCCCTGGATTTCGTGTCGCCGGCAAGACGTCCACCGCGCAGAAGGTCGACCCCGGAACGGGCAGATACTCAGCGGATCTCTACACGGCTTCGTTCGTAGGCTTCGTGCCTGCAGACAAGCCGCGCCTCGTGATCGCGGTCGTGCTCGACGAGCCGATGATCGGTCACTACGGCGGCGACCTCGCGGGCCCCGTGTTTCGCCGCGTCGCAGAGGAGAGCCTGCGCTACCTCGGCGTCGTCCCTCAGGGCAGCGCGAAGATCTCCGCTGTCACGCGCGACGGCGATCCCGCCGATCTCACTCTCGCGGCGATGAAGCCTGCGGTGGTGCCGTTTGGCGCCACGGCCCCGCCAGTCCCCAACGGCGTTCCTGTCCCCGACGCGTCCGGTCTGCCTGCAAGAGACGCGGTGCGCGCACTCGCCGCTGCTGGCCTCGTCCCCGAGATCGAGGGGACCGGCAAGGTGGTGCGGCAGTCTCCGGCGATAGGCGCGATGGTCGCGAAGGGAACGACGGTGCGCATCGTGCTCGAGCCCTCGTCATGACCGTCGGAGGGGCGACCCTCGATGGCGTCGTCTCCGAGCATGGCCTCACACTGTTCGAGTTGGTTCGCGAGCTCGGAAACGCGACGGTCCGCGGCGACGGGGGCGCGCGCGTGTTTGGCGTGCACCACGACTCTCGCCGTATCAAGAAGGGCGACTTGTTCGTCGCACGCAAGGGCACGACGACAGACGGCACGCGCTTCGTCGACGCGGCGATCGCGAACGGCGCCAGCGCGGTGCTCGCGCGACGCAACACGATCGAGACGGCGACGGTGCCGTTGATCGAGGTCGACGACATCATCGACGGTCTCGCGCTCGCGTCCGCCGCGGTCTACGAGCACCCGTCGTTCGGTCTCGAAGCCATCGGTGTGACCGGCACGAACGGAAAGACGACGACCACGCACTTGATCGCGAGCGCGCTCGATGGGGCACTTTCGGCTCAGAAATGCGGCCTCATCGGCACTGTCGGCTTCAAGTTCAAAGACCTCGTGGTGGAGCCAACGCTGACGACTCCCGAGGCCGACGAGCTCGCGCGCGCGATGCTCGCGATGCGGAGGCGCGGTGCGACGCACGTCGCGATGGAGGTCTCGAGCATCGCGCTCTCGTTGGGTCGCGCGCGCGCCGTTCGCTTCCAAGCCGCGGCGTTCACCAATCTCACGCAAGACCACCTCGACTTCCACGGCACGATGAGCGACTACGGCGAGGCGAAGAGCAAGCTTTTCACCGAGTGCTCGCCCGGCGTCGCGGTGATCTGCATCGACGGAGATTTCGGGCGTGATTTGGCGGGGCGTGTGCATACGCGTGTGCTGCGCGTCAGCGCGAAGCTCGGCGCCGATGCGGACGTCGCTCCCACGGAGCTCTCGCTCACCGCGCGCGGAATCGTGGCCACGGTGCGGACTCCGCAGGGTCTCATCGGGCTGCGGTCGCCGCTCGTGGGGGCGCACAACGTCGAGAACCTGACCGTCGCGCTCGGCGTCGTGTGCGCACTCGGTGTCGACGTTCGGATGGCGGCGGACGCGTTGGCGAATGAGCTCGGCGCGCCCGGTCGCCTCGAGCGCTGCGACACGACCGCAGACGACGTCGCCGTGTTCGTCGACTACGCGCACACGCCCGACGCCCTCGCACGCGTCCTCGACGCCGTGCGCACGGTGGCTACAAATAGGGTGATTTGCGTCTTCGGATGCGGCGGCGATCGCGACGCGACCAAGCGCGCGCCGATGGGAGACGCCGTCGCCAAGCGAGCAGACCTGTCGGTGATCACGAGCGACAACCCGCGCACGGAAGACCCCGCGGAGATCGCAAGGCCGATCGAGGCCGCCGTGCGCGCGACCGGCAGACCCTACGAGCTCGAGCTCGATCGGGCCGTCGCCATCGCGCGGACGATCTCGAACGCCAGCCCCGGGGACGTCATCGTCATCGCCGGCAAGGGTCACGAGGACTACCAAATCGTCGGCACGGACAAGCGACACTTCGACGACCGCGAGCATGCCAAGCGTGCGCTCGCCAAGAGACGGCAGGGTGCGTGATGGCGACGCCTATCCCTAAAAACAAGGCGATCGTGAGCGCGTGGGACTTCGCGGGAGACGCCGACGTGCGCATCTCTGGCGACGGCCTTACCGCCTATGGCGTCGTCACCGACTCGCGCCTCGTGACCGCCGGCTGCGCGTTTTTCGCGATCAAAGGCGAGAGCTTCGACGGAAACGACTTCGTGCAACACGCCGTCGACGCGGGCGCTGCCGTGGTCGTCACCGAGCGCGACGTTCGGAGTGACAAGGCGGACATCGTCGTCGTCAAGGACGCGCTCGCCGCGCTCGGGCTCGCGGCGTCTCGTCACCTCGCGTGGTGGCGACGCGCGCGTGCCGGTCTCGACCCCGCGCGCACCCTCGTCATCACCGGCAGCGCCGGCAAGACCACCACCAAGCAAATCGCCGCCGCGCTCGCCTCCGCGCAGGGCGAGACGTGCAGCACCCCGGGCAACCTCAACAACAGAGTCGGGCTCCCGAGTGTCGTGTTCACGCTCGAGCCGCGGCACCGATGGGCCATTTTGGAGGCAGGAATGAGCCTCCGCGGAGAGATCGAGTCCCTCGCGTCGATCGCCCGACCCGACGTCGCCGTCATCACCAACATCGGCGTCGCGCACGCCGAGGGCGTCGGTGGCTCCCGCGCGGACGTCGCGCGAGAAAAGGGTGCGCTCTACATGAGTCTAGGCGACGACGGCTGGGCGATCGTGAACGCCGACGATGACGCCGCGATGGGTCAGCTGCGCCGCTCCCGCGCGCGCCGTGCGCTGACGTTCGGAAGGTCGTCGGCCGACTACCGCCTGCTCTCGGTCACGAGTCGTGGCTTCGACGGCGCGCGCATCACCTACGAGCGCCCGTGCGAGGTCTGCGCGTCTCCGCACGCGAAGGAGACGCTCGAGGTCGACTCTCCGCTCCTTGGCGAGGCGTCGGCGATCGATTTCCTCGCGGCCCTCGCGGCCGTCGAAGCCGCGTCCGGGCACGCGATGGACCCTGCGAGCGTTCAGTCTGCGATGAGCACACTCTCGAACGAAGGCCAGCGCGGAGACGTCGTTCGACTCGCCGACGGTGCAGTCCTGATCGACGACACCTACAACGCGAACCCCAACAGCATGCACGCGTCTCTTCGAATGCTCGCTGAACTCGCCAAGCAGCAAGGCCGCCGCGCGGTCGCGGTGCTCGGCGAGATGAAGGAGCTCGGCACGGTCTCGGACGAGGAGCACGCGCGCGTCGCCGACTCGTTCGACGGCGTGTCGCTCGTCGTCGGATGTGGCGGGAAAATAGACCTCGCGCTCGATCGCGCGCGGGTCGAAGTCATCAAGTGCGTCGGCATCGACGAAGCCGTGAAGGTCACCCAGAGCCAGGTGCGCGCGAACGACGTCGTGTTGGTGAAGGCGTCACGCAGCGTCGGTGCAGAGCGTGTCGTCGCCGCTCTCTGCGCCGCGAGAGGCAAGGTGAGCTGATGCTGTACGAGCTCCTCTACCCGCTCCATCGCATCGGCTGGCTGCGATGGCTCAACGTCTTGCGGTACGTCCCGTTCCGCGTCATCGCCGCGACGCTGACGGCGATGCTCATCTCGTTCTTCATCTCGCCTTGGTTCATCCGCGAGCTGCAGAAGAAGCAGATCGGCCAAATCATCCGTGGCGACGGCCCGGAGAGTCACCTCAAAAAGAGCGGTACGCCGACGATGGGCGGGGCGTTGATCCTTCTGAGCGTCCTCGTCCCCACCATTCTCTGGTGCGACGCGCACAACGTGTTCGTGTGGGCTACGACCGCGGTCACCGCAGGCTACGGCGTGATCGGCTACCTCGACGACTACCTCAAGATCAAAGCAAAGACCTCGGCGGGCCTCCCGGGTCGCTACAAACTGCTCGGGCAGTTCCTCATCGGAGGCGGCGTGCTCGCGTACACGTTCTACGCAGGAGAGGACAAGCTCCCGAAGGATTGGTTCGACATCCGCGGAGACCTCGCCTTCCCGTTCGTTGCATTCTACAAGCATCACTATTCGATGAACCTGGCTGTTTACCTGGTGTTCGCGACGCTCGTCGTCGTCGCGACGTCCAACGCGGTGAACCTCACGGACGGCCTCGATGGCCTCGCGATCGGCCCCGTCATCATCAACGCGAGCACGTACCTGTTGTGGGCGTACCTCGCGGGCGCGACGTTCGGCATCTCGGTCACACAGCGGTTCGTCGTCGCGCGCTACCTGGACATCCCGAACATCGCGAGCGTCACCGAGCTCTCGATCTTCTGCGGGGCCATGGTGGGCGCGGGTATAGGCTTCCTTTGGTACAACACGTACCCCGCGCAGGTCTTCATGGGAGACGTCGGCGCGCTCGCGCTGGGCGGCGGCCTCGGGATGTGCGCCGTGTTCACCAAGAACGAGCTGTTGAGCATCATCCTCGGCGGCGTGTTCTTCCTCGAGATGAGCAGCGTGATCGTCCAGGTGATCAGCTTCAAGCTCTTCAAGAAGCGCGTGTTCTTGATGGCGCCGATCCATCACCACTACGAGAAGAAGGGGTGGCCCGAGCCGAAGATCATCGTCCGGTTCTGGATCATCTCCGTTTTGTTGGCACTGATCGCCATTTCAAGCTTGAAGCTGAGATGATCGGATGAATCTCTCTGGCAAGCGTGTGGTCGTCGTCGGGCTCGGAGCGAGCGGAGTCGCTGCGGCTCGGCTTTGCCAAAAGCGGGGAGCTGTCACCATCGGCTTGGACAGCAACGCGCAGGCGTCACCACAAGCGAAGGCGCTCGAGGCAGAGGGCGTGACGCTCGCGCTCGGATCGAACACGGCGACCGACCTGACGAAGGCGGATCTCATCGTCGTGTCGCCTGGCGTTCCAGACTTTGCGGAGCTGCTTGCGGCCGAGAAAATGGGCGTTCCCGTGATCGGGGAGGTGGAGCTCGCCACGGCGTGCCTCCTGCACCCGGCGCCCATCGTCGCGATCGGCGGCACGAACGGCAAGAGCACGACGACCACGCTGGTCGCTGAACTGCTCCTTGCGGCGGGCAAGAAGGTGTTCGCCGGCGGCAATCTCGGCGAGCCGCTCGCGAGCCACGCAGACGAGCGCTTCGACGTCATCGTGCTCGAGGTCTCCAGCTTCCAGATGGAGCGCGTTCGCGACTTTCACCCGCGCGTCGCGGTGTTGCTCAACATCACCGATGACCACCTCGATCGCTACTCGTCTTTCGACGACTACGCGCACGCCAAGGGCAACTCCTTTCTGCGACAGACCCCGCAGGACCTAGCGGTCGTTCCGTTCGGTGACTCGGGGTGTCTGATGCAAGCCAAGCGCGGCCAGGCAGAGATCGTGACGTTCGGACCCGGCGGAGATCGGACGATCGATCCCGGCGCGCTACGACTCCGCGGATCGCACAACGCCTTGAACGCAGCAGCAGCAGTCGCCGCAGTCGCTCCGTTCGCGGTCTCCAACGAAACGATCGCGAGCGTGCTCGGCTCGTTCGAAGGCCTCGCGCACCGCATGAGCCTCGTCCGCGCGAGAGAGGGTGTCACGTTCTATGACGACTCGAAGGGAACGAACGTAGGGGCAGCCGTCACCGCGGTGCTCGGCGTCCCGGAGGCGCGCGTGGTGCTGATCGCTGGCGGTCGTGACAAGGGCGGCAGCTATGCGCCGCTCGTCGACGCGCTTCGCGAGAAGGGGCGTGCGCTCGTCGTGATGGGCGAGGCGAGCGACGCGATCGCTTCGGCGGTGAACGGCGCTCTGCCCGTCGCGCGCGCGATGACGATCGACGACGCCGTTGCCAAGGCCGCCGAGTTCGCCCAGCGCGGAGACGCTGTATTGCTCTCGCCCGCATGCTCGAGCTTCGACATGTTCCGTGACTACAAGCACCGCGGCGACGAGTTCGCGCGCGCCGTCCGCGCTCTTCCGGGAGGCGAGTGATGCAGCTCTCGTTGCCCGCGAACGTCAAAAAGAGGCTGAATTTCGCCGCGCCGCTCGACGCGACTCCGGACGAGAAGCGCGCCAAGGGTCCGATGGATCCGGTCATGGCTGCGATCGTCGTCGGTCTCGTCGGCTTCGGTGTCGTCATGGTCTACAGCGCGTCCACCGTCGAGGCCACGGTGCAGCACCACGATCCGCAGTTCTTCCTCAAGCGCCAGGTCGCCTACGCGATCGCCTCGCTCGTGCTGTTGTTCGGCCTCTCGCGCGTCGACTATCACCGCCTCTACAAGCTCACGTACCCCGTGCTCTTCGGGACCGGCGCGCTGTTGCTCGCGTGCGTGGTCGGTCTCGGTCACTCCGGCGGAGGCGCGACGCGCTGGCTCGCCGTTGGTCCGATCCACATCCAGCCCGCGGAGATGGCCAAACTCGCACTCGTATTGTGGCTCGCGTACTCGCTCGCGAAGAAAGCCGATCGCGTCAAGACGTTCACCGTGGGCTTCCTCCCGCACCTGCTCGTCGCGGGTCTGTTCATGTTGCTGTGTATGAAGCAGCCGGACTTCGGGAGCGCCATCGTCTTGCTGCTCTTGACGTTCACGCTGCTCTTCGTCGCGGGCGCGAAGGTCGGCTACATCATGGGCGCTTCGATCCTGGGCGTGGCCTTCGGCGTCGCCGCGATCGGGATGAAAGAGTACCGATACAAGCGCTACCTCGCGTGGCTCGACATGGACGCGCACAAGCAAGACTTGGCGTACCAGCCATTCCAGAGCGTCATGTCGTTCGGCTCGGGCGGCCCTTGGGGCGTCGGCCTCGGCCGCGGCTTGCAGACGCTTTATCTGCCCGAAGCGCACACGGACTTCGTCGCCGCGATCATCGGCGAGGAGCTCGGCTTCATCGGCATCTTGTCGCTCTCTTGCGCGTACTTGCTGCTCGTCGTTCGCGGCATACGCGCGGCGCTGCGTGCCCCCGACGACTACGGCAGCTACATGGCGTTCGGCATCGCGGCAATGTTCGGCGTTCAGGCGCTCGTCAATCTCTGCGTCGCGCTCTCGCTGTTGCCGACGAAGGGGCTCACCCTCCCGTTCGTGAGCTTCGGCGGAAGCTCGCTGCTCGTGAACGCTGCTGCCGCAGGAATTTTGTTGTCGATCTCTCGCCAGGGCGATCCGCCAAAGGCCGGAGAAGAGACGCCCGAGACGCCCGACGTGAGCCTTGCCGCGCTCGCGGATGAAGAGGTGAAGCCGTGAGGCCGACGATCTTGATCGCGGGCGGCGGTACAGGGGGCCACGTGTTCCCAGGGCTCGCCGTCGCGGACGCGCTCACGTCTCTCGCGGACGTCAGCGTCGTGTTCGGCGGCTCGCCGCGGGGCATCGAGAAGGACGTCATCCCGAAGCGCGGCTACGATCTCGAGCTGCTCGACATCTCTCCCATCAAGGGCGGAGGCCCGACACGCGCCGCGAAGGGGGCCTTCATCGCTGCTCGAGCGACGCTACGGGCGTTGTCGTTGGTTCGCGCGCTGCGTCCCTGCGCGGTGCTCTCGGTCGGCGGATACGCCGCGGGGCCGTTCGCGCTCGCGTCGGTGCTCTTGGGTATCCCCCTCGCGATCATGGAGCCGAACGGCGTGCTCGGGCTCACCAACCGCATGCTGTCGCCCGTGAGCCGACGAGCGTACATCGCGTGGCCGAATCTCGAGCCGCGCGTGCGCAAGGGAACTGCGCGCGTGGTCGGCGTGCCTCTTCGCAAAGGATTCGAGCCGTCGGCGTACGAACCGAAGAGCGATCTCACGGTGCTCGTGATGGGCGGCAGCGGCGGCGCCGAGGCGCTCAACGAACGCGTGCCTCGCGCACTCGCGCTCGTCGCGGCTTCGCATCCGAACCTTCGCGTGGTGCATCAGACCGGTCGAGATCGCGACGTCAATGTGCGTGCACTGTACACGCAGTTGGGCCTGCAAAACACGGTCGTTTCGCCGTTCCTCGAGGACGTCCCGACCCAGCTCGCGTCCGCCGACCTCGTGATCGCGCGCGCAGGCGCAGGGACGGTCGCCGAGATCGCGGCGGTAGGCCGACCATCGATCCTCGTGCCCTTCCCGTTCGCCGCCGACGACCATCAGACGAAGAACGCACGCGCGCTCGAGGGATTCGGGGCGAGCGTCTGCGTTCCGCAAGAGGATGCAACGGTGGACCGCCTCGCGCGAGAAGCGCTCGCGATCCTCTCGGACGACGCACGCCGCGCGCGCATGGCGGAGTCCGCTTGCCGAGCGGGCAAACCGCACGCGGCCTATGACGTTGCGGGAGACTTGCTCTCGCTCGCAGGCGTCGCGCTGAAGATCGCCAAGAACGGCAAGAGCAACGGTCGTAGCTCTCACGCGGAGGCGCGCTGATGTTTCGCGGTCGAGTTCGACACGCTCACTTCGTCGGTATCGGCGGCATCGGCATGAGCGGGCTCGCCGAGATCTTGCGCACGATGGAGTTCGACGTCTCGGGCTCGGATCTACGCGAGAACGAGGTCACGCGCAGGCTCGCGACGATGGGCGTGCGCATCGACGTCGGCCACCGCGCGGACAACGTCAAAGGCGCCGACGTCCTCGTATACTCGAGCGCCATCAAACAAGACAACCCGGAGCTCGCTCGAGCGCGCGCTCTCGAGGTCCCGATCATCAGCCGCGGTGAGATGCTCGCGGAGCTGATGCGCAGCAAGTACTGCGTCACGATCGCCGGCTCGCACGGCAAGACCACGACGACCTCGATGGTCGCCACCGTGCTTCGACAAGCCGGCCTCGATCCCACGGTCGTCGTCGGTGGCAAGGTGAACGCGCTCGGGTCGAACGCGCGTCTCGGCGCCGGCGATCTGTTCGTCGCGGAGGCCGACGAGAGCGACGGCTCGTTCCTGAGGCTCGCGCCCACGCTCGCGATCATCACCAACATCGACGCCGAGCACCTCGATCACTACGGCACCCACGAGAACGTCAAAGACGCGTTCGTACAGTTCGCCAATCAAGCGCCCTTCTACGGGCTGAGCATCGTGTGCATCGATCACCCGCACGTACAAGCGATCCTCCCACGCCTCAATCGCAGACACGTGACCTACGGGCTCGCGCGGCAGGCGGACTATCGCGCGACGAACCTCCGCTACGAAGGTCTGACGACGCGCTTCGGGGTGGAACGTCGCGGGGAGTCGATGGGCGAGTTCATCGTCCACATGCCAGGCGCGCACAACGTCCAGAACGCGCTCGCCGTGATCGCCGCGGCCGACGAACTCGAGGTCCCGCTCGACGTGATTCGCGACGCCCTCGCGAGTTTCCACGGCGTGCAGCGCAGGTTCACGGTGCTCGGCGAGCCCATCATCGTGCGAGACGGAGTCCAAGGGCCCGTCATGATCGTCGACGACTACGGGCATCACCCGGCCGAGGTCGAGGCGACGCTCGAGGCGGCGCAGCGCGGCTTCGATCGCCGCGTCGTCGTCGCGTTCCAGCCGCACCGCTACACACGTACGCGCGATCTCTTCGAGGACTTCACGCGCGCGTTCAACAAGGCGGACGTACTCGTCGTCACCGAGGTGTACGCCGCCGGTGAAGCGTCGATTCCTGGCGCGACGGGCGAGTCGCTCGCGACCGCGATTCGCGAGCATGGTCACCACTCGGTGCACTACGTGGGCGACAAGAAGTTGGTGGGCGGCAAGCTCGCCGAGATCGTGCGACCGAACGACATCGTGATCTCGCTCGGCGCGGGCGACATCAACGCCAGCGTGCGCGAGCTCCTCGCCACGCTGTCCAAGGAGACGCCGTGAGCAACTCCCCATCGAACCGCCGAGTCCGCCGTCCGTCGAGACCACCGCCTGACGTGCTGGAAGCGACGCGCATACCGGAGGTCGAGCTCGAGCCGTCGGTCATCAAGGCGGTTGCGAAGCCGTCCCGCTTAGCTGCGGTGATGAAGGACGCCGCGGGTCTCGCGCTCGTCGTGGGGATCGCCGTTGGCGTGGCGTACGGAGCCGAGCGCTACATCACGACGAGCCCTCGTTTTGCGATGACCGAGGTCCTCACGCTTGGGAATCATTTCCGCTCAGAAGCAGATCTCAGTGCTCGCGCGGGTATCAACGTCGGAGAGAACGTCTTCACGATCGATCTCGACGCCGCGCAGAACAAGCTCGAGGCCGATCCGTGGATCGCGGACGCGACGCTCGCGCGGCGCTTACCCGACGGAATCCTGATCACCGTGCGCGAGCGACAAGCCGCAGCGCTCGTCGCCCTCGGGAGCGACACCTTCCTCGCCACGAGCTCCGGCGAGCTCTTCAAGAAGCTCGAGCCGGGTGATCCGTGTGAGCTGCCCGTCATCACCGGGGTCGACCCCGATCGCGTGTTCTCCGATCGCGAAGGCGTGGCTCGCGACATCGTGCGCGCGCTCGATCTCGCGAGCGACTACGAGCACGGTTCGCTCGGCCAGAAGCAGCCGCTCGAGGAGATCCACCTGGCTGCGACTGGCGGCGTCACGCTCGTCATCGGCAAGGGTGCGACGCAGCTCGTGCTCGGGGGCCCGCCCTATCGCAAGAAGCTCGAAGAGGCGTCGCGTGTCGTGTTCGAGATCGAGCGCCGCGGCAACAAGGCAGATGCGATCTTTTTGGACAACGACGCGCGCCCGAATCGCGTCGTCGCCCGGGTCAAATGAGCGATCCCCTACACTATTCGTCCACCGCTTTTTTGGCCCAATGCGCGCTGCCATGCGACGTGTGGAGCCGATGACGATGACCACCACATCAACCGAATCCGAAATCGTCGTCGGGCTCGACATCGGCACCACCAAGGTGTGTGCGGTGGTGGGCGAGACGCAAGGGGACACGATCACGATCCTCGGCGTGGGCAGTGTCCCGTGCCGCGGTCTTCGCAAGGGCATCGTGAGCAACATCGACTGGACGGTACGCTCGATCAAAGAGGCGATCGACGCGGCGCAGACCATGGCGGGCGTCGAGATCCGAACGGTCTACGCGGGCGTCGCCGGCAGTCACATCCGCTCGATGACGAGCGACGGCGTCGCGGCCATCTCCGGCGGCGAGGTCACGCGCGCAGACGTCGAGCGAGTCCTCGAGGGCGCGCGCGCCATCCCGGTGGACGCGGATCGGCAGATTCTCCACGTGCTCCCGCGTGAGTACATCGTCGACGCGCAAGACGGCATCCGCGATCCCATCGGGATGAGCGGCGTGCGCCTGGGCGCCAAGGTCAACCTCGTCACCGCAGCGACCAGCTGCGTGCAGAACGTCATCCGCTGCGCAGAGCGCTGCGGCCTGGTCGTCGCCGACGTCGTGCTCGAGCCGCTCGCGAGCGCCGAAGCCGTGCTCTCCGAGGACGAGAAAGAGATTGGCGTCGCGGTCATCGACATCGGCGGCGGCACCACCGATCTCCTCCTCTACATCGACGGCGGCATCGCGCACACGAGCGTCATCCCCGTCGGCGGCAACAACATCACGAGCGACATCGCCGCGGGCCTTCGCACTCCGATGGCCGAGGCCGATCGGCTCAAGCGCAACAGCGGCTGCGCGCTCGGTCGCATGGTCGGCGACGAAGAAGAGGTCGAGGTCCCTGGCGTTGGCGGTCACGCGCCGCGCCGCACTGCACGCCGCGTCCTCTCCGACATCATCGAGCCGCGCGTCGAAGAGATGTTCGCGGCCATTCGCAAGCGTATCGAGGACACCGGCATGCTCGAGCAGCTCTCGGCTGGAGCCGTCCTCACGGGCGGCGCGGTCCTGCTCGAGGGGATGCCCGAGTTCGCAGAAGAGATCCTCGGGATGCCCGTTCGCATCGGTTTCCCCTCCGGCGTCGACGGCATCACACAAGCCGTCCAAGGCCCGCAGTTCTCCACGGGTGTCGGGCTCGTCAAGTTCGGCGCGCATGCCATCGCGGAGGCGCGCCTCCGCAACGCGTCTCCGGTTCAGTCGCTCATGCGTCAGAAGGTCATCTCACACGTGACCCTCTCCGACGCAGAATCCGCCAAAGAGCAAAGCAAACTTTGGGCATGGCTCAAGGCAGCTTTCTAAAGACTTAGCTGGAATCAATCTTCAAAGAGTTTACGCAGAAACACCATTTGTTCTTCGATCGATAGCTGGAGAGAGGCGCTCCGACTTTCGATCATCTACTCAGCACAGCCCACTGTCCGGGAGGACGATCATGAGCTTCAGCATCGAGTTCGCAGACGAGACTCAAGAGTACCAAGCGCGAATCAAGGTCATCGGCTGCGGTGGCTCCGGCGGCAACGCCGTCAACACCATGATCAACTTCGGCCTCGAGGGCGTGGAGTTCATCGTCGTGAACACCGACGCGCAGGCGCTGAACTCCAACGCAGCACCGACGAAGCTGTCGATCGGCTCGAACGTCACGCGCGGCCTCGGCGCCGGCGCGGACCCCGAGAAGGGGCGCAAAGCAGCCCTCGAAGACGTTCAGCGCATCAAAGAGCTCATCAGCGGCGCGGACATGGTCTTCGTCACGGCGGGCATGGGCGGAGGCACCGGAACTGGAGCTGCCCCCGTCATAGCGCAGCTCGCTCGGGAAGAGGGCGCACTCTGCGTCGGCGTCGTCACCAAGCCCTTCTTGTTCGAAGGTCGTCAGCGCGCGCGCCGCGCAGAGATCGGCCTCGCTCAGCTCACCGAGCAAGTCGACACGCTCATCACCATCCCCAACCAGAAGCTCCTGCTCCTGGGCGACGACGATCTAACGTTTATCGACGCTTGCCGCAAAGCAGATGAAGTCCTCTATCAAGCCGTTAAAGGCATCGCCGATCTGATCACACAGAACGGCATTGTCAATGTCGATTTTGCCGACGTGAAGACGGTCATGAGCAGCATGGGCCGCGCGCTCATGGGCACGGGCATCGCCAAGGGTCAGTCCCGCGCGCGCATGGCGGCGGAGATGGCCATCACCTCACCGCTGCTCGACGACATCTCGGTCGAGGGTGCCACGGGCGTCCTCATCAACATCGTCGGCGGCTCGGATCTCAAGATGAAGGAGATTCAAGAGGCCGCGAGCTTGGTCCAAGAGCAAGCGCACGAGGACGCGAACATCATCTTCGGAGCGAGCATCGACGAGACGCTCGGCGAGAACGTGAAGGTCACCGTCATCGCGACCGGATTCGACAACGCGGAGCGTGCGGAGGCGCAGGAGCGCGCCGTTCGGCAGTCGCTCGTACCCCAGACGGTCCCGTCGCAGCAACAACTCCGCTCGTTCGCGCCCCCGTCGTCGACGCGCATGCCGTCGGCTCCTGCGCCGCACGAGGCCGCGCCCGCGATGTCCACCCGCCGCGCAGCTCACGCACAAGAGGCTCGCGCCAGTCAGCCGCGCCTACCGATCCGCGAGCGCGCACAGAGCTTTCCGACTCTCGATCAAGACTGGGACGTCCCCGCGTTCTCTCGCAAGCAGAACAGCTGAAGCCGCGCGCGAATCAGGCTCTTCTAGCTACTGACAGCAGACCGTCTTCGCTCCTGTGAGCGAAGCGGCTCCTGTTCCCTGGCTCGGCGTGCACGCCGGGGTCGGTGTTGCGTTGGCGACGTAGCGGTACGCGGTGTACCCGGGGCTGTTGCACGTTCCGTCTGCCGGGAAGCTGGCGGTGGGACTTCCTGTGCACGCGGTGGTGAAGCCGTCGATCTTGCCGCTGCGCGCCGCGCCGACCGTCACGTTGCTCGCACACGCGTTGCACGTGACGGTGGCACCGACGCCAACCGCCGTGTTCGTCTTGAAACCAGCCGGATGCGCGACGAGTCCATCCGCGACAATGCGTCGTGCAAAGTTGGCGCTCGGTAAGTCGCAGCAGCTCGTCGGTCTGCACTGGGTCGCCGGAGAGGTGGTGGCTTGCCCGTCCCAGAGATCTTCGGTGCCGTGGCGGAGATGGTCGTGTGGGGATCGCTCGTGCAATCGCCCGAGTCGATGAGGGCGGTGTTGCCTCAGTTGTTGCCACCAAAGAGCCAATGTGACGAGCGCGAACGAGACGCGCCGCAAAAGGGACACGTCGCCTCGCGGTGTGCGACGTAGCAAGCACACGCTCGACAAGCGATGTAACGGCTCATTGCCATCAACCTACTCGCTTCAAGGGCAGTTCGACACGTAGCCCATGCCGCACGGATACGTCGGCGGTGGCTGACTCTCGACGGTGCCAAACTTCGCGGGTGTTGCCTCGAAGCCGAGTGCCATCGACAGAGCGTCGCAGATCCCGGTGCCGTCGTTGGTGGGGTCTGCGGCGATGTCCACCGCGTTGCAGATCTGCGGCTTGACGCTCATGAAGATGAGGTCGTTGCCGCAGAGATGCTGCGTCTTGTCGGTCGGGTCCTGGACGTTCTGCAGGCTCGTGAGAAGCTTGCTGACCTGCCACCGGCCCGCGAGCTGCCCGTGAATGCGCATGATGCTCGTGCCGTTCATGTCGAGCGCCGCTACGATTTTGCCGCTCTCGAGCTCGATGACCACGGGGGCAGTCACGCCGCCGCCGAGGATGATCGGAAACTTCAGCGACGACACGAGCGTGCCATCGCGCACGTAGGCCTCGGTGGCGGTGTACGTCGGGCTCGCGAGATCGCCGTTCACGGTGGAGGCGCGGTCGACGATCCACTCGTCCGTGCCGTCGAACTTGGGTCCGGCGTCGGGCGCGTCTTTGAAGCCGAGCGACGCGTACACGGAGACCTCGACGTGAGCATCATTGGGCTGACCGTTGTACTGCCCGATGCGCAAGAACACGTTCGACAATCCGCGAGTGATGGCGTTGTTCAGGATCGTCTGGTTCACGAATGACGAGAAGAGCGCAAAGAGCGGCTTGCCGGCGTTGTCCACGCCACCGGGCTCGTCGCACGCGGGAGGCAACTTCTTGCCGTTCACGAGCGGTCGCTGGCAACTGTCGGGCTCCGGGCATGTGCACGTGCGATCGAGGTTGAAGCCGTACGAGCCGCCGTCCATCCCGAGGTCGAGCTTCGAGAGCGCCGTCACGACGCTGTAGGGATCGGTCGGGTCGGAGGTCGACAGATCCGGCGCCTTGGGGATGTTCGGCCCTCGACACGCGAAGTTGCTGTCTAAGCTCGCGTCGACCCCAGCCTCAGGGAGGTCCACCCAGAGCGCGCGATCGTCGATCCCCGCGATGAGCTGACACGCGGCCGCGAATGCGAGCGCGCCAGCGGCGAACATCCAGCGACCCCTCATCGTTTCACAGTACCGCACTTCTGGCCGTGGCTCATGGAGTTGCCCAGCGGGACGGGTACCCGTAGCCTATGGATCGTGTCTGATGAACCTGGTTTTCCCGCAGATGGGGAGATTCTCGCCGGTCGTTACCAGGTCGAGAAGGTCATCGCGCGTGGTGGCATGGGCATCGTCGTCGCCGCCAAGCACATCCAGCTCGGCCAGCGTGTCGCCATCAAGGTCCTCTTTCACCAGAGCGGCAACGCCGAGCAGTCGGTCGCGCGCTTCTTGACCGAAGCTAAAGCGTCGGCGCTCCTCAAGAGCGAGCACGTCGTCAAGGTGAGCGACGTAGGCACGCTCGACAACGGCGCGCCGTTCATGGTGATGGAGCTGTTGGAGGGCGCAGACCTCGCGACCGTGCTCGAACAAGAGGGCAAGCTCCCGGTGGAGATCGCCGTCGACTTCGTACTGCAGGCGATCGAGGGGCTCGCCGCCGCCCATGTGGCGAACATCGTTCACCGCGATTTGAAGCCTGGAAACATCTTCCGGTCGTCGCGCGGCGATGGGACGACGATCATCAAGGTGCTCGACTTCGGCGTCTCCAAGGCGACGTCGTCCGACGTGCGAACGGTGGGCACCGTCACGACCACGGACGCGGTGTTCGGATCGCCGCTCTACATGTCGCCCGAGCAGATGCAGAGCGCCACACGCGTGGACGCTCGGTCCGACATTTGGTCGCTCGGCGTCGTGCTGTTCGAGCTACTCACTGCGCGATTCCCGTTCGAGGCGGAGAGCATGGCGGGCCTCGCCGTCGCGATCGCGACCGAGGAGCCAGCGTCGCTCTCGACGTACCTGTCGAACCCACCCGCCGGTCTCGATCGCGTGATCGAAAAGTGTCTCGCGAAGAGGCGTGACGAGCGGTACTGCAACGTCGCAGAGCTCGCCGCGGACCTCGAGTCGTTCACGGTCGACGCCCGTGCGCGCGTGGAGCGCATTCAACGGCTGATCATTGGCAAGACCAGCGCACCACGCTCGCTCTTGCCTTTGCCCATCTCGTCGCGAAAAATCCCCATGGGTGCCGAGACGCTCGGGCCCGTCGACGCTGGCGAGTCTGCGTTCGCGGCTCAGGCTCCGAAACGATCGCGGGCGCCTCTCGCGATCGGTCTCGCGATGGCGGTCACCGCGGTCGTTGGCTTCGTGGTCGTGCGCCAGCAACGGGTCCCCGCGCTCGTCGTGCATGCGTCCGCGCTCGATCCAGCGACGCTGCCGGCACCATCGCCGGTCGTCGTCGCTCCAGCCGCGAGCGTTTCTCAAACGAAGCCGCCCGTCGACGCGCCCGTGTCTTTTGCGTCTGCGAGCGCGTCGGTCGCGCACCCCGCGCAGAGACCCACGCTGAGGCCTAAGACGACGCACTCGGCAGTAGCGCCAACTTCTCCACCCTCCGCGTCGGTCATCTCCGGGATCGCTCGTGACCGCAAATAGAGCGCTGATTGCTGGCGTGTTCGGCGCGTGTCTGACGTGGCCGAGTGTCGCGCTCGCGCAGCCTTCGCAAGCGCAGACTCTGTTCGATCAGGCCGTCACCTTGATGGACAAGGGCGACTACCCGACGGCTTGCCCCAAGCTCGTGGAGAGCCAACGGCTCGACCCTGGCGGCGGGACTCTGCTCAACATCGGCCTCTGCCGAGAGAAAGAGGGCAAGCTCGCATCCGCGTGGCTCGCGTACAACGACGCTCTCAGTCAATCGATCAAGGACGCTCGCGCGGACCGCGAGGCGACTGCACGTTCGCGCATCGCGGCGATCGGCGACTTACTCTCGAAGGTGACCGTGCTGGTGCCGCCGGGCATCGCGAAGCTCGAAGGCTTGGAGCTCAAGCTCGACGAGACGCCACTCCGACCGGCATCGTGGGGCGTGCCGACGCCGATCGACAAAGGGGAGCACACGCTCGTCGTGAGAGCCCTCGGCAAGCTCCCGTTCGAGGCCAAGCTGCTCGTGCGAGCGGATGGCGACAAGACGAGCGTCACCGTCGAGCCGCTCGCAGACGCACCCATCGTCGTCCCATTGCCGCACGACCAGCCCTCGACTTCGCCGCCTGCGTCGTATCGTCCGGTCGCCTATGCGCTCGGCGGCGCAGGGCTCGCGTCGGCGCTCGCGGGCGTCGTCATGGGCGTGCTCGCGATCAATCGTCGCGCCTCGAGCGACACCGAGTGTCCGAACAACCACTGTACGCAGCGTGGCGTCGAGCTCAACGATCAAGCCAAGGGACTGGCGTGGGCCTCGAACATCACGGTGGGCATCGGGATCGCCGCGATCGGCACCGGTGTCGTGCTGTTCTTGGTGTCGCCGAAGGCGAGCCCCAATCGCGCTTGGATCACGCCGCAGGGCGCCTCGTTGAGCTTCTAGGCGACGCGTAGGACGCGCACGCCAAGGGCCTCCGCTTCACGTACGACCGTGGAGCACCCCTCTGCTTCGGACGCGAACACGAGCGCTTCGCTCGCCGCGATCCACGCGAGCGCTTCGTCACGCGGGAGCGTGTCCATGAAGCGAGCGTCCACGCCTTGTTCCTTCGCGAGCCTCTCGAGCCGTGCGCGCTCCGGGCCGCCGCCGATCACGACGAGAGGCATCTTCGCGCGCGCCGCGTGTCGGATCACGAGATCGATGCGCTTCGTGGCCACAAGCCTGCTGACGCTGCACATGATCGGTGCCGTTAGCTTCGCGCGCAGCTCGGCCGCGCGTGCGCTCACGTCTGGAAGCTCGAACGCACACGGCTCGATCGTGGACATATCAAGCACGCGGTCGCCGAGCCGATGGGGCAGGCACGAAGTCAGCGATCGCTCGAGCTCACGCGACACGAAGCGCCACGTGCTCGCGCGAAGGATGATGTCCGTCACGATGCGCTCACGAAGCGCGCGCGGCATCGCGATCAACAGGCGCACGTCCGCGCCGTGTGAGACGACCTCGAGCTCGCCGCCCGCCACGCTCGCCAACGGCCACGCGCTCGGCACCGCCCAGTGCGCGATGATGCGCTCGAACGGGCCGGCGTGACGCAGCGCATCGCGGGCTCGACTCACAAAGTAAAGCGCCCCGAGCGCGAGATAGGGACGGGCGGAGAGACGCACTGCCACGCCCGGCCAACCGAACGCGCCATACCCGCGCACTCCGATCACATCCACACCATCTCCCAGAGATCGGCCGTCTGGCGCGATCACCATGACGTCATGTTTGGCGCGAACCAGCGCGCGCGCCTCGGCTCGCACGAAATGGCCCGACGGGTCTTGCTCGGACAGCGGGTAGCTCGTGGTGACGATCGCGACGCGCATGAGACGTAACGCGCCCGAACCCTAGTGCATCACCTCCATTGACGCATCAGCGATGTAGCTCCCCGCACCGTGCGCTGGTAAGTGATCACGGCGAACCAACGAGGTTCGCGAAAGGCGAGTCGGCGTGAAGATTCAAGGCCGTATTCTCTACCTCACCGAAGACGCCGCGCTGCTCGACGAGCAGCTCGCAGGCAAGTCGCTCGCGTTCGATCCGAACCGCGCGCTCATCGGCAGCATCTCGACGGACGAGATCACTCCGGGTTGGGTTTGTTATTACTACGACGAGACGCTCGCTCGTTATGCCTACTACGGTCTGCGCGGCGGCAAGTTCAAGCAAGACACCCTGAGGAAGGGCAGCTTCGGCGTCATCGTCAGCGGCATTTCCAAGGGCTGCGGCTCCAGCCGGGAGACGGCGCCGTACAGCGAGCTCAAAGCGGGCGTGCAGCTCGTCATCGCCAAGAGCATCGAGAAGATCTACCGACAGAACTCGCAGAACATCGGGCTCCTCACGAGCACGGACTTTGGCTTGATCGAGCGCATCGAGCGCGGCGAGGACATCCCGATCACCGAGTTCACCAAGGGCCTCGATCCGATCAGCGCATCGATCGTCGAGCACGGCGGCTTGTTCGCGTACAACAAGGCGCGCGTGGCCGGCAAGGTCGCGCCCCCGCATGTGGAGACCGCCGCACGACCGATGACGTTGTGCGAGAAGATCTTGTCTGCGCACGTCATCACTGACGCGACGAGCGGCAAGCTCGGCACGCCCGCCGTAAAGCCCGGAGACGCATTCTTCGCGCGCACGGACGTCCGCTTCAGCCACGAGTACGTGACCCCGATGGCGGACGCGCTCTTCCGCGCCGAGATGGGCAAAGACGCGAGCGTCACCGAGCCCGAGAGCATCTTCGCGTTCCGCGACCACCTCACGTTCCTCGATCTCGTGATGCCCAAAGCGCACCGCGACATGGGCCTCGACGTGCAGGCCGCGTCTCTCGCCACGGTGCAAGACGAGTTCACCAAGCGTCACGGCATCAAGCTCTACGGAGAGGTCCACCGCGACGGCAAGCTCGTCGGCAGCGAGGCCATCTGCCACAACAAAGTGATCGAGGAGCTAGCGCTGCCTGGACAGCTCGTGCTCGGCACCGATAGCCACACGTGCATGGCCGGAGCGCTCGGCTGCTTCGCGTTCGGCGTCGGCTCCACTGACATGGCCAACGCGTGGTTCACCAACGACGTTCGCGTGAACGTCCCAGAATCAGCCCGATTCGTACTAAGCGGCAAGATGCGCTCGGGCGTGTGTGCCAAGGACGTGATGCTCCACATCTTGAGCTTCCCGTTCTTCAAGACGGGTCAAGGCATTGGCAAGGTGATGGAGTTCGTGGGCGACGGCATCGCGCACATGGGCCTCGACGAGCGCGCGACGCTCACGAACATGGCGGTCGAGGCGGGCGGCTTCACGGGCATCATCGAGGCCGATGACGTCGTCGTCGATTACCTCGTCAAGCAGCGTGGTCTCGACGCGACCGCCGTGCGCGCGCGCATCGTCAAGGCGGACCCCGGCGCGGAGTACTGCGCGAACTTCGAGATCGATCTCGGCGCGATCGTCCCGATGGTGGCGACCCCCGGCGACCCGCGCAACGGTATCGGCGTCAGCGAGCTGAAAAGCGAAGTGAAGATCGACATCGCGTACGGCGGCTCGTGCACCGGCGGCAAGAAGGCTGACATGGACATGTACGCAAGCGTGCTTCAGGCCGCGCTCGACAAGGGCAAGCGCGTCGCGCCCGGCGTGAAGCTCTACATCCAGTTCGGCTCGCAAGACATCCGCCGCTACGCAGAGGCCAAGGGCTACCTCCAGGTCTTCGAGCGCGCAGGCGCGGAGATGGTGGACCCCTCGTGCGGCGCCTGCATCAAGGCCGGTCCCGGCGTGAGCGACTCTCCCGATCAGGTGACGGTGAGCGCCATCAACCGCAATTTCCCAGGCCGCAGCGGCCCCGGCAAGGTCTACCTCGCGAGCCCGCTCGTCGTCGCCGCAAGCGCCATCGCCGGCCACATAGCTCTCCCGGAAGACCTCTGATATCGAGAGACGCGCATGACGACCTCGATCTCTGCCAACTGCTTTGCGCTCCTCGACTACGTGCTCCTCTCCGCCGAGGGCGAGGTGCTCGACGACAGCGCCGCCGATGGCGGAAAGCCGATCAAGTACGTTCACGGCTACGGCATGTTGGTGCCTGGCCTCGAGGCGCGTTTGATCGGTCTCACCGCGGGGGACGAGAAGGAGATCCTGGTGCCCGCCGTCGAGGCCTACGGCGAGCATGACGACGAGCTGGTCTACGAGCTCGGTCGCGACGAGATCCAAGGTGAGCTCGACGAGGGCGACGAGATCGTGCTCGAGGACGAGGCGGGCGATCAGGCTACGGTGTTCGTCGTCGAGCTGTCGGGCGACACGGTCGTCGTGGACGGCAATCATCCGCTCGCGGGGATCGACCTTCGCTATCGCGTGAAGGTACGCGAAGTGCGCGAGGCAACGACCGACGAGCTCACTCGCGCGGCCGCGAGCCTGGAGAGCGTGGAGCCTCACGTGCACGGGCCGGAGTGCGATCATGATGCTCCGACGGCGCCGCTGTTTTCTCTCGGGAAGAAGCCACCGGAGAGTCCTCCTTCTTGATCCGCTGCGCGCGGGGCGAGGAGAGGGGCACCTGCTGTTTGGCGATGGGGCTCGGCGGTCGTCGTGGCAGGTGGCGGGAGGGGGAGAGAAGAGTAGAGTTCTGCCGGCGTGCTGGATGATCTCTATTACAAGCGGGAGCGCGCTCGCGAGGCTGCGGCTCGGGGCGACTTCGACGAGGCTGCGAATCAGCTTTTTCAAGCGGCGCTTCAGACGCACATCGCGGAGAACGACTATCTCGCGATCTTGCGGCCTCTCGAGGATGTGCTCGTTCGGCGGGGGGATGCTCGCTCGGCGCTGACGGTGAATTGGTACTCGGCGTTCAGCGACAAGGACGGTTGGAAGCGGGCGTACGCGAAGTTGAAGAGTGTGCCTCCCGTCGATCGCGCGCGCACGGCAGCGGCGATGGGCGACATGGTGACGGCGGCTCGCGAGATGGAAGAGGCGGGGCTCGTCGCGGCGGCCGCGATCTACAAAGAGAAAGCGAACGACTGGAACGGAGCGCGCGCTCTCTGGTCGCGCCTGACGCAGGTCACGAGCTCCGGCGCGGACGCATACAACGCGGGTCTCGTGCACTTCAATTTGTCGCGCTGCGCACACAAGTGCGAAGACGTGCGGCAAGCGCACGACGCGATTGTAGCTTCGGTGCGATTGCTCGAGGAGGCGGCGGACCACTTCGAGACTGTCGGCCAGAGAGAGCGCGCGTTCGATTGCTTTCAGGTGCTCGTGCAGATCGGTCGCGAGGGCGGGATGTTCGAGAACGTCCTCGAGGGCTTCGTGAACTGCATCCGAATCCTGCGCGAGGATCACCTGAAGTACTTCGCGCTCCAGTACTACGAGGACGCACTCACCGCGTCGCGCGAGAAGGCGGAGCTCAGCGCCGCAGCAACGCTCGCGCGAGAGGCGAGCGAGTACTCACGCGCGCTCGGAATGGCCTCTGCATCCGCGCACTACACGCTCATGCAAGCGGACCTCTGGCGCCTAGTGGCGCGGCAGCACATCGAGCGCGGCGCGCCGCCGGAGATCGCGGAGAACGCGGTGCTCGCGGCGATTCTCGCCTCGGGTGAGGTGGGCCAGTTCGCGCGCGTGGGCAAGCTGTACGAGGAGCTGAGCCAGATGGACTTGGAGCCCTCGCGCAAGAAGCACTACCTGCGCGCGAGCAAACGCTACGACGGCGTGCGCGACGAGCCGATCGACGCGTCACCGTTGCCGTCGCACCTCAAGCAAGACAACCAGTTCCCCGACGTGTGGCACGTGGACGTGCTCGAGTGGGAGCAGCAAGGCTCGGCCGCCGAGGCGTGCGCGGACGTGCTGCTCGACAAACGCTGGCCCGACCTCGTTCGTCGCAAGGCGATGCTCGCGCGTGTGACCGCGTTCGCCGTGGAGTCACGCCCCGATGACGGCACGGCGCCGATGACGACCGCACGCACACGCTTGGCCGAGCAGCTCGCGCAGCTGCAGCTGTACACGGTGCTCTCTCCGCTCGAGAAGCTGTTCCAGCGACCGGAGCGCGCAGTGAAGGTCGCCGTGCTCGCGTCGATGCAGACCCTGTTCTTCAAGCGGAGCTTCATCACCGTTCGACAGGGCTTGCGCGATCCGGACGTGGCGGTCGTTGATCAGGCGGCGAAGGCCGTCGAGCAGCTGACGTTCCCGCATGCGTTCGATCCGCTGTCTCGCATCGTGCGTGAGCATCAGTTGGCGAGCGTGCGTGGCGCGGCCATTCGGGCGTTGGCTCGTATCGATACTGTCGAAGCCGCCGAGTTCTTGCTCGGTGTGTTGGAGCACGGGGCTCCGGCGGATCGCGCCGCAGCGATTGAGGGCATCAAGCGATCGCGTGGGCGGCAATTCGTGGAGCTCGCTCGTGCGACGATGAATGCTTCTCCTCCGGAGACTCAGGTGGTGCTTCGCGATGTTTTGCGTGCCCGCGGCATTGCTGCTTAGTCGAGCCCGCTGCGCGCGGGGCGGGGTGGGGCACCTATCGGGTTGATGGGTTGTGGCTCGGCGACGCGCAGTACTTTCCCCCATCGCCCGCGGACACTAAAGCCCCGGTGCCGTTTCACTCACTCGCGCATGACATGGTCCGCGGTCCTCGGAAAAAGCTCGCCGGATAGGTGAGAGGGCTGCGTCGATGATGGCGAGCTGACGAGCGATCGTACCGCCCGTGTCGTGTGACAAGATCGAGTACGACGTGAGCCCCAGCCGCGCGGCGAACACCTTCACGCTCTCGGCCTGGCCTCCGAGGCTGAATGCGGTGCGGTCACTCCAGCGCGACGCACCGGCGCCCGGCAGGTCGATCACATGACAGGTGAAATGAGCCGAGAGCGCGGGGAGGAGCTTGCGCAACGTGTGCCCGTGGAGCGGCCACCCGTGCAAGAGCACGAGCGGTGGGCCGGAGCCGATTGACGTGTAGGCGATCTCGCCGTTGCCGACATCGACGAACGAGAGCTTCTCGGAAAGTACGTGAGCGTTCGAGCTCTGAACCGACAGACTCATGGCGTGACCATGCATCTTGGTCGTCGCGCGATCCATTACCTCCCCCAGGTAACGGACACCGATCGAGACGAGAGCTACGCTGCTCTCGATGCGAAGAGACGAGTCCCGACTTTTTTCGGCGCTGCTACGGCACTGGCGGACACGCCGCGGGATGACACAGCTCGATCTCGCACTCTCGGCGGACGTGTCGAGCCGTCACGTGAGCTTCCTCGAGACGGGGCGCGCGACCCAGTCGCGAAATGGTCCTCGTGCTCTCCGCATCGCTCGACGTGCCGATGCGCGATCAGAACGTTCTCCTCCGCGTTCGACGAGCCGGCTCTCGACGGTGGAATGCCTCCGATCATCGCGCAGACCATCGACCGAATGCTCGCGCATCACGAGCCCTACCCGATGTTCGTGATGACCCGCACGTACGACGTCCTCAAGACCAACACTGCCGCAACGCGCGTGCTCGGGGGCATGCTCCTGGACCCTTCCGCAATCGGCGATCCGCCGAACCTCATGCGCGCGCTCTTCGATGGGCGACTTGCGCGAGCGTTCGTCGTCGACTGGGAACGCACCGCACGCCAGCTCACTCGTGACCAGTTCAGCAACGGGAGCTACTCCACGACCTCTACGTCGCTCGGCGGAAGCGTCCGGTAGTTCTTGTCCACGTACTGCAGCACTTCGTCGAACCAGTCGTCCAGCTGAGGGCCGTCTTTGCGCGTGGAGTTCAAGTAGAACGTCCCGCGGATGCACTCGGGCTTTCCGTTGGCTCCGATGCGACAGCGTCCGTCCACGTACACGACGATGAACTTCGGCAGACGGTTCGTAGAGCTGCGGTTGGCGTCGTTCATGAAGTTGTTGCTGATGAGCGCGACGGCCTCGAGATCGCGAGGGTCTTGCCCGTAGCCGTGGAGCACGTACACGACGGGGTAGCGCTGGTTGCGCTTGCGGACGTCCTCGTTGGCGTAGCCGGGCGGGAGCGTGATCGCGATCGGGCCGGTGCGGAGCGTCTTCGTGCCGGTGAAGATCTTCTCGCAGCGACCGGCGATCTCGCAGGCGGTGCCGAGCTCATTCTGTGTCGCGGTCTCGGGCGTGGCGACGCTCGGTTCGACGAGCAGGCGGTCGCTGTCCGTCCAGTGGTGCGCGACGAAGTAGAAGCTCGCCGTCAGCCGATTCAACAGCTGAATCGCAGTGCCCACGTGCTGACCGTCGCCCGCGGTGATCTCGGCGGGCGTCGCGTCGACGTTGCCGTAGCGCACGCTCGGGGCGTCCGCCAAGTCTGCAAAGCGGATCTCGCCGGGGACGAAGTTGAACGGCTTGGTCGGGTCTTCGCCGGGGAGGTTGGTGAAGCTGTTGTAGAAGACCGTCGGGTGAATCGCGCTGCCGTCCGCGCGCCTCCGCGTGGAGACCGCGCCCGTGAGGTGGTTGGCGACCGCGCCGAAGTTGAAGAGATCGCGCACGCCGCCGTCGCTCCACACATCGAGTCGCGAGAACGCGTTGTCATCGAAGGGGCCGCCGGGAGTGTCGGTGGACCAGCCGCGAATGAACGAGTGCGGGTCGCTCTGCTGAAAGCCCAAGAGGCCGGGGGTCTGCGTGAACTTACCGTCGCCCTCGCCGAGGTCGTACGGCGATGACTTCGTGTTCGGCACGCCGTCGAGGCCGTAGTCCTTGAAAGGCTCGCCCACCTCGTAGTGGTGATCGCCCTCGGTGCCCGTCGGGTTGAACGCGTAGTTGTAGTCGTCCTGGTTCGGGTCAGGGTTCTGCACGGGATCGTAGCCGGGCTCGCTCTTGTCGAAGAGGCCGTCCGTGCCCGCGTCGTCCCAGGGCTCGTGACCGCTGCGGATGACCGGCTCGTTCTGATCGCGCACGCCGTTCTTGTTGAGATCCACCGCGAGCGAGAGGCTCATCGGGAAGGCTTGATCCGCGTTGGGCGCGACCCACGTGTTCGAATAGGGACTCGCGGCCTCACCGACCTCTGCGCCGTCGCAGATGCTGATGACCTGCTCGCTGCCGTCCGGGTTGTACTCGTCGTCGTAGTAGCCCTTGGCGACCTTGAACGTGCGCGACGGATCGCAGCGGCTCTTGTTGCACTGCCTCTGCACGTCGTCTTGCGTCTTCTGCGCGGCGACCTCGTCGGGCGTTGGGTTGTTGCCCTTCGGCGCGATCGGGTCGACGGTCACGCTGCAGTCGGTGCCCGGAGGGAGACCGGTCGTGTCGCCCATCACCCACGGATCGGTCGGCGCGGGTCCGGACGCGAACCACGGGAGCGCCGTGTTGGACCCGTTCGGGTTGCCACGCATCAGCGCGAGGTCCTCGAAGATCTGCACGTACTCGGCGCGCGGGAAGTGACCGCCGTTGCCGTTACCGGCTTGGTAGAACCAGTGGTTGAAGTCCATCGAGTGCGCGTACGTCTCGCCGCTCATCGGGTACGCGTCTGGTGCGGGGATGGTGCAGTTCTTCGCGCCGACAGGGCAGAAGCCCGCCAGCGCGAAGTTCTCGACGAACGACATCATCCACGTCCAGTCGCTCGGCCCGCCCATCGGGGCGATCGCGTCGAACTCGTCGTGGTGGCGCACGCCGAACGTCGCCGCGCCGCCGCCGCCCATCGAGAAGCCGATCACCGCACGATGCGTGAGGTGGCGGTTGTGTTTTCTCTGGCCCGCGTCCGGCGCCATGGCCGCTTGGTACGTGCCGAACAGAGGCGACTGGAACTTGAGCACGTAGTTGCCGTCGCTCGTCGGCTGGATGTTCGGGTTCGCGATCGTGATCGGCCGGGCCTTCTTCGCGAGCGGGCTGCGGAACAAAACGACGAGGTGTCTGAGGCGTGCCATCGCCGGAACTGCCGCGGGGTTGATGGGGATCGCGAAATCGATCTCGCGCCTGAGGGCCTTGTTCGGATCGATGGGCGCGGTCGCCGCGAACGTCACGGCGGGGCCGAGCTTCACGAGGTTCTGCGCGTCGATCGTGAGGTCCTTGCTGTCACACGCGACCGAGGCGGCGAACGCGGGCAAGCCGAGCACGTCGGTGCGCGTGAACGCGGCCACGGGTGCGCCGACGGACGCGTTCTTGAGCGCGCCAGTGCCGTTGGCCACGAGGTGCGTCGCGTCGAGCGCCGTCTGCGCCGTCTCGTTCGTACACGTCGGCGCGGTCGGATCACGCACCTCTACGGGGAGCTGCCCCGTGACCGGCGTCTTCGCGAACGTATCCTGCATCGTCGCGGTCAGGTTCGTCTTGCCGACCGCGCCGCCGGTCACGACGAAGTCGTAGCTCCCGTGTCGAAGGTCGAGCTTCGGTGCCTGCGGCGGCTGCGCCACGCTCGTGTTGTCAGACGTGATCGGCACCGTCTGCGGCTTGCAGAAGTCCGGGTCGATCACCATGCGCACCGGACGCGACACGCCAGGGCTCACGACTAGCGTAGGAGGATCGAACGTTATGCGGCGGACGATCGAGTTGTCGTCACTGCTGCACTTCTGCTCGCCCGTCAAGTAGACGGGATCCGTACTGGGTGTCGGAGAAGCGTCAGGGGTACTGCACTGAGCGAACACCGGAGTGACGAACAAAACAAGAGGCCAAGCGCGCATCCGCTTCACTATAGCGTTGGTGTTGCCCCAAATGAAAAGTGCCTGCGCAAAGGGGCCGGGGGGGACAGCCACTCTCCACGCAGGCGTGTGCCAGAGTGCACGGCGTATGCCACCAACGAATCGCTCAAAACAAGCAGCCCGCGGTCGCTGCGTGTTTCACATCTGAAAAACAATCGTGCACCGACGTCACATCACGGAGGCGAATGACAGTGCAGCAGCACGCGCTGGCCCTCGTGCAGCACCGTGACGTCCAGCGGCGGACCGTCGAAGTCTGGCGTGTGTTTCGAGAGCCCCGTGGGTTCGAACTCGCCCGTCGAGGCGACCTTCTCGACGCAGGCGCGCCCGCCGTCGAGGTGCACGCGCGCCAGTGTCGACGCGATCGACGCGTGGGCGTCGTAAATGAGCCGATTGGTGAAGGCGACATCCATCACCCAGCCGCCAGCGCCAGGCTCGCAGACGGTGGCCACGTCGGTGATGTCCGCCGCGCCGAGCGACTGCGGCTCCAGCACGAGGCCCGAGGAGAGATCAATGGGGATCACCCAGCGCTGGTTGGTGATGAAGCGCTTGGCGTTGGGCTGGCCGTCCATGACCACGCCGACGGATCGTCCGTCTGCGCTCCGTGCGATGCGTGCGCCTGTCGGAGCGCTCGACTGTTGCCACTGCTGCGGCACGCTCACGCGCGGAAGTCTCGCCAGCTCGTGGGCGACTCCGGCCTCCACCTCCCAAACCACTGTCGAGCTCGGTTGGTTCGGATCTCCCGCGCTCGTCAGGTACCAGCGCCCGCCGGCGCGCACTGCGGACTCGATCCAAGGCAGCTCGGAGCCGTCGGGCCGCCGCACCTCGGTGGCTCCCCGATCCGACTCGAGGAGCAACACGCCAGAAGCCTCGTTGCCGCGCCTGCCGAAGACCCAGAGCGCGTGTCCGCCGTCCTCGCCGAATGCGAGACCGCCAGCGTCGAGCACCGAGCCGCCGCGCCCGCCCGTGATCAGCGGCGTGACGACGTTGCTCACGAACTCGGGAATCGCTCCGAGCTGCGACGAGTGCACGTTGGTGGACGCCTCGAACGGTGAGGTCCATCGCGCCAACGCGCGACCCTTCGCGGGCCAGAGGAGCTGGTCGCGCGGTCCCCACGCGTAATAGTGCGCGAGCGCGTGCACGTTGAGGTCGCCGAGCCGGCGGACGCGCGCGACGTCGTTCGTGCCGGTCAAGGCGCTCGGCCCCTCGATGCCCCACGCGTAGTCGTCGTCCGCGACCTTCGGCGGGCTCACGTTGAAGAGGTGTTGCCACTCGAAGGTCTTCGCGTGCGGCGGCGTGACGAAGGGCACGTACGCGGACAGAGTCGGCTTGCTCGCGGCCTCACAGGACAATCGCAGCGGGTCGTAAGATGGCGAGGGATCGCCCTTGATGGACGAGATCGACTGCGGCAGCACGTTCGGTCGTGTCCCCCAGCCGACGCGTAGCCAACCGCCCATCTCGCAGCCGATCGCGCCGCACACGCGCGCGATGTCGCCGTGCGCGTCGTTGGGCAGGCTCGGCGGCATCTCGGCTTGTCGCCACGTCACGCCGCCGTCGTTCGTCTCGTAGCCGTGTGCGCCCCAACCGATGCCATACGCTCCAGCCACGAGCGGTGTGCCCATGTCTTGGATCCACGCGCCGTGTCTGGCGTGCCCGTCCACGGCGATATCGACGCCGAGCGCGGTGCGCCCCAAGACGACCCACCCGCTCAGCTTGCCGGTCTTGCGCTCCTCGAACGACTCTAGCCACGTGCCGTTGCGGAGCAGCTGCTCGATGCTCGCGCGCTCGCTCGCGGAGTCAGGCTCCCACACGATTGCGCTCGTCTTGGCGACGCCTTTGTCCAACACCGTGACGCTCGCGCTCGAGAGGCTTCCGCCGCTGGGCGGCGAGATCACGACGCGGCGCCCGTCTGCGAGCACGGCGATTCGCTGCGCGCCGATCTCGCCTTGTACGACGAAATCCGTGAATCGATTGTCGTGCCCGAGCAAGCAGTACGTCTGGCGCGCGCGGGCGTCATCGTCGCTCGGCGCCTCCGGGGCGCACGCGCCGCGCGCCCAAATCGCGCCGTTTCCGGACGACCCGATGACGCGAGGTCCGTCGAAGCGCTTGAGCAACATGGGCGCACCCGTACTGGGATCGTACGCATAGATCTCGGTCGCGCCGTGTGGGGCTCCGCACGCGAAGCCGAACGCGGCTGGAGAGGTCTTTCGCGCGAGAGAGAACGGATGGCACCTCGACGGCTTCAGCGGGTAAGCGTCGCGCGCGAGCTCGACGAGCGCACCGTCCGCGATGCGCACTCTGCCGATCGCGCCGTCGCGCGCGACGACCGCGGTCCCGTCGCCGAGCAACCAGCCATCTTCGATCGCCGCGGTGAGGGGTCGCGCGCCGAACGGGCTCGCCACCGGGGCCGCCTCGCCATCGGCGTCGGGTGTGTCGTCGTCTTGGTCGGGTTGAGCTTGCGCGAGCCTGCCGACGCGCCCGTCTGCCGTGATCTCGAACCACGCCGCGCGCCCGGCTTCGTTCGCCCGCAGCACGATCATGTCTCCGACACGCTCGAGCGAGATCGGATCCACGCCGAGCTTGATGGTCGACCATGTAGCGCCAGCATCCGAGGTCACGACGACGCCTCGACCATCCGCGAGCGCGGCCCCGCGCCACCCATCCTGCGTGACGAGCGACGTGACGAACGGCGCGCGTGGAAACGTGCCGAGATCCAGCACGTCTCCGCTCCTCGGATCGATCGGAACGTACGCGCCTTTGTCGAGCTGCAGGTAGACGCGGTCGAGGCCCACGACCATACGCGTGATGCTGGATGTCGGCTGCGTCGGCGACGTGAAGATCACGCGCGTCGGCGCGAGCCAGTCGTCCGCGCGGTGCACTGAGGAGCCGATCAAAAAGAGGAACCCGCCGCCCATGCGCTCAGGCACTTCGACCACGGAGCCCTCACCGAGCACACCGTTCGGGAGCGCCGTGGTCGCGGAGAGCGCGCCGCCGTTCGGCAGCTCGATGAGGCGCACACCGCTCAGGATCAGACGGCGTCCTTCGATGGAGCCGCCGAAGCGCTTCGCGTCCGCTCGGACGGAGACCGGGACGAAGCGTGCGTCACCTACCGACATCGCGCTCGGCAGCGCGCCGTTGGTCCCGCCGTGTAGTCGCTCGGCGTTCGGATCGCGCGCGGTCGGCTCGTTCCCGCAGGCGACTACGCTCGCGATGATCGCGCAAGCGACGAGTCGGCGCGGTCTCATGGGCACGATCCTATCAGGGAGACAATCGATCGACGCGCCAGGTTCCTTCTACCCGCGTGTAGCAGAGGCGATCATGCAGGCGGTTGGGTCTGCCTTGCCAGAGCTCGACGGTCCGCGGCGCGATGCGGTAGCCACCCCAATGTTCGGGCGTGGGCACGTCGCGTCCGAGGAAGCGCGCCTCGACCTCCGCGAGCTGCGCCTCCAACGTCGCCCGATCTTTGACGACCGAGCTCTGCGCAGACGCCCACGCGCCGAGCTGGCTGCCGCGCGGACGATACGCAAAATACGCATCGGATTCCGCTTCACTGGCTTTTTTGACCACACCTTCAATCCGAACCTGCACCTGATCGCGCAGGGTTTTCCAGAGCAGACACAACGCGGCGTTGTCATGCGCCGCGAGCTGCGCGCCCTTGATACTGTCGTAGTTGCTGTGGAAAACAAAACCGTGTTCATCAAAACTTTTCAGCAACACGATGCGTGCTGATACGCGCCCTGCCGCATCGGCGGTCGCGAGGGTCATTGCGGTCGGTTCGGGTTCACCGGCGGTCTTAGCTTCGTCGAGCAGATTACGAAACGTGGCGAGAATTTCTGGCGTGAGCGCCATGCGTATTCCTCATGGAAAAAGAAAGGTATTGTGCGGCAATCACGCGCGCTATCCAAGAATGTCATGCGTCAGGGGTGTTGCTGCGAGCGCCTTGACGATCGCGCGGCGCAGCGATTCGGCCGTTAGCGGTTTGTACAATAGCGTGGCGCCGAGTTCATCGACTTGGCAGAT
>ENA-OFCD01000217-OFCD01000217.1-metagenomes-genome-assembly--contig:-NODE-217-length-38805-cov-3.446994_pt1 | contig 38805 bp, 34 predicted proteins | sample MGYA00153392_OFCD01 | MGnify analysis MGYA00153392 | reverse complement strand
CACCTGCACCGGGGTTGTAAACCAGCCCCAGAATTGGTAGAACAAAAAAAACACACTCGCCGCCAGGGCGGCTGCGCCCAGAAACGAAGCGATGCGCATCCCAAGCGAAAGCTGTCTGGCGTGGGTGTCGCGATCAATATCAAAGTCGCGCGCAAACGCGGCGAGCAGGATCTGGTGAGAAGCGTGGATGGCAGCGCGCTGCGCAGGGTCAAGCTGCAGCACCCTTTCTGCTTCAAGCCGCTGCAGCTCCTGATTAAAAATCTGTATGTCGTCAGTGCGGCGCTGTGCATCAATGCGATTGGAAGTGGTCATCACGAATTTATGTTTCGCTCTATGTTTTGAATATTAACGCGCTATTTACGCATCATAAACTGGGCAGGCCGGATCGGGGGGCTTGAACTAATTTGAAGGATTAGAAGGATTAAAAGCTTTAGGGTTTTTTCAAGCGCGCCGTCTTGCCGATTTTTTGGTGACCCCAATAGGCCCGCCATTAAATTTATTCCCCTAAATTTATCGCATTACTCTGAACCAAAGCTGTGGCATCTACGACCTAAGGATAAGACATAACTTGCGCATTGGGCACAGGGCCATTGATCTGCGGAGATACCGATATGTTCAACAATCGTAGCAGCGCCGTCGCGATGATGATGGTTGCCGGGGGCCTTGCAGTGGCGGTGCCCACACTGGTCCACGCAGCAGACACATCGGGCGTCAATGCGGATCTGGTTAAAAGCACAGCAGGGTGCAATAAAGAGAAAATAGAAAATATTACCCCCTGCGTTGAAACTAAAGCAGGCGGTCTTTCTCTCTGCGCCAAGTCCAAAACCGGGGTTATCGTGCCTTGCGTCAAAAATAATGACGCGGTGGTCGCACCGGCTATTTGATAAAAGCGGGAAGGAGATTATTTGATGGCGGAACAGATCTGCTTGTTGCCTGCTGAGCCACCGCAGATTTCTTTGCGGCGGCGGCTCGCCGATATGCGCATGGCCGCCAGTGAGCTTTTCGATATTCTCAATACTTTTACGCGCGAGAAACGGCATCCGGTGAGTGATGTTATCGCCGCCTTGCCTGAGCCATTCACCCATTGGGAACACTGTCCGCCTGGCGATGTGGAAGACGCCAATACCGGTTGCGCCTGGTACTATCACGCGCATGATTCCGCCACGGCGCGCCTGTGGGAAGAGCATGGCCATTTCCATTGTTTTATGTATACCGAGCGTCTTGGCCCTGGCGCGAAACCGATGGCGCTTCCGGATAATTTTGATGATGCGAAAGGCGGTCTGGTTCATCTCGTCGCGATCTCATTTGATACGAGCGGCGCGCCAACTCGTTTGTTTACACCCAACCGCTGGGTAACAGGCGAGTGGCTGTACCCGGCGCGCGATCTCATCCCGCTCATAGATCAATTCTCGATCATTGCCGACCCGCGCTTTGGCCTGACCAGCCGCTGGCTGAGCGCGATTTTGCGCCTCTATCATCCACAAATCGTTGCACTGTTATGTGAGCGTGACCGCATACTTGAACAACAGCTCAACGCGCAACTGAAAGTGCAACTCAACGCAAGCCTTGAAAACATTACTGAAGATCGATCAATAGAAATCATCTCGACAACCTCGATTGATCTTGACGCCAGCCTGCTCGCCATCGACCAGGCTTGGGAGCGTGCACTGGGCTCCAGATTCAGTTAAGGCTATTAACCTCGATCTTGAGGCTAACCCTAGACGCGACGAGTTAGTGCGGAAGGTTTATAGACCGGCCTGCTTTATTGATAAAAGTCTCAGCGTCCCAGCGCATCAAATAGATCGCCCGCGATACGCTGCCAAATATTCCTGCCGTCGGGGACTCTTATCGACGGGTCCGGAAGCCCCGCTTTCAAATCGGCTAAATTGGATTCCCACATTTCACGCACATCCTCCGGCAAAATTTTCCCGTCTGGCAGGAAACACATACCGTTGTCATCATCAAACACCACCAACCCTAACCCGGCTGCAACCTCAACTGCATAGGCAATTTGCCGCAGGCAGGGCTCGCCTGGCAGCGCAAGCCGATACACCGCCGTTTTGCATTCAGCCGCACCTTTGCGCGGGTCGCTGCCCCAAAATGCGTTTAATCCACCGCTGTGATTATGCTGCAACGACCCAGCGTGGTTGAACTTATCAACTTCATAGCGCTGAACGAGCAAGCTTGCGAATTCCGCCAACGTGGCGTGCCAGACATCGTCTGCCGGGGTATTGAGCAAGCTGAGCCGCTCCATAATGTCGAGTGCCTCGTGGTGCGTCGCGGGCAATGCTGCTGGTCTGGCGGGGTCCCAAATGCAGAGATCGTAAGTCGAGGTTTGGGTCATGGCGGCGCTCGCTCTTTTATTAAAAAATATTGGGCTTTGCTTGGTATTGAGCTCAAAGCCAATATCAGTCGTCGCGCGGTCTGATGAGGTTCAATTTTTTTGACGTTGACGAAGCTTGGAACAGGATTGCGCCTATCTTGCCGTTTTAAATTGGAAATTGTCTCTGGAACGACAAACGCCCTATTCCACGGGCGTCTTCAAGCATTTATGCTTCGAGACGCCCGCCTGTTGGACACTTTTTCTGCAGGCATAATGTTTCTGGAATGCGCCTTGGCTCCATCACCATCGCCGATAATCGCTACAAAAACCCCATATTGAAATTCTCGAAGCGATTCAGGTTGGGCAGCACAGCGGCCAGATCGACGCTGTTGGTAACACCGAACCAGCGTGCCAGCACCGCTGCATATTCATCGACTGAAGTGCTTGGCAATAAGCGGCCTTCGCCTACATCATCGGGGCTACCCTTGGCTATGTTCGGAAATTTTCCGTAAACGCGACCGCCTTTGACCGCGCCGCCGACAATGAAATGATGTCCGCCCCAGCCGTGATCCGAGCCGTAGCCATTGGATAACATGGCACGGCCAAAATCAGACGCCGTAAAGGTGGTCACGCTATCGGCAATACCGAGCTCAACGGTCGCGTTATAAAACGAGGTCATGGCCGACGATACCTTTGCCAGGCAGGCGTCCTGCTGGAACAATAGATCGTCGTGGAAATCAAATCCACCGAGGCCGACAAAGTAAATTTGGCGTTTGTGCTGAAGCGCATCGCGGCCCGCGATCAAGCGCGCCACCATGCGTAACTGTGCACTCAGCGAGTCGTTGCCAAATGCTGTTTGCAACGGCGCCGCATTACCGATGGCGGCGCGAACGGCAACATCCGCGTCAATGGATCGTTTGGCGATTGCAGCATACTGGCCTTCCAGTAAGTGGGTACGTGGCTCGGTCAATACCGCCTGCAATAAGGCGGAGTTGGCAGCGTAACGCGCCAGGCCGTTATTTGGATTCAGACTGCCGATACTGACTGAGCCATCGGTCGTGAGTTGATACTGGATGACGTTGGCACCCGCCTGAATCAAGTTGTTACCTGCAATCGACATACACATCGATAACGAGCCGGGCGTATTGCGGCTCGTGGTCAGATCAGCGACGCGCCCGAGCCAGCCGGTTTCAGAAGGCGAGTCCGGAAACCCGGTCTGCCATGCTGACTGCTGATCCGCATGGGAAAACAATTGTGATGGTAATTTCGCAGCACCACTTTCATAGCGGGCCAGGGTAGTGGGCTCAACCAGGGTGGCCACATTGGGCAGAATCGCACATTTGCCTTGATCAAACAGGGTTTTGAGTCCGGCTAATTTTGGATGCAAGCCCAACTGCGGACCGACATAATTGCCGATCCCGCTGGCCAAGGGTGCAATCGGCAACACACTTGATGACGCGAGTGATAGTGACAGGCGATAAGCCGCATAGGCCGAGTAATCCGCCGCGCTGATTGGCACAATAGTATTGCCCTGATCATTACCACCTAACAAGAAAACACATACCAGTGCTTTGTAGTCATTCGCCGTTTGCGCAGCGGCATCACCAATCATGGCCAGGTTGGCCGCGAACGGCGAACCAGCTGCCGCTGCTATGGCGGCACTGCGTTTTAAAAATTGTCGCCGTGCGATATTTTTATGAATAAATGCCATGATTATTTTCCTATTTTTGAACCACAAATTCAGGGCTGGACATGATTAAAATAATTGCCGTCTCAACGCGGTGTTCAGCGCCCAGCGAATCGGTAAGCGGGATATTGTTTAGCGCCGCGATCAAATTAGCGCGCAAGGTGAGGCTCATCTGGCCGTAGAGCAACAGCAGATTAAGTCGATCAGCCAATGCGCCCGGATTGCCGGTGAGCGCCATTTCAGCGGTATGGTCAGCGATCAGCGTGTTGCGATCCTGGTACGGGCCGCGCCACCAATTCGTGTTCACTGCTGCCTGTGATGTGATGAAGTTGGTATAGCCGGTAAGAGTAGTTTCATGTGTGATCTGAAATTCCGGCGCGACCAGCCCCATATTCAGGATGGGCCCTGGCGGTGCGTAGTCCGGGCGAAACCAGTTGAATACCGAGGGCGAACGCAGCGGGTTCTGACCAATGCCGTCGACCGGGTCTTCCAGATTCCAAATTTGATAAATGCCGCTGGATGATTTCAAATCAAAGGCACGCATATAGTTGGCATAGCGCACGATCGGCTCGCGTAACTTGCCCCAGCTTGCCACGCTCAGCTTGGCCGCATCACGCGCTTCTGGATCCAGCAATACCGCGCGGATCACCGCCTTCATGTCGCCGCGCACGCCGCTGCCGTTATTGTTAAATGCGCCTGCTACACGGCTGACATAGGCCGGGCTCGGGTTGCTGGTCACCAGCCGTTTGATCAACTGACTGCCAATAAACGGGCCGACATTCTGATGATTAAACAGGGTGTCCAGCGCTATTTTCATCGAGACGCGCGCATCAGTATTGGGCGGGATCACCACGCCGTTCAAAATGCGCTTTTCACTACTCGAGTGATAAATCGGATAAGGATCCATGGGTAAATCCCAACGAATCGGCGTATTCCAGCCGGTGTAATCGCGACTAATGCCCTCTTGTCCCCAACCCCAGCCGGTGAGCGCGCGCGCCATGCCTCGCACGTCGGCCTGCCCGTAGGTTGGAATAAATTTACCGTTGGCATCACGCTGCCGCGAGCCGTCCTGATTTAACTGCCACAGCCCCACTGTGAATAGCTGCATGACCTCACGCGCATAGTTTTCATCAGGCTGCTTGCCAGTCACTGGATCTTCTTTCTCATTGGCAAAAAAGGTGAGATACAAGGCCATGGTGGGATGGGTTGAAACCTGCTCAAGCAGAGTGCGGAAATTGCCGAATGCGTTACGCGACAACATGTCTAGATAGCTTGCATGCGCGCCCTCTTGAATGTCGACCGCGCCGTTGACAGTGGACACCACGAACAGCTCCGTCAAGGCGAATACGGTACGCTGCCGCAGTTGATCGTTTCCGCGCACGGCCTGCAGCCAGAAACTCTCCATCACCGAATTAATATATTTGCTATCGCCGTTCGGGCCTTTATCAATCATCACGTATTTCCAGTGCGATGGGTTCGCCATTGGCATCAACAATTGATCATCCAGCCACTTTACGTAGCCTTTGGTCACGACCTCATTGATCGCATTCATGTTTGGGCCGAAACTCGCCTGCGTCAGGAAACGCGCCGCAGCCTGCGGCGTGACGGCGCCGTTGGCGGGTGGGAGTGGAGGTGGAACCGCCACATTGACCACGATATTGACCGTTGCGCTAATCGTCGTTGCATTCGCGTTATCCGTTGCTTTGGCGGTTAGTGCGTAGGTTGCAGCAGATGCGGCGGTCCAGCTAAAAATATAGGGGGTCGCCGTAGACTCGCCCAGCTTGACACCATTGGCGAAGAACTCAACTTTGCTCACTGAGCCATCTGCATCGGTGGCAGTGGCCGCGATGCTCACCAGGGTTCCTGCCGTCACCACCGTATTATTGGCGGGCGCTGTAATTAAAACCATCGGTGCTTGATTCGCTGGCTGCGGGGGCGGGGGGGATGTAATGACGGTCGCTATTACCGCTACCACCACGGGCACACTGACCACCTGCGCGCTTGCATCATCAGTCACTGTCGCGGTTACGGTATAAGTACCCGGCATGGTCGGCGTCCAGCTCAACTCAAACGGGGCCCAGTTAGCTTCGCCCACCTTCGTGCCGTTGACGCGATAAACCAGCCGCGCAATCACTCCATCTGCGTCACTAGCAGTTGCGCGCAGACTAATCGGCGTGCCCGCCGTAAGGATCGCGCCATTAACCGGCGACACCACGCTCACCATTGGCACTACATTGGCCGGTGCGGAAGCAGGACGATTGCGGATCGAAATCGTGACCCGATTCGAGGTCACGACACTACCGTTGCTATTACTGCCGCGAGCATAAAAATCATAGGTATCCGCCTGCAGATTGGGAATCGTCAGGCTGTGCTCAGGCCCAGTTGATTGGCCCAAACGGGTCGTGACGCCAGCACTGTTAGTTGCAAAATATTCAATCATGCGGGCGGCTAATGCGGCGTCCGATGTATTGATCATCAAGCTGAATACGGCCAGCGGAATCGTACCCAATGCTGTCGAGATATCAAGCTGGATAACAGGCAACGGTTTGGGCGTCACCACAAAGTCGGGCGGCAATACATAGCCAACCACACCATTGGCTTGCCAGCCTGCGGCAGGCAACTTGATCCGATCGGCCGGATCGATGCTGAAGTAATGACGAATTTTTTGCGGATGATAATAACGTTCAAGCGCGACCGTTGACGGCGTTGGCCGCGTCAACACATAGGCGCGGACGCCTTCGGCTTTCCAGCCGACCGACGCCAAGTAGTCATAGGCCCATTTCTGCTGCGCATAATAATGAGTGCCAATGGACTGACTATAGAGCCGATACATGGGCATGGTAGGTACGCCATCAACATGGCCGGGCTCGCTCAGTGCCTGGTAAGCAATACCTCGGCCTTGCCAACCCACACTGATCAGGAAATCGTAGGAGTCCTTTGACGGCACATCTACAAAGGAATCCAGAATGGGGCTGTAAAGCCGCCACATTGCGGTGGTCTGGCCTTGCACGAAAGAGAGGGACGGTTCAGTATTAGCCTGAACATGAACAGGCACGCTGCTCAAAAAAGCAGCGCTTGCCAGAAACATAAAACCAAGGATGCGTGCGCTGAAAGCTGACCATAGATTCGCGACAATATTTGCCGCCATATTTGTCGAAACCACGCCGCTAAAATGTAGTTGTAAACGCCGCATAGTTTCCCCTTAAGCCGAAGTTGGCTATAACGACGTTAGCAATTGGCATGCCAAATCCATAATGGTTTGCTGATGATTGCTTTGCTGCAACTTTAAGATAACTTTATGTCAATGTGGATCGGATTGTGTCGCCAGTTCACGACGCAGGTGACGCAATTGGTTGTTGCCCGAATAGGGAAAAATGGTGCTGCCACCTCAATAGTCGACTGCTATAAAAACCGGTTCGACAGGAAATTATCGGTGGTGACCGATCTGCCGATTCTCGTCAGTGATTGGGTTATTCACTTTTACGACGACGACAAACTCGAGTTTGATGTGGCCATCATCAATGACTTGGGCAACTCGAATGGAGCCATCATTCCTGGCCTGCCAGTGAGCCTGGACACCCTATCCAGAAAAAACAAATTGATGATGTGAATGAGCTTGGTGCGCGGCAAATGGCTTTAGACAACCTTTGATATCTCAAGCCTACGAAATTATCGCGAGCGAATAAATCGTTCTGCAAAGTGTTCGTTTTTTAATCTGGAAATTAGCCGGGAATTTAATAAATAAAACAGCCGGCTCATCCGGATTTTTTACTTCAGCTTTGCATATAACATATTTAACACAGATTCTGCATCTGACTCAGCACCTAATTCAGCACCTGATATTTTTTACGCGCTCAACCTGACCAAGCGGTGCAGCGCCGCTCATTCCTCCTGAAACGCTTGTTCACGTTTTTTACGAATCGCGGGCAGCAGGATAACGATCAACAGCAACAGCGCAATCGCCAGCAGCGTTGCCGATAACGGGCGCGTAAAGAAAGTCGTGGCGTCACCGCGCGACAACAGCATTGCCCGTCGCAGGTGCTCTTCCATCATCGGCCCAAGAATAAAACCCAGCAGCAACGGCGCGGGCTCGCATTCGAGCTTCACAAACAAATATCCCAGGAAACCAAACGCGGCGGTAATGACAACATCGAACGACGCATTCGACAATGAATAGACACCAATCGCGCAGAACACCAAAATCGCCGGATACAGCAAACGATAGGGCACAGTGAGCAGCTTGATCCAAATTCCGATTAACGGCAGATTGAGCACGACCAGCATTAGATTGCCAATCCACATGGATGCGATCATGCCCCAGAATAATTGCGGGCGCTCCGTCATCACCTGTGGGCCAGGCTGAATGCCTTGAATAATCATCGCCCCGACCATCAACGCCATCACCGGGTTAGGCGGAATACCGAGGGTGAGCAAGGGGATGAAGGAAGTCTGCGCCGCCGCGTTGTTGGCTGATTCAGGCGAGGCCACACCGCGAATATCGCCCTTGCCAAATTTGGATGGATCTTTGGCAATTTTTTTCTCCAGCGTATACGCCGCAAACGATGCCAGGACAGCGCCACCACCCGGCAAAATGCCCAGCAACGAACCCAACGCTGTGCCCCGCAGCACCGCTGGTGTCGCGTCTTTGAAATCCTGCTTTGATGGCCAGAGATTGGTGACTTTGGCTAAAAATACTTCACGCTCTTCTTCATTTTGCTCAAGATTTTTCATAATCTCGGCAAGACCAAAAACCCCCATCGCCACGGCCACAAAGCCGATGCCATCGGATAATTCCGGCACCCCAAAACTAAACCTTGCCATACCGGAATTCACATCGGTGCCGACTAATCCCAACAGCAATCCCAGAATAATCATCGCTACTGCTTTGATCACCGAACCATGCGCCAGCACCACCGCAGCGATCAGGCCGAGCGTCATCAGTGAAAAATACTCTGCGGAGCCAAACTTGAAGGCGAGCTGCGCCAACGGCGGGGAGGCAACTGCCAGCAAAATGGTGGCAACCGTTCCTGCAAAAAATGAACCAAGGGCCGCCGTTGCCAAGGCTGGCCCCGCTCGACCCTGTCGGGCCATTTGATAGCCATCGAGGGCCGTCACCACTGAGGACGATTCACCCGGAATATTAATTAAAATGGCAGTAGTTGAGCCACCATATTGCGCCCCGTAATAAATACCGGCCAGCATGATCAGCGAAGATTCTGGCGGCAGCGTGAAAGTCGCCGGCAACAACATCGCAATCGTTGCCACCGGCCCGATCCCCGGTAACACACCAATCAATGTGCCCAACAGGCAACCGATCAGGCAATACATCAAATTATTCAGCGTCAGGGCAACACTAAAACCCAGCGAAAGATTGGCAATGAGCTGTTCCATGCTATCCCCTTAACCAAAAAATTCAGGCCAGACCGGGAACGGCAATTTCAGACCGTACACGAAGACAGCAACCGAGCCCGCCGCCAAAATTGCACTGGAAATAAGCGATTCTTTTAATTTGAATTCATGCCCTCCATAGGCTGAGATCATCACCAGTAAAATAATCGCGATCACCAAGCCCAGCCACTTGGCTGTCAAACCAAAAATCACGAATCCGCTCAGCACCCATATCAACGGTCGCCACGCGAATTTACTGATCGGCGTGCCGTTGGTCGCGATCGATTGACCGATGATGATAAATCCCAGCACCGCCATCACGCAGCCCAACACAAACGGAAAATAGCCCGCCCCCATGCGACTCGCGGTACCCATCGGATAATCGTAGTGTTTAACCACAATCGCAAACGCCAATCCAAACGTAGCAAACATTACGCCCGACCAAAAGTCTTTCGGATTTTTGAGTTTCACTGAATGCTCCTCCCGCTATTTTTGAAATTGTTATGGTTGCTATGCATGTTTGATCCATGCTCGATCCATGGATACCATCGTCGTACTTTAGCAGACCGAACATGAACGATACTGGCTATTGTGAAACTTGGCGATTGATGCGCATCAAATCGGGCAGCGCAAATTGCATAAGGGTTGCACGGTGTAGCCAGATCGCCATTTGGCGGCTATCTTCAGCCACTTATGCTTCAAAACCCGCGCTAATAAACGAGTTTCATCAAAAATAAATTATTGCATACTGCCAAGCAAAACAGTTTGTAGTCAGCCGCACCGTCATGTGGGCGATAATCAATTTATATCCACGCATCAATATTTACCTACTCACCGCTCATGCCGTCACCCGCCACCGCCAGCGCCCGAAGCTCAAGCCCTTCCGCACCCTGGATCGCCGCTGCACCGGCCGCCTTTGTGCTGCTGTGGAGCACCGGTTTTATCGGTTCGAAATATGGCATCCCTTATGCAGAGCCATTCACACTCACGGTATTGCGCATGATGCTGGTGGTGACGATTTTACTGGTGATGTCGCTGGCGATGCGCGCACCGTGGCCAAAAAATCCGCTGGCGGTGATGCACATCGCCGTTGCGGGGCTGCTGGTACATGCAACTTATTTGTCCGGCGTTTTGTACGCGATTGTGCATGAACTGCCGCTGGGTTTTGTGGCGATGATCGCGGGTCTGCAACCCGTGGCAACGGCGGTGTTTGCGCATTTGTTGCTGGGCGAGCGCTTGAATGCGCGGCAATGGTTTGGCATGACGCTCGGGGTGGTCGGCGTGGCGTTGGTGATCGCAAGTAAATTCAGCGTCGGCCATATGCATGGCGCAGGCCTGGCGGCCGCGACGCTGGCCCTGTGCGGGATCACGGCAGGCACGCTGTATCAAAAACGTTTTTGCGCGACCATGGATTTGCGCACGGGCGGGGTCATTCAATATAGCGCCACCGGCATAGTTCTGGCGGTATTGGCGCTGTTGTTCGAAACGCGGCACGTATCGTGGACACCACAATTTATCGGCGCATTATTCTGGCTCGCCGTAGTGCTCTCGATTGGCGCTATCGGTCTGCTGTATTTAATGATTCGGCGCGGAGCTGCATCTCAGGTAGCGAGCCTGTTTTTTCTCACGCCTGCGGTGACAGCGGTGATGGCCTGGATATTGTTTGGTGAAACATTATCAATGCTGGCGATTGCAGGTTTGGCGGTAACGGCAATGGGTGTGGCGCTGGTGATGCGCAAGTAGTGGTTAGCAGTTAATCTTGCAGCGCGCTCTTTCGTAAGGCACACCGCATCAGACGCAACATCAGACGTGCATTTGCTAAACTGCGGCTATCCACACTACTACTGAAATCGTCGCTAACTATGCGTAACCTTGAACAGCACATCACGCAATACGCCGCGTATCATCGTGATCGCCGCAATATTGCGACGCATTTTGTGGGCATACCGATGATTGTTTTTGGCGTGATTCTGGCACTGGTCTACATCCGCATCGGCTCTATCAATATGGGCATGGTGTGCGCACTGGTCGCGGCGATTTATTATTTGTTACTGGATCGGCCGCTTGGTTTGGCCATGGTGTTTTATTTACTGGTGAATCTTGTGCTGGCATCGATAATTGCCCTGGAAGCTAGCACTGGTGCGGGTCTTGGCGTGGCAGCCGGTTTTTTTATACTTGGCTGGGTGATTCAATTTATAGGCCACCAATTTGAAGGCTTGAAACCTGCATTTGTGGACGACATCATCGGTCTGGCGATTGGGCCCTTGTTTGTGATGACGGAATTATTTTTTATGCTGGGCGCAAAAGCACCGCTTAAAAAATATGTTGAAGACCGTGTTGGCCCGCTGCTGGCAGCGCGCAACGGTGCGCTGATTGGGCCTGCCAGCCGCGCCCACGATGTCAGTCCCGACGCATGAGTGAGACACACAACACCTCGCTCAATACACTGGGCGATTGCGTTGAGTACGCCGAGCAGGCCTTCATTGAGGCTGATTTATATTTTGGGCACGGCTCATTGGATGCGTTCGACGAGGCGGTTTATCTGGTGCTGCATACGCTTCAACTACCGCTGGATGAACTGGATGGCGTATGGGAGCGCCGCGTAAACCGCGCTGAGCGGGATCAGATTAGCGGCATGATCAATCGGCGCGTAAGCGAACGCATTCCGGCTGCTTATCTGACGCATGAGGCGTGGCTGGGGCCACATCGCTTTTATGTCGATGAGCGGGTGATTGTGCCGCGCTCGTTTATCGCGGAATTACTGCGTGATGAGTTGGCACCGTGGGTGGATGATGCCGCGACGGTGGCAAGGGTGCTGGATCTTTGCACCGGCTCTGCTTGCCTGGCCATTGTTGCCGCGTTAACGTTTCCAAACGCAACCGTTGATGCGGTTGATCTCTCGGACGATGCGCTCGAGGTGGCGAAAATAAACATCACTGACTATGCATTGGCCGGGCGCATCACGGTTATGCATTCGGATTTGTTCGGCCGTCTGGCAGGCCGAAAATACAACCTCATCCTGACCAATCCACCCTATGTGACAGCGGCCTCGATGCGCGCTCTCCCCGATGAATATCGTCGGGAGCCGGCCATGGCGCTGGCGAGCGGTGAGGACGGGCTTGATCATGTCCGCGCCATCCTGCGCGATGCGCCTGCCCATTTGACTGAGCATGGTTTGCTGGTCGTGGAAGTCGGGTTTAATCGCGACGCCGTGGAGGCCGCGTTTCCGCAACTGGCGTTGACCTGGCTGGAAACCAGTGCCGGTGATGGCGTGGTTTTTTTGATTACGCGCGAGGAGTTGGAAAGTTAAATAGGGCCATGGAATCTATCGCTCCATAAAATAGTGGCCGATCCATCTCGCCGGAATATGTCTGCTGTTATCGCCATCCCGACCGGCTTGGCGAACGCTCCACTATTCCACCATTCCACCATTCCACCATTCCACTATTCAACCGTTCAACTACTCGTTGCCGTTATTTTCTTTTGGCTCCGGGACGGGCGTCGCGTGCTCTGTGCGTGGCCCACGCGAGGTGCGTCCACGCAGGTTACGTCGCGATCGACCGCGGCCAGCATGAGGCTGACGCGCTGTACCTAACGCGGCACCGTCTGTGGCTTGCAGTGGCTGCACGCTGTTGCCCATATTGTCATCCGCCCCTGAAAAATCTTGCGCTATGCGGGGCGCGAGTGAGCGATTCTGATTACCGGCATCTGAATGGCCGACCGCATCATTGCCACTGATAACCTGTGGGCCGCCGTCACGCTCGCCGGTGCGAACATCTCGACCGCCACGCGTGCCGCGACCGCCGCGTGAACGCCGCTTGTTGCGTTGCCCATCACGCGCCTCTCTGGGTTGTGCATCGCGCGGCTCGCCGGGTTGGCCGATCAAATGTGCAGCGCCTTCGACGCCATCAGGTGAGGCCAGAATCGGCGCACCGTTTTCATCCCATTGAGCTGTTTGCGAAGCAGCAGGGGCGTCGATACCAGCCACAAAATCACGTGACACCTGCGCGCCACGCGGCGGTGTGCGAGGATTACGCGCAGGTTTTGGATCGCGCGGCTCACGTGCAGGACGCGTTCTTTGCCCTTGCCGCTGCGCCTGTCCCTGCCCCTGCGCTTGCCCTTCCGGCCCTGGTTTTCCGTCGCGGCCGCTGCGTCTGCTATTTTTATCCTGACGCGCTCCTGCGCCAGCACCTGCCGGTAGCGGTGCAGCCGCACCTTCAATCACCATGCCCGCGGATGCCAGCACGCTCTTCACCTGTGCCGGCTCAAGCTCCATCATTTTGCCGCGTGCCAGACGCGGTGGTAGCTCGATTTTGCCGAAGCGAATACGGATCAAACGTGACACGGTAAGACCGAGCGCTTCAAACATTTTACGAACTTCGCGATTACGGCCTTCCTTGATGACGACGTGATACCACTGGTTAACGCCTTCGCCACCGCGTTTTTCTATCGAATCAAATCTTGCCAGACCGTCTCTGATAGGCGCTGAAGGCTTTGCTGCAAAACGTTGAGCATCAATCTGAACAGGCTTGATAGGTTGAGCGGGTTGCGCAACATTGCCATTATTGTTGCCGTCGCTGTTGCTGTTGCCGTTGCTGTTGCCACGGCCGAAGTCGGCAGGCGGCTGATCGTGATCATCGAGGCCATCATGTTCATCATGCGCGTTTTCGGCATGTTCAGCCTGCACCAGCGCGTGAGCCACATGATCTTCATGGTCATCACGCTCAAATTCCTCATAATCTTCTGGCGGCTCGTCATGATCCATCCGCTTCGCGTCATCGCTATCAATCACAATGCCTTCAAGCAAACGCTTGCCCTGATCTTCGGTAAGCTCACCCAAAATTCGCACCGCATATTCACGCTCGACTTCATAACGCGGATGCATAAAACGATTGGCCAGTTCGCCACTGGTGGTAAAAATTAGCAGGCCCGAGGTGTTGATATCGAGGCGGCCCACCGAGACCCATTTACCGTTTTCAACGCGTGGCAAATTATCAAACACGGTGATTCGATTACCTGGATCATTGGTGGTGACGATCTCGCCTTCCGGCTTGTGATAGAGCAACACACGGGGCAAATCTTCGCTGAATTTAAGTTTGATCGGACGTAGATCAAGCAATACATTGTCGCCGGGCGCGACCTGTGTACCGGCAGTGGCAACGATGCCATTGACCATCAGGCGGCCTGAGGAAATCAGTATCTCCATATCACGGCGTGAACCATGGCCGGATTGGGCCAGCACCTTGTGCAGACGCTCGCGCTTCACATTAGCACTCGCGGCCAATGCTTCAGCAAATTGACCGGATTTTGATTCATCCCCAAAACGCCGAATATCTGAACCCTGCGTAGGCGACATCAGCGGCTGCTGCTGATTGGGCGAGGAACGGAACGGGGTTTTTTTGGCACCACGGCTTTTACGCATCGGCGGACGACCATCAGCACCGAGCGCACCCGGCATGCCTGAGCCTGTCCTGCCGCCGCCTGCACCACCGCCGCGACCACCGCGACCTGTGGCGTTTATTCCACCACCAAGAAGGCTGGCACCCTGTCCATTGCCATTACCATTAGCGTTGCCATTCCCATCGCCGCGGGGTCGACCCTGCCCTCTGGCTTTGCCCTGACCCTGACCGCCTTGCCTAGGTCCTGTCTGGCTGCCAGCGCCTGGTCGGCGTCCGCGTGGCGCTTGACCAACACTTCCGCCTTCAACACCTCCGCCGGTATGACCCACGCCTCGTGGTTGTCCGGTCCGGCCACGGCGTTTTGCAGTCGTGTTGCCAATGTTGTCAGCGACACCCGCGCCGCCGGTAGCACCACCTTGAGCACCACGGGGTTTACCGCGTCCACCCGTTCGTCCGGTGCCAGTACCTTTTCCGGCACCACGGCCTTTGCCGATTCCCGGCACGCTGCCTAAAATGCTGTCTGCGTTTGCGTTGGATTTACCGCGGCGCCCACGACCACCGGCTGCGCCATCGCGCGGCTCTTTTTCCTCGCCGATGAAACGCCCATCTACGTAGCCTCGCGCTGGCGCGCTTATGACGACTCGCTTAATCATGATGGAGCTCCGTTTGATTCAGGGTTAGGGTTTGCGTCAGGGTTTGCGTCAGGGCTTGCGTCAAAGCTAGCAGAGTGGCCCTGCTCTGGTGAGTGTTCAGCATGGTTTTTGTCCGGTATGGCAAGGGGGTCTTGATGAGCTTCGTGTAGTTGAGCGCTCTGTAGTTGAAGGTCATGTGGTTGAAGATCATGTGCTTGAACATCATGCAGTTGACCATCATCCAGCTCGATTTTTTCCGCATCATTTTCTGCTGCATATTCAGCCACACCGGGCAGGGACGCAGTTTCACCTCCTACAGCACCGACAACACCTGCCTGCGACATATCAAGCGTGGCTTGCAGCTCATGCAGCGGTGGCAGCTGTTCGAGCGAACGCAGATTCAAGTCGTCCAGAAAATGCCGCGTCGTGGCAAATAATGCGGGGCGACCCGGCGCATCTTTATGGCCAATTTCATCGATCCAGCCACGATCCTCAAGAGTTTTGAGAATATGCGGCGAGACCGCTACGCCGCGAATATCTTCAATATCCGCACGCGTCACCGGCTGACGGTAGGCGATGATGGCAAGCGTTTCCAATACGGCCCGTGAATAACGCGGTGGCTTTTCGTTGGATAAACGATCAAGATATTTTTGATAATCCGGCTTGATGCGAAACCGGTAACCGCTGGCAACCACGGCCAATTCCACACTGCGCCCTGCCCATTCATCGCGCAATTCATCCAACAGGCTGCGCACGATGTCCAAGCTTAAGTCGCCTTCAAATATTTTCTTCAATTCCGGCAAGGGCAAAGGCTCTGAAGCGGCAAGCAGGACCGCTTCAAGCGCCCGTTTGGCTTCCGCAATATCGATGGTGGTATCAACCGCAAAAGCGTCTGCTGTTGCCACTTCCTGATTGGAATCGCCAGCCAGATCACCCGCGGACACCAAAGCAGTGGTGAGCTCGGCAGGCTCAGCAGACGGATTAAGCGGATCAGGCGGAGATTGATCAGCGTTCAAATTAGCTTGTTCATTGGACATGGCGTTCATCACTTCTTGACAGCAGTTGATGTGTTAAAAATGGGTTTAAAGATGGGGCTTAAAACGCGACTAAAAACGCGACTTAAAGCGCGGCTCAAGACACAAGCGCGGGCATTTCGGCGTCGCGTAATTTCACATAAATCGGCTCAAATGGCGAAGTTTGGGAAATATCCAGTAGCGATTCACGCGCCATTTCCAGCACCGCCAGAAACGTCACCACGACCATGGCCACGCCTTCTTCCGGGGTAAATAACTCTTCAAATAACACGTAATTTTTTCCCGCTAACTGACGCATGATGCGGCTCATCTGCGCTCTTACGGAAAGCTCTTCGCGACCGACCCGGTGTTTTTGCGTGGCCTTAGCGCGATTCAAAATCACCCGCCAGGCTTCAGTCAAATCCGCCATCAGCACGGTGGGCACGCGCTTCACCAGGCTGGTTTCAACCATCACATCGACTACCGAAAAATCACGGTTGATACGCGGCATAGTATCGATTGCCTGTGCCGCCGATTTCATCTGTTCGTATTCAAGCAGACGACGCACCAGCTCGGCCCGGGGATCTTCACCTTCCTGCTCGGCTTCCTTGGGGGGACGCGGCAATAGCATGCGGGTTTTTATCTCGATCAACATCGCCGCCATCAGCAAATAGTCGCCGGCTAGTTCGAGCTGCGTATCGCGCATCGCTTCGATATAGGTCATGTACTGACGAGTCAGGCTCGCCATAGGAATATCCAGAATATCCAGCGAATGGCGACGAATCAAATACAGCAATAAATCAAGCGGCCCTTCAAACTGCTCAAGAATAATGGATAGCGCATCCGGCGGAATAAATAAATCAGCCGGCATTTCTGTCATCACCTCACCCTTGATGCGAGCGAGCGGCATTGCCATATCCAGCGACGGCTGCATGGCCTTATCCGCCGCAGCGTTGTTCACAACCAACTCAACCGTCATTTTGGCTCCACTTTATGATTTGCTTTGTTGATCACATCGCTGCGTCGGTTATGATCGGCAAGACTTTCAGGGTGGGCATACATAAATTCAACCGCCGCTTTTGACATTGCCGCATTGTCATGGGCCACGCCAGGCACAATGATGGATTGCCAGTTCCATGTTTGCTCAACATCAGCCAACGCACCAGTCCCGACCCCCGCCGTCGCTTGCAGATTTTGAGCAGCCGCTTTTGCGTTAAGCAAAAAATTCCGGCCGCGCTGAAGTCGATCAAGGCCTTGCGCATCTGCCCCGGCGCTGTGATTCAGGCTGGCATCGTTGGCATCGATATCTTTATCGCCCAGCATCAGTACAAAGGCGCGACCCAGCGCGGCCCGGGCGCGGGCTTCATCAATGCCTGACCCGATGGTGTTGTAGGGAAATTTAAATTTTGACGCGTCACCGTTTTTATCCATGCCCCATTCAAACTGTGTGTACCAGCCGGGATTTGCCGCGATGATTGGGCTGGCATGATGATCCGGATAAAATAAATGCAGGCGATGAACAAATTGTCCGCCCGCCGAATGACCGAATAAACGATAGCTCGCAGCCGTAAATCCATAGCGAGATTTCAGCTCATCAAACAAATGGTCGGGGGCGGCGAAGGCCCATTTATTGACATCCTTTTCAGTCGTTGAGCGACCTAAACTGTAGTCATCATCACGGGGGAAATATTGCCGACTAAACTCAGGGGCGATGACAATAAATTTGCGCTCTTTCGCAAACCCGCTCCAACCATCGAGATAGGTCTCGCCGTTGCGCTGCAGCCCATGCATCACAAATTGCAAAGGACAGGTTGCATCACAACCATCCGGAACAAACATCCAGATGGTTATAGGACGTGCTGGATCGCCTAATTGATCAACAAAATTAAATCGGGTTTTGCCCGTAGGCAAAGATGAGGCTAAGGCATGGACGCTGACCAAACTCACGTTTAACGATAGCGCAATGAATGTCAGCTTTGATGCCAACTCCAGCGTGAGCTTTGAGGTCAGCTTCAAGGTCAGCCTCAAGGTCAGCCTTAAGGTCAGCCTCGAGGCCAACTTCAAAGCCCAAACCACATGCCGCCAGTTGTTCATCGGTAATTCAAACCCATGGCATCACGCACATCACGCATCGTTTCTTCAGCGGTATCGCGGGCTTTTTCACAGCCATCTGCAATAATGTTTTTGACCAGCGTGGGATCTTCTTCGAAAGGTGCGGCACGCTCGCGCATCGGCTTTAATTCTTTGATGATGCCGTCAATCACGGGCTGCTTGCATTCAAGGCAACCAATACCTGCCGTTTTGCAGCCTTGCATCACCCAATCGCGAGTAGTTTGATCTGAATAAACTTGATGCAGCGTCCATACCGAGCATTTTTCAGGATCACCTGGATCGGTGCGACGTATGCGTGCAGGATCGGTCGGCATGGTGCGAATTTTTTTGGTAACGCCTTCTTCAGATTCGCGCAGATCGATGGTATTGCCATAGCTCTTGGACATTTTCTCGCCGTCGATACCCACCAAACGTGAGGTTTCTGTCAGCAAGGCCTGCGGCTCGGGCAATATGACTTTACCGCCGCCCTCAAGAAAGCCGAATAACCGCTCACGGTCACCCATGGATAGATTCTGCACATCACTCAGCAATTCATGGGCTATCTCAAGCGCTTCGGCATTGCCTTCCTGCTGATATTGCGTGCGCAGTTCGTTGTAACGTTTGGCTTTTTTCGAGCCCAGTTTTTTGATCGCGGCTTCGGCTTTTTCTTCAAAACCTTTTTCTCGGCCAAACAAATGATTAAAGCGCCGCGCAATTTCTCGCGTCAATTCAATATGCGAAACCTGATCCTCGCCTACGGGCACCAGATTGGCCCGATAAATCAGAATATCGGCTGCCTGCATAAGCGGATAGCCGAGGAATCCGTAAGTCGCCAAATCCCGACCAAACTGCGCCTGCTTTTCAACCTGATCTTTGTAGGTCGGCACCCGCTCAAGCCAGGAGATTGGCGTAAAAAACGATAGCAGCAATGTTAGCTCCGCATGCTGCGGCACTTTTGATTGTACGAACATGGTCGCCTGCGAAGGGTCTACCCCGGCGGCGATCCAGTCGATTACCGTGTCGTAGGTATATTGCTCGATAACGTCGGGCGTCTCATAGTGGGTCGTTAATGCATGCCAGTCCGCGACAAAGAAGTAACAAGGATGCTCGTGCTGCAGCTTTGCCCAGTTTTTTAATGCGCCATGATAATGGCCCAAATGCAGACGCCCGGTCGGGCGCATGCCAGATAAAACGCGATCAGGAAACATAGTGAGGGATCAAGCCCTTAAGCACATTAAGCACATTAAGCAAAAAAGTTTGCGTGCTGGTTTGGGGTGGCGATAATTGGAGGGATGGCGCTTAAAAAATTAATGCCGCACAAAGTAAAAAAACAAAAATAACAACGGTGTAAAAATATTTTGCTATTGGTTTTAGTTTTGATTGGGCGAACCGGTTGAGGAAACTTCGCGCGGCTTTTTTAGCACCTAAACAGCCAACCTTTAAGCACCAAACCATCAAAAATGATGACGGATGCATTATCGCGAATTCAAGTTACAACCGGATTCGAATCCTTGCGCACTCTACACATCGCCGGGAGGCGGATGGCCAAATTCTAGCGCTTCAGGAAATTCCAACAATAGAGTATACCGCTTTCAGGCTGCTGTCCACTAGGGGCGTCATGATGTAACCAAACGCACCTGTTATAAGTAAAGCAATCAGGATGAACATGCCGTATGGCTCAAGGCGCGAGTACGAATACGCCAATTTAGGGGGCAGCAGTCCCGCCACGACGCGCCCGCCATCCAGCGGCAGCAATGGAAACAGGTTGAATATCATCAACAGCACATTCACAACAATGCCCGCCTGCGCGACCAAGGCGATGTAGGCAAGCGGCCCGCCATTGCTGGCTTCCGCACCCATCAGGAGCGCTACTTTAGCCACAATCGCCCAGCCCGCCATCATCGCAAAATTCGCCAGTGGCCCTGCCAACGCGACCCAAATTGAATCGCGCTTGGGATTTCTGAGTGCGCCAAAGTTCACCGGAACCGGCTTGGCTGCACCAAACACAAATGGACTCGACATTAGCACCAGCACCAACGGCACCAACAGGGTCCAAATGGGATCAATATGCTTGATGGGATTCAAGGTCATGCGCCCCATCATGTAGGCGGTGTTATCGCCAAAATATCGTGCCGCAAACGCGTGAGCGGCTTCATGTAGCGTAATAGCAAAAATCAGCGGGATCGCGAAGATGGCAATTCTTTGAATAATTAAAGCTAAGTCCATGGGCGCTTTGACGAAGTAAATAATGAAAGTACGGAAACTAAAAAGAGAATATCGGAAAGAAAATGTCTTAGAAGCAGAAATCTGCGAAATCTACGTCAAATCGCTATCATCGAAGCCGAATACGGCGACATCACCTTTGCCACGCCTTACCAAGATGGGTTGATCTTCGGATAAATCAATCACGGTGGTAGGCTCAATCCCGCAGGCACCACCATCCAGAATTAAATCGAGCTGATGATTTAGCTTTGCCCGGATTTCTTCTGCATCGTTTAATGGCTCATCATCTCCCGGAAGCATCAAGGTAGACGACAGCATCGGTTCGTTTAATTCTGCAAGCAGCGCCTGAGTAGCAAGATGCTGCGGCACGCGCACGCCGATGGTGGCCCGCTTGGGGTGCGCAAGCCGCCGCGGCAGCTCGCGGGTAGCTTGCAGGATGAACGTATAGCTGCCCGGCGTGTGCGCTTTTAAAAGCCGATATTGGGCATTATTTACTTTGGCAAAAGTGCCAATTTCGGAAAGATCGCGGCATACCAGCGTGAAATGGTGGCGCTCATCCACATCGCGAATTTTGCGTATGCGCTCCATTGCTGCTTTGTCGCCAATATGGCAACCCAGGGCGTAACAGGAATCAGTTGGATAAGCGATCACTCCGCCACTGCGCACAATCGCGACCGCGCGTTTGATCAAGCGACTTTCCGGGTGCGTAGGGTGAAGAGCGAAAAATTGACTCATGGATTATTAAATGCCATCACAACACGCTCCAGACGGGCGTTAAATCATCCGGCAATAGGGGCACCTGACCCGGTTCATAATGGCTTTCCCCGGGGCCGTGATAATCCGCACCACGTGAAGCCAGAAAACCAAACTCTTTAGCCCGTAACGCATATTCGCGAAACTGTGGCGGCGAATGGCTTCCAGTCATCACTTCAATACTGCGCCCCCCTAAATCCTTGAATTCACCCAGCAACTGGGTCATTTCAGCTTTTTGCAATTTATAGCGTCCTGGATGCGCCATCACAGCCACACCACCCGCCGCCATAATCCAGGCCAGCGCATCATCGAGCGAAGCCCATCGGTGCGCTACAAATCCAGGGCGGCCTGGCGTGAGATAGCGACTGAAGGCTTTGCCCACCTCATTGACTGCACCTCTAGCCACCAAAGCGCGGGCAAAATGGGTACGGCCAATCATGGATTTATTTTCAGCAAATTCATAAGCCGCTTCAAACATACCGTGCATACCGATGCGCGCAAAATCATCCCCCATCAATTTGGCACGAGCCGTCCGGCCCTCGCGAATACTATTTAGCCCTGCTGCCAAAACCGGGTTCTCCGCATCAAAGCCTAGCCCGACGATGTGCAACGTTGTAGACTTCGCGTCCGCATTCGGCGTCCACGAGACGGAAATTTCCACGCCGGGAATAAACCGGAGATTAAGTTCGTCAGCCGCCTTTTGCGCTTCTACCAAACCTGCGGTGGTGTCATGGTCAGTCAAAGCTAACGCATCACAACCGTTGTTTACGGCAAGCGCAATGAGTGCGGACGATGTCAGTAGGCCATCGGAGGCAATGCTGTGGTTATGCAAATCAAAATTGTTCAAAATTTTCACTGCTTTTTTGTTAATTATTAAAACTATTCAGGCAACTATGCATCATAACAAACTGAATCCCGCACAACTCAAACCGCGGCAGATACGATTAAAAGCAGCATTGACAGCAGGATTAAAAATATCATGACCACCATTAAGCCGATTCGATTGGCACTCAAAGATGCCAGCATCATGGACGCGCCAGCAGATAAAACGCTCGCAGTGCGGTTCATACCACTTGCCGCCGCCGTGAATGCGGCTTACCGCGAGCGCTTGGGCGGACTCAGTAACCACGGCGCAACTGTGGGGGCAAGTGACCCTATCGTACTCGTTGCTGCTATCGCGGATTTTTTAACGGTATCGGATCAACTGGATGCGCAATATGGTGCCGATAGCCCATTACCGTTGGCCAATGCCGACGCAGCAGCAGATGAAGCACTACGCTTCGCAACGGAGCTGGATCCGTGGTTGGACCGGTTTGAATTGGCGACGTTCCGGGGCGAACTATATGCCGTCATGCTTGGAGTCGGGTTGTGGGCAATGCGTCATGATTTAGCGATTGCCTCGCCTGAGCCAATTGTAAACGCGCTGGCGCATCGCGCTAACGAGGCGAGCTCTAAACAAGAAACCGCTGCCGCTTACGCGATGATGCAAGGCTTTATTGACCATTTGGCGCCCTCGCTTGCGGCCGATCTGGAGCGTTCCAATCCGGAACGCCCCTGGCGACTATTGAATCTAAATTTTGCGATCACCGCCATTCGCACGGGTGATGCCGCACTGATGCGTTTTGCCTTTGATGTGTTCAACACCTATTTGCCGGATGAGCGCGCCGGATTTTATGAAGAAGCCTGTACCGTCGCTGCGCAACCAGGATTTCCGCTAGATACGCGCGCTTTGATTGAGGCTGAACACGCTAAATGGACGCGACTTCATTAAATCTATTGCGACCTCCCTATTGCGACCTCCCTATTGCGATCGCCCCCGAAGTCATGAAGACATGAATAATGGCGGTGGTCACACTTTGTCGAAAAATGCGATAATGCTAAGTTACTGATTATTCTCACGCAAACCACTATTTAATGAAACTGCTGTTCGAATTTTTCCCGATCATTTTGTTTTTTGCTGCTTACAAAATGTTCGACATCTACGTCGCCACGGCGGTCGCTATTGTGGCGACCCTGTTGCAGGTTGCCTATCTGAAACTGAGCGGCAAAAAAGTACAGCTCATGACCTGGATCGGTCTTGGCATTATCGTTTTAGCCGGTGGTGCAACGATCATTTTCAAAAATGAAATGTTTATCAAATGGAAGCCGACGGTATTGTTTACGATCATGTCGATTGTTGTTGGTGTCGCCCAATTTGTTTTCAAAAAAAATCCTATCGCGGTGATTTTTAATGGCCAGATACAGGCCCCCGATATTATTTGGCGCAAGCTTTCACTGGCCTGGATGGGCTTTTTGATATTTGTCGCCGTGCTAAATCTCTATTTTGTTTATTACCAGTCAACTGATGTTTGGCTTTACTTCAAAACATTTGGCGACATGGCACTGTTCATGATTTTTATTGTTGCTCAGCTGTTTTGGCTATATCCCTACATGCCCAAAGATGAAGACGATAAATTGACTGCCGTTACTTCTGCCGATGCAGGTGCAGCCACAAATGCGAATGATGTGGTTGATGGAAGAGCATCCAGTCAGCACGCAAATACAAAAGCAACTATCCATCCCGCCGTGAAAGAAATCTGATGTTTTATGCGATTATCTGCGAAGAGTTGCCCGGAGCACTTGAACGTCGCATGGCTAATCGCCCCGCGCACGTCGAGCGTTTGAAAGCTCTGCAGGCAGAAGGCCGCCTGCTATTAGCGGGGCCGCATCCATCAATTGATGCTGAAGACCCGGGCCCCGCCGGCTTTTCGGGTTCACTGATTGTGGCGGAATTTGCCTCGCGTGAAGTCGCTATCGCCTGGGCTTCAGATGACCCTTACAGCAAGGCCAATGTGTATTCAAGCGTTACGGTTAAACCATTCAAGAAAGTATTCCCCGCCTAAATGAGCTCTGTTCGCGAACAAATCGAGAGCCGTTTACAGGCCCTGAATCCAGCGCGACTTGAGGTCATTGACGACTCCCGATCGCACGCGGGCCATGCGGGCGCTGCGCAACACGCGGCACGTAACGGGCTGGCCGATCAGGATTCAGCAGAATCGCATTTTGAATTGATGATCGTGTCTGCAGCATTCGCAGGCAAACCGTTAGTGGCAAGGCACCGCATGATTTATGCGTTGCTGGATGATTTAATGACAACCCAGATTCATGCTTTGAAAATTGATGCGCGCACGTTATAGGTTTATTACGATTTTTTAAGATTTTGTAGATTTTTATCGGCTGTTTTTGTATTTTTATGTTTTTTGTATTTCTGTATTTCTGTATTTTTTTATCTTGTATTTGGTATTTTGCATTTCGTAATTTGTGTTTCGTACCGGGTAGCACACTCTTCGTTTTATTTTTTTGTTAAGGAAAACTCATGCAATTCAAAATGAAAACCATCACCGCTTCTATCGGCACTGCTGCTGCACTTGCTTTTGTTGTTTCAGCCCCTATTGCTTTCGCCCAGGCGAAAGCCGAAAAAGCGGCCAAGACCGCCAAAGCGGCACCCGGCGCATCCGGCGGCCTCACCGTGAATGGGGTTGTCATTCCTAGGGCTTATTTTGATGCGATGAACCGTGAGCGCGAGGCTTCAGGCCAACCGTCTTCACCCGAAGTGGGCGCCGCTATTCGCGATGAGTTGATCAACCGCGAAATTCTTTCTCAAGCGGCTCGCAAAAAAGGCATGGACAGAGACAGTACGGTTGCAGCGCAAATGGATATGGCTCGCCAAGCCGTACTTATCCGCGCTTATTTTGATGACTTTATCAAAGCCAACCCCATTTCTGACGCACAGTTGAAAGCGAACTTTGATGCAGCGCTGGTACAGGCTGGCAGCAAGGAATACAAAGCACGTCATATTCTGGTCGATACAGAAGACGAAGCCAAGACCATCATCGCCAACCTGGGCCGTGGTGAAAGCTTTGAAAAGCTTGCCAAAGAAAAATCGAAAGACACCGGTTCCAAAGACAATGGTGGCGATCTCGATTGGGGTCCTGCTGGACGCTATGTGCCTGAATTCGGCAATGCATTGAAAGCGCTTGCCAAAGGTGGCCTGACCACCACCCCCGTCAAATCACCGTTTGGCTATCACGTGATTCGCCTGGACGATGTGCGCGACATGAAAGTGCCCGCGTTTGACGAGGTCAAAGAAAATATTCGTCAGCGCGCCCAGCAGGAACAAGTCTCCGCACTGGTAAAAAGCCTGCGCGAAAAGGCAAGCATCACGCAATAATTTGCTGAACGGAAAACGGAGTAATCCATTTTGTCTGTAGCATTTATGCAGTAAATAAAAGGCGACCTGTGTAGGTCGCCTTTTTATTTGTTCAAGCCCTTTATTCACGCACTTTATTCACGCCCTATATTCACGCATTTTTAAGTTGATTCAAATAAACCTACCGGATTTGCCTGCCTGGCATTGCGCCGCCAGAGGGTTTCGATTAACGTACAGACATGAGTAATCAAATTCAGGTGCAATTTGCCAGAGCAGGCAACCTATATCGATTGGAAGTATCGGTATCGCCATTGCTGCCGCGCGAAATCCCGTCCGTGGTTGAGGTGTTCACGACTCACTGGAGCAAGCCTGAAGAGGTTGATCGCGCCCGCGTCAACGACGCAACCGCACTGGTGTTGATTGCCGATCATGAAATTCGCGCGGGTGAGCGCCCTGCGGATATTGCCCGCACCTTAAGCTATGCCATCTGGAAAAAACTGGATCGCTATGTCAAAGTTACGGTCGAGGCAACCTATCTGGGTGAGCATCCTGATTCACATTTCGAGTTTGGCGAATCGCAATATGCCGACGCATTCGGGGCGCGGTTTGAAAATTAGCTGCCGTGGTTGATCGACCAGATTAGCTCATCTGCCGCCGCTGATGCGGATCTAGCGGATCAGCCTCAAGCCACCCAAGCTCGCGCATTCCTGAACATCCGCATCCACGGGCTTTCGCGGGATGCGCTGGCCCACGGTTTAGGATGCCATGACAAATTCACATTCAACGCCACCCGTTCCGGATGCGGCATCATAATCGTGAAGCGTCCATCGGGCGTGGTGAATGCCGTCATGCCGAGCGGTGAGCCATTCGGGTTCGCTGGGAATGATTCCGTAACACATCCGTAGCTATCTACAAAATGGGCTGCTGTCAGCCATTGCACGGCATCCTGCTGCGCCTGATCTTTAAACACCGCCTGACCTTCACCGTGTGCTGTTGCAATCGGCAAACGCGAACCGGCCATGCCGGCAAACAGGATGGAGGGTGACTCGCGAATTTCCAGCATGACGGTGCGGGATTCATACTGCTCGCTTTTATTGCGTTCCATATGCGGCCAGTTTTCAGCGCCCGGAATAATGGTGTGCAAATTTGACATCATTTGACAGCCATTGCACACACCAAGCGCAAAAGAATCGCTGCGATTAAAAAATCCTTCAAATTCATCACGCGCGCGGGCATTGAATAAAATGGATTTAGCCCAGCCCTCGCCCGCACCGAGCACGTCGCCGTATGAGAAGCCACCGCAGGCCGCGAAGCCTTTAAAATCCTGAAGGCGCACACGCCCGGCAATGATGTCGCTCATATGCACGTCATGCGCTTCAAAGCCTGCTTTGGTAAAGACATGGGCCATTTCAAGCTGGCCGTTCACACCTTGTTCACGCAGTATCGCCATCTTGGGACGCGCGCCCGTAGCAATGAACGATGCGGCTGGATTCTCGGTTGCGTCGTAGGTCAGTTTGGCATTCAGGCCAGGATTTTTAACATCCAAAATCCGGTCATATTCCTGCTTCGCCGTTTCCGGATTATCCCGCAGCGATTGAATCAGATAGCTGGTCTCGGACCATGCGCGTTGCAATGTGACACGTGCTTCGGCCAGCACGGGCTTGCTGCCACGAATAATGCGTAGCTCATCAGTGGCATTTAGATGGCCGATGATATGGCTCATACGAGCAAGACCGGCATCACGCAAGGTTTGCATCACGTTGCCGCGATCAGACTTGCGAATCTGGATCACTGCACCGAGCTCTTCGTTAAATAGCGCCGCCAGCAAGGCATCGTTCTCACCCAGCTTTTTGGACGTTGCAGTCACATCGTAATCATCAACATCGGTTTCTTTTTCGTTGAAGATCAGAGTATCCATATAAATGGACACACCGACATGTGATGCAAACATCATCTCCGCCAGCGTGGTCAGCAGACCGCCATCCGAGCGATCGTGATAGCTTAAAATTTTATGCTCGCGCGCAAGCTGGCGAACGGCGCTAAAAAACGATTTGAGTGCATGAGCATCATCCACATCGGGCGCATCATTTCCCACCTGCCCATACACCTGCGCAAGTGCAGATGCACCCAGACGATTTTTACCGGCGCCGAGATCAATCAGAATGAGCTCGCTGTCAGCATCGCCGATGGAAAGCTCAGGGGTGAGTGTGACGCGCACGTCCTGCACGGGTGCGAAGGCAGAGATAATGAGGGAGACCGGCGCAATCACCTGCTTTTTTTCATCAATATCAAGCCAGGCGGTTTTCATGGACAGCGAATCTTTACCGACCGGAATCGAAATGCCCAGTGCCGGGCAAAGCTCCATGCCAACGGCTTTCACGGTGGCAAATAATTTTGCATCTTCGCCGGGCACGCCAGCAGCGGCCATCCAGTTTGCAGAAAGTTTAATGTCTGAAATATGTTCAATATCGGCAGCGGCAATATTGGTGATCGCTTCGCCCACCGCCATCCGGCCTGAAGCAGGTGCATCAATAATCGCAATAGGGGTGCGCTCACCCATCGCCATGGCTTCGCCCAGATCAGCGTTATAGCCCATTAAGGTCACCGCGCAATCAGCGACCGGTATCTGCCAGGGGCCAATGAATTGATCGCGTGCCGTTAACCCGCCCACCGAGCGATCACCGATCGTAATCAAAAATGATTTATCGGCCACTGTGGGCAGACGCAAAACCCGATAAACCGCATCCTTCAATTCGATACCCGAGATATCAAGTGCGGCCAAATCAGGCGGCACCGTGACCACATCACGATGCATGCGCGGCGGTTTGCCGAGCAAAATATCCATCTCCATATCGACGGCATGGTTGGCAAACAACGGGTCTGCCACGATCAATTGCGGCTCTGCGGTGGCGGTACCGACTACGGCAAACGGGCATCTTTCGCGCGCGCAAAATTGTTTGAACAGCGGCAATGATGCCGGCGCAATCGCCAGCACGTAACGCTCTTGTGACTCATTACTCCAAATTTCTTTCGGACTCATGCCGGGCTCTTCGCTGGGGACGGCGCGCAAATCAAATTGCGCACCCATGCCGCCGGCATGCGCTAATTCAGGCAGGGCATTCGAGATGCCACCAGCGCCCACATCATGCAACGACAAAATCGGATTAGCTTCGCCCATCTGCCAGCAGGCATCAATTACTTCCTGGCAACGTCGTTCCATCTCCGCATTGGCACGCTGTACCGAATCAAAATCGAGTGCTTCGGTATTCGCACCGGAGGTCATTGACGAAGCAGCACCGCCACCCAAGCCGATACGCATACCCGGCCCACCAAGCTGGATCAGCAGCGTGCCGGGGCCAAATGGTTTTTTATGGGTGTGGCGATCCGAAATATTACCCAAGCCACCGGCGATCATGATTGGTTTGTGATAACCGTGCATCACGCCATCAACCTGTTGTTCATAGGTGCGGAAATAGCCGGTCAAATTGATGCGACCGAATTCATTATTGAAAGCTGCGCCCCCTAACGGGCCCTCAATCATTATGTTCAGGGCAGAAGCGATTCGCGATGGCTTGCCATAGGCATGCTCCCAAGGCTGCGTCGCACCAGGAATATTCAAATTCGAAACTGAGAAACCGGTCAGCCCGGCTTTAGGTTTCGCGCCAATACCGGTCGCCCCCTCATCACGAATTTCACCGCCTGAACCGGTCGCCGCACCGGGCCAAGGTGCAATCGCGGTGGGATGATTGTGCGTCTCGACTTTCATCAGGATGTGAGTTTTATCCGGGTGAAAATCATATAGGCCATTGATCGGATAAAACCGTTCAATAATCGCTCCTTCCATCACGGCGCAATTATCTGAGTACGCCACCACCGTGCCCTGTGGCGTGACCGCGTGCGTATGACGAATCATCGCAAACAGGCTTTTTTCCTGGGCTTCGCCATCGATAGTCCACGATGCATTAAAAATTTTATGGCGACAATGCTCTGAATTGGCCTGTGCAAACATCATCAGCTCTACATCGGTTGGGTCGCGTTCAATCCGGCTGTAATAGTCAAACAGGTAATCAATTTCATCCCCAGATAACGCTAACCCCATATCGCGATTGGCGTGCTCAAGCGCTACCTTTCCATCACGCATCGTCGGTACGGTGGTAAGCGGTTGCGGCACTTGAGTCATAAATAATTCAGCCGCATCATCAAATGAGAAACGCACGGTTTCAGTCATCGGATCGTGAATGACGCGCAGGATGCCGTCGCGCTCTTCAGGGCCGAGGTTAGCGTTTTCCGTATTCATCTCAATATAAAAAGCCGTGCCGCGCTCGATGCGTTTGATCTTGCTGAGTCCACAGTTATGCGCAATATCGGTTGCCTTCGAGGCCCATGACGAGATGGTGCCCACACGAGGAAGAACCAATATCGGCGAAGCATTTGAAGCATTTTTGCCTGAATCACCGCTCCCAGAGCCGAGTTTTGTCTGTGCGGTTGATTTCAACTCCCCATAGGTCAACAACTGTTCCAGCACGGATTGTTCACTCACCGTGAGTGTGGCGGCGACCTGCACAAAATAAATAAATTGCGCGCGGATAGTGTTGATGGCGGGCTGCTGGGCACGCAAAATAGCCAGGAGTTTTTCAACCCTGAATGGCGACAGCGCCGATGAGCCGTAGAGAGTCAGCAATGGCATCCCAGGAGCTAGGGCGAGAGCATCTATGGACACAGACGTAGAAGCAGATAGCGGGGCAGATAAAGAAGCAGACATGGCGGCGGGGCGTAGGGAGTCAATGACAGTAAACGTAGGCAAGAAATAAAAACCCGGCTTGCGCAATGACACGCCAAGCCGCAACCATAATCAAGCTCGAATTATACGGGACTCGCCGCCCTCTGATTAACCGATGTGCTGCTATGTCCAACGTAGTCGTACACGTACTGCGCGAAAATCTTCTGCGTTCATACTGTCCCGCCACAGCGGCAGTGTGCGTGGCCAGATTTTTTTTAGCGCGCCGTCACCTGGCAGGCGGTAGGGCACGGTTGCAAACCAGGGCATCACAAATGCCCCTGTCAGCACCTCGCCTTGCAGCTGGTCACGCGGGTTAGCACCGCCCTTTTTAAGGCGGATACCGAGCTTTACCGCGCTGGCCGCAGTCTTTTCGATCTGCATTTTTTCAATATCAGGATCAAGTTCGATAAAATAAAATGCATCCGTAGACCATTGATCGCGCCGCCCATGACGCCACAACGCCCAGGCTATTTGCAAGCCCACCGCCACGATAAGCACCCAGCGCCAAACGCTTGGCAACCACGGCGGTAGCTCCATGAACCATAAAATCGCCATGGCGAGCGATGCGCCGAAGAGCGTCACCGCAAGCTGCATGCGCGACGGACGAAGCTGAATCCAGCGGGGATCTTGACTGTCTGAAGTATCGTCCATGCGCTTTAAAATATCGGCCTTAGATAATTGCAGGTTTGAAGATAGGCTTAACGATGAGTTTTAAGAAAAAATCATCTATGATCGGAGTATGAACGAATCATGGGCAGCCAAACTGACACAACACGGCGCGCAGTTTTGCGATGGCCGCGTCGATAACTATTCCTCTTTAGCCGCCGAGCTTGCCGCTACCCGCGACGGCACAATCTTTTGTGACCTTTCGCATGAGGGCTTGATCCTCGCTTCGGGTGACGACGCCATGGCATTTCTGCAGGGCCAGCTCAGCAATGATGTGCTGGCACTCACAGTTGGCGATAAAAAAAATAATGCGCAATGGAACAGCTGGAGCTCGCCCAAAGGTCGCATGCTGGCAACATTTTTAATGTGGCGTGAGGCGCAAGGCGTTTTCCTGCAACTGCCACGCGCTCTGCAGTCAGCCATTCAAAAACGACTGGGCATGTTTGTATTGCGCTCAAAGGTGAAGCTTGAGGATCGTAGCGATCAAGGCATAAAACTGGGCATGGCAGATCGCGATGTCAAACGGCTGGAGGCCAGTATCCATGCGGGTCTCGGGCTAGCAGGTGCGGCTGAATTGACACCCATGCAAACCCTCGATAGCCCACTTGGCCGCATTATTCGTTTGTCGCCCCATCGTTTCGAAATCATTGCCGAAGTTGAAAATGCTTTGATCATTTGGCAAAAATTAAGCGCCATTGCAAAGCCGGTCGGCGCACCTGTTTGGGAAGGTTTTGCAATACGCGAGGGCATCATTACCATCCTGCCCGAAACACAGGATGCGTTTGTGGCGCAAATGGCAAACTTTGAATTAATCGGCGGCGTTAACTTCAAAAAAGGTTGCTATCCCGGACAGGAAATTGTTGCCCGCACACAGTATCGCGGCATATTAAAGCGGCGCATGGCATGGGTACATGGCGATGCTGCTACCCTCCCCAAGCGGGGGGATGCTGTTTACGCGCCCGAATTCGGTGATCAGGCTGCCGGACAAATCGCCCAGATCGCACCCAGTGCGGAAGGTGGATTTGATGCTTTGGTGGTTGCGCAGCTTGAAAGCATTAACGCTAATTCATTGCGGCTAACGAATGTTCATGGCGAAGTCCTGATGATCCGACCGCTGCCCTATTTATACGCAGCCTAGTTATCAGCTGCGAGAATCTGAGTTCAAGCCAAGGCGCGACGCATCTCAAGATGCGGAATACCGGCTTCAGCGAACTCGGAACCATGTGATAAAAATCCGCGCTTGAAATAAAACGGTGCCGCATGCGTTTGCGCATGAATCATCGCCTGGCCGTAACCACGACGTTTAGCTTCATCGCACAATGCCTCAAGCATTGCGGCACCCACACCAGCGCCTCGCCATTTTTTCAGTACGGCCATGCGACCAATCCGGGCAAAATGCCCAGTCGACTGCTCCAAAATGAGGCGTCCGGTGCCGATAATATTGCCCTGATCATCGTGTGCGGCTGCATGCAGACATTTTTCAGGATTGGCATCGAGCTCATCAAGCTCAATCTCGGGCGGCACGCCTTGCTCGCGAACAAAGACCGTAAAGCGAACCTGCGACAATGCCGCGCCCACCAAATGCCAATCCACCATTGAAACTGTAAAAGAATTTGCGTTGTGCATACTTCATTAAAAATAATTTGCGAAGGGCAAATCTTACAGCGTCATGGCGACTAAAAAATTTCCGACACAATTTTTACTTTGTTTTTTTTGCACGGACGTAGCGCAATAGCCAACGGATGGCTAAAAAACAAAATAAAAAGGGAAAGCTGGCTGGCTAATTAACCCACTTTCAGTTGAATTTATCGAGGCCGTGTTAGGTATAAACCGCATCCATCAATATTGAGGCTTGTGGGGCGCATCATTGTATTTTTTAACACCGTCTAAAATGGCTTTTTTTGCCTCATCCGCACCGCACCAGCCTTCGAGTTTGACCCATTTGCCGGGCTCAAGGTCTTTGTAATGTTCAAAGAAGTGCGCAATTTTTGCAATTGTAATATCGGGCAGATCCTCTGGCGATTGCACATTGCGATAAATCGAAGTGAGCTTGTCAATCGGTACCGCCAGCAACTTTTCATCGCCACCGGCTTCGTCCGTCATCTTCAACATGCCAATCGGACGACAACGCACCACCACGCCGGGAATCAAGGGATACGGTGTTAACACCAGCACATCAACCGGATCGCCATCGTCGGACAGCGTATGCGGAATGTATCCATAGTTACAGGGATAATGCATGGCGGTGGACATAAAACGATCTATGAACAAAGCGCCGGTCTGCTTGTCCAATTCGTACTTGATGGGATCGCTGTTCATCGGGATTTCGATGACCACATTTACGTTATTGGGTACATCCTGACCAGAATCAACACGGTCTAAATTCATGGGGGCTTCTCAAAGGTTAAAAAATGGATTAGCCTCTAGCCATAGGGGCGCTTTCACACCGCTTGTGAATGACGCGTCGGCAAGACTGAAGCAGTTTTGCAAGTTTGTAGTTATGCTGGATGCATCTTACATCACCGTTGTATGTATCACTTTCGCCATCCCGCCTTGCGCGGATTATTGGAGGCATCGTGCATCAGAGGAAGCAGGCAGGACACCATTTGAAAAACGCGAAAACGCGTGGGCCTTCATTATCTTCAGCGTCTTCATTTCCTTCTGCGATCTCAGCGCAGACTCACCCTGCGGGGACACTTGACACGATGATCGGCAGCAAGCATGAGGCTATGGAACCGGCTTTTTCGATTTTTTCTGCAGAAGCGAAACGCTTTCCCCTCATACTTACGCTGGATCAAAACGGCATTCCCCACCGCTGGATTACTTGGCAACACGCGGTCTGGTATTACGCCAAACAACGCATCGCCTGGGAAACCGGCACCGAAGCCTTCACTGTCAACGGTGGCAAGTGTCGCAACACCGGCGAGCTGTCCAGCGTTACGGCCGCCTCGATCATCGCGATCAAAGGTAAAGCCATGGCGATCCGCGGCTTTAATCAGACACCACCGCTTAACAACCGCGAACTATTCCACCGTGACCGCCATGTATGCGGCTATTGCGCGGGCATTTTTTCACATTCAAAACTGACTCGCGATCACATTATTCCGTATTGCCGTAACGGCATCGATACCTGGATGAATGTGGTTACGGCCTGCCGACCGTGCAACGAACGCAAAGGTTCGCGACTACCGGAAGAGGCGAACATGCAGCTGGTGTACGCACCTTACATTCCCAACCGCGCTGAATTTTTGATTCTGGCCAACCGCCGCATTCTTGCTGATCAAATGGAATTTTTAAAACTGCATGTAGCTGCCCATAGCCGAGTGCATCTGGTTTCATGAACGCAGCGCTCGTTAGCGCTTTACGTCACCTTGCACTACGTTCTCAAAACTGCCCTTGAGGTGCCCGCTCCAGCAGCATCGCATCGCCATAGCTGAAAAATCGATAGCGGGATTCAACCGCATGGCGATAAGCCTCAACGATATTGTGATGCCCGGCAAATGCCGAAACCAGCATCATCAGCGTTGATTTGGGTAGATGAAAATTGGTGATCAGCCGATCCACGGTTCTGAACTCATAACCGGGCGTGATAAAAATCTTTGTTTCACCCGATCCGGATCGCAACACGCCGGTGGAAGACGCTGCCTCAAGCGTGCGCATGCTGGTGGTGCCAACCGCAATTACGCGCCCGCCTGCGGCTTTGGCGCGCGCAATGGCGGCAACCGTTTCGGCGGGCACCTGATAGCGTTCGCTGTGCATGATGTGTTTCGACATATCTTCATCGCGCACCGGCTGAAAAGTGCCCGCCCCCACATGCAGCGTTACGTACGCTAGCGCAATGCCTTGATTCATCAGCGCCGTTAACATCGGCTGATCAAAATGCAGGCCCGCAGTCGGTGCAGCGACTGAGCCTTGATGCTTCGCGTAAACGGTCTGATAACGCGCTTCATCCACCGGGTCGGCATCATGGGTAATGTAGGGCGGCAATGGCACCGTACCAAAATGCTCAAGAATTTCGTACACGCTCAAACTCTCACCGGCAACGCTTTCAAAATGCAGCTCAAACAAGTCATAAACACGCCTGACCATGGTGGCTGTGACTTGCCGGGTGTCGTCACCAAAAATAATCCGCGATCCCACTTTGGGTGATTTACTGGCTCGCACATGCGCGAGCGCCTTGTTTGATGGCGCATGCGCAGCGGTTGCATCGTTATCCAGCACGCGCTCAATCAATGCCTCGACACGACCGCCCGTTTCCTTACGCCCGGCCAAGCGGGCTTTGATCACCCGGGTATTGTTGAACACCAGTACATCATTAGCGCCGATGAGTAGCGGTAACTCGCGAAAGGTGCGATCAATGCGCACACCGTGAACGCCGTCAACATGCAGCAAGCGGCTGGCGGTGCGTTCGGCGGCGGGATACTGCGCAATCAGCTCGGCGGGCAAATAATAATCAAAATCAGATAATTTCATAAACGATGGATGGTTTCAGACCAGAGGTCAGCGGTGGGTGGCCGCGCAGGACTAGTATCGTGCCGACTCGCTGCTAGTAATTTTTATGGCAACTGGCGCGAAGATTACGCTATAATCTCGCCTCTTAAAAGTTCTTCATAATTTTCACAGTTCTTTACAAGTTGTCGGTATCAAAGACGGCTTGGTATCAAAGCTGTGCCTCGGTGGCGGAACTGGTAGACGCGCTGGACTCAAAATCCAGTATCGCGAGATGTGCCGGTTCGATTCCGGCCCGAGGTACCAAAACAAAAGGCATTGACCACTGGTCAATGCCTTTTTATTTTTTACAAATTGACCATAAAAACCAAAACCACAACCAGGTTGTGATAAAAATCAATTTCTTTACCCGCCAAGTGCGTCTTTAATTTATCCCCTGTAGGCCATTTCAATTGTATATTGCCTATTTCCCGAAGCCAGTTGAGCACGCTATCCACTCTCTACTATCACTAAGCCCCCTACCGCATGCCAACCGTCACAGAAGCTACAGCCGCCAACGCCGCCATCGCCATCGCAGCCACCGCATTTGATAGCGGGCCACTGTCTTCGATTCGAGCGGAGATCGGGCATTCATTGATAGAGGCGAGGGTCGCGCTGGATAAGGTTCGGGTGGAACCCGCGGACGCGGCGGCTCTCGAACGCGCGCTCTCGCAGCTGCATCAAGTGACGGGCGCGCTGTCAATGGTCGGCTTGGCTGCCGCTGCACGAACCAGCCTGGAATTAGAAAAACTGGTCGGATCAATAAGCGCTGGAATGTCGGCCGAGCTTGCGCAAAAAATAACTGTCGCTAAAAGCGCGATGGACATACTCACTAAGTATCTGGATGAGCTGATTGGCGGCCAGCCGGATCGACCGCTCAAACTGGCGAAGTGCTACGCCCTGCTGAATACGTTGCGCGGCGCGCAGGATGCGGCTGACAGCGATTTATTTTTTCCCGATCTCATGCTGCATACGCCGGCACCTGACCCTGCAGATCTGCCGCCGCCGAACACCATATTTGTTGACGCGATCAGGCAGGCGCGGGCGATTTTTCAATGGGGCCTGTTAAAGCTGCTGCGCGAAAAAGACCTGGTCAACGGGGTGCGTGAAATGCGCCGTGCTGCAGCGCTAATTGAAGCCCTCAAGGCCAGCTCGCCGTCACGCTCTTTCTGGTTTGCCGCAATGGGATTTTTTGATGCAGTGGCGATTGAGCCTTCAAGCGCAGGCGCGTTGGCGGTGCAGCTATTTGGCAAAATCGACCAGCAAATCAAGTTACTGATCGATGGTCCGCGCGATGCGCCGGAACAACTGTTTAGAGATGTGCTTTATGTGGTGGGCAAATCAGGAGCACGCAACGAGCATATTCGCCAGGTGCGCGATATATATAACCTTGACGATTTATTGTGGTTGCCCGAGATCACCGCTGATAACAACGCCCGCACCACTGAGCTCATCAACACGCTGCGAGACCAGGTGCGCGCACAAAAAGAAACCTTTCTGGCGCTCACCAATGGCAATCGCGCTGCGCTGGAGCCATTTACAAAACAGGCTGAATCCATCGCACTCAACGGGGCACAACTGTCTAACCGCGATCTAGTGCAGTTATTGCAAATATTGAGCGCTGTCGGCAGGCATCTCGGCAAGACAGACAAACTGCCCAGCCAAACCCAAGCCCTCGAAATCGCGACCGCCATGTTGTTTGTGGAATCATCACTTGAAGATTATTTTCGTCTGACGGCTGAATTCGCACAGCAGGCTGCAACCATTTGCAAGCTGTTACGAACCGCCATGACCGGTGCCGATCTGCAGGTGCCCGAAAAACCCGCCAGCCAATTTGCGGACACCATGACCTTGCGTGCGCAAACCCATTTATTGATATTCCAAGTTGGCCGCGAAGTGCAAATTAATCTCACCACAATTGAAGGTGTGCTTGATGATTATTTTCGGGATACCACCAAAGGCCTTACGTTAACTTTGATCGAGCCACTGTTAAAGCAGGTACATGGCGCGTTGGCCATGCTTGATCTGGACGAAGCTGCCTCATTAAGCGAACTATTATCAACGCATGTGATAGCGCTGGCTAAAGCGGTTGCCGCCACTCCTGCAGCCGACCGCAGTACTATCAACGTAGCCGAAACTGCTGAAGCTATTGTGGCGGTGGAAGGATTAACCGCGTTGGGATTGTATGTGAGTGCGCTGCAACAGGGGTCAGCCAATCCGCGTACATTGCTGCTGCCAACATTGATCCGATTTGGCTTGGCTGAACAGCCGCTAGCCGTGCAAAAAACCCGCCCCAAACGCGCTACCGAAAAAAACACATTAGCTGTGCCGCGCACGCAGACCAAAAACCCTGACGTTGATACCACGCCTGCAGCGACAGTAGCGATTACGGCCGTGGCATCGGCCGTTACCAATACGAATACGGGTGCAATGACCACCACAGACTCAGCAAAAGCCCAGCACGAATTACAGCGACTGACCGCATCTGAAGCCGAGCTGAAAAAGATTATTCAGGACCGCAATAAGCGCATCAATGCATTGGAGCTCGTCGTGGCCAGTCTTACTGAAAAAGTAAAAAATAGCCGTTTGATAAAGTCTTGACGCTGTAAAGCCATAATGCTGATTACCTTGCATCAAACCAAAAATATCCATCACCAAATTTTTCCTAAAAGGGCAACATGAAAATTTTTCGTAGCGCAATCTTATTAGTCAGTCCCTCCGCAATCCTTGCTGATTTTTTGATCATTTGCTTGATGCTGCTGATGATTACCACCGCGATGATAATTTCTTCACCACCTGCACAGGCCCAAGTTCAGATACCCGCTTCGGCCACGCCAGAAAAGAAAAAAGACGAGCCTGCCTCTATTGAGACTGTCACCATCGTGGGCTCGCGGCGCGCTAATGCTTCATCCACCGATACCACCGTGCCGGTCGATTTCATTCCGATGGCTAAAATCAGCGAGCAGGGCGGGCAATTTGATCTTGCGCAAACCCTGCAATCTATTTCACCGTCTTTCAACTCCACCCGTCAAACCGGTGCCGACGGTGCGGACTTGATTGATTCCGCCGCCTTGCGCGGTCTGGGGTCTGATCAAACTCTGGTATTGGTCAACGGCAAACGTCGCCACACCACCGCTTTGGTGAATTTATTCGGCGCACGCAATCGCGGCAAC
>ENA-OFCD01000215-OFCD01000215.1-metagenomes-genome-assembly--contig:-NODE-215-length-38918-cov-20.606052_pt1 | contig 38918 bp, 34 predicted proteins | sample MGYA00153392_OFCD01 | MGnify analysis MGYA00153392 | reverse complement strand
CTGTAAAACACTAGGCACGATCGTCATGACTCCCATCAGAAATCTTATCTTTCCTCACGATAGCCTAAATCAGACATGGCATTAGCTCAACGTAAGCACCCGTTGGACGTCCTCGATCGCACCGCCTCTAAACATCCTCAAACTTGTATCCGACCCCGATGACCGTCTTCACAAAGGTCGGACTCGACGGATCAGGCTCTATTTTTTTGCGAAGGCGTGCAATGTGCGTATCCACCACCCGCTCATCCCCAAAAAAATCACTCCCCCAAAGCTTCTCAATCAGTTGTCCCCGATTCCACACCCGGCCCGGATAGCTCAAAAAGGTCGAAAGCAACTCAAACTCCAGCGTCGTCAAATCCAGCGTTTCAGGTTTGCCACCGTCCAACTGCCGCACCGCCGATCGCTGATCAATGTCCAAACTAAAACTCGCCGTCTGATAAGTTTGCGTCTGCCCGCCCTGCCGCAGCGATCGACGCAATAATGCCCGTGCCCGTGCCACCAATTCCTTCGGGCTAAACGGCTTCACCATATAGTCATCCGCCCCCGTCGATAGCCCAATGATGCGATCGAGTTCTTCACCCTTGGCTGTCAGCATCAAGATATATGGATCCTTCGTCCCTGTTTTTTGGCGAATCCGAGCACAAACCTCCAGCCCATCTAAGCCCGGAATCATTAAGTCCAAAATAATCAAATCCGGCTGCATCTCCTGAAACGCCTGTAGCGCATTCACTCCATCCCGACAGACCCGACAGGTAAAACCTTCTTTTTCCAAATAAAGCTGAAGCAGTTCAGCAATTTCAGCTTCGTCTTCGACAATCAGAATCTGCATATTAAAAGTAGGACTCAGCCTTTGTGGGAGCAAGCGTTGTAATCAGCACATAACAAGGACGCATCCCAAAACCATACACCTCGATCGCATGGTTTCCGCAATTTGAGAGACCCTTTTAAAATCAGTTCGGCAACAGGGTTGCGCAATCTACAGAGATGCTGGTATATTAAGCAAGTCGAAAGTAAAGCAGTGATAGGCCAAAGCCTGAAACTGGATAAGCTGAAGACATAATAACGCGGGATAGAGCAGTCTGGTAGCTCGTCGGGCTCATAACCCGAAGGTCCTTGGTTCAAATCCATGTCCCGCCATTTTGAAGAAAAAATTTAAACGGGGAGATAGCTTTAGAGTTGTCTCCCCGTTTTTATAGAGTTTTCGAGCCTACGGATCAAAAGGCATCCTAGTTAACGGCGATTATAATACTTCATTTTTATCGGGCTGCATTATCCTAATGGCAGTCTTAGAATAGAGTGGATCGTGGTTTTGGGGGGGAACGTATATGGCAAGGCAATCTTCAAAGAGTAGAAAGGCACCGCAGCAGATGCTGACGTTTAATCGCGTCACGATCGCATCCATTGGAATCGCTCTGGCCGGATCACTTTGGATTGTAGACAGCATTACAAATACGATTGGGGATTGGATTCCTGCAATTCTGGTGGGCAGCATTTTCGCTTGGGGTTACTCACAACTGACCCGACTGGCTCCATCGTCCGAACTCGTTATACGCAAGCCCGTCACCTTAGATGGCGTAAAAACAGCGCTGATCGAAGCCGAAAAATTTGTGGGTCAAGTCGCCGCTGAATTGCAAACCCTAGCCACCGATGCCGATGATGAACAAGCAGCGAATCAAGCATCTGCGGCTTTGCGATCGCAGCTTCAAGACATCTTAGTGGCCCTCAAGCGCGACGAATTGCGATTTGCGATCGTCGGTGGAAAAGGCGTCGGCAAAACAAGTCTCCACCAATGGCTTGAAGCCAACTGGCTCCAAAGCCCCGTACTTCAAGGCATCTCCCAGAAGCTCCAGCTCCTCGACACTCCCGAACTATTCAGCAATAATCCCCGTGACTCACAAACGGCAGTCACGATCGCCAAACGCAGCGATTTAGTAATCTTTGTTCTCCAAGGCGATTTGATGGAGTCCGAACTAAGGCTGCTCCAAGACCTCAATCAAGCCTATCGTCGCACCGTGATTGTGCTAAACAAACAAGATCAATATCTCCCGAAAGAGCAGGACGAACTTCTCGCCAAAATCCGCGATCGAGTCGTAGGAATGATTGCCAAAGAAGACGTCATTGCGATCGCAACTCAGCCACGCCCTATCAAAGTCCGTCAACATCAAGACGATGACAGTATTAAAGAATGGATCGAAGAACCACAACCTCAAGTGGAACCATTATTCGATAGACTACAACACATTCTAGTTAATGACGCCCAAGCCTTAATGATGGCCAGTGCGCTCGGGGATGCTGAATCGCTAAAAGTACAAGCCCGCCAACAGCTCAACTTGAAACGACGTGCGGTCGCGACGCCCTTAATCGATCGCGCTCAGTGGATAGTCGCTGGAACCGCTTTTGCCACGCCCTTTCCAGCGTTAGACCTTCTCGCCACCGCCGCCGTTAATGGTCAAATGGTCATTGAGCTGAGCCAACTTTATCAGCAGAAATTCTCCCTGGATCAAGCCAAACAAATTGCCAAAAACATGGCAGAAATTATGATCAAGCTCGGCATCGTCGAAGTCTCCACCCAAGCGATCGCCTCTGTCCTAAAAACCAACGCCCTAACCTACATGGCTGGGGGCGCGCTGCAAGGCATCAGTGGAGCCTATCTGACGCGCATCGCAGGACTGTCGCTCATGACCTATTGGGAAGAAGAGTGCAGTGCCGTCCATACCAGTGCCGCCAGTGCTTCAACCGTGAAACTTGACAGACTCTCCAGCATTGTCACAGCCGTCTTTCAGCAAAATCAACGCACAAATTTTCTCCAAGGCTTCGTCACCACAGCCCTAGGTCAACTGTTCCAAAAGCAACCGATCGAAGCCCTAGACATCACTGCACCAGACCTCACCCTCCCACTCGCCCCCATTTCCGAAGAAAGTTTAGAGGTTTTGCCTCGATAGAGTAGGATTGGGTAGACCACTCAATTAGTACATTAGTTTCAGGTAAGTTTGACCGATCGTGCCGAGGATAGCCCCCCACCCTACTGCTCCCCCGACCTTCCAACTGCATCAAGGCGATGCCGTTACTTGGTTGCGATCGATTTCTGAGAGTTCCGTTGATCTGATCATCACCGACCCCCCTTATGAATCGCTTGAAAAGCATCGCCGCATTGGCACGACCACCCGGCTCAAAAACAGCAAATCATCCAGCAATGCGTGGTTCCAGATTTTCCCGAACGATCGCTTTGAAGACCTCTTAATCGAAGTGTACCGAGTCCTCAAAAACAATCGTCATTTCTATCTCTTTTGTGATGCCGAGACGATGTTTGTAGTGAAGCCGATTGCGGAAAGCGTTGGGTTTAAATTTTGGAAGCCGATCGTGTGGGATAAGAAGAAAATCGGGATGGGTTATCATTACCGATCGCGCTATGAAATGATTCTATTTTTTGAGAAAGGGAAACGCAAACTGAACGATCTCGCCATTCCCGATATCATTGAATGTCCCCGTATTTTTCGCGGCTATCCTACCGAAAAACCCGTCTCCGTCTCAGAAATACTTATTCACCAAAGTACCCAACCCGGAGAATACATCATCGATCCGTTCATGGGATCCGGCAGCGTTGGAATTGCAGCACTCCAGCAAGGCTGTCACTTTTCAGGCAACGATCTATCGGCTGAGGCAATTGATATTTCCAAGGCCCGAATGCACGCTTTTCTCAATCCTGAACCGACCCTGCTGGATCTCATTACTGAACACTAATCCAATGAAAAAGCCAATGACCGGATATGAATATGCAAATCTCATCGCAGATTATCTCCATCATAATTTCAGCGATCGGGGCATTACAATCTACCGAGAAGTGAGCATCGGCAAATCAATTATCGGCAAGAACCGCCGCGTTGACATGTTGCTCTTGAGTACACATCCTTCCCAAGCTTTTTCTATTGAATGTAAGTTTCAAGACAGTTCCGGGACCGCCGATGAAAAGATTCCCTACGCCCTGCAAAACATGAAAGCATTGCCTATGGGTGGCTGCATTGTGTATGCTGGAACAGGATTTTCGGTTGGCGTATTACACATGCTTCAAGCTTCGGAAATCGCCGCGTACTGTTTGCCCAATAGTCTAGATCCAAGGCTATCCACCAAAGATACGAAAGAACTCGATCATGTCCTTGCAATGCACTTTCAGTGGTGGGACATCTTAGTCGCCGGGAAGAAACCCTGGGTCGCGCGTCCTCAAGCGACTATTGACCTCCCCGAAATCGCCCAGACTGAACTGTTGGAGTCCATGCTGTGATTCGATGATGTACCACAAAACATTTTCCATCATCCTTGAAACCGACAATCTTAAGACCAGCGAGATTCTAGGCTTAACCCAATCTATTGCATCTCTCAACTATCAAATTCCGTCTCCGGAACTTGCCAATGAAGTCCTTCTTATCGACAGTGGCCACACGCCCAAACCCTTACTCGCACAACTGCAAGTCACCTATCCTTGGCTAACCGTAAAAACTGCACCAGAAGATACCTCCTATTACGAATCAAAAATGCTCGGAGCACAGTGGGCAACCGGAGAGATTGTCGTGTACTATGACTCTGACTGTCTCTACGATCGCCATTGGCTCTCCTCTCTACTAGAGAGCTTTTCTAGTCCTCTAATCCAAGTGGTTGGCGGCGAAACAACAACAAATGGCGTCGGAATTTACGCCACGGCAATGGCACTTTGCTATATCTTTCCACAGTATTCAAATGACGTGACATCAGGAAATAAACCCCTTATTACGTCTCCCCAGTATTTCCTTAATAATGTTGCCTTTCGTCGATCGTTTCTATTAGACCACCCAATCCCAACAGCCCTTCCACTTTATCGCGGAAATTGCGTTATTCATGCCCAGAATTTGATTGCATGTGGGCACACGATTTGGCGACAACCTAAGGCCCGATCGCTCCATGCACCTCCCAATGGATTCAAGCACTTCATAGTGCGGTTCCTGTTGATTGGACATGATTTGTATTGGCAAAAAAAGCTTCTCGAAAAGCGATCGATAACTCAAAATAAACCTTTGGCGCAAGGGTCTGACGATCCTTGCATCAGCAACCAGTCGAAATTGTCTATCGGTCTCGATCGCATTGTTAAAATGATCAACCGAGATTGGCGTCATGCATTTTTTCTACCCCTGTGTTTGCCGATCGTAGTGGTTGCAGTATTACTGATCGTCATTGGCTACCAAATCACCCTGCATCGACCCCATTATTTGCTAAACCGTTTCGCACCCTGATCCTCTACAATGTATATCGCCAAGTATATCGCTAATCGAATTTCAAAGCCATCTCACTGAACCTTACCATCACCATGACTGCAACTCCCAAGCTCTTACTCATTGATGGACATTCGCTCGCATTTCGCTCCTACTATGCGTTTGCGAAGGGTCGGGATGGGGGCTTGCGGACATCAAGCGGCATTCCAACTAGTGTGTCCTTTGGATTCATCAAAGCGTTGCTCGAAACGATCGAAGCTGAGTCACCGGATTATGTTGCGATCGCCTTTGATCTAGGCGGTCCCACCTATCGTCATGAGGCCGACGAAACCTACAAAGCCGGACGGGTGGAGACTCCAGAAGATTTTGTTCCTGATCTAGAAAATCTTCGCGGAATGCTGGGCGCAATGAACCTTCCCGTCGTGGTTTCACCCGGTTACGAGGCCGATGATGTGATTGGCACGATGGCTCGGAAAGCAGCGAACCAAGGCTGGACAGTGCGGATTTTGAGCGGCGATCGAGATTTGTTTCAGCTAGTCGATGAACATGAACTCACCAAAATTTTGTACATGAGTACAACCTTTGGTAAAGCTGCACCGCCGCCGAAGGAGTTTGGGATTCAGGAAGTGAAGGACAAAATGGGCGTATTCCCATCGCAGGTTGTAGATTTCAAAGCGCTATGCGGCGATGCTTCTGACAATATTCCGGGGGTGCGTGGCATTGGTGAAAAAACAGCGACGCAGTTGATTAATACTTACGGGACATTGCCTAAAATTTATGAAGCCATTGAAGATATTAAAGGTGCAATAAAACGCAAACTCGAAGATGGAAAAGACTCTGCGCTTCATTCTCAATGGCTCGCCCAAATTCATTTAGACACTCCGCTGCCGATCGAACATGAAGCCTGTAAGTTAATGCCATTTGAAATAAGTGCAGTTCAAGAATGGATCGATAAATTAGAGTTCAAAACCTTCAGCGCAAAGATTGAGAAATTCCGTCGCCGTGCCGCAGGTGAGCCATTAGAAACGTTGGAAGAAAAGGCAAAGAAGGTTGCTAGAATTAATCAATTTGAAGACACTGAAACTTGGTTTTTTAGTGCAGAAGAGACGGACCAAGCCGCGCTGCTAAAATCGACTATTAAGCCTGCAACCATTCAACCTGAAATCATTGATACGATCGAAAAGCTTACCCAGCTTGTAACGTATCTAAAAACCTGCACAAACCCCGAAACTCCTGTGGCCTGGGATACTGAAACCACGTCTCTCGAACCCCGAGATGCAAAGTTGGTCGGTCTCGGCTGCTGCTGGCATGGTGAATTCGACGGCATGGCTTATATCCCGATCGCTCATGTCACAGGCAAGAATCTTGACCTGCATGTGGTTCTCGAAGCGTTGCGCCCTATCCTCGAAAGTGCCGCCTATCCAAAAGCCCTTCAGAATGCAAAATTCGATCGGTTAGTATTGCGATTTCAAGGCATTCAACTGGCAGGCGTTGTCTTTGATACTATGCTAGCAAGCTACGTAATTAATCCTGAGATGAAGCACAATCTCAACGACCTCAGCGATCGATATCTTGGACTCGTCGCACAGAGCTTTAAGGACTTGGTTCCTAAGGGTCAAACGATCGCCGATCTGCCGATTCCTGATGTTGCAGTTTACTGCGGCATGGACGTTTACACTACATTTCTACTGGTCGGACATCTACGAGAAAAGCTATCTCACACGCCTGAATTGTTTAATCTCTTTAAAACCATAGAACTTCCGTTAGAACCCGTGCTTGCGGAAATGGAGTCTGTGGGGATTTGCATTGATAGTGCTTATCTCAATGACTTCTCTAAAGTTTTAGAACAAGATCTAAAACGCATTGAGACACAAGCTTATAGCGCTGCTGGAGAAGAATTTAATCTAGGCTCACCCAAGCAACTGAGTGAGCTTTTGTTTGATAAACTGGGTTTAGATGTTAAGAAATCGCGCAAAATAAAAACAGGATTTTCAACGGATGCTGCAACGCTAGAGAAACTGCAAGGCGATCATGAAGTGGTGGATGCAATAGTCGAATACCGAACGCTATCGAAGCTTAAGTCTACCTACGTCGATGCCTTGCCGCTGCTCGTTCGCACAGATACCGGACGAGTCCACACCGACTATAACCAGGCCGTTACCGCCACAGGACGCCTCTCTTCGTCTGAACCTAATCTTCAAAACATTCCCATTCGCACCGCCTTCAGCCGCCAAATCCGCAAAGCCTTTATTCCTCGCGAAAGCTGGATTTTAGTCGGAGCGGATTATTCCCAAATCGAGCTGCGAATCCTAGCGCATCTCAGCCAAGAACCCGCCTTGCTTAATGCCTACCGCAGTAATGAGGATGTCCATACGCTAACCGCCAAGCTGCTGCTCGAAAAAGATGATATCTCCTCCGATGAGCGACGACTCGGCAAGATTATTAACTTCGGCGTCATTTACGGCATGGGTGCCCAACGGTTTGCCCGAGAAGCGGGAGTAAGAGCGATCGAAGCCAAACAGTTTATCGATCGCTTTAACCAACGCTACGCAAAAGTATTTGAATATCTTCAGCAAATGCAGCGGGAAGCGATCGCGAATGGATTTGTTGAAACAATTTGTGGTCGCCGCCGCTATTTTAATTTCAGTAGTGAATCGCTAAGAGTATGGCAAGGCAAGCCTCCAAACACCGTAGACTTGAGCACCATCAAGCTTCGCGATCAATATGATGCTCAGAACCTCCGCGCCGCCGCCAATGCACCCATCCAGGGATCTAGCGCCGATATTATAAAACTGGCAATGATCCAATTGCATGAACAACTGAAACCGTTGGATGCGACGTTATTATTGCAAGTGCATGATGAATTAATTTTCGAGGTGCGCCCAGAACTCTGGGAAGAGGTGCGATCGTTGATACAGGGCACCATGGAAAATGCGGTTAGTCTAAGTGTCCCACTTCAAGTTGATATTCATTCTGGAAAAAACTGGATGGAAACGAAGTAAGTTCGAGGGCTTGAGGACAAACCTACCGCCGACACTTCGGAAACCGCTTTAACAACGCGGAAATGACCGGACAAGCGGGGCGATCGCCTAACCCCTCTGGCTTGCTCCACATAAAAGGTGCCCGTCTCGCTGCCGACATCCACAGCAGCCGTTTGGCCCGAGTCATGGCAACGTAGAGCAGACGGTATTCTTCGGCTTGCTTGAGTTCTTCCGCTCTCTTCCAAGCAGTTACTAAGTCCGGCAACACGTCCCCATGAACCTCCGCGCGAATCTGTGCCCGTGCGACTTCGGAGAGGGTAAAGCTTCCCAGAAATGCCGCAGGTTGAGGCACGTAGAGCTTTCCAGGAATCATCGCCTCATGTAAAAAGGGAATAAAAACCGCGTCCCAATCCAATCCTTTCGCCTTGTGCATCGTAATCACTGTGACTTGTCCGCCCTGCGTGTATTTGTCATCTCCCGCGTCCCCGTTCACGGGTTCAAACTGTTCTGAAATTACAATCTCACCCAGTATATTTAGCATTTCACCTAGTGATGTCTCCTGTGATTGCTGTGCCATTTGTTGAAGAAGTCGATCGGCAAGCTTATCTGAGGTCGCCAGTTCGCCTTGATCGTAATTCAAAGAATAGGCACAAAAGGGAATGAGTTGGTACAGCGGCAGTTCAATGCGCGACTTGAGCAAGCTTCGACAGACACGGGCAGCCATCTGGGTTTCGTCTGATGGTTGAGGCGCGATCGCACTCGGATACAAAAACTGCTCAGGTTCAATCACTAATGCATTAAAATCCTGTTGTGGAATCCGTTTGTGTCGCACTAAGACAGCCAATGCATTCTTAAGATAATCTGGTGAGTGAGGCCGATCGCAAAACTGTAACAGCGCCATCATTTCCGCCGGAATATGCGATCGTCGTTCCTGTTCACCCACTTCAAAAATAGACATTGCATCACCGTGAAGCTTTTTGAGTTCACTTGCGATAAATTTTCCTTGATCATTGGTGCGAACTAGAATTGCAACTGACGTTTCAGGATTACATTCAAAGAGTTCTAAAATACGATCGCCAATGCGTTCTACCGTTTCAAAGGTATCATTAGGCCGATGGATTTCTAAACCTAATCCTTCAGGGTCAGGGTTCGCATCAGGCTGGGGATCATCAAGACTGACGGGCACAATATGCTGGTCACGGAAGGGAAGCGATTTGGCCTCTACGATCGCACGAGCATTGACCCAATCTAAAACAAAGTTTGCGGCATCTAGGATAATCGTGCTGCTCCGTCCTGCCTGTGTCATTTCTGCAAGCGTGTTCTCCGTTGCACATCGATCGCAGAAGTTCCGAAAAAAAATTGGGTCAGCAGGCGTAAAGGTAGAATTAATGGCTTGATTTGGATCGCCCACGCGAATGAGGTTTTGCTGCTGAGTTTCAGGATCGGTTGATAAAATCTCTAAAAGCTGCGTTTGCAAAGGACTCGAATCTTGCGCTTCGTCTTCAAAAACTGCAAACACCCGCGATCGCCATTGCTCCAAACAAGCCGGATTTTGCAACACGCGCAACGCTGCCACCATCATCTCATCGTAATCAATCCAATTCCGCGATCGGAGTTGCTGCTGATATTGCTGATAGAGTCCCGCTGAGATTGCCAAAACAGAATACTCGTCCGGCGATCGAGTCTGCAACTCCAACACCTCGTCCGGTTTCAATCCCGACTTTTTCGCCTCCTGAATCACCGTTAGCGCCAGCGCAGGCAGCACCTCCGTCCGCAGCACCGCCTGCCGCCGCAACCGCTCCGTCTCCTCCCCATCAAACTGCTGGCCCTCCACCAGCCGCCCAAACAGCTCAGGCCGCTCCAGAATCCACTGCTCAACCGTGCCGCGCACCAATCGATGCCCTTGATTCATCGTCATCAGCACTGCATCACTGGAAATCCCTGATACCGACGGCGCACTCCGCGCAATGGACCAGGCCAACCCATGCAGCGTCTGCACCGTAAAACCACCCATGGGAAGGTTGAATTCCTTCAAATACGTGCGAATTTTGCCCTTAAGATTCGCCGCCGCCGATCGCGTGAAGGTCACAATCACCAACTGCTTACCCGCATGTAGCTCATGCCGTGCAATAGCGATCGCTGCCGCCACTGCCATTCCCGTCGATTTGCCTGCCCCCGGAACCGCCGACACCGCCAGTCGTCCCCCCGTCCAATCCGCAATCTCCCGCTGCCCCGGACGCAACCGATCGTGCCAAGACTCTAACATCGGTCCCAGAGGGGATTGGGTTTCGGGGTGAATTTCAGAATCAATCATACGGGGAAGGTTCGTGATTGCAGATTAAATACAACCTAACTAGCTGCTATCTTAACGCCCGAACTACAAAACTGCGTCACCCAAAACTCTAGCGTTTCATCCGGAATCAACGATCGCATTTCTAGTCTTAACGCCTCTGCGTCATCCTTCGTGTTGCACAAAGCAAACACGGTCGATCCCGATCCGGACATCATCACGCCTAAATTTTGCGTTTGTCCAAAGACATCCCGCAGCGATTGCACTTGTGGATAGTTTGGCAACACCACCCGTTCCAAATCATTATGCAATAACCGTCCGATCGCAGCATTATCTCCATAGGCAATCGCATTCATCAACTCACTGGATTTCAGACACTGTTTGCGATCTTCCAATTCTTCCACCGTTTTGGGGTAAGTGGGTCCAAACTGCTCACGATAGGTTTTGTAGGCCCAGGGTGTGGGCACGGGCAAATCACGGTACTTCGCTAAAACAGCATACAAGTTGTCAAGATTGGGCAGGGGATCAATCACTTCACCTCGCCCAGTACACAGCGCCGTTCCGCCCGACACGCAGAATGAGATATCGGACCCTAATTCTGCGGCCAGTTCCTGCAATTCGGACTGCGTTAATCCCAACTCCCACAGCAAATTCAGTCCCACCAACACCGCCGCACAATCTGCTGATCCGCCTGCGAGTCCCGCGCCCATCGGAATTCGCTTTTGGATGTCTATTGAAATTCCGCCCTGCTTTGCCGCCACTTCAGGAAACCGTTGTCGTATCAGGTCTGCGGCTTTCCAGGCGAGGTTAGTTGCATCAACGGGCACATCGGCTTGATCGCAGGTGAGATGAATGTTATGTAATGGATTAGCCGATCGCATTTCGCTTATCGTCACCGTATCGGCAAGATCTACACTTTGCATCACCATCACGAGTTCATGAAAGCCATCACTGCGATCGCCGACGATGCCGAGATAGAGATTAATTTTGGCACAAGCAGTAAGTCGGTACGATCGCATGGGAAACACACTCAATAAATCTTTCCCTATCATACCGATCTCGGGTTTAATCGACTGATTTTACTGCTCAATCCAAAGTGAAACCGATTCACCTAGGCATTCAAATCGTCCCCAACCGTCAGCATTACTCACGATCGGCGTCTTAATATGTCCAGTCAAGTCCAAATACGTCGCCTTCCGTTTCCCGACTTCCATCCATTTGTATCCGGCCCCGCCATTGCTCATCACAACCGCTATCGATAGAGGCGCTTCTTTATCGCCTAGTCTTGTCCAACCAATGCAATTAGGGTGATCAAAGTAGGTGTATTCAGGGCCATAAGCAAACTGTTTCCGAGCTTCGAGAAACTTATCAATCAAGAACTTGTGTGAATAGTAAATAACTGGATAACCACCCCGACAGTTAGGGTACTCAGCACCATAGTAATCGGGATAGAACACACAGGGATAACCTTCCGATCGCAGTAGAATCAGCGCATAGGCTAGAGGCTTAAACCACGGTTCAACGGGTGACTCTAGGGCTTGACAAACCTGCGTATCGTGATTTTCAACGAAGGTTACAGAGTGGCTCGGATCGACCTGAACAAGAGAGCCATCCAATATTTTTCGCAGATCATAGTTCGATTTTTGAAGACTCGCTTGATGGAAATTTCCCTGGAGCGGCACATCAAAGAGCGACATCTTTGCGCCAGTTGAATTTAGATAGGCTTGAAGTGTAGAGAGATTGTTTGACCAATATTCACCTACACAAAACAACTCTTTTTTCGCATAATCTCGAACATGATCAAGCCACAGACCATAATACCAACTCGGAATATGCTTTACAGCATCCAACCGAAACCCATCTACCTGAAAATTATCTAAAAGCCATCGACCCCAATATTTAAGTTCACCTTGAACCTGTTCATTATCCATGTCCAAATCGCAGCCCAATAAAAAGTCGTAATTGCCTTTTTCCAAGTCTACAAACTTCTCAAAACTCTGCCCTTCAAACAAATAAATTAGGTCATTACTTTTAGAAATCATGTCATGATTGACTGAATCAAAATGATTATGATTCCACTTCATGCTGGAATACTGGTCGCCCCGTCCTGGAAAGTTAAATGCGGTGTAGGCTTCTATTTCGCGAACATCTCCCGCTGGATTACTCCGATCGTCCGATCGATACGGAACCGCCCGGATCCGCTCCTTTTCATCACCGCCATCCTTATGATTAAAGACCGTATCAGCATAGACTTGGACTCCCGCCTGGTGGAGCGCCTCGATCGCCGCTGCATACTCATCCCGAGTTCCATACTTCGTACGAACAGTCCCTTTCTGATCAAATTCACCCAAATCAAACATATCGTAAACGCCATAGCCCACGTCATTGTTGCCGCTGCTGCCCTTATAGGCCGGAGGGAGCCAGAGCGCGGTAAATCCAGCCTGAGCGATCGCACTCGCTTGTGCCCGGATGGTGTTCCAGTGGTTGCCATCATTGGAGGTGTACCAGTGGAAATACTGCATCATTGTGCCATTCACAGCGCGGGGCGCGGCTTTGATACTGAGCGGTTGGGCGGCGGCGGGATTGGTCGGCATAGAAGGTGCGGGGTGTCGTTGGGGTGAATGGATTCTTTGAAGAACTTTTGCGAGAACTAATCCAGGGATTAGCCACAGCGTAGCGATCGTTTCTCGTCTAGTCAATGTTCCCGTAAAGATTGATGTCATTAACAAAAATTTGGTTAGCGTGATTGATTTTGGAATAGAAATTGTTCTTGGAATTGGGCTTCTTGGAGAGCGAGAAGCAGGGGACGTATGGCGTTGGATAGGGCAGATTTTGAGGGGCGATCGAGAGAGGAACGTGGGATGCGACGCCCGTATAGGGGATGGGAGAGAAGGATTGGGGGATGGGCTTGAAGGATTTGAAAGCCAAGATTTTCTAAGGCAATCAGGGCGATCGCCTCGCAGGATTTCGGAATATTAAGCGCTGGCATAGGGCGTCCGGTCCGTGCCGCATATTTTGCCATACCGATTAGAGTCGTGATTAGGTCCATGGGCGCGATCGGTGGCGTGGCCGGAATTGATGGATGTGAAATATTGATCAAATGCAACTCATCTTCTTTTTCTTTTTGCCAAAATCCTACTAACTGCACCTCATACCGTTTCATCCGCCGATTATTCACTAAATGCACGATCGCATCCGTCCGCCCGCTGGGAAAATCTTCCGCATAATGTCCCCACCAAACGCCGCAAATTCCGACCTGATCCGTGTCATCGCAAAGCTTGAACGTCGATCGAATATAGTTCACAACCTGATTTTTTCGATCGCGCAACTTCTGATTTCGGACCTCCTCAAACCAGACGTTTTTAACCAAAAATTTAGGCGTCGGATTGCATCGACCAAAGGGTTCTAAAAGTTTTAGATCATTGGATAATGCCTGGTTTAATTCTGAAACAGTGACCCTGAGATCCCAATCTTGCTTCTCCATCGTTGGGAGTCTATTAAATTGATGAATGATTGAGTCGGTGAACAGGGTTAGGTTCTTAAGACGAATCACTAAATCAATGGCGTAGGGGTTGCCTATAATCCGACAGGCCAACCCCCGATGCGATTGCAAAAGTGACCGAAAATCAATCCGCCCGCCCGCCCGTGCAACGCCTCTTGCCAATCCCTGGGTTATGTTAAACAACAGCACCGGACGATCGTACCTTTCCACCAATTCTTCCGCCACATATCCCAGTACCCCAACCTCCCACTGTGCATTTGCCAATACGATCGCAGGCACCATCGACAAATCCAACTGCCGCACCTGAATAACTACTTCATCCATCACTTCCCGCTGCAACCCGCGCCGTCGCACATGAGCTAACTCTGCCAAGTCTGCTAATTCGCGCGCACGATCGCTATTCTGACTCAACAGCAATTCCACTACCGATCGCCCATCGCCCTGTATCCGACTCATCGCCGCGATTCGTGACCCGATGCCCCTATCAATATCAGTCGCTCGATCGCCCTGTTCCTTGCAGTGTTCCAACATCCGTTGAATTCCCGGTCGGGTGGAGGTCTTCGGGTCTTGCTGACGCTGGAGAAATGGAATTCCTTTTTGAACCAAATACCGATGTTCACCCGTCATGGCGATCGCCGGGTCCGCGAGAAGACCGATCGCTACCAAGTCGAGGAGTCCTGAAAGATTCGTTTTCCCGACATTCCCCTTAGCAAGAGAGGCTTTGATGTTGAGTTGCTCTAGTAATCCAAAGGCGATCGCAACGCCAGCACGTCCATCCATCGCAGCGCCATAGGGGTTCAACTGCAAAACCTTAGGACTTGCGTTCTCAACGTTATTTCCATAAGCAATCACAAACAAGTCATCTTCAGCATTCAACACATCGCCCATCACATCGCCCATCACATCGTCTATGCGGTCGCCTAACCACCCCAACCCTTCCATCAAAACCGCCGTCGTCATCACCCCATCCGCACTACCATCGCCCCAGACCATAATCCGATCGCCTTGATCGATCGCAGCATACAATCGATCGGCCATCTCCCTCAACCCCTCCGGAACCTCACGCCCATAATGTTCCGGGTCCATCCATCCCGCCAAAAACGACAAATCGCATCGCCCCCCAGCACAAAGAAGCGACGCGAAATATGACCCAGCATGGGGAACAATGATCCGAACCCCCGCCTCAAAATCATCCGGCACGATCGGCATACCCCACCCCAAAACCCAAACCCAAATCCGACGTAGGATGCGTTAATCGAAGCAACGCATCCTACGTCGCCAACCCATCATCCCCCCAACCCATCATTTCCCCAACGCAAATTTACCGATTCCCCATATAGATGTACGCATAATACGTCGCCATCGGAATCACCGTAGACAACACCAAAAGCACGATCACCCACGTAAAACCATTACCCTCCTCCGTCTCCTCACGGCTCGCAAAAGTCCCCTCCACATTCACCGTATCCTTCACCACCGGAGCACCCGGATCCGCCTGCCCCGACAACACCGCCGTCATCCGAACCGCCGCATCGCTAAACGCCTGGTTATACTTGTTACCATATTTCAAAGGCACCAACACCGTCTCCTTCGCGACACTAGAGGCGATCGCATCCGACATCACCGCCTTCACGCCCTCACCCGTCACGATCGCCGTATTATCGGTTTGCACATCAATAGCCAACAGCGTCACATTTTTCTGGTCCGCCACATCCGGAAACCACCGCTTAAACAAATCCGCCGTAAACGACTCAATAGTCACTTCATAATCTAGGCGTCGGACCGTCACGACATAGGCTTCCTGACCTGTTTTTTCTTCAACGCCTCGAAACGTACTATTAATCGTACCTTCGGTCGATCGGCTCAGAACTTCGGCCTGATCGACCACATGGGAATTTTCTTCAAAATCGGGCACATCATAAATATTTGTCGCATTTGCGGGCAGCGTCACCAATGATAAGAACACCAAGCCCATCACCGCGATCGAGCAGAGTTTACGGAGCATCTTTTGGACGGTAGAGGAGGACTGAACCATGGGTATTTAAGAGAGAGGTATTTAAGAGAATGACAATACGTAACAATTCGTTAACCTAAGAATACAGGATCTAGAGAGTTCCGGATGATTTCCATTGACCTTCGTGGCGGCGTTCTAAAGTCAGTCTCATTAGTTACTTCGATCGGAATAGAACCGTAGCGCAGATCTCCAAATCCTGAATTCAGCGGTAGGATTTGGGAGTAAACTCTGATAAGGATTTTTGGTATGGCACTTTCCCCCGGCGCAATCGCCCCCGACTTCACCGTCAAAGATACGAATGGCAACACGGTCAAGCTCACTGACTTCGCCGGAAAGCGCGTCGTTCTGTACTTCTACCCAAAAGATGACACTCCCGGCTGCACCAAAGAAGCGTGCAATTTTCGCGATAACTACGAACAGTATCTGGCAAAAGGCGTTGCGGTCCTCGGCGTCAGCGTCGATAACGAAGCCTCTCATCAAGCCTTCGCCAGCAAATACAATCTCCCCTTCCCCTTACTCGCCGACACCGACGGCAAAATCGCTGCTGCTTATGATGTGGTCACTGAGCGCGATGAAGTCAAATACGCCAAGCGAGTTACTTATGTAATCCAATCTGGCGCGATCGCCCAAGTCCACGAAACTGTCAACACCGCCACCCACGCGACAGATATTCTCGCGACGTTAGTATAAGGTCATTCTCAACAATGAATCGACTAGAGGCCCCCGGCCCCCAATTCTAGGGGAGCCAGAAATTCCGAAGCCCCCAGAATTTGGGTTCGGGACCGCCATTCTGAATGCATCACAACTGTCCTCACCCTGATTTCCATGAAACCGAGCCACAAATTAAGCCAAAACGCAAATCAAAACTTGGGCAAAACGCCACACCCAAATCAGTCCGCCCTCGATCGCATCCGCGCCCTGACCCATGTCTTGGACGACGCGATCGTCATTCCAGGCACTCAGATTCGCTTCGGGCTTGACCCCATATTGGGCTTGCTCCCCGGCGGCGGCGATGCGATCGGATCGGTAATGTCGGTATACATCGTCGCTGAATGTCTGCGCTTGGGACTCCCCAAAGCAACCCTCGGTCGAATGCTGAGCAATTTACTGATCGATACCGTGGTTGGGTCTGTGCCGATCGCTGGAGATATCTTTGATGTGGGCTGGAAAGCGAATAGCCAAAACCTCAAATTAATCGAAGCTCACCTCAATGATCCAGCGCCCCAAACGGCTGCCGATCGAAGATTCATTTTTCTGATTGCGCTCGGGTTACTGGGGATTTTGGCAATCGCCTTGGTGCTGACGACGCTCTTAGTTGTAGCGATCGGTTGGATTTGGCGCGCGGTCACTCCCTAAACTTCAGCGCTACAATTCATCCTTCCTCACGGTAAACTCAACACATCCGATCGGGTTTATTCTAAATCGGCTCCCGAAATTTCCCTTTTGTTGTCTTCACCGACCTCCTGCATGGAGGGCTTCCGTCATGGCTTACACCGTCTCCATTCCTCGGCTCACCAAACTCCCCGCCAGTCAGGAAACCCTCGAATTCAAAGAGATTTTTCCTGATTTGCAAACCCTCACCCCCGTCAACGCCAAAGTCCAAGTTACCCACAAAGGAAACTACCTCGAAGTCATCGGTCAAGCCGACGGGATCATCACGCTCACCTGCGATCGCTGCCTCACCCAGTACAACCATCGCCTCAGCATCGACACCACCGAACTCGTCTGGTTCAGCGAAGGCGGCGGTCTGACGGAAATGGATGAACTGCCCATCGACAAAGACCTCGACCTGGAAAATATGGTCGAGACCGTATCCGAAGATGGCGACTTTGATGTCAGTAACTGGGTCTATGAACAACTCGCCCTAGGTTTCCCCTACAAAAAACTTTGCGCCGCCGACTGTAGCGGTATCCAAATCAACGAGGAAAACAAACCACCCGAAGGCGATCGACGATGGGCTGGACTCGAAGCCCTCAAAGGCCAACTTCCGCAGTAGTCTGTTTCCTAACGCCCCTTCGCCCAAACAATCATGTCGTCCTTCAGCACCGAACTCAACCTTCTCCTCCGCGCCCGTTACCCTATCCTCTACATTCCCAGCCGCGAAGAAGAACGAGTTGAAACAGCGATCGCCCACTGCGCAAAAACCTTGGTCGATCGGTCGATCTACACCTGGGACTTCGTGGAAGGCTACAGCGGCAACCCCAACGACGCTGGATTTGGCAAACGCAACCCGGTCCAAGCGATCGAATTCATTGAAAAGCTTCCTCCTAGCGCAGGAGCGATTTTCATTTTGCGTGACTTTCATCGATTTCTAGAAGATGTCTCCGTCGCAAGAAAATTGCGAAATATTGCGCGGGTTTTAAAATCTCAACCCAAGAATATTATTATTCTCTCGCCTCAAGTCACGATTCCCGATGATCTAAGCGAAGTGCTGACGGTCTTAGAATTTCCGCTGCCCGACGCAGGTGAGATTCGACAGGAAATCGATCGTTTTCTTCAGGCGCTGGGGCAGCTATTAGACAGTGCCGTGTTGGATGAACTGGTGCAATCCTGCCAAGGACTGACGATCGATCGGATTCGGCGGGTGCTGGCGCGATCGATTGCGCTGCACGGGGCGCTGCAAGCAGAAGATGTCGCGTTGATTCTAGAAGAAAAACGCCAGACCATTCGGCAGACCCAGATTCTCGATTTTTGTCCCACCCCCGAAGCTATTTCTGACATCGGCGGACTGGATAATCTCAAAGACTGGCTCATTCGTCGGGGCGGATCCTTCGGAGAACGGGCACGACAATATGGACTTCCCTACCCTAAAGGCTTATTGCTCGTCGGCATCCAAGGCACCGGAAAATCCCTCAGCGCCAAGGCTATTGCCCATCATTGGCATCTGCCGCTGCTGCGATTGGACGTCGGTCGGCTGTTTGGCGGGCTAGTGGGTGAGTCGGAAGCGCGGACAAGACAGATGATTCAAATTGCCGAAGCCCTCGCACCCTGCGTCCTGTGGATCGATGAAATTGACAAAGCCTTCGCTGGAGCGGACGGTCGGGGAGATTCCGGCACTAGTAGCCGGGTGTTTGGAACCTTTATTACGTGGATGGCTGAAAAATCATCGCCTGTGTTTGTTGTGGCCACTGCAAATAATATTCAGACGCTTCCGCCAGAGCTGTTACGCAAAGGTCGATTTGATGAGATTTTCTTTGTGGGATTGCCGTTTCGAGAAGAAAGGCGATCGATTTTTGAGGTGCATTTATCCCGTCTCCGACCCCAAACCCTGCAAAACTACGCCCTCGATCGATTAGCCTATGAGACCCCAGATTTTTCTGGCGCGGAAATTGAACAAACGCTGATCGAAGCCATGCACCTAGGATTTAGCCAAAACCGAGACTTCACCACCGACGATATCTTAGAAGCCGCCAGCCAAATGGTTCCCCTCGCCCGCACTGCCCAAGACCAAATCCGCGCCCTCCAGGACTGGGCCGCCTCGGGGAAAGCCCGTCTCGCCTCGAAACATAATGCCCTCAGCGATCGAATTCAGCAGCAAATGCAGCAACCGGATTAAATCCTCCTATACTAAACGGACTTCAACGCATGACACATCAAAATCAAGGCGAGGACTTCATTCAATGCGCTGGTTTGCAAAAACATTTACAGGACTTTTACTGGCCGCTACGCTCCTCGCCATAGGCAGTTATTTTGCCGTGAACTACGCCTATAACCAGCTCATGCAGCTTCCACCCAAGCCTACCTTCCCCAACGACAACCCGAATTTCATCAAGAAGAACAAATCTAAATCTACCGGAAAGAATATTACGCTACCGCAAAAAGACGACGAAAAGCCGGGAGATAAGCAGAGCGGCAAGGATAAACCCAAAGAAAAAGAAGAACCCAAGCTCAAGCCCCTCCCCGCCGGAGCCTTTGAAGGTCGCGTCACCTATCCTCAGGGCTTGGTCTTACGGAGCAGTGCCGCCCAGGATTCGGGCACGATCGGGGGTCTAGAGTTCAATGAAACGCTCACCGTTGTTGAGACTTCTCTTGATGGCGAATGGCAAAAAGTACGGACCAGCAAGGACAAAGAAGGGTGGGTTCGGGGGGGCAATATTCAGAAAAATTAGGCATGAGTGCGAAAGATTTGGGAATAATAGACGTGATCTGCTTAGCAGATCCGCTACTATACGAGTAGGGAGTATCTCCATACCTCTTAGATTTTACTGATCAAATCACGCATTTTAAGTTAGGAGCTTCGTGTCTATGGTCGCCTCAACGTCATCCCCTGTCCCAACCCCGATCGTCCGATCGTCCAATGCCTTCACCCGTTTCAATGCGTGGACCCCTCGCTTGGTGGGGATCATAGTCGGGATTTTGATTTTAGGGTTAGGGAATGCTGCGATGGCGCTCCAACGGGGCGATCGGGGCGCTGAAGTAAGCGATCTTCAAAGTGCGTTGACCCAAGTAGGCTGCTACGACGGTCCTATCACCGGCAACTTTGGGAGATTAACGGAAGCAGGCGTCATTGCCTGTCAGAAAAAATTAGGCTTAACTGCCAATGGGGTTGCAAACTCCAAGACCCTCGGAATGATTCAGGTCAGCGGCACTACCCCTCAGCCCTTCCAAGGTTTTGCCAATCCCACGCAAACGGCAACCTCCCGCGAAAATATTATTCAAAATGGCAGCAACGGCGAAACCGTCAGCAGCATCCAAACCCAGCTCAAGCGTCTGAACTACTACGCTGGGTCGGTGGATGGCGTTTTCGGAAACCAAACCGAAGCCGCTGTCAGAGCGTTCCAACAAGCTTCTCAGCTTCCAGTAGATGGTAAAGTCGGCACCCAAGAACTCGCGGCCTTGGCGTATCGTCAGCCCGTTGCTGCTGCCACACCCTCTTCCTTAATCGCCCTAAGCCGGAACGAGCTTTCCCTTGGAGAAACAAATACGGATGTTGGCTATCTCCAAGATGCACTGCGATCGGCAGGCTACTTCAACGGAAGCTCAACCCAGTACTATGGCTCCATCACGCGCCAATCGGTCATCGACTTCCAACGCAGCCGGGGCTTAAATGTCACCGGAGTTGCTGATGCCATGACCCTAGACTCCCTAGGACTGCGCCCCGGAACCGTGGCCCAAAGTCTCCAAGCGCCCCAGCCTTGGAACACGGGTGGGTTTACCACCGCCGACAGCCGCACTAACGTTCAGAGCCTCCCTTCTCGCCCTGCTTCTCCCAACTTCCGCTACGTGGTCGTGGTTCCCAAACAGAGTGAGCGGACCCTATACCAAGTCCGCCGTGTCATCGGCGGGGCACAATCGTTTAGCTCCGGCAAAGGCGACTACATTGCGGCAGGCACCTACTCCAACCGCACAAATGCCGAAAAACGATCGAACTACCTGCGATCGGCTGGCTTCGATGCCCGAGTGGATTATCAGTAACGCCGATCGAACCTCTAGGCAAGGTCAAATAGCAAAATCTCACCCTGTGTTTCGGTCCAGAGTTCTAGCAATTCTGGACGATTAATTTGTACGCCGTCTCCTTCCTGCAAAGATTGGCCATTGAGCATCACGGTTCCTCGGGCCACTTGAATCCAGGCAAATCGATGGGGTCGCATTTGAAATGCGATCGTGTCACCAGCGGAGAGGACCGCGACGTACAGATCAATATCTTGGTGAATAATGATCGAACGATCGCGTCCATCGTTGGATGCGACCAGCCGCAATCTTCCCTGTTTCTCGGATAGTGGAAAATTGCGTTGATCATAGCGAGGAGTGATGTTTTGGCGATCGGGGAGCATCCAGATTTGCAATAAATGCAGGGGTTCGGTGTCTGACGGATTAAATTCACTATGTTGAATTCCCGTCCCCGCACTCATAATTTGGACATCGCCGGGACGAATCACCGAGCCAGTTCCTAAGCTATCTTTGTGCGCGACTTCGCCCTCCAAGACGTAGGTGAGAATTTCCATATCGCGATGTCCGTGGGTACCGAACCCTCCGCTGGGCGCAATTCGATCGTCATTAATGACTCGCAGCGATCGAAATCCCATGCGATCGGGGTCTTGAAAATGCCCAAAGGAAAAGGTGTGCCAGCTATCGAGCCAGCCGAGGTTCGCATGGCCACGAAGATGACGTTTGTGAAGGGTGCATACGGCGGTGGTGGTAGTCATGAGGTTACCTGATGTGAGGGCAATGTTGACCTAACTGCGTTCATGGAGACATGATAATCGATCGACTCTCCTCTCGGCAGCAACACCTCTTGTTGTCTATGCCCCCTCATCATTAAGCCCAAAGCTTCACCACTCGTCCGATCACCGTTTGACCGAGTAAATGCGTGTTGAGCGATCGCCCGTTCAACGCACGTTCTGTCACAGTCCAAGTCTCGCCAGGATCAAACAGCACCCAAGACTCACTCAATGCCTTCCCTAGGCAACGCATCGGATTAACACTCAAACTCCGCCACAGTTCGACAGCGGACATCTGGCCCGTTTCGACGAGTCCTTGCCACAGCATCGGCAACGCAAACTCCAACCCGATCGCACCCGTCGGGGCTTCACCAAAAGCAACGGTTTTTTCTTCGTAGGTGTACGCAATATGATCCACGGCGATCGCATCAATTACACCAGATTTGATTCCAGCGACTAGTGCAAGGCGATCGCGCTGATTCCCCAAGGGTGCTGGGAGTCTTAGGCTGGGATGATAGCCCGATAAGTCCCGACTATCCAACAATAGGTGCAGCCATGTCGTGCTCGCTGTAATGGGTAAACCGTCAGCTTTGGCTTGATTAATTAAGTCCACCGATCGAGCCGTAGAGATGCGCATGACATGGATAGGAACCCGAGGCATTGGCACCGATGAATCCCGCAGGAATTCCAGCAACGCGGCCAAAGGGACCGTCTCTGCCATCGCGCTCACCCCCGGCAACCCAAAGGTCAGCGCTTCCACCCCATCTCGCACGGTACCTTTTCCAGCCAGTGCCGCGTCCCACAGCCATAGCAATAGGGGTTTCGACAAAGGCTGCGTATATTCTAGTATTCGCCGTAGCAATCCAAATGCGATCGCCTTCCCATCCCCAAAGCCCACAACCCCCGATGCTAATTCTGCAAACTCGCACATCTGCATCCCAGCCGTCTCCAACGTCAGCGCACCCCAAAACTCCAGCGCTGAAACGGATTCACAGGATTCAGCCTCAGCCGATCGCGCCAATGATCGTAAGTTCTGGACCTGCGCATTCATCCATTGTACTTGAGCAGGATTATCTATAGCAGGTGCCGTATTGGGCAAGAGATTGAGCCGCGTAAAGCCTCCTGCTGCTGCGGATTGAAGAATCGACTTCAGCGTCTCCCGCTCCTCATGTCCCGGTTCTCCGACCGTGCTATATAAATCCACCAGTCCTGGACCCAGGATTTTGCCCTGACCCTCGATAATCGTGGCATCTGAGGGCGGCATGATATGAGGTTCGATCGATCGGACTTTGCCCTGATCAAACAAAACATCGACGATGCGATCGGTGCCAGACGTGGGATCGATTAACCGAACATGATGGAGCAGTTCAACGGACATAGGAATTGAGAATTGGGAGGTGTGAATCGAGAAGAATGACTAGTTTGATGACTGGTTTGATGACTAGTTTATAGTGCGCCTGCTGCCGTTTTATCCAGAACGCCACCGAGATGGACGGTGATGTTAGCGGCTCGCAGGACAGGAGCCTCATGAGCACCGTTGGGATAATCTATTGCACTGACGGCTCCGTTGCCTTGTTTGAAACTCCAGAAGGCAGATGGGTCAAGCCCTGCAACATGACACAGGATGGATTTATTAATGGCATCGTGGGCAACGACTAGCGTTGTGGTTCCAGGTTTCGCATTTTTGACGATATCATTCCAACCCGCGATTGCCCTCGTAAACACGTCATCAAGATTTTCGCCTTCTGGCATCTGTACGGTTTCTGGTTTCGCTTGCCATGCGTCTAGCAATGCACCATCGGTTGCACGGATTTCAGACTCTAGCTTTCCTTCCCAGGTTCCATGACTGATTTCCCAGAGATCGCCCCGAAGAGCAAGTTTGATGTGGGGATGGTGTTTCAAAATTCGATCGGCGGTTTCTCTCGGGCGTGACATGGAGCTGGTCACCGCTGCATGAATAGGGATGGTTTTCAAAAACTCACCCGCTTGATCGGCTTGACGATGGCCGTTTTCATTTAAGGGAATGTCAATTTGTCCTTGGAATCGACCTTCACGGTTCCATTGGGTTTCGCCATGGCGGACAAGAAGCAGACGAATCACGTCGTCGTGCTTAGGTTTTGGTAGGGGGGTGCCGAGGTGGGCTGTTAGGTTTAGCGATTCGATTTGGACGGGGCTACCGAAGCCTGTGGCAAAGTTGAGGACGCTAATACAGCAGTTGGATTGCTCAATGCGTTGGTGCTGGGCCGGGGTAAGTCCGATCGCGCTATTGATCAGCGCTCGATTGATGGCACTGTGGGCAAAAATTAGGAGGGTTTTTCCGTCGTGCTGTGGCAGGGTAGCGTGCCAAAAGCGAGTGGCTTGTTCGTAGAGTTCCACTATGGGATAGACGTCGATCGTTTCTCCTTCATTTGTAGTGCCGACGAGATGAAATTTGTGCGGCTGAGTTTTCCAGTTGTGGATTTGGTCTGGATATTTTTCACCGAGATCCGAAAAAAGCTGTTCTTCCCAAAGCTTAAGGTTGACTTCTTTAAGATCATCATCGAGGACGATGGGCAACGACAACCCAAGTTCGGCGGTTGCGAGTTCGGCGGTGCGGTGGGCACGGTTTAGGGGGCTGCTGTAGATGACGTCAATGGGGATGTTCTTCAGCGCGACGCCGACGCTGGATGCCATGGATTCACCTTTTGGAGTCAGGCGGGATTTATCACTGTGCCCCTGTACTCGGCCTTCGACATTGTAGGTGCTCTCACCATGCCGCACGATAATGACGCGGATTGCCACGCTGTCGTCCTCTTTTTTTGAACTGGAATCAGGGATGATCGTACCTCAGTTAGGATATCCTTCGCCGATAAAATCCTGGATGGGTTGGGTTAATGGTTGGCAATACTTTTATTTATGATGCATCAAATAATTCATAAAAGAAGGGGATGAAGAGGTTTGGTCTTCATCCCCTTGGGGGTTATGGTCCCTAGTGAACCGGGTCAGTGCCACAGAACTCTATGGGTTTCGAGTGATTGCTAGAATTATTAAATTCGAGCCATCACTTGCTCTTTTTCAGGAACGACGGCATATTCTGCAACGATTTGACGCAGTTCGTCACCCTCAATCGTTTCACGTTCGACCAGAAGATCAACTAAGCGATCGATGACTTCACGGTTTTCACGGACGATTTTTAAGGCGACTTGGTAGCCGTTTTCAGCTAACAGACGAACCTGGGCATCAATGCGTTCTTGAATTTCTTCAGAGCATTCCGATCGGTTGTTCCAGTCGCGACCAAGGAAGACTTCGCCCTGTTGGCTACCTAGGGACACTGGACCGAGATCCGACATGCCATAGCGAGTGACCATCTGACGGGCAACGCCGGAAACCATTTGTAAGTCTCCGCCTGCGCCTGTAGTGATTTCAGCATCGCCGAAGACGACTTGTTCTGCTGCACGTCCGCCGAGGGCACCTGCGATGCGGGCCATAAGCTGCGCCCGGGACACCAGACCGGAGTCTTCGTTAGGCATAAACCATGTTAAGCCTTTGGCCTGTCCGCGTGGAATCAAGGTGACTTTCTGGACAGGATCGTGGTCTTTGACTAGGGTGCCAACAATAGCATGGCCAATTTCATGATAAGCAATCAGGCGCTTGCTCTTGCTGTCGGTCAGCGGGGTGCCTTCCATTCCGGCAACCACGCGATCGACGGCAGCATCGACTTCGCTAGTGGTAATGGCGTCTTTGCGACGACGAGCGGTGAGAATAGCGGCTTCGTTCAACAGGTTCGACAAGTCAGCACCGGAGAATCCGGGGGTCCGACGAGCGATCGCATCAAGGGAGATATCGTCACCCAGTTTTTTGTTGCGGGCATGGACCTGCAAGATTTCCAAACGGCCTTTGACGTCGGGCACGTCTACTTGGACTTGGCGATCGAAACGACCGGGACGCAGCAGCGCTGAATCCAAGACATCGGCGCGGTTTGTTGCGGCCACGATGATGATTCCAGAGTTGCCTTCAAAGCCGTCCATCTCAGTCAGCAGTTGGTTAAGCGTTTGTTCGCGCTCGTCGTTACCGCCGCCAATGCCAGCACCACGCTGACGACCGACTGCATCGATTTCATCAATGAAGATAATGCAAGGGGCATTTTCTTTGGCTTTCTTAAACAAGTCACGGACGCGAGATGCGCCGACGCCGACAAACATTTCAACAAACTCAGAACCCGAGATGCTGAAGAACGGAACGCCGGATTCGCCTGCGATCGCCTTGGCAAGTAAGGTTTTACCCGTTCCAGGAGGACCGACGAGCAAGACGCCCTTAGGAATCTTGGCTCCGATGGCGCTGAATTTTTCAGGGGTTTTCAAGAACGTGACGACTTCTTGAAGCTCTTCTTTCGCTTCTTCAATTCCAGCCACATCGTCAAACATCACGCCAGTTTTGGCATCCATTTGAAAGCGGGCCTTGGACTTACCAAAGCTCATTGCTTGTCCTGGGCCACCGGGCATGTTGTTCGATCGGCGGAACAGGAAGAAAAGACCTGAAAGAAGAATCGCAGGGAAAACCAAGTTTCCGAGCAGGTTCAGCAGTGCGCCATCGTTGCGCGCAGGGTGAGAATCCAACTCAATCTTGCCGTCTCGGAGACGCGTAATCAACTCAGGCGAACTGCCAGGAAGATCGACCCGCAGGCGCTGCACTCGGTTATCCAGTTCAGGGTCAATGGCTTCGACGATCGCGGTTCTGCCACCATCATACAAATCCACACTCTTAACGCGATTAGCGTCAAGATACTCCAAGAAGCGACCATAGGTCATCCGGGTGCTTGCAGTATTTCGGGCCGTGTTGTTATTGGACGCCATGTTGGGCATCACAGAACTTTGCCAGATAAAAAATCCAACTACGAGCGTTGGGAGTGTCCAAAGCAGGACAGTCTTCCAGGTCGGTTTCATAAAGCGAGGTACCTCTTAAGGATAGGGATGCAACGGCTGAGGGAAAATCCCGATCGACCGCATTTGTTTTCTAAAACCCAGTTAAAGCTCAGTGTTAACAGAGATTTTATAGCCTAGAGGTCGGTTAGCCCTTTCAAAGCTGAGAACGACTTGCCGACTTCATGAGAACAATTGTTAACTTAATTTAACTTAATTTTTGACCTAAGAGCAAGAAAACGGAAGAGGGATTACACGACGGCTCAAGTTCGGCTCAAGTTTCGGCTCGAAGATGCTGAACCATTTCAATAAAGAGTCCAGTGGTGAGCGCAATCTGTTCATCGTCAATCAAGGCGAGGAGTTGCCCTGCAATCTGCTCCCGCGCGGTGCGATCGCCCTGCTCAAGACCCTGCTCAAGACCTTGAGAAAGGAACTCTTCTGCTACTTTAAGTCCCTCCTGACGCAGGTCTTCTAATGCTTTGAGTCCCTTATTTTTCTCATAAAGGATACTGTTACGGCGATCGTGTATGACCCTTTCGCGGCCTTCGAAGTCTTCTAGTTCCTCGCGAGTGAGGTTGGCTTGACTCGCAACGGTGAAGGCTCTCTGGAGTGCGGGGGTTTCGGAGAGCTGGGAGGGAATATTGTCTAGGGTACGGGCGTTTTGGAGGAAGTAGATCCATTGCTCCTTAAGGCTGTGGATTTCTTCGATCGGACTATGGAATTTGGGCAGCTCGACGAAGACAAGTTCGATGTCGTTGATGGGGTAGTCGATGAGAAAGGTTTTTTCTTTAAGGACGAAGCGGGAGACGACGGTATTGAGTCCGGGGAACATCTCGAAGTCGGTGACGGTGAGGGCAATGACGGGATCGAGTTGTTGGTAGTCTTCGCCGATGCTGAGCTGGGTTGAGTAGCCTTTGGCGGCATTGTAAAGGACTCGTTTCTCGAAGCCTTCGACGTTGAGGACTTGCATTTCGATGATGACGGTGGTTCCATCGTCAAGTTTGGCCTCGGACTTTGGGCGGCTGGTAGGGGTTGAGGATTTGGACGGATGCGATCGTGTCTTGGCCGTCGTAGAGGATGCCGTTCAGAAAGCTGATGAGAATGTCGTGGCTTTGTTCAGAGCCAAAGATTTTTTTGAAGGCAAAATCGGATTTGGGATTGATGAATATCATGGACGGGGGGTCGCCTAGATGAACGGCTGCTACAGATTAATTATACGAAAACGGATCGATCAAGGACTACGATCGGGCGGCTTCTGCTTTGGGTCGGGCAAAAAGTCCTGCGTAGGGTTCAGAAGAGAAAGCTCGATCGGGATGCGTCAGGAGGTCGCGATCGCAGATGCCAAAGAGTTCGATTTCGGTTTGTGACTTTCGCATATCGCGCAAAAAAACGCCGTCTGGATCGACGCCTTGACCAATGTAGTTGAGATACATTTTCAGATGGCTCATGCGGGACTTTTCGGGAACGCGTTGCATCTTGGGCGTCTGATGAATTCGATCGATGTAGCCGCGCACCTGTTCTAGGGTCACGACTGAAACGGGATGGCCCGATAAGGCTTCGCGAATTTGTTTAAAGATCCAGGGATTCCGAATGGCCGCGCGCCCGACCATCACTCCGGCGGCTTGGGTCTCAGCGAGAACGACGGTGGCGCTAGCGGCCGAACTGACGTTGCCATTGGCGAGGACGGGGCAACGCAGTCGGGACACCGCATGGGCGATCAAATCGTAGTGAACTGCGCCGTGATACATCTCTTTGACGGTGCGACCGTGGAGGCTGAGGAGGTCGATGTTGTGTCGATCGATCAAGTCGAGTACCGTATCAAATTGCGCCGTATCTTCAAAGCCGATACGCATTTTGACCGTGAGCCGTCCGCTGATGGCCGATCGGAGTTCGCCTAAGATGCGATCGATCTTACCCGGATCGCGCAGGAGTCCACCGCCGACATTTTTGCGATAGATGCGGGGAGCCGGACACCCCATGTTGAGGTCGATTCCGGCGACGGAGTATTGGCCTAGGGCTTTGGCGGTGCGGACGAGATCGGGGATGCTTTCGCCGATCATTTGGGCGAAGACGGGCGTTCCGGTGGTGTTTTCGGTGATGGATTTGAGGATGTGTTTTTCGAGTCGGGAGGTTTCGTGGACCCGGAAATATTCGGTAAAAAAGTAGTCGGGACAGCCATAGTCTCCGATCGCATTCATAAAGCAAACGTCAGTCACGTCCTGCATGGGAGCGAGGGCAGTTAAGGCGAGGGGTCTAAGCATCGGACTCTAAACATCGGTATTCAAGCATACTGTGATTCGATTGTTTATTTGCTCCAGCAAACAGCAATCACAATGGAGGTTCTCCGCATTCTCTGCAAACTCTATAGCTTCTAGATTGGACGGCAAGCCCAATTGTGTGTGGCTACAGGAAAGGGAATCGATTGGCTACAGAAAGAGGCATCGATCGATCCGCTATGGTAAATGCACATCGCTCTTATTGAGGTCACCACAATGACCAAACCAGACAATGGTTCAACCCTCTTCCTGGATCGACTCCGGCATCCAAATCCAGCAAGTATGCGGCCTGAACCTCTTCAAATTCACTGAAGACCTCCAAACCCGGCTCGAAACCCTCCTCGAAAAGCACAAAGCCCAAACCATTAGCGAAACCGAAACCTTTGAACTTGCAAGCATCACCGAACTCGATCGAATCTTCACCCGGATATACTCTACATGCCTAAGAACTTGACTCTTTTGAATGACTGAAACTTCCAGCTCATAAAGCTTTTGAGTTCTTTATACTTGTCGATATGTGCGGTCTCAATCAAACTCGAAAGCGGCAAAGGGTCCGACAAACAGAAAGTTCTTGGAATTCGAGATGGAAAAGGTCTTTCTATATCCCGTTCGGGCAAGGATGACATCATGACCAGTACATCCAACTTTACTCTTTGCAGGGCGATTCAGCCGGGGGTTCTAGCAGCGCAGATTGGAAGTTGCAACAATACAGATGGCTGTAGTCTCCCGAAGAACCTCTATCGATGGTCCCGCCAGAGCTTCAGGGTCAGGTCGGAATCACGGACTGAAAAATTTGTCTATTTTGGAAATTAATTACTTGCTCGTATTTTGTATGTGGACCTTCTCAGGTCAACCTTCCAAAGACACATGGCCTTCATTGTTACTCTTTGATCTATGTCAACAGTAGGTCAACTCATGGACAATTAACCTACATTAAGACGGGATTGGCGGGAATCGAACCCGTAACCTCTGCCGTGACAGGGCAGCGCTCTAACCAATTGAGCTACAACCCCTTGGTGTTTTCGCGTCTTTACGCTTTCAACTTCTGTATATTGCCAGACACTGCTACGTTTGTCAAATCTTTTTCCGAACCTTTTCTGAGAAGACAGATTTAGGCGAGTTTTTGGTTGCAGATCTCTGAAAAAATAGAGGTAGTGTTCACGGTGCTTTTCTCATGCGATCGATCGCGCAAATCAACGACAAAATTCAAGCGGGCAGTGCGGTGGTGCTGACGGTGGAGGAAGTGAAGGCGCGGGTGGGCGTCGAAGGCATTGCGGCGGTGGCGGCGGCGGTGGATGTGGTGACGACGGGGACCTTTGAACCGATGGAGTCGTCGGGAGCGATTATTAATTTGGGGCAGACGGATCCTCCGATTAAGATTCGGCAATGTTGGTTGGATGGGGTTCCGGCCTATGCGGGGTTTGGGGCGGTGGATTTGTATTTGGGTGCGAGTCAGATTTCTGAATATGGGGATGAGGATGAGAGTCGTGAGTTGACACGGATGCGGGGCGGGGGCCATGTGATTTCGGATTTGATTGCGGGGGAGTCGGTGTCTTTGCGTGCGATCGGGCAAGTAACCGACTGTTATCCACGTAGCTCGTTTGAGACGATGATTACGCGCGATCGGATTAATCAGTTCTATCTCATGAATCCGCGAAATCTTTATCAGAATTTTATTGTGGGGGTGAATGGGGGGGAGCGGCCTTTGTATACCTATTTGGGGGTATTGCAGCCCGGTTTGGGCAATGCCGTGTATTCAAATCCGGGTTCGGTGTCGCCGCTATTGAATGACCCGATGTTGGAGTCGGTGGGGATTGGGTCTCGGATTTGGCTGGCGGGTGCGCAGGGCTATGTGTCGTGGGAGGGGACGCAGCATTTTCCGTTGCAGAAGCGTCTACCGAATGATACGCCGATCGGTCCGGCGGCGACATTAGCGTTGATTGGAGATGCGAAGCAGATGGATGCGAAGTGGGTGCGCGGGTGTTATTTCAAGGGGTATGGTCCATCGTTGATGTTGGGGGTGGGGGTGCCCATTGGTGTGGTAAGTGAGGCAGTGATTGCGCGGTGTGCGGTGTTGGATAAGGATTTGGTTGCGCCGATTGTGGATTTTTCGATTCCGCGCCGGGTTCGTCCGACGTTTGGGTTAGTGAGTTATGCACAACTTAAGTCGGGGAAGGTGAATATTGATGGAAAGTCCGTGCGGGTTGCGCCGCTGGCGAGTTTGTATTTGTCTCGGCAGGTGTCGTTGGCGCTTCAGGCAGAGATTCGATCGAGGCAGTTTTTGTTATCGGAACCTGTGGCAAGATTGCCGATCGATCGATCGTTTATTCCGCAGGATATGCGGGGGAATTAGAAGAGGGAAGAGAGGAAAGAGGGATTTTGGGTGGGGGCGGGATGCGCGCCCGTACGGGGTTCGGGGAAGGGCGAAGGCTGGGCGATTTTCGATTTGGGAGGGGCTGGTGGCGATCGCACTCATAATACAGATATTCCATGAGCAAATTGGTTATTTTGGTATGACAACTATGCCATTTCCGAGTGGAAGTCATGCTTCCCCAGTACTTGTGACACAACAGTCTGAACGAGTGTGGATCGCAAAATTGCTTAATTGGGCTGGGTTTTCTGTTGAGGGAAATAGTCGTGAAGAGGCTCTACGAAACTTAGCCCAACACGTTAGAGCAGAATTGGCAGATAGGAAAATAGCCTATTTGGATCTGCCTGTGATGCAGGTCGAAAACCCGTGGCTCGCGATCGCAGGAAAGTATGCTGATGACCCCAATTGGGATGACTATCAAGCTTCGATCGCAGAGGCTCGCCGAGAAGCAAATACGGCCATGGATCTAGATCTAGAGTCGATCGTATGACGTTGTAGATTTTTGATACCGATCATCTGTCTTTGCTGGAACGGGGCAATCTCCCGATTCAGCGGCGGTTACAGCCAATAATGGCGAGTTCAGTGGCGATTACAGTTGTGACAGCAGAAGAGAAGGTAAAAGGGCGACTCGCGACGATTAATGGTCTCTCAGGAATGGAAAGGATTGATCGATTGGCGGTTGCCTACAGGACGTTTCAGACGACTCTGGACGATCTCAAAAATTTTCCGATACTGCCTTTTTCGGATACCGCTTGCGATCGTTATCGTGAATTACTGCAACAGAAGATTCGGGTAGGTAGCCATGATTTGCGGATTGCTGCAATTACGCTATCAGTAGATGGTATTTTGATCACTTGAAATCGGCGAGATTTTGAACGGGTTCCAGGGTTGAGATTTGAAGATTGGTCAATGTAGGCTGATTCTTTAATGCCTATACGGAATTGGACGATCGAAGTCAGACGATCGCAGATCGTAATAGGTCCGTAACGATCGTCCTTCTGGGAGTTAAAACTGTAGGCTGCTGAGGTTGGGCGATGTGGGTTTCGGGGGAAGTTGGCGATCGGGCTTCTGGGGTGGATGGGGCGATCGAGCTTCAGCGATCGGCGATCGCTGGTTGGTTGCAGTATGATGAGAGAGCGATTTCGTTCTAATGATGAGGGTGGTATGAGTTCTGTAACGATGACGATTATGGAGAAACTGCAAGGATTGCCGTCAGAGCAGCAGCAGGCTGTTTTGGATATGGTTGAACTATTGGAACGAGGTGAAGTGAGACAAAGTGAGGCTATGGTGGCTCATCTGGAAACGATCGCAGGTCTAAAGCAGGGTTTTAAAGAACTGAACGCGGGGCAAACCCGTCCGATCGTTAATTTTATTCAATCGATGCAACAGAGATATGACATTTCAGGTTGAATTGACTCCGATCGCTGAACGGCAGATTGAGAAGGCGTATCAGTGGTATCGCGATCGAAATCCTGAGTTTGCCGATCGTTGGTTTCGTAGTGTGATGAATAGAATTTCAACGTTGCAAGTTCAACCTCGCCGTTGGGCTTTAGCGGTTGAGCATGAGATTTTTCCAGAAGAGGTTCAGCAACTTTTGCGTGGGCAAGCCCGTAATTTTTACCGAATTCTATTTACGATTCGAGAAACGAGAGTGATTGTCCTTTATGTTCGCCATAGTGCTCAAGCTCCGTTGACTGAAGAAGATCTTGAGGACGATCGTTCGGAGTACTAGGGAAGGGCAATGGTCTTCGATCGTTCTTCCGTGAGTTAGAACTGTCGGCTGCTGAGGTTGGGCGATTTTCGGTTTGGGAGGGGTTGGCTGCGATCGGGCTTCTGGGGTGGGTGGGCGATCGGTCATAAAAATTTATGTTTTTTCAGAAGAAACAGCTTGTGTAGTCCTATGAAATCAGGATAAGTTATCAACTATGAGGGGAGATACACGGAATTCGTCGGGCCATCTACCTAATTTAGGGGGATTACAGACTTTATCTGAGTATCTGCCCGAATCAGAGTGTTATGCGGAAAGTGTCAGGGTATTCGTCTAAATAAGGATGATATTCAGAGTATTTCTGTGTACTAAATAGTTATCTAGCCTTGTTTTTAGCGCTTTGTACAATGTTTGAGTAGTGCAGACTTAAATCAATGAAAGTTATTGTTGATCCACAGTGGAGTTTTGCAGAGGCTTTGAAAGCAGCGTGGGAAAAATATCAAACTTATGGCATGGAAGCTCGCACTAACCGGAAGCGAGTTCTTGAAAAGTGGGCTAATGTTGTGGGTCGTCAAAGAGCTGTTGCAGAACTCGAAAAGTTTCTTTCGGAATCCAATGATTCAACTCTGACACCGCATATAGTCGGGGAACTAAGGAAACAGTTCAAGGCAATGCCAGAAGTAACCCCTTTTACTCGTGAGTCTGACAAGATTCCGCCGTCACTAAAACAATCACAAGAAAATGGTTTTAATAACATTGACGTTGTACTAGATCAATTCCTTAAATTAGCTCAGAATTTAGAAATTGATCCAATTTCTAAGTTAATAAATAGTCTTGTACAAAATAAATCTGAACTCATTCTTGACGAAAACACTCTTCGACAATTTTTGGAAGTAGGTCAGAAAGCAGGTGTTGACGTTGTAGAGAAATTAGTTGGCTGGATAACAGCGATGACTAAAGTAGAAGATGTTGTCAGCGTCTTTGAAAAGCTAAATGTTGGCGATCTTCAAAAACTGAATGCATTAATTGGTTTGAGTAATCTAAAGAATGTTTTTGAGGTTTGGAAAAATAATATGAATAATGATAGTGAGGAGTTTTGGCAAGAAGTACTAACTCAAAACTCTTTTCTGTTCGCACAGCTATTTTCTTTCCCTGTAATTATACTTGAAAATAAGGCTTATGTTGGAGGTAAGAGTATTAGCAACAGAGGTGGGAATGTGATTGACTTCCTATGTGCAAATAACCTTACTAGAAATGTTGTACTTGTAGAAATAAAAACGCCTGTGACTAGGCTCTTAGGCGCAAAATATAGAGGAGATATTTACAATATTTCAAATGAGTTATCTGGTTCGGTAATTCAGGTAACTAATTATAAAAACTCGCTAATGCAAAATTACATGACGCTTGCTGGCTCAGAAGAGGAAAGTTTTGAAGCGTTCGATCCACGATGCATTGTTATTATCGGCAATATTGATTCTGAATTGGCTGATCGTAGACAAAGAAAATCTTTGGAGCTTTTTAGAATGGGTCTAAAGGATGTTCAGGTCATCACGTATGATGAACTATTTGGAAAAGTTGAGTTCCTTGTTAAGTTACTGGAGGGAAACGTTGATGATTAGCGACGGCTAGATAACAATTCTGTTGGAGCGGTCTGGCAAAGTTGGCTGAGGGCGTGCTAAAAGTAGTTGGTGGCTGCTCAACAGAGTCGTTTACGATAAACCCGATCGCCCCTCCCTCAGCATCCTTAAGCCTTCGTCAGTGCGACGGGAAATGCGATCGTTGAGCTTGCGAGCGCTTTACTCTACATCCCCGGGTTGAAAAAGCTGTTCTAAATTTCGATTTCCTTGCACAACCCGTAAAATGTCCACAGCCTCATCATTCACACGATAAAAGATCAAATACTTCTCATAATTCAAATTTCGGATGCCCGATGCTAGATCATCCCGTCGCCGACCCATTGATGAAAACTGAGTTAGCCAAGTAATTTTGGCAGTCACACCTTGTAAAAAACAATCGCTACTATCCAACCCAACTCGATCGGCTAGATCATCCGCGATCGACGCCATGTCTCGACTTGCCGCAGGCGTAATATTAAACCTCATTATTCTGCGTGGCGTTGATGAATCTGTTGACGAATTGTCTCTACTTCAGAATGAAAATCCAGAAGTTCCCCCCGATCGGCTTGTTCTAGACCGATCAAAACTTCTTGTTTTAGCCGATCGTGACTCATCTCCGCCTCTAGATCATCCTGCGACAAAATAGAACTTAGCCCTGCCATCACGACATCTTCGATCGAACCATAGGTCCCATTTTCAACCTGACGCTTGACCAAAAGTTCTACCTCAGGCGGCAAAGAAATCACCATAGAAACAACTCCAAAGATTTCCTTTCTAGTTTAGCGCATTCTAAAACCCTCATAACCAAAGGGTCAGACGATCGCCCCTCCCTCAGCATCCTTGCGCCTTCGTCAGTGCGACGAGAACTGCGATCGCTTTGGTGCAATGACCTACGGTCGGTCGTAGACGATCGCCCTTTCCTCACAGTCCTCAGGGTCAGTGCTTCTTCACCGATACCATCTTCTCGACGAAATGAAAATACGATCGGTTGCCGATCGATCGTTTATTCTGCAGGATATGCCGGGGAATTAGGGCGAAGGGCGATCGCAAGATAGATTTGGGTGAGAATTTGAAGCCGATCGCAGGTGAGGTGATTGCGCATTCGATCGATCGGCAGTTGCGAATCCTGTGGGATTAATTTTGGGCCAGCCCATGACTACAAATTTGACACCGCAGTGACCGATCCACTGTCCGAAAAGCAAGTCGCAGTCATAGATCGAGGTTTTGCGGCCTTGCCGTATTTTGCTGCACTAAAGCGACATTTTGTCAGTGACTACTGATACCAAATAAGATGCGATTACCCTGAGTAAAGTATAAGCTGATGGCACCATAAGATGTGGCACACAGCCGACGAAGAACTCACGATGTGTATCTCCATTGGCTTCTGATTTCATCTGAACTTAAGCAATAATGTGTGGTTTCACAATCTGAAAGTACGATATACACGACTGAAACGCGCGCAGCAGCAGAACGGGTCTGTTGAGCAGCTGTAGATAATTTTTGCAACAAACACCAAGTCACTCTGCCAGTCCGCTCCAATAGAATTGCTCTACGGCGATCGCTACTCACAGTTTCTTAGAGCTTCGATATCTGCCGCTACAATCTTCTCCAGATTTCGCGTAATTTTCTCACTGTCCCAGTTCCACCAAGCAACTTCAAGCAATGCTTGGATCACGTCATCTTCAAAGCGCTGTCGGATACGCTTGGCTGGATTGCCGCCAACAATTGTATAGGGCAAAACATCACCTACAACGACTGACTTTGCTGCAATGATAGCTCCATCTCCCACCTGCACCCCTGGCATCATGACCGCTTCATAGCCAATCCAGACATCATTGCCGATCACCGTATCGCCTTTGTAGGGCAGTTCTCCAGTGTGAGGGGTTACGTTCTCCCAGCCGTTGCCGAAAATTTGAAACGGATAAGTCGAAAACCCGTCCAACTTGTGATTGGCACCATTCATGATGAACTTTACGCCTCTTGCTAAAGCACAAAACCTCCCAATGATCAAGCGATCGCCAATAAACGGGAAATGGTACAAAACGTTCCGCTCGAAATTTTCTGAATCTTCTGGATCGTCGTAATATGTATAATCTCCAACAATGATATTGGGATTCGACACCGTGTTTTGAATGAAGCAGATTTGCGGAAACCCCTTCATTGGATGCTTATCTTTTGAATCTGCTCCGTACAAAATCGTTGGCATAGCCTCTCCTTGGAGAATCGCTCCCAGCTTTCAAAATGCATTATCTCTGCATCTTATCCAAAAATTCAAAACTAGCAACCGAATCAGTAGAACAACTTAATGTACAGAAATATCCTGAGTGTTACCCGGATTTTAGAAGATATCACAACACATTTAGTGTAACTTCCCAATTTAGGCAGATACCCTGACGGATTCCGTATATCTCCGATCGATTTCCATAAGCTATCCTGATTTAATGGGAAACACAAACTGTTTTCCATGAAGGATTATTAATTTCTACGATCGATCGTCCCAAAAGACTCCTGAAAATCGTGAGAAACACCAACCGATCGCAACACTTATTCAAATTTTCAAGAATTTCGTTTCGCCACAACCACAACCCAAGATTGATCCTGTTTAGGTAATCCGGGTGGGCGGTAGTAATGATCTACAACGGTAAACCCCACCTTTTCAACATAGGGAACGATCGTCTCGTACTCCCAAAACGACGTATAGCGCTCTCCTGTCGCCCTTCGGTCAAAGCCTTCCCCGCTCCCACGCGCCAAGGACGTCACGATCGCCCCACCCACCACCAAGCACTCATACAAATCTCGCAAAACCTGTTCCATATTGGCTTCCGGCACATGCAGCAGCGATGCATTGGCAAACACGCCGTCAAAATGTTGCATGGGTAAATTGAGGTTTAGAAAGTTTTGTTGCCACACTTCGCAGCCCGTAATGTGTTTCGCCATGTCCACAAAAGCAGGCGTTGCATCTAAACCGATCGCCTCTTGCCCCAACGTCTTAAACGCCATCAAATCCCGCCCCGGCCCGCACCCAACGTCTAGAATTCGGCCTGGATTTTTCGACATTGCCGAGATCAAGGCATTGCGATTTTGCGAGACATCATGGTCCCAAGTGCCCAGCCGGAAACTCTCTGCCGTGGCTTGATATTCAGCTATTGTAATTTGTTCAAGGGATTGCATAGAATTTTCACTCACGTCATTCACTGTTCTATTATCTGCTCAACCGCTTCGATCGAAACACTCTGTCTCCTCTTCAGCTAAAATGGTAGATAGATGAGTTGAGCATTAGAACAAAATGATGTTAATCGAGCAATTGCAGCAATGACTCAGGCGGTCATAAATTTTGTTAATCGCGATCGTAGGTGCGCGATCCAATTCACACAGAGACTACGACAATGCCTTAATGGTCGCTTGACTTGCACCTCTTCATTTTAGCTTAGAGAGACGATCCTTGCTTCAGGGTCGATCGCCTGTCTAGAGGCAACTGGAGGAAGAGTCGATCGGTTGGTTTCGGTTACTTGGGAAATGGGCGATCGGGTATAACGTTCCCAATCACCCGCCGCAGATCACCTCAAATGCACCGTAGATTGCTTCTCAAAGGTCGGTGTGCATTGGGGTTGTTAGCTGGTGCTACGGTGAAGATAGTTCCATGAGTATTCTGATTGCCATTTCATCTACAGAGTTATCATTTGCAAAGGCATCACCATAGTTCGAGAGAATCACAATTCCGGCTTGCTTTGCTTGGTCAAAACCTCAATGGTCGTCATCGAATAGGCCAAAGTCATGAGGACTAAAAGTCCGATCAGTTGAGGGAGCATTAGCAATCGTTGAATCTTCTTTCGTCGGCTCGCGAATAAAACTGGAAGAGGG